>FTKT01003186.1_pt2 | contig 28049 bp, 22 predicted proteins | sample 1658271 | NCBI WGS metagenome assembly FTKT01 (sample SAMEA3914811, study PRJEB12502) | metagenome | biome: forest; material: soil | place: Canada | collected 2011-08-04 | depth 0.3 m | reverse complement strand
GGCCTGGGCCTGGCCATCGTCCACGCCGTGGTCACCGCCCACGGCGGCATCGTAGAACTGACCAACCGCCAGGGCGGCGGCATGGTCGCCTCGGTGACGCTGCCGTAGGCGCGGTTCACCCGACGTCGCGGCCGACCCCGGTCGGTCCGAGAATGTCAGAAGCGGGCGCCGCGGCTGCGGCGCCCGCTTCTGACGTGCCGTCAGCAGGCGATCGGTCAGCCCTGCGCCCCCGCCGCGCGGTCGGCGGCTTGGGCGCGGAGGGCGCGGTCGATGCCGGCGCGGGATTCGATGACCATGCGGCGCAGGGCCGGGGCGGGGTCGGCGGAGGTGAGCCAGGTGTCGGTGGCGTCCAGGGTGGCCTGGGTGACCTGGTAGCTCGGGTAGAGGCCGCTGATGATCTGGGAGGCGATCTCGTGGCTGCGGGACTCCCAGACGTCGGCCAGCGCCGCGAAGTACTTCGCCGTGTAGGGGGCGAGGAGTTCGCGCTGGTCGGCCTGGACGAAGCCGGCGATGACCGCGTCCTGGACGTAGTTGGTGAGGGTGTCCGACTCCACCACCGAGGCCCAGGCCTCGGCCTTGGCGGCCTCGGTGGGGCGGGCGGCACGGCAGGTGGCGGCGTGCTCCTGGCCGGCGGCGGTGTTGTCGCGGGCCAGTTCGGCCTCGATGGCCGCCTCGTCGGCCTGCCCGGTGGCGGCCAGGCGGGTCAGCAGGGTCCAGCGCAGCTCGGTGTCGACGGCCAGGCCGCCGAGTTCGGCGGTGCCGTCGAGCAGGCCGGCCAGCAGGGCCAGGTGCTGGTGCGAGGAGGCGACGGCGGCCAGCGCCCGTGCCCAGGCGAGCTGGTGGTCGCTGCCGGGGGCGGCGGCGCGCAGCTGCTCCTCGGCGGCGGCGGCCCAGCGGGCCAGGCCCTCGGCGCGCCAGGCGGGGTCGGCGTACATCTCCAGGGCGAGCCGGACCTGGGACTGCGCGGTCTGCACCACGCCGATGTCGCTCTCGCTCGGCAGGCCGGCGACGGCCAGCGCGAGGTAGTCCCGGGTGGCGAGTTCGCCGTCGCGGGTCATGTCCCAGGCGGCGGCCCAGCAGAGCGCGCGCGGCAGCGGCTCGGCGAAGTCGCCGAGGTGCGCGGTGACCGCCTCCAGCGAGGCGGGGTCCAGGCGCAGCTTGGCGTACGAGAGGTCGTCGTCGTTGAGCAGGAAGACGGCCGGGCGCGGGCGGCCGGTGAGCTGCGGGACGGCGGTCAGCTCGCCCTCCACGTCCAGCTCGATCCGCTCGGTGCGCACCAGCTTGCCGTCGGTCAGCTCGTAGAGGCCGATGGCGATCCGGTGCGGGCGCAGGACGGCCTCGCCCTTGACGCCGGCGGGCAGCGCGGGGGCCTCCTGGCGGACCTCGAAGGAGGTGATGACGCCGTCGGCGTCCACCGTGATCTCGGGGCGCAGGATGTTGATGCCGGCCGTCTCCAGCCAGGCCTTCGACCAGGTCTTCAGGTCGCGGCCGCTGGTCTCCTCCAGCGCGCCGAGCAGGTCGGCCAGCGTGGTGTTGCCCCAGGCGTGCCGCTTGAAGTAGGCCTGCACGCCCTTGAAGAAGGCGTCCTGGCCGACGTAGGCGACCAGCTGCTTGAGCACCGAGGCGCCCTTGGCGTAGGTGATGCCGTCGAAGTTGACCATGACGTCTTCGAGATCGTTGATCTCGGCCATGATCGGGTGGGTGGACGGCAGTTGGTCCTGCCGGTAGGCCCAGGTCTTCATCTGGTTGGCGAAGGTGGTCCAGCCGTTGGGCCACAGGGTGCCGGCCGGCTCGGTCAGCGCGACCATCTCGGCGAAGGTGGCGAACGACTCGTTCAGCCAGAGGTCGTTCCACCACTCCATGGTGACCAGGTCGCCGAACCACATGTGGGCCAGCTCGTGCAGGATGGTGGAGGCCCGGCGCTCGTACGCCGCGTCGGTCACCTTGGACCGGAAGACGTACTGGTCGCGCAGGGTGACCGCGCCCGCGTTCTCCATCGCGCCGGCGTTGAACTCCGGGACGAAGAGCTGGTCGTACTTCTCGAAGGGGTAGGCGAAGTCGAACTTCTCCTGGAAGTACTTGAAGCCCTGCCGGGTGACGTCGAAGACGGCCTCGGCGTCCAGGTACTCCTTGAGCGAGGGGCGGCAGTAGATGCCGAGCGGGACGACCTGCTCGCCGTCGGTGTAGGAGTCGAAGACGCCGACGTAGGGGCCCGCCACCAGCGCGGTGATGTAGCTGGAGATCCGGCCGGTGGGGGCGAACCGCCACAGCTGGGTGTCGCCGTCGCCGACCGGCTCCGGGGTGGGGGAGTTGGAGACCACGACCCAGCCGCGCGGGGCGGTCACCGTGAAGGTGAAGGCCGCCTTGAGGTCGGGCTGCTCGAAGGAGGCGAACACCCGGCGGGCGTCGGGGACCTCGAACTGGCTGTACAGGTAGGTCTCGCCGTCCACCGGGTCGACGAAGCGGTGCAGACCCTCGCCGGTGTTGGTGTACGCGCAGTCGGCGACCACCCGCAGCTCGTTCTCGGCAGCCAGGCCGGTCAGCTGGATCCGGCTGTCGGCGAAGGCGGCGGTGTCCACCGGCGTGCCGTTCAGGACGATCTCGCGCACGTTCGGTGCGACCAGGTCGATGAAGGTGGAGGCGCCGGGCCGGCGGGCGGTGAAACGGACCACGGTGGTGGACCGGAACGTGCCGCCCTCGCGGGCCGAGCTCAGGTCGAGCTCGATGTCGTACGCGTCCACGTGGAGGAGTTCGGCCCGGGTGCGGGCCTCCTCACGGGTCAGGTTGGTGCCAGGCACTCGCAGGACTCCTTCGTCAGGCTACTTGCCAGGCATCCTTTCACGAGGCTTGTTCAGCCCGCCGACGAGTTTCGGACGGCGCACGGACACCTGCCGCACACCAGGGCCGCGAGTCGGCGCGGGCAGTGGCCCGCGCCGACCCCGGGTCACTTCTTCGTGTACAGCGTCACCGCACTGTCGCTCGGCATCGACTGGATCGTCAGCACCCGGCCGTCGTCGGCCACCAGGATCTGCGACTCCTCGAACGGCAGGATGTCCATGTTCTTGGCGGTGAACGTGTTCAGCACGGTGAACGAGCCGTCGGCCGCGGCCAGCGTGCCGACCTTGGCCTCCTGGCCGTAGTCGCCGATCGCCACGACGACCGCCAGGCCGTTCTTGTGCGAGGTGGAGAGCCGCAGGCCGCCCTTGGGGCCCTCGGCGGTCCACAGGGTGGTGCCGGCCGTCAGGTCGATGGCCTGGATCGCGGTCTTGCTGTTCTTCTGCACCTCGACGTAGAGGGTGTTGCCGATCACGGTGTCCTTGGCGATCGGGTCGGTGGCGGCGGAGAGCCGCAGCTTGTCCGAACCGGTGACCTTCAGCGGGACCTTCGCCATCGGGTTGTTCGAGGCGTCGAAGCCGACCAGGTAGTCACTGTCGGTGCCGGAGGACATCTGCAGCACCAGCGGCTTGGTCGCCACGATGCCGGCCAGCGACTCCATGTCGCCCTTGAGCGTGTAGCTGGTGCTGGACTTCCCGGTGGCCGCGTCGAGCACGGTCAGTTGCCGCTCGGGCGTGGCGCCCGCGCAGAAGTCGCTGACCACCACGACGGACCCCGCGGTGTCCGCGTAGTCGTTGCAGTAGTCCGAGCGGTCGTGGTAGCTCCAGAGCGAGGTGCCGTCGGTCAGGTTGAACCCGGCCAGCAGGCCGCTGCTGGCCGCGGTGAGCGAGGTGTCGGTGATCGAGAGCCGGGTGCTGTAGCTCTTGGACTTCAGCGGCGAGCCGACCTGGAAGAGCAGCTTGCCGGTGCTCGCGTCCACCGCGCCGACCGCCGCGCAGTCGTCGTCGCCGAGGTTGAAGCTGATGCCGCCGATGTTCTTGCTGTTGGTGTCGGCGGTCATGCTGCAGAACGACTTGGTGCCGCTCGGCGGCTTGAGCGTCCAGGCCACCTGACCGTCGCTCAGGTTGTACGCCGTCAGGCTGGCCGCGTCGCCGCGCACCACGAGCTTGTCGTTGGCCCACTCGCCGATGGTGCGGGCGTCGGAGCCGCTGGCGGAGGGCTTCGCGGTCCAGGTGGGGTTGAGCTTGCCGGCCTCCGTGGTGGTGCCGCCGGTGCTGCCCGTGGTGCCGCCGGTGGTGCCGCCCGAACCGCTGGTCCCGCCCGAAGTGGTGGTCCCGCCGGAGACGGTGCCGCCGCTCGCGCTGGGGGTGGGCTTGGGCTTGCTGCCGGTGACCAGCACGATCAGCGCGATCACGATGGCGACCGCCAGCACGCCGCCGGCGATGGAACCGAAGAGCAGTACGGAGTTGCGCTGCTTGACCGGGGCGGGCATCGGCATCCCGGCCGGGCCGGGGTAGCCGTAGCCGGCCGGCTGGCCGAACTGCGGGGCGCCGTAACCGCCCTGACCCGGCGCCGGAGCGGGCTGGCCGTAACCGCCCTGCGGCGCGCCGTACGGCGGCGGGGTCGGGGCGGCCTGCGGGTAGCCGTAGGCGGGCGCGGCCTGCGGGTCGTACGGGCCGACCGGCGCGCCGGGGGCGCTCTGGGCCGGGAACGCCGCAGCGGTCGGCTGGTAGTTGATGCCGGGCGGGGCCGGCGGGACGGCCGGGCCGGCCGTCGGCTGCGGCGGTACGGCGCCCGGGGGCTGATGGGGGGTCGGAACTCCGTCGAGCCGCGTTGCCTGGTCCGCGACTGCCGCCGGGTCCGGGGCGCCGTGTGGTGCGGCCCCGGCCGGTTGCTGGTCCTGCGGTCCGCTGCCCGGTGCGCCGCCGACGCCCGGGTTTGGGAGTTCCCCTGCCATGTGATGCCCCGTCATGTCCGTGAGTGTCCGCCCGGCCCGCGGTAACTCTGGGGCCTGAGGGGCGGTTGAGATAAGGACATCGTAAGGGTGCGCGAATTCCGGACACTGGCAGGTCCACCTGCTCCGCTCCCGGCCGACCGCGGGCGGATTGTTCGCGCAGGACCGGCCGTCCGCGGCCGGGTCGTCCGCGCAGGTCGGGCGGGGTGCGCCGGCGGACGGCCGCGGGGGCGGCGGAGATCTCGGCCCTGTCCCGGTTCGGCCTTGACACGCCCTTGCGGGGGTCGCTCAGCATAGGCTTCAGAACTTGAAGGTGAACATCTGGTTGAGGCACCGAGAGGACGAGGTGCCGCAGCCGCTCACACGCGAGCCCGCCGCAACGGCGCGGCGCGGGGCGGAGACGGTCGGGTCCCCGCATCCCCAGGAGGATTAATCATGTCGATGGATACGCCGGGTTCGCAGTCGTCACTGCACCGCGCCAACCTTGAACGGGTGCTGCGCGCGGTACGGATGGCCGGCTCGCTGACCCAGGCCGAGATCGCCCGCGGGACCGGGCTCTCGGCGGCGACCGTCTCGAACATCGTCCGGGAGTTGAAGGAGAGCGGCACCGTGGTGGTGGCCGACACCTCCTCGGGCGGCCGCCGGGCGCGCTCGGTCTCGCTCAGCGGGGACGCCGGGATCGTGGTCGGCGTCGACTTCGGCCACTCCCACCTGCGGGTGGCGGTCGGCAACCTGGCGCACCGGGTGCTCGCCGAGGAGAGCGAGCCGATGAACGTGGACGTCTCGGCGGCCCAGGGCTTCGACCGGGCGGAGGCCCTGGTGGACCGGCTGCTGGAGCAGGCCGGCTTCCGCCCGGACAAGGTGATCGGGGTCGGCCTCGGGGTGCCCGGGCCGATCGACGTGGAGACCGGGGCGCTGGGCTCCACCGCGATCCTGCCCGGCTGGACCGGCATCGCGCCGGGGCGCGAGCTCTCCTCGCGGCTCGGCATGCAGGTGCACGTCGACAACGACGCCAACCTGGGCGCGCTGGGCGAGCTGGTCTGGGGCGCCGGGCGCGGGGTGAGCGACCTGGCGTACATCAAGGTGGCCAGCGGCGTCGGCTCGGGTCTGGTGATCAACGGGCAGATCTACCGAGGTCCGGGGGGTACGGCGGGCGAGATCGGGCACATCACCCTGGACGAGGCCGGTCCGGTCTGCCGCTGCGGCAACAGGGGTTGTCTGGAGACCTTCGTCGGTTCGCGCTACCTGCTCAACCTCTTGAACGCGAGCCACGAGCGGGAGCTCACCCTCTCCTCGATGGTCCAACTGGCCCAGCAGGGCGATCTGGGCTGCCGCCGGGTGATCGCCGACGCCGGCCGGCAGATCGGCACGGGTGTCGCCACGCTCTGCAACCTGCTCAACCCCCGCCGGGTGATCCTCGGCGGTGACCTCGCCGAGGCCGGTGAGCTGGTGCTTTCCCCGATCAGGGACTCCGTGGCGCGCTATGCGATCCCCTCGGCGGCCCGCCAGCTCTCCATCGTGCCGGGCACGCTGGGTGGTCGCGCGGAGGTGCTGGGAGCGCTCGCCCTGGTGATGAGCGAGATGGGCGAAACGGGCGCACTGGGACACTCCGCCCACTCTTCCGGTGGACGCGGCTGACGCGGAATCTGCTCGGTTTGTCTCGGCTTGGCGTTCAGGAAGATAACGAAAGGGTTTGGATCTGGGCAGCGTTGGTTTTACTTGTTGACGACAAGCGGGCATGGCGGGTTGACTCCCTTCCACCTCGCCGCAAAGTTGCGGCTCTGTCAGGGAGGCACCCCCACCATGAACGCAATGATGCGTCGCGTCGTCGTCGGCTCGGCCGTTGTCTCGATGGCCCTCACCATGGCCGCCTGTGGCAAGGCCGGTAGCAGCACCAAGGCCGCCGGCGGCGACTCCAAGGTCGTCGGCCTTCTCCTGCCGGAGAACTCCTCCTCGGTCCGCTACGAGTCGTTCGACAAGCCGCTCATCGAGGCGAAGGTCAAGGGCCTCTGCTCCGAGTGTTCCGTTCAGTACAACAACGCCAACGGGGACGCCGCGACCCAGAAGCAGCAGTTCGACACGCTGGTCTCCCAGGGCGTCAAGGTGATCCTGCTCGACGCGGTCAACGCCAAGGGCACCGCGTCCTGGGTGACCGACGCCCAGAAGAAGGGCGTCAAGGTCATCGCGTACGACCGTCTGGCCTCGGGCCCGGTCGCGGCGTATATCTCCTTCGACAACGAGAAGGTCGGCGAGCTGCAGGGCCAGGCCCTGATCGACGCCATGGGCGCGGACAAGGCGAAGAACGCCAACATCGTCATGATCAACGGTGACGACGCCGACCCGAACGCCGGCATGTTCAAGGCCGGCGCGCACAAGGTGCTCGACACCGGCGTGAAGAAGATCGCCTACGAGCAGTCCGGTGAGTGGAAGCCCACCGTGGCCAGCCAGAAGATCGGTGCCGCCATCACGGCGCTGGGCAAGGACGGCTTCCAGGCCGTCTACTCCGCCAACGACGGCATGGCCGCCGCCATCGTCACCGCCCTCAAGACGGCCGGCGTCACCAACGTCCCGGTCGGCGGCCAGGACGCGGCCTCGGACGCCATCCAGCGGATCCTGACGGGTGACCAGGCCTACACCATCTACAAGGCCTACAAGCCCGAGGCCGAGGGCGCCGCCACGCTGGCGGTCAACCTGCTCAAGGGCCTGGACGTGACCGGCGTCGCGACCGCCTCCACCACCAGTGACGGCGCGCAGATCCCGTCCCTGCTGCTCACCCCGGTCGTGGTGACCAAGGCGAACGTGAAGGACACCGTGATCGCCGACGGCCTGTACAAGGCCTCGGACATCTGCACCGCGCAGTACGCCGACGCCTGCAAGAGCGCCGGAATCCAGTAACACCCGCACCGGCCGGGCCTGTTGACACAGGTCCGGCCGGGGTCCTGTCCGGCGCGCGCCGCTGAGCCGCGCGCCCCTCTTTCTGTCGCACTACCTCTTCGCGCCCGGGACGGCGCGCGGCTGGCCCCGGTCCGCTCGGAAGACCCCAGCGAGCCGGGAACAAAGGAGCCCACACCATGGTCCACACAGACGCACCCGTACTGGCGCTGCGCGGAGTCTCCAAGCGGTTCGGCGCCGTCCAGGTGCTCACCGGCGTCGACCTGGAGGTACACACCGGTGAGGTGGTCGCCCTGGTCGGCGACAACGGTGCCGGCAAGTCCACCCTGGTCAAGACGATCGCCGGGGTCTACACGATCGACGAGGGCGTGATCGAGTGGGCCGGCAAGCCGGTCCACCTGAACCGCCCTCAGGACGCCCAGGCGCTCGGTGTCGCGACGGTCTACCAGGACCTCGCGCTCTGCGACAACCTCGACGTGGTCGCCAACCTCTTCCTCGGCCGCGAGCTCGTCCGCGGCGGTCGCCTCGACGAGGTGGCGATGGAGAAGAAGGCCAAGGAACTTCTCGACACGCTCTCCATCCGGATCCCCAGTGTGCGGATCCCGGTCGCCGCCCTCTCCGGCGGTCAGCGCCAGGTGGTGGCCATCGCCCGCGCGCTGATCGGCGACCCGAAGATCGTCATCCTGGACGAGCCCACCGCCGCCCTCGGCGTCGAGCAGACCGCCCAGGTCCTGGACCTGGTCGAGCGGCTGCGCGGCCGGGGCCTCGGCGTGATCCTGATCAGCCACAACATGGCGGACGTCCGCGCGGTGGCCGACCAGGTCGCGGTCCTGCGCCTGGGTCGCAACAACGGGGTCTTCCCGGTCGCGACCACCAGCCACGAGGTGATCATCTCCGCCATCACCGGCGCCACCGACAACGCGGTGACTCGCCGTCAGGCCCGCGTCGCGGACGCGACCCTCCAGGCGAGCGCGGAGGCGACCAAGTGAGCAAGCACGCCAGTACTCAGACGAACGGCAGCACTGTGACCGAGATTTCCGACAGCGCGGCACCCACCCCCGCCGTGGACCCCCGGCTGCTCGTCCGTGAGCGGGGCTTCGCGGGCTACCTGGCCGAATTCCAGCGCAAGGTCCGCTCCGGCGACCTGGGCTCGCTGCCCGTGGTGCTCGGGCTGGTCCTGATCGCCGCCATCTTCCAGGGGCTGACCGGCAAGTTCCTCACCGCCGGCAACCTCTCCAACATCACCCTCTACATCGCCGGCCCCGGCCTGATCTCGGTCGGCATCGTCTTCGTGCTGCTGCTGGGCGAGATCGACCTCTCGCTGGGCTCGGTGGCCGGTGTCTCGGCCGCCATCTCGGCGGTGCTCTCCATCCAGCACGGCGTCAACGAGTACCTGGCGATCGTCATCGCCATCGTCTGCGCGCTGGCCATCGGCGCGCTGCACGGCTTCTTCTTCGCCAAGATCGGCGTGCCCGCCTTCGTCGTGACGCTGGCCGGCCTGCTCGGCTGGAGCGGCCTGCAGGGCTACGTGATGGGCAACACCGGCACGCTCAACAACATCCCCGCCGGTGTCGTCGCGAAGCTGGACAACTACTTCTTCGACTCGGTGGCCGCGGCCTACGGCCTGGCCGCGATCAGCGTGGCGGGCTACCTGGTCGCCGCCCTGCTGGGTGCCAAGAGCCGCCGCGAGGCGGGCCTGCCGGCCCGCCCGGTCGGCGAGATCGTGCTGCGCGCGGTGCTGCTCGCGGTGCTCGCCTTCGGCGCCGCGTACACCCTGAACCAGGACCGCGGCCTGCCGCTGGCGCTGGTGGTCTTCCTCGGTGTGGTCGTCGTCACGGACTTCGTGCTGCGCCGTACCTCCTACGGCCGCAAGGTCTTCGCGGTCGGCGGCGGCGTCGAGGCGGCCCGCCGGGCCGGTATCAACGTGGCCTGGGTGCGGATCTCGGTCTTCATGATCTCGGCGGGTCTGGCCGCGGTCGGCGGTCTCTTCATCGCCTCGCAGGCCGGCTTCGCGGACAAGCAGCTGGGCAGCGGCAACGTCCTGATGAACTCCATCGCGGCGGCCGTCATCGGCGGCACCAGCCTCTTCGGCGGCCGGGGCAAGACCTGGTCGGCGCTGCTGGGCATGCTGGTGATCCAGTCCATCGTCACCGGCCTGGACCTGCAGGGCATCAGCCAGTCCATCCAGTACATGATCACCGGTGCGGTGCTGCTGGGCGCCGTGGTGCTGGACTCGGTCTCCCGTCGGACCCAGAAGTCCTCCGGCCGCGGCTGACCCCACGGTCAGGCCCGGGACACGCCCGTGCGGGGGCGTGTCCCGGGCCCTTTTTCTTTGCCGCTCGGCGTGGGTCGGCGCCCCGCGGAGTCCGCCCTCGCCGCAGCCCGTCCGACGGGTGGACATTAGACTCGACCAGTCGGAGGTCCGAGACCCCCGCACCGGGCATGCCCGGACACGTACTGAAAGAGGAGGAACGGGTGGCCCTGCTGACCCGCATTCGGGGACCGCGCGATCTCGACGGGCTCACCCCGGGACAGCTGGCTGTCCTCGCGGAGGAGATCCGGGGCTTCCTGATCGAGGAGGTCGCCAAGACCGGCGGCCACCTGGGCCCGAACCTCGGTGTGGTGGAGCTGACCATCGCCCTGCACCGGGTCTTCGACTCCCCGCGCGAGCGGATCCTCTTCGACACCGGGCACCAGAGCTACGTCCACAAGCTGCTGACCGGCCGTCAGGACTTCAGCCGGCTGAAGATGAAGGGCGGCCTGTCCGGCTACCCGTCCCGGGCCGAGTCCGAGCACGACGTGATCGAGAACTCGCACGCCTCCACCGTGCTCGGCTACGCCGACGGCATCGCCAAGGCCAACCAGCTGCTCGGCCACAAGGACCGCCCGGTGGTCGCGGTGACCGGCGACGGCGCGCTGACCGGCGGGATGGCCTGGGAGGCGCTCAACAACATCGCCGACGGCCGGGACCGCCCGGTGGTCATCGTCGTCAACGACAACGAGCGCTCCTACGCGCCGACCATCGGGGGCCTGGCCAACCACCTCACCACGCTGCGCACCACCCAGGGCTACGAGCGCTTCCTCTCCTGGGGCCGGGACGCGCTGCAGCGCACCCCCGTGGTCGGCCAGCCGCTGGCCGGCGCGCTGCACGGCGCGAAGAAGGGCCTGAAGGACTTCATCGCCCCGCAGGGCATGTTCGAGGACCTCGGCCTGAAGTACCTCGGCCCGATCGACGGCCACGACATCACCGCCGTGGAGTCCGCGCTGCGCAAGGCCCGCGGCTTCGGCGGCCCGGTCATCGTGCACGTGATCACCGAGAAGGGCCGGGGCTACAAGCCGGCCGAGCAGAACGAGGAGGACCGCTTCCACGCGGTCTCGGTGATCCACCCCGACACCGGCCTGCCGGTCAAGACCTCCGGCAAGGACTGGACCTCGGTCTTCGGCGAGGAGATGGTCGAACTCGGCCGCGAGCGCGAGGACATCGTGGCGATCACCGCCGCGATGCTGTACCCGGTGGGCCTGGCCCCGTTCGCCAAGGCCTTCCCGAAGCGGACCTTCGACGTCGGCATCGCCGAGCAGCACGCGGCCGTCTCGGCGGCGGGCCTGGCCACCGGCGGCCTGCACCCGGTGGTCGCGGTCTACGCGACCTTCCTGAACCGGGCCTTCGACCAGGTCCTGATGGACGTGGCGCTGCACAAGCTGGGCGTCACCTTCGTGCTGGACCGCGCGGGCGTCACCGGCACCGACGGCGCCTCGCACAACGGCATGTGGGACATGTCGATCCTGCAGGTCGTCCCCGGGCTGCGGCTCGCCGCCCCGCGCGACGCCGACCAGTTGCGCGCCCAGCTGCGCGAGGCCGTCGAGGTCACCGACGCCCCGACGGTGGTGCGCTACTCCAAGGGCACGGTCGGCCCGGCGGTCGCCTCGCTCGGCCGGATCGGCGCGATGGACGTGCTGCGCGGCTCCACCGAGCCGCTGCCCGAGGGCGAGTACCGGGCCGATGTGCTGATCGTCTCGGTCGGCGCGCTCGCGCCGCTCTGCCTGGAGACGGCCGAGCTGCTCCAGGCCCAGGGCATCAGCAGCACCGTGGTCGACCCGCGCTGGGTCAAGCCGGTGGACGCGGCCCTGCCGGGGCTGGCCGCCGAGCACCGGGTGGTCGTCACGGTCGAGGACAACGGCCGGGCCGGCGGCGTCGGCTCGGCCGTCGCGCAGGCGCTGCGGGACGCCGGGGTCGACCTGCCGCTGCGGGACTTCGGCATCCCGCAGGAGTTCCTGGACCACGCCAAGCGCGAGGAGATCCTCGCCGAGATCGGCCTGACCGCCCCGGACATCGCCCACCAGGTCACCGCCCTGGTGTCGCGGCTGGACCTGGCCTCCGTCGAGGCCTGACCGGGGTCCGACCCGAGCCGGACCCGGGCCGGATCCGGGCTTGACCCCGCTCCTGGCCCGGCCCGGGCGGTTCCCGCCGCAGTCTCGGCCCGGGCTCTGTCCCAAACATTGTGACAATGTGCTGTTCCTATCTGAATGCGGGACCGGCGCTCCAGCCGCCGGTCCCGCCAGGTAGGTTGTCCCTCGTGCCGATCGACAGCCCAGCCCCCAAGCGCTTCGCCGCGCTCGCCGTCAGGCTGTCCGAGAACATGCGCACCGGGTACTGGACCAGGGTCGTCCCGGTGCTGGCCCTGCTGGCGCTCGCCACCCACCTGCCGTCCTTCCTGCGCCCGGTCTGGAGTCCGGACGAGGGCTACCTCGCCACCCAGGCCCGGATGCTCGCGGACGGCGGGGTGCTCTACGACACCGTGGTGGACCGCAAGCCCCCGCTGCTGCCCTGGCTCTACGAGGCCTGCTTCTCGGTCTTCGGCTCGCTCTCGCTCTGGCCGCTGCGCACGCTCGCGATCGTGGCGCACCTGCTCACCGCCGTGCTGCTCGCCTCGCTCGCCCGCGGGCGCTGGGGCAACCGGGCGGGCGCCGCGGCCGGCGCGCTCTACCTGATGCTCTCCATCGGGCTCTCCCCGGAGGACACCCAGGCGGCGACCTTCGAGGTCTTCATGCTGCCCGCGATGGTGGCCGCCTTCCGCTACGCCGAGCGCCGGCGCTGGCTGGCCGCCGGGATCGCGGTGGCGGTCTGCTCGCTGACCAAGCAGACCGGCGGCGCCGTGATGCTCCCGGTGCTCTGGATGCTCTTCCAGGACGCCCGGCTGCGCGGGGTGCGCTGGCTGCCCGCGCTGCTCAAGATCGGCTTCGGCTTCGCGGTGCCGATAGCCCTGGTCGCGGTCATCCTCACCAAGCCCAAGGGCTTCCTCTTCTGGGTGGTCACCGGCAGCGGCGACTACGCCTCGCTCGGCGGTGACTGGCCGCTGATGATCGGCCGGGCGCTCGGCAACTCGGCGATCCTGCTCGGCGCGGGCCTCGGCTTCCTCTTCCCGCTCGGGCGCCGGGTCTGGCTCAGGTACCGCACCGGCACCACCCCGCCCGCCTCCGGCGAGGAGCACGGCTCCACCGCCGACCTCTGGGTCTGGCTGGTCTCCTCGGTGGTCGCGGTCTGCGTCGGCTTCCACTTCTTCGGCCACTACTACCTGCAGCTGATCCCGCCGCTGGTGCTGCTCGGGGTCGGCGCGGTCTCGGTCTCCGCGGTGCGCTGGAAGCCGGTCATGGTCTACAGCACGGTGGCCGCCACGGCCTTCTGGACGCTCGCGGTGGCCTGGCCCGGCGAGCAGCTCAACCAGACCACCCAGGTCGCCGCCGCCGTAGCCGAACGCAGCACCGCCAAGGACACCGTGCTGATCTGGGGCATGCACCCGGAGCTGTACTGGCTGGCCGACCGCAAACCGGCCTCGCGCTACCTGACGGCCGGCTTCCTGACCAATTACAGCGGGGGCAAGGGCGGCCAGGACGTCGGCGAGCAGTACAGCGTGGCGGACGCCTGGCAGACCTTCGACCAGGAGCTGCAGAAGGGCCTGCCGGAGATCGTGGTGGACGACTCCGGCCACGCGCCCTACCAGCCCTCCCGGGTGCCGCAGATCGAGAACCTGCTGGACACCCACTACGGGCTGGTCGGCGCCTACGGCGACACGATGGTCTACCGGCTCAAGAAGTGAGCCGGTAGACCGGGGGTTCTGCCGGTCAGGCCCTGCGGCGCGAGCCCAGGCCCATCACCATGCCGGCGGCGGTGAATCCGAGGAGGCAGGTGAGGCCTCCGATGATGACCTGGTTCCAGATCATGCCCCGGGTGGCGGTGTGGCCGATCGTGACCACCCACGGCGAGATGACCAGGAACACGCCGATCGCGGTCATCGCCCAGGTCAGCCCGAACATCCGGGCCGGAGCGATGGTGAGCCCGAGCCCGAGCGCCGCGATCGCGATTCCCAGGATCAGGTTGCAGATCCGCAGCTCGTTGCTGGCGGCACTGAAGTGCACCACGTAGGGCGAGATGGCCAGGTAGAGACCGGCCAGGAAGACCAGACCGTCGACGGCGACTCCTTGCGGTCCGTCCATCATGCGTGCGTACCGGGTCCGCATCTCCGAGATGTCCGGGTGGGTGGAGAGGTCACCGGCTTGATGTGAGACGTCGGCCATACGACTCGCCTCCTTCGGTGGGCAGGTCCTGTTTCGCTTGGCCTAACGGTATTATGCGCTTTGTCCCGATTTGCTGTATACCGCAGGCGCCACGGGATGTACCGCGGCCGCCGCGGGCACCCCCGGACACGCCGAAGGGCGGCACGCCCCTGTTCGGAGTGTGCCGCCCTGTACGGCCGATCGGCCTCGGTACCGCGAAGGGCTAGGCCGGGATGCTGGCCAGGCCGGGGGCGAGGAACTTCTTGCCGTTCACCCGCTCCGCGACGCCCTCACGGTCCAGATAGGGGGTGATGCCACCCAGGTGGAAGGGCCAGCCGGCGCCGGTGATCATGCACAGGTCGATGTCCTGCGCCTCGCCGACGACGCCCTCGTCCAGCATCAGGCCGATCTCCTGCGCCACCGCCTCCAGCGAGCGGGTCAGCACCTGCTCCTCGGTCAGCACGGTGTCGCCGAAGGTCAGCAGCGCCAGCACCTCGGGGTCCAGCACCTGCTGGCCGTCGACCCAGGTGTAGAAGCCGCGCTTGCCGGCCTTGACCACCCGGCCGAGGTTCTCCGAGACGGTGAACCGGTCGGGGAAGGCGCGGTGCAGGGTCTCAGAGACGTGCTGCGCGATGGCCGGGCCGACCAGCTCCAGCAGCACGATCGGGGACATCGGCAGGCCGAGCGGTAGCACGCCCTTCTCGACCGTCTCGATCGGGGTGCCCTCGTCGATGATGGCCTGGATCTCGCCCATGAAGCGGGTCAGCACCCGGTTCACCACGAACGCCGGGGCGTCCTTGACCAGCACGGACGTCTTCTTCAGCTTCTTGGAGACGCCGAAGGCGGTGGCCAGCGCGGCCTCGTCGGTCTGCTCGCCGCGGACGATCTCCAGCAGCGGCAGGATCGCCACCGGGTTGAAGAAGTGGAAGCCGACCACGCGCTCCGGGTGCTGGAGCTTGGAGGCCATCTCGGTGACCGAGAGCGAGGAGGTGTTGGTGGCCAGCACGCAGGTGGGGGAGACGACCGCCTCCAGGTCCGCGAAGACCTGCTGCTTGACGCCCATCTCCTCGAAGACGGCCTCGATCACGAAGTCCGCGTCGGCGAAGCCGGCGGCCTTGTCCAGCGAGCCGCGCACCAGGCCCTTGAGGCGGTTCGCCTTGTCGTTGCCGATCCGGCCCTTGGCCAGCAGCTTGTCGATCTCGGCGTGCACGTAGCCCACGCCCTTGTCGATCCGCTCCTGGTCGATGTCGGTGAGCACCACCGGCACCTCCAGGCGGCGCGCGAAGAGCAGCGCCAGCTGGGAGGCCATCAGGCCGGCGCCGACCACGCCGACCTTGGTGACCGGGCGGGCCAGCGACTTGTCCGGCGCGCCGAAGGGCTTCTTGGCCCGTCGCTGCACCAGGTTGAAGGCGTAGAGGCCGGCCCGCAGCTCGCCGCCCATGATCAGGTCGGCGAGCGCCACGTCCTCGGCGTCGAAGCCCTTCTGCAGGTCGCTGTCCTTCGCGGCCTGCATGATGTCCAGCGCGCGGTAGGCGGCCGGAGCGGCGCCGTGCACCTTGGCGTCGGCGACCATCCGGCCCCAGAGGACCGCGTCGTCCCAGGCCTTGCCCCGGTCGATCTCCGGGCGCTCGACGACGACGTCGCCCGTGAGGACCTTGGCGGCCCACAGGATCGACTGCTCCAGGAAGTCGGCCGGCTCGAAGATCGCGTCCGCGATGCCGAGCTCGAACACCTCCTTGCCCTTGAGCTGCTTGTTCTGGCTCATCGAGTTCTCGATGACGACCTTGACCGCGTTCGCCGGGCCGACCAGGTTCGGCAGGATCGTGCAGCCGCCCCAGCCGGGCACCAGGCCGAGGAAGACCTCGGGCAGCGAGAAGGCCGGCACCCCGGAGCTGACGGTGCGGTAGCTGCAGTGCAGACCGATCTCCACCCCGCCGCCCATCGCGGCGCCGTTGTAGAAGGTGAAGCTCGGCACCGGCAGCGCGGCGATCCGCTTGAAGACGTCGTGGCCGCTGCGGCCGATGGCCAGCGCGTCGCTGTGCTCCTTGAGCACCTCGACACCCTTGAGGTCGGCGCCGACCGCGAAGATGAACGGCTTGCCGGTGACCGCGACGGCGACGATCGTGCCCTCGGCGGCCTCGGCCTCGACCTGGTCCAGCGCCTCGGAGAGCTTGGCCAGCGAGCCCGGGCCGAAGGTGGTGGGCTTGGTGTGGTCGAAGCCGTTGTCCAGCGTGACCAGGGCCAGCCGGCCGGCCTGCAGCGGCAGGTCGAGGTGGCGTACGTGCGCGGTGGTGACGACCTCGCCGGGGAACAGCTCGGCGGCGCGCTTGAGGAGTTCGGTGGTGCTCATGTTCACTTACCACCCTCGAAGTGCGGGTTCTCCCAGATGACGGTCCCGCCCATGCCCATACCGATGCACATGGTGGTCAGGCCGTACCGGATGTCCGGGCGCTGCTCGAAGCGGCGGGCCAGCTGGTTCATCAGGCGAACGCCGGTGGAGGCCAGCGGGTGGCCGTACGCGATCGCGCCGCCGTACGGGTTGACGCGCTCGTCGTCGTCCGCGATGCCGTAGTGGTCCAGCAGCGAGAGCACCTGGACGGCGAAGGCCTCATTGATCTCGAAGGCCTGGATGTCGTCGATCGTCAGACCGGCCTTCTCCAGCGCCTTCTCGGTCGCCGGCACCGGGCCGATGCCCATCACCTCGGGCTCGACGCCCGCGTAGGCGAAGGAGACCATCCGCATCTTGACCGGCAGGCCGAGCTCCAGGGCCACGTCCTCGGCCGCGAGCAGCGAGGCGGTGGCGCCGTCGTTGAGACCGGCCGCGTTGCCCGCGGTGATGTTGCCGTGCACCCGGAACGGGGTCTTGAGGCCCGCCAGGTTCGCCATCGTGGTGCCCGGGCGCATCGGCTCGTCGGTGGTGGCCAGGCCCCAGCCGGTCTCGCCGACCTCGGGGTTGGTGTTCCGGACCGAGATCGGCACCAGGTCGGGCTGGATGTCGCCGTTGGCGTACGCCTTGGCGGCCTTCTCCTGCGAGCGCACCGCGTAGGCGTCGCAGCGCTCCTTGGTGATGTGCGGGAGCCGGTCGTGCAGGTTCTCCGCCGTCATGCCCATGAAGAGCGCCGACTCGTCGACGAGCTTCTCGGACATGAAGCGCGGGTTCGGGTCGACGCCCTCACCCATGGGGTGGCGGCCCATGTGCTCGACGCCGCCGGCCACGACGATGTCGTAGGCGCCGAAGGCGATGCCACCGGCGGTGGCGGTGACGGCGGTCATCGCGCCGGCGCACATCCGGTCGATCGCGTAGCCCGGGACGGACTTCGGCAGCCCGGCCAGCAGGGCGACGCTGCGGCCGATCGTCAGCCCCTGGTCGCCGATCTGCGTGGTGGCCGCGATGGCGACCTCGTCGATCCGCTCGACGGGCAGGTTCGGGTTGCGGCGCACGAGCTCCCGCACGCACTTGACGACCAGGTCATCGGCACGGGTCTCGTGGTAGATGCCCTTCGGGCCGGCCTTGCCGAACGGGGTGCGGACGCCATCGACGAAGACGACGTCCCTCGCGGTACGAGGCACGGGGGCTCTCCTCCCAGGGACCAACAGAACAGGTCGCAGCCCGCACACGGGACGGGCCCGGGCAGCGCTGCTTCACCGCCATGCTACTGGTCGGTAACCAACTTGCCCAGGCCCGGACCGCTACTCGGCCTGTGTGTCCCGCGACACGTGCTCCCAGCTCAGACCGGTACGGCTAGGCCGCCTGCTCGGTGCCCGCCTCGAAGGCCTGCGCCACCGCCGGCGCCACCAGGTCGACCTGCCACTGCCGCGCGCCGAGCGCCCGCAGCGCCTGGGCCACCGCGGCCGCGCCCGGCTCGGCGGGCGGCTCCCAGGAGACCCGGCGGATCAGCTCGGGGGTGATCAGGTTCTCGGCCGGCAGGTGGTGCTCCTCGGCCAGCTCGGAGACCGCGGCCCGCGCCGCGGAGAGCCGGGCGGCGGCCACCGGGTCCTTCTCGGCCCAGGCGCGCGGCGGCGGCGGACCCTCGTGCGGGGCGGCGGCCGGCGGCAGCTGCGCCTCCGGGATCGCCCGGGCCCGCTCCAACGCGGCCATCCACTGCTCCAGCTGACGGCGGTGCACCCGCGGCCCGAAGCCCTGGACGGCCTGCAGGTCCGGCAGGTTCGCCGGCATCGCGAGGGCGGCGTTCACGATCGAGGCGTCGGAGAGCACCCGGCCCGGCGAGACGTCGCGCTCCTGGGCGATCTTGTCGCGGGACTGCCAGAGCTCCCGGACGGCGGCCAGCTGACGGCGCCGGCGCACCTTGTGCAGCCCCGAGGTGCGGCGCCACGGGTCGACCCGGGGGGCCGGGCGGGGCGCCGCGGTGATGGCGGCGAACTCCTCCAGCGCCCAGCCGAGCTTGCCCTGGCCGTCCAGCTCCTGTTCGAGTGCGTCGCGCAGCTCGACCAGCACCTCGACGTCCAGAGCCGCGTAGCGCAGCCAGGGCTCGGGCAGCGGGCGGGTGGACCAGTCCACCGCGGAGTGCTCCTTGGCCAGTGTGTAGCCGAGCACGCTCTCGGTCATCGGGCCGAGGCCGACCCGGGGGAACCCGGCGATCCGGCCGGCCAGCTCGGTGTCGAACAGGCGCCGCGGGCGCATGCCGACCTCGGCCAGGCACGGCAGGTCCTGGGTGGCGGCGTGCACCACCCACTCGGCGTCCGCCAGCACCTCGCCGAGCCCGCTCAGGTCGGGGCAGGCGATCGGGTCGATCAGCGCGGTTCCGGCGCCGGCCCGGCGCAGTTGGATGAGGTAGGCCCGCTGGCCGTAGCGGTAGCCGGAGGCCCGCTCGGCGTCCACGGCGACCGGTCCGCTGCCCGCCGCGAAGGCCGCGAGGACGGCGGCCAGGGCCGTCTCGTCCGCCACGACCGGGGGCAGTCCCTCCCGCGGTTCGAGGAGCGGGACCGGCGGTGTCTCTACGGCGATGGCATCGATGGCTTCGGTCACTCACCAAGGGTACGACGAGCCTCGTGGCGGGGAGCCTGATCGTCAGGCTTGGACCTGCCCGAATGCCAACGGCGGTCCGGAGGAAACGTTCCTCCGGACCGCCGCGCGGCCGCTCAGTGGATGATGCCCGTGCGCAGTGCGACGGCGACCATCCCGGCCCGGTCGCCGGTGCCCAGCTTGCGGGCGATCCGGGCCAGGTGGCTCTTCACGGTGAGCGCGGAGAGCCCCATGGCGACGCCGATCGCCTTGTTCGACTGCCCCTCGGCGACCAGCCGCAGGACCTCGACCTCACGGCCCGACAGCTCCCGGTAGGCGGTCGGCTGGGCGCCCGGCGCGCCGGGAGCCCCAGGGGCGCCCGGGTGGCCGGGAGCGGGGGGCATGCCCGGACGGCGCATCCGCCCCGCCAGCCCCGCCGCGCCGAGCGGCATGCCCGGCCGGCCGGGCATGGCCACGTTGGTCCTGGTCCCGGTGACCACGTAGCCCTTGACGCCGCCGGCCAGAGCGCTGCGGACCGCGCCGATGTCGTCGGCCGCCGAGAGCGCCAGGCCGTTGGGCCAGCCGGCGGCCCTGGTCTCGGCGAGGATGGTGAGCCCGGAACCGTCCGGGAGGTGGACGTCGGCCACGCAGATGTCGCGCGGCGTGCTGACCCGAGGACGAGCCTCGGCGATGGAGGACACCTCGATGACGTCGCGCACGCCGAGAGCCCACAGATGCCGGGTGACGGTGTTGCGGACCCGGGGGTCGGCAATCACCACCATCGCGGTGGGCTTCGTCGGACGGTAGGCGACCACGTTTGCGGGGTGCTCGAGAAGGACCGACACCAGGCCTCCTGTGGGGAGTGGCGGACGGAACCCCGATAGGGGAAGGAGTCGGAGTGTTCCGCGTATGGAAAGGGGTCACAGACTGCTTCGGCATCATCCGCGCCCGGCTTTAGCGAAAGATCACGATCTAGTGAGTCACAATACGGACAAATCGAGCAGGTGACTGATGCGACATGCCCTCAACTCGTACAAATTCGATCGCAAGGTGTACGAAACGGTCGATGCCGGGCGCTGAGTTGACGACCCGTGACGACATATGGGCATGCGGCGAACCGGGCCCGCCGGGTCGGGGGCCGGTGGGCGGGCGTCAGCCTTCAGTGTGAGCGCGGACGGCGCCGGGCCGGCATCGGGACCACTCCGCCGAGTGACGGCGCGTCAGCCAGGCCCAGCGGTGCCGGGTTGGCCGGCGGCAGCCCCGCGCAGACGCAGAGCAGGTCCGCCCAGGCGGCCAGGTGCCGCTCGAAGCGGCCGTCGGCCGGCGTCCAGGAGGCGCGGACCTCGATCTCGGTGGAGGAGGCCCGGTCGGCTAGCGCGCCGAAGTACTGCGAGGCGCACTGGGTCACCGTGCCGCTCGGCTCCGCGATGCCGGCGCCGTGCGCCTGCAGGGAGTCCATCAGCCAGGCCCAGCCGACCTCGGAGAGCATCGGGTCGCCGGCGATCTCCGGCTCCAGCTCGGCCCGGGTCATCGTGACCACCCGGAACTCGCCGTTCCACGCCTCCTGGCCCGCCGGATCGTGCAGCAGCACCAGCCGGCCGTCGGCCAGCTCCTCGCCGTCCACCTCGACCGTGGCGGTCACCGCCCAGCTGTACGGGGCGAGCCGGCGTGGCGCCGGGGTGGGGGAGAGCTGTACCTCGGGACGCAGCCGGGCTCCCGCGAGAGCCTCGACCGCGGCGCGGAATTCGATCGGCGCCGACTGCTTGCCCGTTCCGCCATTCTGTGCGGGGTTCCCGCCGACCGCTGCCATGACCTGAAGACTAGGCCCTGTCCGACAATTCGCGGCGGACCGGCACGCACGGTGGGATTGGAGAATCCCACCACCGCCCTGCGGCCGGTGCCCCCGGGGCGCGTGGGAGGATGGCGCTGTGAGTGAGACAACCGCAGTCCAGTCCGGCCGGCAGCCCTCCGCGCAGCGGGGCGCCGCGTACGACTCCGCCTTCCTGCGCGCCTGTCGCCGGGAGCCGGTGCCGCACACGCCCGTGTGGTTCATGCGCCAGGCCGGCCGCTCGCTGCCGGAGTACCTGAAGGTCCGCGAGGGCATCGAGATGCTCGACTCCTGCATGCGGCCCGAGCTGGTCAAGGAGATCACCCTGCAGCCGGTGCGCCGGCACAAGGTGGACGCCGCGATCTTCTTCAGCGACATCGTGGTGCCGCTCAAGGCCGTCGGGATCGACGTCGACATCAAGCCCGGTATCGGCCCGGTGATCGCCGACCCGATCCGCACCCGCGAGGACCTCCAGCGGCTGCGTCCGCTGGAGCCGGACGACGTCCCCTACATCACCGAGGCCGTCGGCCTGCTGGTGGCCGAGCTCGGCGCCACCCCGCTGATCGGCTTCGCCGGCGCGCCGTACACGCTGGCCAGCTACCTGGTCGAGGGCGGCCCGTCCAAGAACCACGAGCGCACCAAGGCCATGATGTACGGCGAGCCGGAGCTCTGGGCCGAGCTGGTCGACCGCCTCGCCCAGATCACCTCCGCCTTCCTCAAGGTCCAGATCGAGGCCGGCGCCTCGGCGGTCCAGCTCTTCGACTCCTGGGTCGGCTCGCTGGCGCCGGACGACTACCGCCGCTCGGTGATGCCGGCCAGCGCCAAGGTCTTCGAGTCCGTCGCCTCCTACGGCGTGCCGCGGATCCACTTCGGGGTCGGCACCGGCGAGCTGCTCGGCCTGATGGGCCAGGCCGGCGCCGACGTGGTCGGCGTCGACTGGCGGGTGCCGCTCAACGAGGCGGCCCGCCGGGTCGGGCCCGGCAAGGCGCTGCAGGGCAACCTCGACCCGGCGGTGCTCTTCGCGCCGACCCGGGTGGTGGAGACCAAGGCCCGCGAGGTGCTGCACGCGGCCTCGGCGATCGGCGACAGCGGCCACATCTTCAACCTCGGCCACGGCGTGCTGCCGAGCATGGACCCGGACGCGCTGAGCCGGCTGGTCGCCTTCGTGCACGAGGCAAGCGCGCGCTGACGCCCGGCTACTCCTCCTCGCCGCCGGGAGCGGCGAGGAGGACGGGCGCGGCGGCCGGTGCCGGCCGTCGCCGCCACAGCCGCAGCAGCACCCAGCCGACCGGCGCCAGCACCAGCAGGAACGGCGCCGTCGCGGCCAGTCCGATCAGCAGGCCGCCGCCGATGGCGGCGAGCACGTGCCAGCCGCCGGCCAGCGCGTGGCCGAGCGAACTCCCGAAGCCGTCCGCCTTCTTGACGGGGGCGGGGGCGGCGGCGCGCGGCTGGGTGCGCACCTCCAGCGTGATGGTGGAGAGCGCGGCCTGCGCGGAGAGCGTCTGCTGCTGACTCTGCAGGGACTCCAAGTCCGCCTCGCGGTGGCTCAGTTCGCTCTCCAGTGAGACCACCTCGGCGATCGAGGGGGCCTGCGCCATCAGCGCCCGGATCCGGTCCACGCTCGCCTGCTGGCTCTTCACCCGGCTTGCCACGTCCACCACTTGCTGGGTCACGTCCTGCGCCTGGCTCTGCCGCGTCAGCACCTGGCCGAAGCCGGCCAGCCGGTCGAGCGAGCTCTGGTACTGCGCCGCCGGGACCTTGAGGACGAGCTTCGCGCTCGCGCCGCCGTCCTGGTCGCCGCCGGTGGTGCTGTTCTCCGCCTCGACGTAGCCGCCGTTCGCGGTGGCGAGGTCGGTGGCCTGCCGCAGCAGGGCGTCCACGTCCGCGGTGCGCAGCGTCAACTGCCCGGTGTAGACGATCGACCGGTCCGTCGGCGCCACCGCCGTCAGGGCGCCGGACGCCCCGGCGGGCGCCGCGCCCTTCGCGGGGGTCACCCCCTGCGGCGCCGCCGCCGCTGCCCCGTTCGCCTTCGCCTCGGCGTTCGAACTCCCGCTCTGCGAACCGGCGCTGCACGCCCCGGCGCCCAGCGCGATCACCGCCGCCAGCAGTACCGTGCTCACTCTGCCGTTCATCTCGTCCCCTCCCGTTGGCCGTTGACTGCCCATTGGACGGGAGCGGCCCCGGCCGGGTTGCCGTCGGCCGGTTGCGACTGGATCACGGCTCGGCCACGAATAATCGCTGTCGCCGGCGGCCCGCGGCTGCCGATACTCGGGGCATGGCTCAGTTCTCGGATTTCGACACACGCGGATACCGGACGGTGGACGTCCGGACGGGGTACGGGCAGTGGGTGGACAGCTACGAGTCCACCGTGCAGGACGTGATGGACCTGGCGCTGCTGGACGAACTGGCCGTCCCCGACTGGGCGTCGGTGCGGCGGGCGGCGGACCTGGGGTGCGGGACGGGGCGGACCGGCGGCTGGCTGCGGGCCGCCGGGGTCGGCGCCGTCGACGGGGTGGACCTGACGCCCGAGATGCTGGCCCGCGCGCGCGAGCGCGGCGCGCACGCGACGCTGACCGAGGCGGACGTGGCGGCCACCGGCCTGGCCGGCGGCGGGTACGGGCTGGTGATCTGCTCGCTGATCGACGAACACCTGGCCGACCTGCGCCCGTTGTACACCGAGGCCTGGCGGCTGGCCGAACCCGGCGCGCTCTTCGTGCTGGTGGTCTTCCACCCGCACTTCATCATGATGAGCGGGATGCCCACCCACTTCACCGGCGAGGCGGGCGAGCCGGTCGCCATCACCACCCACGTGCACCTGCTGAGCGACCACGTGGCCGCCGGGCTGGGCGCCGGCTGGCAGTTGGCGGAGCTGCGCGAGGGGGTGGTGGACGACCGCTGGACGGCGGTGAAGCCCAAGTGGGAGAAGTACCGCGGGCACCCGGTCTCGGCGGCCCTGGTCTGGCGCAGGGGAGACCACTGAGCGGCACAGCGGGTGGCCGACCTGACAGACTGCGGGGTATGTCAGAACCACTTCCGCAGGTCGTCGTGATCGGCGGCGGCATCGCCGGCCTGGCCGCTGCCGCCTTCCTCAGTGGAGCGGCGGGCGGGCCCGGGCGGGCCGCCGTCACCCTCCTGGAGGCGGGCGGGCGGTTCGGCGGCAAGCTGCTGGCCGGCGAGGTGGGCGGGGTCCAGGTCGACCTGGGAGCCGAGTCGATGCTGGCCCGCCGCCCGGAGGCCGTCGCCCTGGCGCGGGAAGTCGGCCTGGCCGACTTCCTGGAGCCGCCCGCCACCGCCAAGGCCACCGTCTGGACCCGGGGCGCCCTGCGGCCGCTGCCGGGCGGTCAACTGATGGGCGTACCGGGCGACCTGGACGCGCTGGCGGCCTCCGGCGTGCTCACCGAGGAGGGGCTGCGGCGGGCCCGCCACGAGGAGCCGGGGCAGCCGGACGGCGATATCGCCATCGGCGCCTACGTCGCCGCCCGGCTCGGCCGGGAGGTGGTGGACCGCCTGGTCGAGCCGCTGCTCGGCGGCGTCTACGCCGGACGCGCCGACGAGATCTCGCTGCGGGCCGCCGTCCCGCAGCTGACCGCGATCGCCGCGGGCGGCGGCTCGCTGGTCGACGGCGTGCACCGGCTGCTGGACCGCCCCGCCGCCGCCGGCCCGGTCTTCCAGGGCCTGGCCGGCGGCCTCGGCACCCTCCCGCTCGCCGTCGCCGACGCCTGCCGCAAGGCCGGCGCCGAACTGTGCACCGACAGCCCGGTCCAGGAGCTGCGCCGCACTCCGGGCGGCTGGAGCGTGCGGACCGCCGAGCGCACCTTCACCGCCGACGCCGTGCTGCTCGCCGTCCCCGCCCCCGTCGCGGCCCGGCTGCTGGCCGCCGAGGCGCCGGGCGCCGCCGCGGAGCTTGCCGCCGTCGAGTACGCGGGCATGGCCCTGGTCACGCTGGCCTTCCGGCGCGCCGACCTGGCCGCCGCGCCGGCCGGCAGCGGCTTCCTGGTCCCGCCGGTGGACGGCCGCTCGATCAAGGCCGCCACCTTCTCCTCGAACAAGTGGGGCTGGCTGGCCCGGTCCGCGCCGGACGCCTTCGTGCTGCGCACCTCGCTCGGCCGCTACCGCGAGGAGCAGGCCCTGCAGCTCGCCGACGAGGAGCTGGTCGCCCGCTCGCTGGCCGACCTGCGCGAGGCGATCGGCCTGACCGCCCTGCCGTACGACACCGCCGTCACCCGCTGGACCGGCGGCCTGCCGCAGTACCCGGTGGGCCATCTGGACCGGGTGGCCCGGGTCCGCGAGCAGGTCGGCCGGCTCGGCGGCCTGGCGCTGGCCGGGGCCGCGTACGAGGGCGTGGGCATCCCGGCCTGCGTCGCGAGCGCCCGCCGGGCGGTCAACGAGCTGTTGACCCCGACGACGGGGGACCGGGGCACGGAAGGGAGAATGAGGGCATGACTGAGACCACTGAGCAGCCCAAGAAGAAGGCCCGTGACCTCAACACGGTCATCCGCTACACCATGTGGTCGGTGTTCAAGCTGAAGAGCGAGCTCCCGGAGGACCGCGGCGCGCTCGCGGCCGAGGTCGACGGCCTCTTCGAGCAGCTGGCGGCCAAGGACGTCACGGTGCGCGGCACCTACGACGTCTCGGGCCTGCGCGCCGACGCGGACCTGATGATCTGGTGGCACGCCGAGAACTCCGACGACCTGCAGGAGGCCTACAACCGCTTCCGCCGCACCGGCCTCGGCCGGCTGCTGGAGCCGGTCTGGTCGAACATGGCGCTGCACCGCCCGGCCGAGTTCAACAAGTCGCACATCCCGGCCTTCCTGGCCGACGAGACCCCGCGCGACTACGTCTGCGTCTACCCGTTCGTCCGCTCCTACGAGTGGTACCTGCTGGAGGACGCCGAGCGCCGCCGGCTGCTCTCCGAGCACGGCCAGCTGGCCCGTGGCTACCCCGACGTGCGGGCCAACACGGTGGCCTCGTTCGCGCTCGGCGACTACGAGTGGCTGCTGGCCTTCGAGGCGGACGAGCTGTACCGGATCGTCGACCTGATGCGCGACCTGCGCGCCTCCGAGACGCGGCTGCACGTGCGCGAGGAGGTGCCGTTCTTCACCGGGCGCCGCAAGCCGGTCACGGAGCTGCTGAACGGCCTGGTCTGAGCAGGACATCGCCGAGCTGATCGCACGGGTGCGGCGCCGGGGTGGTCTCCCCGGCCCGCACCCGCTGCCGTTCGGGCGAAGCCGCTCAGCGCCGCCGCGGCGAGCGCAGGGCCGCGCGCAGCCGGGCGTCCGGCAGGGCGTCGGTGCCGGTGATCGCCACCGCGGTGAGCAGCCGCTTCTCGGCCCCGGCCGGCCCGTCCTGGCCGGTGGCCTGGCGCGGCAGCCGGACCGCCTGCAGCACGTCCTGCCCGGCCGGGGTGGCCCACCGGGTGTACGGGTGGACGTCCACCCGGGCCATCAGCAGCGTGCCGGTGGTCAGGATCAGCGGCAGCGAGAACCAGGCCAGCGCGGCCGGGGTGCTGCCCTGCCTGGGCTCGTTCAGCGAGAGCGCCGCGATCATCAGCAGCACCGAGAGCAGCAGCGCCTGGCGGACCTGACGCACCGCCAGCACCGTGCTCTCCCGGACCGTCACGGGCGTCGCCAGGCCGGCCAGGGTCAGCCGGCCGCCGATCTCCAGCACCGTCGGGTGCCCGGTCAGCGTCTCGCGCAGCTCGGCCGTGCGGCACTGCCCGTCCGGGCCGATGGCGCCGATCAGCGCCCGCTCCAGCCGGCTGCGGCCCTGCGGGTCCACCACGGTGGTGAACCCGGTGTGCGCCAGGTGCAGCCGGCCGCGGCCGGCCATCAGCACCAGCGCCAGGTCCACCACCCGCTCCGGCCCGCCGGCCAGGTAGGCGGTCTCGTACAGTCCGATCCCGACGGCCTCGGTGGGCTCCTCGCAGTCCAGTCCGGCCAGCGCGTCCGCCGTGGCCGCGGTGCGGATCAGACGCAGACAGGACGCGACCGCGACGACGCAGGCGGGGACGAGGAAGAGCAGCCACATGGACTCGTTGTAGACCGCCGGGAGCGGTGAGCGGGAGGTGAACCCGCCGCGCGATACCGAATCGTGACCGCGGCCGCCGGACGGCACCCGCCCGGCGGCCGTGCGCTACTCGGCGGGGCGCAGCGTCAGCGAGATGCTGTTGATGCAGTACCGCTGGTCGGTCGGCGTCCCGTAGCCCTCGCCCTCGAAGACGTGGCCGAGGTGGCCGCCGCACCTGGCACAGCGGACCTCGACCCGCTTCACGCCCATCGAGGTGTCCTCGATGTACTCCACCCGGTCCTCGGCCAGCGGCGCGTAGTACGAGGGCCAGCCGCAGTGGCTGTCGAACTTGGTCTGCGAGCTGAACAGCTCGCTCCCGCAGGCCCGGCAGCTGTACACCCCGACGGTCTTGGTGTCGGTGTACTCACCGACGAACGGGCGCTCGGTGCCGGCCTGCCGCAGGACCTGGTACTCCTGCGGCGTCAGCTCGGCGCGCCATTCGGCGTCGGACTTCTCGATCTCGTAGCTCATCCGGTCCTCCTCTGGACGGCGGGGGTGCTCACACCGCAACGCCGGCGAGCCGGCCCAGAATTTCCGGGCCCAGGTTGGTCACGTCCCCGGCGCCCATGGTCAGCACCAGGTCGCCCGGGCGGGCCAGCGCGGCGAGCACGGCCGGGGCGGCGGCGAAGTCGTGCTCGGCGCTGACCTCGGCGCCGGCCCGCTTGGCCGCGTCGACGATCAGGGCGCTGGTCACCCCGGGGATCGGGTCCTCGCGGGCGGGGTAGATGTCGAGCACCACCGAGGCGTCGGCCAGCGCCAGCGCCTGGCCCATCTCCTCGGCCAGCTGCTGGGTGCGGCTGAACAGGTGCGGCTGGAAGACCACCAGCACCCGGCTGCCGCCGGCGGCCTCGCGGATCGCCTCCAGGTCGGCGGCCATCTCGGTGGGGTGGTGCGCGTAGGAGTCGATCACCTGGACGCCGGCCGCCTCGCCCTTGAGCTGGAGCCGGCGCCGCACGCCG
>FTKT01457653.1_pt1 | contig 28121 bp, 30 predicted proteins | sample 1658271 | NCBI WGS metagenome assembly FTKT01 (sample SAMEA3914811, study PRJEB12502) | metagenome | biome: forest; material: soil | place: Canada | collected 2011-08-04 | depth 0.3 m | reverse complement strand
CTGCTCACCAACAACCCGGAGAAGCTGGCCGCGCTCACCGAGCACGGGCTCAAGGTCACCGGCCGCGAGCCGATCGAGGTGACGGCCGGCGAGCACAACCTCGCCTACCTGCGCACCAAGCGCGACCGGATGGGCCACGACCTGCCCTGGCTCGGCTGAACCAGCGACCCGCCCGCGCACTGCGCAGACCCCACCCCACCCCACCCCACCCCACCGCACGAGACGAGGAACAGAAGATGAGCGGCCACGGAGCCCCCGAGCTGACCGTCAAGAACTGCAAGGACCTGCGGGTCGCCGTGATCGCCGCTCAGTGGCACACCCAGGTGATGGACGGCCTGCTGAACGGCGCCGAGCGGGCCCTGAAGGAGCTGGGGATCGAGGAGCCGACCGTGATCCGCGTCCCCGGCGCCTTCGAACTCCCGGTCGCGGCGAAGCAGTTGGCCGACCGTGGCTATGACGCGGTGGTCGCCCTCGGGGTGGTCATCCGCGGTGGCACCCCGCACTTCGACTACGTCTGCCAGGCCGCCACCGCCGGCCTCACCCAGGTCAGCGTGGACACCGGCGTGCCGGTCGGCTTCGGCGTGCTGACCTGCGACGACGAGCAGCAGGCGCTGGACCGCGCGGGCCTGCCGGACTCGGCCGAGGACAAGGGGCACGAGGCGGTCACCGCCGCCGTCGCCACCGCCGCCACACTGCGCGCGGTCTCCGAGCCCTGGCGCTGACCCGCACACCCGTCAGCCGGCGCGGAAGCCGACCGCGGACAAGGGAAGGCGTCCACGGACAGAAGGCGTCCACGGACAAGGGACGGTGTCCACGATCGTGTCCACCGTCCGGGACGCTTCCCACCCACCGGCCGATACCCCGTAAGGTGAGTCCCATCATGGCTTCGAAGACATTCGAGGAGCTGTTCACCGAGCTCCAGCAGAAGGCCGCCACTGGCGACCCCGCGTCCTCCCGTACCGCGCAGCTCGTCCAGCAGGGCGTCCATTCCATCGGCAAGAAGGTCGTCGAAGAGGCCGCCGAGGTCTGGATGGCGGCCGAGTTCCAGACCAAGGAGCAGACCGCCGAGGAGATCTCGCAGCTGCTCTACCACCTTCAGGTGATGATGGTCGCCCGCGGCCTGACGCTCGACGACGTCTACGCCTACCTCTAGTCCAGCCAGTTCCGTCCTAACGAAGGATCTTCCTCTCATGCTGCGCATCGCCCTCCCCAACAAGGGTTCGCTCTCGGGTCCGGCGGCGGAGATGCTCCATGAGGCCGGCTACCGCCAGCGCAAGGACCCGAAGGAACTGGTCCTGGTCGACCCCGAGAACCAGGTGGAGTTCTTCTTCCTGCGTCCGCGCGACATCGCGGTCTACGTCGGCTCCGGCCGTCTCGACGTCGGCGTCACCGGCCGCGACCTGCTGCTCGACTCGGCGTCCAACGCCGAGGAGGTGCTCGCGCTCGGCTTCGGCGGCTCGACCTTCCGCTTCGCCGGCCCGATCGGCTCGCCCAAGGACGTGCAGGGCCTGCAGGGCCTGCGGATCGCCAGCTCGTACGTCGGCCTGGTCGAGCAGCACCTGGCCGAGCACGGGGTGACCGCCGCCAGCGTCACCAAGCTGGACGGCGCGGTGGAGACCGCGGTGCAGCTGGGCGTCGCCGACGTGATCGCCGACGTGGTGGAGACCGGCACCAGCCTGCGCAACGCGGGCCTGGAGATCTTCGGCGAGCCGATCCTGGTCTCCGACGCCGTGGTGATCCGCCCCAAGGGCGCCGAGGAGGACGCGCGGGTGGACCAGTTCCTGCGCCGCCTGCAGGGCGTCCTGGTGGCCCGCCGCTACGTGCTGATGGACTACGACATCCGGGCCGAGCAGGTCACCGCCGCGGTCGCCCTGACGCCGGGTCTGGAGTCGCCGACGGTCTCCCCGCTGCACACCGAGGGCTGGGTGGCGGTCCGCTCGATGGTGCTCCGCAAGGAGGCCCAGCGGATCATGGACGACCTGTGGAGCATCGGCGCCCGGGCCATCCTGGTCACCAACATCCACGCCTGCCGGCTCTGACCCCCGGCCCCGCCCGACCCCACCCTCCCGGGAGCACCGCCGCGATGCCTGCCGAAGCCGCCCTGCCCGCCCTGCCGATCACCTGGGCACCCCGCCGCAACCGCGCGGTGCTGTACCCGGTGAGCGGGCTGCTCGTGGTCGTCTTCGTCTCCATCGCGCTGGCGCTCCCGGCGAGTTGGCAGCCCAACGACCGGATCATGCTGATCCTGATGGGCCTGGTCTTCGCGGGCCTCGGCCTGATGCTGGCCCGTCCCAAGGTGCTGGCCGACGCGGACGGGGTCACCGTGGTGAACTTCGTCCGCACCCGCCGGCTGGACTGGGCCGAGATCGTCCGGGTGAACCTCCGTCAGGGGGATCCCTGGGCGATCCTGGACCTGGCCGACGGCACCGCGCTGGCGGCGGTCGGCATCCAGCTGGGCGGCGGGCGCGAGCAGGCCGTCCGGGCGGCCCGGGGGCTGCGCGACCTCGCCGAGGCGCACGGCGCGGCGGCCGAGCCCAGCACGACGCGCTGACCGGGCCGGGCACCACGCACTGCCCGAGCCGGGCAGCACACTGATCGAGCTGAGCACCACGCGCCGACACCCCTCGAACGTACGCGCTGACCGGCGCGGGTATCGTTTACGCTGGTAAAGCCGGGGCAAAGCCGCCCCGCGCACCGCCCGCGACCTGAGGAGTGACACCTCCCCTCGATGGACGATCCGTCCGGTAGTACCCACGCCGCCTTTCTCCCGCAGCACGGAGAGCAGGCGGCGCTGTGATCACCGCTTGGCTGCTGTTGTTCGCGGCCTTTCTGCTCATCCTCGCCAACGGCCTCTTCGTGGCCGCCGAGTTCTCCTTCATCACGGTCGACCGCGGCAGCGTGGACCGCGCCGCCGAGAGCGGGGACCGCAAGGCGGTGGGCCTGCGCAAGGCGCTGCGCCGGCTCTCCTTCGAACTCTCCGGCGCGCAGCTGGGCATCACCGTCACCTCCCTGGTGGTCGGCATGCTGGCCGAACCGGCCCTCTCCTCGCTGCTCCGCCCGCTCCTGGAGGACCTCGGCGTGCCCTCCGCCACGATCACCGGCGTCTCGCTGGTCAGTGCCATGCTGCTGGCCACCGTGCTGCAGATGGTGATCGGCGAGCTGGTCCCGAAGAACTGGGCGATCGCCCGCCCGCTCCAGGTGGCGCGCGCGGTGGCCGGCCCGCACCGGGTCTTCTCCACCGTCTGCCGTCCGCTGATCAGCGCGCTGAACGGCTCGGCCGACCGGCTGGTCCGGGCGCTCGGGATGGAGCCCACCGAGGAGCTGGCGCACGCCCGCACCCCCGGTGAGCTGGCCTTCCTCGCCCGGCACTCGGCCAAGGCCGGCGCCATAGAGGAGGACACCGCGAACCTCTTCGTCCGCTCGCTGAGCCTGGCCGAACTGACCGCGGAGGGCCTGATGACGCCGCGGGTGGACGTGGCCGCGCTCCAGCAGGACGCCACCGCCGCCGACGTGGTCAACCTGACGAGGGCCACCGGCTTCTCGCGCTTCCCGGTCTACCGGGACAGCCTGGACGAGGTGACCGGCACCGTCACGCTCAAGGACGCGCTCGGCGTCAGCCCCGAGCAGCGCGCGGAGGTGCGGATCGGCGCGCTGGCCGGCCCGCCGCTGCTGGTCCCCGAGACCCTGCCGGCCGAGCGGCTGCTGGAGCTGCTGAGGCGCCGTCAGCCGATGGCCATCGTGATCGACGAGTACGGCGGCACCGCGGGCGTGGTGACGCTGGAGGACATCGTGGAGGAGATCGTCGGCGAGGTACAGGACGAGCACGACCCGGGGGACGTCCCCGAGCTGCTCTCGGTGCCGCCCGTCGACGGCCACCAGGCCTGGCTGGCCGACGGCCGGACCCGGATCGACCAGCTGGAGTCGATCGGTCTGATCGCCCCGCACGGCCCGTACGAGACGCTGGCCGGCCTGCTCGCCGACCTGCTCGGCAAGCTGCCCGATCCCGGCGACCGGGCCGCGCTGCCCGGCTGGGAGCTGACCGCGCAGGAGGTGGACCGGCACCGGACCACCAGGGTCCGGCTGGTCCGGGTGCCCGTCCAGGCCGAGGAGCACGGCCGGTGATCGCCTTCCAGCTCTTCGCCTCGCTGCTGCTGCTGCTCGGCAACGCCTACTTCGTCGGCGCCGAGTTCGCCGTGATCTCGGTGCGCCGCAGCCAGATCGAGCCGCTCGCCGAGGCGGGCGACCGCCGGGCGCGCACCGTCCTGCACGCGCTCAGCAACGTCTCCGCGATGCTGGCCGCGGCCCAACTGGGCATCACTGTCTGCTCGCTGCTGCTCGGCGCGCTCGCCGAGCCGACCATCGCGCACCTGCTGGAGGGGCCGTTCCAGGCGATCGGCCTGCCCGCCGTGCTGATCCACCCGATCGCCTACGCGCTGGCGCTGGCGCTGGTGGTCTTCCTGCACATGGTGATCGGCGAGATGGTGCCGAAGAACATCGCGCTGGCCTCGCCGGAGCGCGCCGCGCTCTGGCTCGGCCCGCCGCTGGACCGGCTGGCCCGGCTGCTGAACCCGGTGATCCGCTTCCTGAACGCCTTCGCCAACCTGGTGCTGCGGCTCTTCAAGGTCCAGCCCAAGGACGAGGTGGAGTCCGTCTACACGGCCGAGCAGCTGCTCTGGATCCTCTCCGAGTCGCACGCGGCCGGCCTGCTGGAGGCGGGCGAACAGGAGCGGCTGGAGGACGCCCTGGAGCTGGGCCGCCGCCCGGTGACGGACGTCATGCTGCCGCTGGACCGGCTGGTGACGGTGGACACCGCCGTCACCGCCCGCCAGGTCGAGGAACTGGCGGTGGTCACCGGCTTCTCGCGCTTCCCGGTGCTGGACGCCTCCGGCGTCTTCCTCGGCTACCTGCACGTCAAGGACGTGCTGGAGGTGGACGACCGGCAGGCGCCGGTGCCGGTGCGGCTGTGGCGCCCGATGACGGTGGTGGGGGAGCGGATGCCGCTGGACGATGCGCTGTCCGCGATGCGCCGGGCCGCCGCGCACCTGGCGGCGGTCACCGGGGCGGACGGGCGCACACTGGGCCTGGTCACCCTGGAGGACGTGCTGGAGGAACTGGTCGGCGAGATGCACGACCCGGACCACCGCGACGTGCTGCGCCCGCTCGGCTGAGCGCGCTGACGGCGGCCGGGCCCGGCCCCGGCCGCCGTCCAGCTCCGGCGGTCGATCAGCCGTGGCCGCCGCTCAGCCCCGGCCGTCGATCAGCTCCCCGTAGGCCTGCACCAGGTCCGGCAGCCGCAGGGTCGCCAGGTCCTCGCGGTCCGGGAGTTCGGGGGCCAGCGAGAGGCGAAGGTCCCGGTAGGCGCAGGACTTCTCGTACAGGGTCCGGATGAACCGCCCGTTGCCCAGCTCGTCGATCCAGCCCTCGCCGACCACGTGGGCGCAGATGCTGGCCAGCTCCTCGGTGGCGTCCTCGTCCCAGCCGTCGCCGTCCCGGGCGGCCAGGGTGCGGCCGATCGCGGTCAGCTCGGTCGGGCGGTAGCTGGGGAAGTCGACCCGGGTGGTGAAGCGGGAGTTGAGGCCGGGGTTGGTGGCGAGCAGCCGGTTCATCCCCTCGGGGTAGCCGGCCAGGATCACCACCAGCCGGTCCCGGTTGTCCTCGGCCCGCTTCAGCAGCACCTGCAACGCCTCGTCGCCGTAGGCGTCGCCCTTGCTGTAGCCGGAGTTGGCCAGGCTGTAGGCCTCGTCGATGAAGAGCACGCCGTCCAGCGCGGAGTCGATCAGCTCGTTCGCCTTCACCGCCGTCTGGCCGAGGAACTCGCCGACCAGGTCGGCCCGTTGGGCCTCCACCAGATGGTCGCCGGAGAGCAGGCCGAGGGAGTGGAAGACCTGGCCGAGGATCCGGGCCACCGTGGTCTTGCCGGTGCCGGAGGGGCCGGAGAAGACGAAGTGACGTTTCGGCGGCTGCACCGGCAGCCCCTGGTCGGCGCGCAGGCCCGCCATCCTCAACTGCGCGGAGAGCGCCCGGACCTGGCGCTTGACCGGGTCCAGGCCGACCATCTGCTCCAGCGCCAGCAGGGCGGCGTCCAGGCGCTCGCGGTTGTCCGGGGCCTCGGCGCTGTCGGCCGGCTCCTCGGCGGCCGGCACGGCGGTCGCGGCGAGCCCCTTGGGCGCGGCGCCGGCGGCCGCGGCGGCCTGCGCGGTGCCGGAGCGCTCGGCGACCGTGGGGCGGTCGAGGACCGGCAGCGGTCCGGCTTCCGGCTCCTCGGGGTAGGCCGGCTCCTCGGCGCCGGCCGGCTCGACCGGGCTGAAGGCCGGCAGCTCCTCCAGCAGGCCCAGCCCGTCCTCGGCGGCGATCGCGGCGAGCCGGGCGGCGGTGTCCATGAAGGCGGGGTCGGCCCGGTGCACCGCGCGGTAGAGCGGCAGCGCCGCCGCGCTGCGCCCGGCGCCCTCGTAGGCGCGGGCCAGCCAGTAGCGCAGCTCCTTGCGCTGCGGCTGCTCGGAGCGGCAGCGGGCCAGCGAGGCGGCCAGCGGCACCTGGGCCTGGGCGCACATGTCCAGCCGGACCCGGGCCATCCCGCCGAACAGTCCGGCCTCGATGCCGAGCAGCGCGTCGTCCAGCAACTGGTCGGTGTCCCGGATGAGTTGCTCCCAGTCCTTGAGCAGGTAGGAGCGGCAGGCGTGCAGGAAGCGCACCGACGGGTCCTGCTCGGCCGGCGGGCACTGGTCCACCGCGCGGTCCAGTTCGGTCAGGTGCCGTCCGTCCAGCCAGTGCGAGGCGTGCGCGAGCGCGAGGTCGCGCGCGTCCTCCAGGACCGGCTGCACCCACCAGCCCAGCCAGTACCAGGAGCTGAGCGGGCGCTGGTGGGCGCGGCGCTGCTCGCCGAAACGTTTCCTGTGACGGTGCATGGCCAGCAGCGCGCCCGAGGTGTCGCAGCGCAGCGCGTGCAGGCCGAGCCAGGCGTCCGCCATGCCGGGATCGAGCCGCACCGCGGTGCGGAACTCCTCCTCGGCGCGGGCATAGGCGCCGGCCGTGTAGGCGTCCATGGCGCGCAGCCACGCCCGGTCGGCCGGTCCGTGCGGACCGGTGACGCCGGAGTTGTCGACAGTGGTCACTCACGCCCCCCGCGGTGTGCACCGAGGCCCGGTCAGCTGATGGCGTGTCAGCACCGGGCCCCCGGGGCGCATCTGCGCCTGCCCTGCATGGTACCGGCGGCGGGCTGATCCGTAAGGGTGCCGCGCCAGTCCAAAACCCGCACGGTTATTGATCGTTGGTGCACCCACGGCCGGTGGCCCCATGGTAGGGGAAGCGGCGCCGCCGGGACAGCAGAACGGCACCTCTGGCTCACGGGGGAACGAGCCAGAGGTGCCGAGTCAACTGTTGCGGAATCAACTATTCCTGCTACGCGGCAGAACTTAGCCGCTCCGCCGGGTGCTGGTCAAGCGGCCGCTTAGAAGGTCCCGACGGGGGGTCGGCGGGTGATCCGGCCGGTCACCCCGTCCACCAGCCAGTCCGCGAACGGCCGGCTCGGGTCCTGGGTGAAGTGCGCCGCCTCGGCCGCCGACCAGCGCTCCCAGAACGCGGCCAGCGCGGGCCCGTCACGCCGCTCGCCGCGGGCCCGGCCGGCCTCGGCCGGCAGCTCCATCCAGATCAGCGCGGCCAGCGCCGGCCGGACCTCCCGGCGCCCCGCGCCGACGCCCTCCAGCAGCACCAACGGCGCCGGCTCGACCTCGCCGGTCCCGGCGAAGCGCCGCTCCACCCAGTCGTAGACCTGGTGGCGGGCCCGCTCGCCACGGGCCAGCGGCTCCAGCAGCTGGCCGCGGAGCCGGCCGGTCCAGCCGAACAGCTCCTCGTGGGTGGCCAGGTCGTCCAGATGCACCACCGGCGCGCCGCCGAGCGCCCGGGCCAGCCGGGCGGCGAAGGTGGTCTTCCCGGAGCCCGCGTGACCGTCCACCGCGACCAGCCGCACCGGTCCCAGTGAGGCGGGCAGGGCCGACAACGCGCAGCTCAGCTCGTCCAGGCCGTCCGGGTGCTCCATCCGGCCAACTCTACGGCGCGGCGGTGCGGCCGCGGGTTGCGGGGAGTGACGGGGGGCCCGAGATCGGGCATACTTCGCATCGCCACACATGTGAACGGCCGTTCACCTCACCCGGTGAGGGCCTGCCACCCCACTGAGCCGCACCGGAGACCCCGGGGCCCGCACGAGGAGGCGACACCCTCATGAACGCCGCACCCCCCAAGCCCGTGGACCGCCAACTCCCCAGCGAGGAGGCCCGCGCGCTGCTGGACCTGACGCACGACCTGGTCCAGCGCGAACTGGCGCCCCGGGCGGCGGCGGACGAGGCGGCCGGCCGCTTCCCGCGCGAGGTCTTCCGCACCCTGGGCGAGGCCGGGCTGCTCTCGCTGCCCTACCCGGAGCAGTACGGCGGCGGCGAGCAGCCCTACGAGGTCTACCTCCAGGTGCTGGAGGAGCTGTCGGCCGGCTGGCTGGCGGTCGGCCTCGGGGTGAGCGTGCACACCCTCTCCTGCCACGCGCTGGCCACCTTCGGCAGCGAGGAGCAGCGCGAGGCCTGGCTGCCGGGCATGCTCGACGGCACCCAGCTCGGCGCCTACTGCCTCTCCGAGCCGCAGTCCGGCTCGGACGCTGCGGCGCTGCGCACCCGGGCCGACCGGGAGGGCGGGGAGTACGTGATCCGCGGCACCAAGGCCTGGATCACCCACGGCGGCCAGGCCGACTTCTACAGCACGCTGGCGCGCACCGGCGAGGACGGCCCGCGCGGCATAAGCTGCCTGCTCGTCCCCGGTGACAGCGCGAGCCTCTCGGCCGCGCCGCCCGAGCACAAGATGGGCATGAACAGCTCGCCCACCGCCCAACTGCACTTCGACGGCGTGCGGGTGGCCGCCGACCGGCTGATCGGCGAGCCGGGCCAGGGCTTCCAGATCGCGCTGTCCGCGCTGGACTCCGGCCGGCTCGGCATCGCGGCCTGCGCGATCGGCGTGGCCCAGGCGGCGCTCGACCTCGCGGTGGAGTACGCCGGCACCCGCAAGCAGTTCGGCCGCCCGATCGCCGAGTTCCAGGGCCTGTCCTTCATGCTCGCCGACATGGCCACCCAGATCGAGGCCGGCCGCGCCCTCTACCTGGCCGCGGCCCGCCGCCGCGACAGCGGGCTCGCCTTCTCCAAGCAGGCCGCGATGGCCAAGCTGTTCTGCACCGACACCGCGATGCGGGTGACCATCGACGCGGTCCAGGTGCTCGGCGGCTACGGCTACACCCAGGACTTCCCGGCCGAGCGCTACCTGCGGGAGGCCAAGGTGCTGCAGATCGTCGAGGGCACCAACCAGATCCAGCGGATGGTGATCGGTCGTCACCTCACCCAGGCCTGACGGAGACCGCGGCCCTGACGGACCGTGGTCCTGACGCACCGTCGCCCGGCCGGGCAGGACTCCGGCCGGGCGACGGTGCGTCAGACAGCCCCTAGCGGCGGGCCAGCCCGGCGGCCGGCGCCTTGCGCATCGGCGGCACCCGGTTGCCCGCGGCGGGCGGCACGGGGGCGCCGGCGTGCGAGAACGGCTGGGTGCGCCAGTCGAGTTGGGCCGGCAGCGTGAGCAGCGCGACGAGCGCCGAACCGGGGTCGGCGCCCGGCTCGGGGTCGATCTCCTCCAGGTCGTCGGCCGACAGCCCCGAGCCCGGGCAGAGCGCGGCGGAGAAGGGGTGCCAGGCGGTGGGCAGCACCGCGTGCTGCGGGAGCCGCTCCTCGTCGCCCACCAGGGCGATCGGGCGGTGGCACTCCGGGCAGTGCACGCGGAAGATGTCCCAGGTCTCGGGCTCGCCGGGGTCGTTGCCCGGCGCGTGGCCCAGACCCGGGGACCAGGTCTCGGCCTCCGGCTCGGCGGCCGCGGTCAGGGTGCTGTCGGCACTGAGGGCGTGCTTGTCAGCTGAAGGCATGTGATCCCCCTTGGATCGGGCCGGGCCAGAACGGCCGGGGCCAACACGAGCACTTCCCTCCGACGGGGGCTCATAACCCTGCAGGTGGGCGCAGGGTGATGCAGGCCGGTGTGGTCTTGGCCACATTCCTCTGGCATGTGCCACCGGGCGCGCCCGTGCTCCCGGCGGGCGCCGCCGCGCGCCCCCGGGCCCGCCGATCTCCTGTAGGTTTGCGCCTTGTGGAGGATCTCGACCAGCGCATTGTCCAGTTGCTCGTCCAGGACGGCCGGATGAGCTACACCGACCTGGGCAAGGCCACCGGCCTGTCCACCTCGGCCGTGCACCAGCGGGTGCGGCGGCTGGAGCAGCGCGGGGTGATCCGTGGATATTCGGCGATCATCGACCCGGACGCCGTCGACCTGGCGCTGACCGCCTTCATCTCGGTCAAGCCCTTCGACCCGAGCGCCCCGGACGACGTGCCCGACCGGCTCGCCCCGCTCCCGGAGATCGAGGCCTGCCACAGCGTGGCGGGCGACGAGAACTACATCCTCAAGGTCCGGGTCGGCGCTCCCGGAGACCTGGAGGACCTGCTCGCCCGGATCCGCAGCGCGGCCGGCGTCTCCACCCGGACCACCGTGGTGCTCTCCACCCCGTACGAGGCGCGGCCGCCCAAGCTTTAGAGCCGGGTGGACTCGGCGCGGTCCCGGTGTCCGATTGCCGGACACCGCGGGTGCAGACTGTTCTTCATGACCGAACGCACCTCCCGTACCGTGCTGCTGCGCGGCGGCACCGTCTACAGCCCCGCCGACCCCTTCGCCACCGCGATGCTGATCGAAGGGGAACAGGTCGCCTGGGTCGGCAGCGAGGGGGCCGCGGACGCGTACGCCGCGGTCGCGGACGAGATCCTCGATCTGGACGGCGCGCTGGTCACCCCCGCCTTCGTGGACGCCCATGTGCACGCCACCGCGGCCGGCCTGGCGCTGACCGGCCTGGACCTCACCGGCTGCCCCTCGCTCACCGAGGCGCTGGCCCGGATCGCCGCCTTCGCCGGGACGGGCGAGGGTGTGCTGATCGGCCACGGCTGGGACGAGACCGGCTGGCCCGAGGGCCGCCCGCCGACCCTCGCCGAGCTGGACGAGGCGGTCGGCGGCGCCGCGGCCTACCTCTCGCGCACCGACGTGCACTCCGCGCTGGCCTCCAGCGCCCTGCGCGCCCTCGCCCCGGAGTCGGCCGAGCTGCCCGGCCACCACCCCACCGGCCCGCTGACCCGCGACGCGCACCACGCGGTGCGCCGCACCGCGCTCGCGAACCTGACGGACGACCAGCGCCGGGTCGCCCAACTGGCCACCCTGGAGCGGGCCGCCTCGCTCGGCATCGCCGCGCTGCACGAGTGCGCCGGCCCGGAGATCTCCTCCGAGCAGGACTTCGCCGCGCTGCTGGCGCTCGCCGCCGGCCGCCCGGGCCCCGAGGTGTACGGCTACTGGGGCGAGTTGAGCGAGCACGGCGGCGTCGAGACCGCCCGTCGGCTCGGCGCGGTCGGCGCCGGCGGCGACCTCTTCGTGGACGGCGCGCTCGGCTCGCACACCGCCTGCCTGCACGCGCCCTACCAGGACGCCGAGCACACCGGCACCGCCTATCTGACGGCCGCTCAGGTCGCCGACCACGTCACCGCCTGCACCGAGGCGGGCCTGCAGGCCGGCTTCCACGCGATCGGCGACGCCGCGCTGACCGCCGTCCTGGAGGGCGTGCGCACCGCCGTCGCCCGGCTCGGACTGGCGCCCGTCAAGGCGCTGCGGCACCGCGTCGAGCACGCCGAGGCGCTGGACGAGAAGGCCGTCGCGGCCTTCACCGAGTACGGCCTGGTGGCCTCGGTGCAGCCGGCCTTCGACGCCGCCTGGGGCGGCCCGGACGGCATGTACGCCCAGCGCCTGGGCGCCGAGCGGGCCGCCGGGCTCAACCCGTTCGCCGCGCTGCTGCGCTCCGGGGTGCCGCTCGCCTTCGGCTCGGACGCGCCGGTGACCGCGCTGGACCCGTGGGGCACGGTGCGGGCCGCCGCCTTCCACCAGACCGTCGAGCACCGGATCTCGGTGCGCGCCGCCTTCAACGCGCACACCCGGGGCGGCTGGCGGGCGGTCGGCCAGGACCAGGAGGGCGTACTGGTCCCCGGCGCACCGGCCAGCTACGCGGTCTGGCGCACCGGCGAACTGGTGGTCCAGGCCCCGGACTCCCGGGTGGCCGGCTGGTCCACCGACCCGCGCTCCGGCACCCCGGGCCTGCCCGACCTCACCCCGGGCCTCCCGCTGCCGACCTGCCTGCGCACGGTGGTCCGCGGCCGCCTGGTCTACGAGGCCTGACCTGGGCGTTCTCATCGAACCGTGACTACCGGCCCAGGGCTGGGGCGGGTACCGTCATCGGATACCCGCCGCGGCCCCGTGCGGAACGCGGCAGCCCGACCCACCCAGAGAGATGGTGCCCAGGTGGCATTGCCTGTCGACTCGGCCTCCCGAGTCCTCGGCCCGGACCGCCCCGAGGAGCCGCCGGCCACCCCGGCGGCGAAGCCCGGCCGGTTCGCCCGCCGCATGGCCCGGATGCGCACCGGCCTGCCCCGCACGGCGCTCGCCGTCGCGGCGGGGCTGACGCTGGCCGCCGCCTTCCCGCCGTTCGACCTCTGGCCGCTCTCCATCGTCGCGGTGGCGGCGCTCTCGCTGCTCACCCGCGGCCGGACCGCCCGGCAGGGCGCCTGGACCGGCTTCGCCTTCGGGCTGCCGTTCTTCCTCTGGCTGCTCGACTGGATCCGGGTGATCGGCTCCGACGCCTGGATCGGGCTCTCGGTCGCCGAGGCGCTCTTCGTCTGCGCGCTCGGCGCCGGGCTGGCGCTCACCTCCCGGCTGCCCGGCTGGCCGCTCTGGGCGGCCTGCCTCTGGGTCACCCAGGAGTGGGCGCGCGACCGGCTGCCGCTGGGCGGCTTCCCGTGGGGGCGGCTCGCCTTCGCCAACACCGCCAGCCCCTACACCCCGCTGGCCGCCTGGGGCGGCGCGCCGCTGGTGACCTTCGCGGTGGCGCTGACCGGCGCGCTGCTGGCCTACCTGGTGGCGCCCTACCTTCGGCGGCTGCCCGCCGTACCGGCGCTGCCCGGTCTGACCGCGCCGGCCGCTCGGACCGGTCTGCCGCGCGGTCCGCGGCCCGCCGCGGGCCGTCCGCGCCGGGCCGTCGTGCTGCCGGTGCTGGCCGGCACCTGCGCGGTCGTGGTCTCGGTGGCCGGCTACGGCGTCCCGGTCCCGGTGACCGGGTCGCAGAGCGTGAAGATGGCGGTCATCCAGGGCAACGTCCCGAACCCCGGGATGGACTTCCTCGGCCGCCCGATGCAGGTGCTCGACAACCACGCCTCCGCCACCGAGCGGCTGGCCGCCCAGGTGAAGGCCGGCACCGCGCCCCGCCCGGACGTGGTGATCTGGCCGGAGAACTCCTCCGACCTCGACCCGTTCAGCGTCCCCGCCGCCTACCAGCGGATCGACGAGGCGGTGAAGGCGATCGGCGTCCCGACCCTGGTCGGCACCCTGGTCGACGGACCGGACAACCAGCACGTGCAGAACGAGGGCATCGTCTGGGACCCGCAGAACGGTCCCGGCGCCCACTACACCAAGCAGCACCCGGTCCCCTTCGGCGAGTACGTGCCGTTCCGCTCGGTGCTGATGAAGGTGATCACCCGGCTGCAGCGGGTGGCCCGGGACTTCTACCCCGGCAAGGGCACCGGCGTGATGCAGCTCGGCCCGGCCCGGATCGGCGACGTGATCTGCTTCGAGGTCGCCTACGACGAGATCGTCCGCTCCACCGTCAACGACGGCGGCCGGGTGATCGTCGTGCAGACCAACAACGCCACCTACGCCAAGAGCGGCCAGCCCGACCAGCAGCTCGCGATGTCCCGGCTGCGCGCGGTCGAGCACGGCCGGGCCGTGGTGATCGCCGCGACCAGCGGGATCAGCGCGATCATCCGCCCCGACGGCACGGTGCAGAGCCGCAGCGCCGAACTGGTGCCGGCCGAGCTGACCGCGGACGTCCCGCTGCGCGACGGCACCACGCTCGCCGACCAGGTGGGCGCCGCGCCGGAGTGGACGCTCGCCGTGCTCGGCCTGCTCGCCTGCGGCGGCGCGGTGCTGCTCGGCCGCCGGCGCAAGGGCGACGGCGCGACCCCGGACGGAACACCGGACCAGGGCGAACCGTTGACCACTGTGGCGCCCTGAAGGCATCTGTCCGGCCGATCTCCGGGGCGCGTGACGCGATGGAGTGGACCAGTACCGTGAGCCAGCACGCTTCCCCGACCGACGCCCCCGGCCGTCCCGTCCGGCGCCGCACCCGCCTGCGCAGGGTGATACCCCTGCTGGTGACGGTCTGGCTGGTGCTGGAGATCTGGCTGCTGATCGAGGTCGCCTCGGTGACCGGGTGGTTCCTGGTGCTGCTCCTGCTGCTGGCCGGGGTGGCGATCGGCGGCTCGCTGATCAAGCGGGCGGGGATGAAGGCGTTCCGGGCGGCCACGGCCGCCTTCGAGCAGGGCGCCGTCCCGCCGTCCGGCGCCGCCGAGACCGGCACCAGCCTCACGGTGCTGGCCGGCGTGCTGCTGATGGTGCCCGGCTTCCTCTCCGACCTGCTGGCGCTCACCCTGCTGCTGCCGCCGACCCGCGCGCTGTGGCGGCTGGCCGGGCGCCGGCTCACCCGGACGGCGCTGCGTACCACGCCCGGCGCCGCCGGCGACCCGCTCGCCGAGGCGCTGCGGCTGCAGGAGCAGCTGCGCATCCACCGGCCCGACGGCAAGGTGATCCAGGGCGAGGTGGTCGACCCGGCGGACGGCCCGACTCACCGGCGTCCGGGCGACGAGCAGGACGGCCGGCCGCCGCTCGGCCCGTCCTGATCCTGTGGTGAACGTTCACGCTCCCCCCGGCCGGGGGGAGCGTGAACGTGCGAGGGGCCCCGATCCTGGCGGATCGGGGCCCCTCGCGGTGTGTCAGGCGCTCTTACGGGTGTCCCGCGGGTGAACCGCGAGGTTCATCCCACCGGAGCGGAGCACGGCCAGCCGTTCGGCCAGCACCTCCTCCAGCTCCTCACGGGTCCGGCGCTCCATCAGCATGTCCCAATGGGTCCGGGTTGGCTTGGTCTTCTTCTCCTCCGGCTCGTCACCGTCGAGCAGGACGGCCTCGGTGCCGCAGAAGCGGCACTCCCACGCCGAGGGGATCTCCGCCTCGACGGAGAAGGGCACCTCGAACCGGTGTCCGTTCTGACATGCGTACTCGACGGTCTGGCGGGGCGCCAGGTCGATGCCACGGTCTGTCTCGTAGCTAGTGGCCCCGAGTCGCGTGCCGCGGAGAGCTCGCTCGCTCATGAATCGTGCCTCCAGGGCTTATGGCCCACAGGACTAGTTGGTCGCTGTCTTCGTCGTTCGGTCAACGCTCGGCCGTCGACGAAGATTCCCGTCCCGGGACATGCGTCGTCTGTCGTGCCGCCCCTGTTTGTACCCATCTCCGTCCGTTTTGTCACATCTGGAGAGGGATATCACCCTGAGTGCCACCGATTTCGCGTACTGTGACCGATTCGGCATTCCTTCCGGAGCGTACTGGGGCGATAGACGAATTGGCCATTCGGGCCACGGAAACGGATCAGCGAGTTCGCCCGGCCGGGGGTAGCGGGGGGTTCACCACAGGGGTGCGGGCCGCACCGGGCGCTCCTTGCCGAGTTCGACCCGGGCCGGGCGGTCGGCGCCGGACCCCACCTCGGGCAGCGTGTCGGGCATCGGCGGGGCGGCGGCCTCGGTGCGGGTGTCGCGGTGCGGCAGCAGGCCGATCACCGCGTCGCGCAGCCGGGCGGGGGCCTCGTCGTCCAGCGGGTCGACGGTGGCCGGGACCTGGAGGCGGACCGGGGCGGCGCCGCCGATCCGGGCGTAGCCGCGGCCGGGCGGGGTCTGCGCGGCGGGGGCGAGGTCGAGCGGCACGCCCAGGGCGGTCCGCAGGTCCTCCGGCGAGGTGGTGCCGAGCACCACCCGGGCGCGGGTGCCGGCCCGGACGGCGGGGGAGATCCGGTCGGCCGCCTCGATCGTGTCGACCACCACCACCGTCACCCGGGCGGCCCGGCCGTGCCGCAGCGGGACCTCCAGCAGGTCCTGCGGATCGGGCCGGCCCTCGGCCTGCGCCAGCTCGCTCAGCTCGGTGGGGTGGTCGAGCAGCAGCCAGAGCGGGCGGGTGGCGTCCGCGGGCGCGGGGACGCCGTTGTGCCGGGCGGCGGCCAGGGCGGAGAGCCGGCGCTCGGTCTCGTCGGCCGCCCACTTCAGCGCCCCCAGCGCGCCGTGCAGGCTGGTCTCCACGGTGTGCACGCCGGGCCGGTTCACCAGGCAGGCGTGCTCTCCGGTGCCGGCGCCGTCGATCACCAGCAGGTCGCCGTGGAGCAGCGCCTGCAGGGCCACGGTCCGCAGCAGGGTGGAGGTGCCGGAGCCGGCCGCGCCGAGCGCCAGCAGGTGCGGCTCGGAGGAGCGGGCGCCGGTGCGCCAGACCACCGGCGGCTGGTGGCCCGGGCCGCCGTCCTGGGCGACCGGGATCATCCGCTGGGTCGCCAGGCTGTCGGTGAACCCGAGCACGATCTCGCCGGGGGCGGTCACCCAGTTCTGCGCCGGGACGTCGACCGGCAGCGGGGCGAGCGCGGTGACCTTGAGCTTGTTGCACTCCTCGTCCCAGTCGAAGCGGTACTCGCGGGCCCGGCCGGCCTTGCTCTGCACGACCTGTTCGATCCTGGCCCGGGCGGCCGGCTCGGTGTCGGTGAAGTAGGCGGGGTAGCCCAGCTCCAGGGTGGCGAGCCGGCCGTCCTCGAACTCCCAGCCGGCGAAGGCGTCCTGGTAGCTGCCCGCGGGCCCGTAGAGCGGGCAGGCGTCGTCGGGGGAGGCGAGGTAGGGGGTGAGCGCGGCGTAGAGGGCGGTCAGCTTGAGCTCGGCCACGTCGGGCTCGGCGGCGGCGGGGGACTTCGGCTGGCGCCCGACCCAGGCGGCGCTCGCGACCAGGGCCACCACGGCCAGCAGCGGGCCGTGCGGGAGCAGGAAGACGCCGACCAGCGCGGCGGCGGTGAGCAGCAGCGTCGGGCCGCGGCGGTCCTTGGGGGTGGCCTGCCAGCGGCCCTTGGCCCAGTCGGCGTGCCGGCGCAGGCCGCGCCCGATCAGGGTGAGCGGCGCGAACATGTCGGCGGCGTGGTCGCCGGCGCTGCGGGCGAGGTCGCGGCCTCGGGTGAAGTGGCGGTTGAGGGACATTTCCTTGACTCCCCGGGCGGGAACGGGCGGGAACGGGCGGGACGGCGGGCAGGGACCACCGGGAGGGACGGCGGGAACGGGTGAGGCCCGGGAGCGGTGGGATCCGCACCCGGGCCGTCGGTCTACGCCAAAAAGGACGTCGCGGACCGGGAGGGGTCAGAACTTGATGCCGCCCAGCAGATTGGCGAGGCTCGCGCCGCCCGCCTGGATGCTCGGTGCGATGGCCGTGCCCGCGAGGTAGAAGCCGAAGAGGGCGCAGACCAAGGCGTGCGAGACCTTGAGTCCGTCCCGGCGGAAGAAGAGGAAGGCGATGGTTCCGAACAGGACGATGCCGGAGATGGACAGGATCACGGGGTCTGCTCCTCGGTAAGGGGGGACAGGTGGGGTCCACGGCCGTGGGACGACAGCGGGGGGACGGTCCGCGAAGCCGGGCAGTGGACAGTGTCACGGAAAGTTCCTTAATCGTGACAAAAAGTAATAGATGATGGAACGGCGCAAATGGGTGGTCTTTGCGCGAAGTACCAGGCCGGGGGCGGGGTGAAGGGCTTTTGGCCGGTCGTCCGCAGGGCCCGGAGGCCGGGATTTCCGGGGATTTGCGGGAGTGACGGATGTGACGGGTGTGACGTGCGGGGGCTCCCCGGAAATCCCCCGAATGGGTGCGTGACCGAATGCCGGGAGTGTCGTGTGCGGTGGCCGCATCGCGGACAGGTGCTGGCCTGAGCCGTCACCGGCCGGTTACCGTGCGGGGGCAACCGCTCGCCGAGTGCTTGTCTCCCTCACCCCCAGCAGCGAAAGGCCCGTGATGGCCGACACCCCCGACCCCCAGAACCCCGCAGTGGACGAGACCGCCGACGCCGAGCTGATCGAGCTGGCCGGCCGGATCTTCGACTCCGCGCGCTCCGGTGACCAGGCCGCGCTGGCCGCCTTCCTGGACGCGGGCACCCCGGTCAACCTCTCGAACGACCGCGGCGACACCCTGCTGATGCTCGCCGCCTACCACGGGCACGCGCAGGCGGTCCGGCTGCTGCTGCAGCGCGGCGCCGACCCGGACCGGGCCAACGACCGCGGCCAGACCCCGCTGGCCGGAGCCGTCTTCAAGGGCGCCGACGAGGTGCTGACGGCGCTGCTGGACGGCGGCGCCGACCCGAAGGCCGGACAGCCCTCGGCCCTGCTGACGGCGCAGATGTTCGGCAAGGACGACCTGCTGGCCAGGTTCGCCGAACGCTGACCGGCGCCCCGGTGCCACGGCCTGCCGATCAGTCGATCACCGGGTCGTATGCTTGTCCGCCATGGACTTGTTCGCCTTGGACCTGCGCAGCACCGGCTACGACCATCCCGACGCCGCCGTGCTGACCGCAGCGGTACAGCAGGAGTACGTACGCCGGTACGGCGAGGCCGACCTCACCGAGATGCACCCGGAGCACTTCGTGCCGCCGGCCGGAACCTTCGTGGTGGCCTATCTGGACGGCGAGCCGGTCGCCTGCGGCGGCTGGCGGGCCAAGGAGGCCAGCGCCGAGGGCCTGCGGGACACCGACGCCGAGCTGAAGCGGATGTTCGTCCTCCCGCAGGCCCGCGGCCGCGGGCTGGCCCGGGCCGTGCTGCGCCACCTGGAGAACGCGGCGGCCGAGGCCGGCCGGACCCGGGTGGTGCTGGAGACCGGCACCGAGCAGCCCGAGGCGATCGCGCTCTACACCTCCGAGGGATACCTGCCGATCGCCAAGTTCGGCTACTACCGGGATTCCCCGCAGAGCGTCTGCCTGGGCAAGGAGCTGGGCCGGTAGCGGATTGACGGTCCGCCGCCCGCGGGTGGCGGACCGCCCGGCGAAAGTCGGGCATGATTTCTTCACATTCCTCGCGCTTTTCGCGCGCGGTGCCGCCGATTGGCTGGTTACTTGACTGGTCACGGTGAATTCTGGCTACTCCGGACGTGGGGTCATTCCGTCCCTGGGTGGATAAACCGCGAATTGAGCGGGTCGCTGGGCTAGCGTCATGCCCGCTGCGTCTGTGGGGTGGTTCCCGGATTCTCCGGGCCACTCGTCATGCCCATCCGCTATTTTTCGGGAGACACCGTGCACGAGAATTGCCAACCGGAAAGCAGTGCGACCGCCGCCGACGGCCTTCAGCTCGCGGTGGACGCGCTCGCCGAATTCCCCGTCCGCGCGGGGGCCGCGGGGCTCGGCGTGGCCGGCCGGCTCGCCGCGGTCGCCGAGCTCTGCCACGCGGTGGACGGGGCGCTCGACGCCCTGGTGGTCCGCACCGCGGCCGAGGCCGCGGAGGAGGGCTGGACCACCGGCGAGATGCGGGAGACCCACTCCGGCTACCACGCCCGCCTCCAGCGGGCGCTGTCCGCCGCGGGCGCGCAGCGGTGAGCGGGGGCCCGGTGAACGCGCACCTGAACGCCCACGTCCTGCGCTGCCCCACCCGGTGGAGCGATGTCGACGAGAACGGGCACATCAACAATGCCCGGCTGGTCGGCTACATCCAGGAGGGAATCTACGACCTCTTTCACCACCACGCGAAGGCGGCCCGGGATTCGCTCTTTCCGGCCGGATTCCTGATCGCGCGCCATGAGATCGATTATCTGGAACAGTTGCACCACCAACCCGAGCCGCTTCTGGTGCGGCTGATGGTGGAGCGGCTGGGCCGCAGTTCCGCGCAGGTGCGGGTCGACGTCTGCCGCGACCCGTTCACCTACATGACGGCCCGCACCGTGGTGGTCGCCCGGGACCGGACCTCGGGACGGTCGCGGAAGCTGAGCCAGCCGGAGCGGCGGTTCCTCTCCGACTATCTGACGGTCAGTTCGCGCCCCACGCCGGCCCAGATGCCGCCCCGCCCGGCGCCCCCGGTTCCCGCGCAGGCCCCGCAGATCCCGCAGGTCGCGCCGGCCCCGCAGCCCGCGCCGACCCCGCAGGTCCCACGGGCGCCGCAGGCCGCGGCCCCGCGCTCGGGGCCGCCGCGGCCGACGCCGCCGCGTCCCGGGCCCCCGCGCCCCGGGCCCGGCCGTCCGGCCGTCGTGCTCACCGGCACGTCCCGGCACGTCCCGGCTCCCGCACACGCGGCTGCCGCGCACACGGCCGCCGTCCACACCGCTGTCGCGCACACGCCGAAGACGGCTCCGGTAGCGCCGAAGCCCTCGGGCATGCCGCAGCGGCGCACGGTGCCACTGCCCAGCCGGCTGCCCGCCCGGGTGCTCTGCCGGGCCTGAACGCGCCGGTGCCGGACCCGGGAGAGCCGGGTCCGGCACCGTGCGGCGAGCTGACGGCGGGTCAGGAGACGACGGCCTGGGCGTCGATCTCCACCAGCATCACCTCGTGCGGCAGCTCCACGAAGACCGTGGTGCGGCAGGGCTTCACGCCGCCGGGCTTGATGTTCTCGTCGATGAACGCGGCGTACACCTCGTTCATCAGCGGGAAGTCCGCGCGCTTGGTCAGGTAGACGCGGAACATCACCACGTCCTCGACGCTCGCGCCGGCCGCCTCGACGATCGCCTTGACGTTCTCCAGGGTCCGCCGGGTCTGCGCCTTCACGTCGCCCGGGTACAGGTACGCCGCGGTCGCCGGGTCCTGCGGTCCCTGGCCGGAGACCTGGAGGATCGGGCCCTTGCGGACGCCCTGGGAGAACATCCAGGCCGGGGCGGGGGCGCCGTCGGTGCGGATCTCGGTCTTCTCGCTCATGCTGCTCGGCTCTCTCGTGCTCGGTGACGTGCGTGACAGGGGTGACGCGGGTGACGCGGACTCAGGGGGTGCCGCAGTCGGCGGAGATCGCGGCGGTGGCCGCGAGCAGCTGCGGGAGCAGCTCCAGCACCTGTTCGTAGGGCAGGACCAGGTCGGGGACCGAGATCGACACCGCGGCCACCACCCGTCCGGTGGCGTCGCGCACGGGCGCGGCGACGCAGTTCATGAAGGGCTCGTGCTCGGCGCGGTCGTGCGCCCAGCCCTGCGCGGCGACCGTGGCCAGCTCGGCGAGCAGCGCCTTCGGACCGGTCAGCGTGTTGGCGGTGTACGGGGTGAACTCGATCCCGGCCACCACCCGCTGACGCTCCGTCGGCGGCAGGTCGGCCAGCAGCACCTTGGAGACGGCCGCGCAGTGCAGCGCCACCGGCAGGCCGATCCGCGAGTACATCCGGACCGGCTGGCGGGAGTCGAACTTGTCGATGTAGACCACCTCGCCGCCCTCGTAGGCGGCCAGGTGCACGGTCTGTCCGGTGGCGGCGTTCAGCTCGGCGAGCCGGGGCGCGGCGATCCGCCGGATCGAGCGCTGTTCCAGCGCGCGGCTGGAGAGCGCGAAGAGGCCGGCGCCCAGGTGGTAGCGGAAGTCGGCGTCGCGGTAGACCAGCCGGGCCTCCTCCAGGCTCTGCAGCAGCCGCAGCACGGTGGTCTTGTGCACGTCGATCAGCGCGGCGAGCTGGTCCAGCGAACGCTCGCCCTCGCCGAGTTCGGTGAGCAGGCGCAGCGCGCGGGTGACGGTCTGGCTCATCGCGGGGCACCGGCTTCGGCGAGCGCGGGGGAGTCCACGCCGGCCGCGCTGACCCGGGTCGCGGCCCACTGGTCGGGGGTGGCGTCCAGCAGGGCGGCGACCACTGCCGGGTCGGGCAGCGTGCCCTGGTCGCCGTGGGCGGTCAGCGCGGTCGCGGCCGACAGGTGGCCCAGGCGGATCCGGCGGCGCTGGTCGAGGCCGCGCAGGGTGCCGGCCAGGTAGCCCGCGGCGAACGCGTCACCGGCGCCGGTGGACTCCACCACCTCCACGGTGAGGGCCGGTTCGGCCACCGTCCGGCCGTCCCGCCGGACGGCGGTGACCAGGTGGCCGGCGTCCTTGACCAGCAGGGTGGCGGGGGAGGGCAGCAGGGCGCGCAGCGCGGTGGGGTCGCCGGTGCCGAGCGCGGCCTGCGCCTCGTCGGCGCCGAGCAGCACCAGGTCGGCGGCGTCCAGCAGGCCCGGCAGGACGGACGGGTCGCGCCCGTGCCAGAGCGCCGGGCGCCAGTTGAGGTCGAAGCTGACGGTGCGTCCGGGGCGGTGCTCGGCCAGCAGCGCGCGGACCAGGGCCAGGCAGCCGTCGGAGAGCGCGGGGGTGATCCCGGACAGGTGCAGCAGCTGGGCGCCGGCCAGCAGCCGGGCGGTGGCCGGGTCGTCGAGCACCGAGGGGTCGAGCGCCGAGGCGGCCGATCCCCGGCGGTAGTAGTGCAGCCTGCTGCGGCCGGGCCCGGGGTCGTGCGGCAGGCTGCCGTCGGCGCCGACCTCCTTGACGTACAGGCCGGTCGGCCGGTGCGGGTCGACGGCGACCGCCGAGGTGTCCACCCCGCGCGCGCCGAGTTCGGCGGTCAGCCGGCGGCCGAAGCCGTCGTCGCCGACCCGGCTGACCCAGGCGGTGGGGATGCCGAGCGCGGCCAGCCCGCAGGCGACGTTGGACTCGGCGCCGCCGGTGGTGCGGTGGAAGGTCTCGACCCGGTCCAGCGGGCCCGGCCGGTCCGGGAGCAGGACGGCCATCGACTCGCCCAGGCAGACCGCCGCGGCGCCGCCCGCGTTCACACTGGCCGCGTTGACACTGGCCACCGGTTGCACGCCCTCTCGTTGACCCTGGTTGTGGCACGATGCTAGAACAGGATGAGCAACATGCGCAAAGGTAGTTGCATATGTTGCAACTACGCAGCTCGGAGGTGCAGTGGTGATCCAGCCCGACGCAGACCGCAGGGCCCCCTCGGGGATCGACCGGGCCGCGGTGGCCCAGCTCGCGGACGAACGCCTGGACTGGCGGTTCAAGGCGCTGCCGCCCGCCGCCCGGGGGCTGACGGTCGCCGAGTACCTGGCCACCGGACCCACCCTGGACGATTTCGGGACCCCGCTGCTGACCCTGGACGCCCGGGCGGTGGCGCACAACCTGCACACCATGGCCGCCTGGTGCGCCGAGGCCGGCGTGCGGCTCGCCCCGCACGGCAAGACCACCATGGCCCCGGCGCTCTGGCAGGCCCAACTGGACGCCGGCGCCTGGGCGATCACGCTGGCCAACCTGCCGCAGCTGCGGGTCGCCCGGGCCTTCGGGGTGCAGCGGCTGCTGCTCGCCAACTCGCTGCTCGACCCGGCCGGCCTCGGCTGGCTGGCCGGCGAGCTGGACGCCGACCCGCGGTTCTCGTTCAGCTCCTGGGTCGACTCGGTGGAGAGCGTGCGCCTGATGGACCGGGCGCTTCGCGCCACCGGCCGCCCCCCGGGCGCCCGTCCGGTCGACGTGCTGGTCGAACTCGGCGGTCCGGGCGGCCGGACCGGCGTCCGCGACCTGGCAACCGCCCTGGAGGTGGCCCGGGCGGTCGCCGCCGCGCCGACCCTGCGGCTCACCGGCCTCGGCGGCTACGAGGGGGCGCTGGCCCACGACGCCACCGCGACCGGGCTGGGCACCGTCGAGGAGTACCTGGGCCGACTGGTCGAACTGCATGGGCTGCTGCTCGCCGAGGACCTCTTCGCCGAGGCCGAGGAGGTGGTGGTGACGGCCGGCGGCAGCGCCTACTTCGACCAGGTCGCCCGGGTGCTCGTGCCGCTGGCCGAGGCCCACCGCGACACCGCCGTGGTGATTCGCTCCGGTGCCTACCTGGTGCACGACGACGGCTTCTACCGGGGCATCTCCCCGCTGGCCCGCGGCGCCGGCGCCGAGCCGCTGCGCTCGGCGATGCACGGCTGGGCCCGGGTGGTCTCCCGGCCCGAGCCCGAACTCGCCCTGCTGGACGGCGGGAAGCGCGACTTCCCGTACGACGAGGGCCTGCCCGAGCCGCAGTCGGTCCGCGGCGGCGGTCCGCTGACGGGTGCCGTGACGGCGGTCAACGACCAGCACGCCTTCCTGCGCGGCGCCGGTGACCTGGCCCCGCTCGGCGCCGTGCTGCGGCTCGGCCTCTCGCACCCGTGCACCGCCTTCGACAAGTGGACGCTGATCCCGGTGCTGGACGACGCGGAGCTGCCCAACCCCCGGGTGGTCGGCCTGGTCCGGACGTTCTTCTGATGTCCGACCTGCTCTTCCGGGGCGCCACCGTGGTCGACGGCAGCGGCGCCGACCGCTACCGGGCCGACGTGCTGGTGGCCGACGGCGAAATCGCCGAGATCGGCCAGGGGCTGACGGCACGTCAGATCGTCGACGCCGACGGCCTGGTGCTCGCCCCCGGGTTCATCGACATGCACGCGCACTCCGACCTGCGGATGCTGGCCGAGCCCGCCCACCCGTCCCGGGTCACCCAGGGCGTGACCTGCGAGGTGCTCGGCCAGGACGGCCTCTCCTACGCCCCGGTGGACGACACCACACTGGCCCAGCTGCGCCGCCAACTGGCGGGCTGGAACGGCGATCCCGCGGACTTCGCCTGGGACTGGCGCACGGTGGGCCAGTACCTGGACCGGTTGGACGCGGGTGTCGCCGTCAACGCCTGCTACCTGGTGCCGCACGGTTCGCTGCGGATGCTGGTGCTCGGCTGGCAGGACCGCCGCCCGAGCCCGGCCGAACTCGACCGGATGCGCGAACTCCTGGCCCAGGGCCTGCGCGAGGGCGCCGTCGGGATGTCCAGCGGGCTGACGTACACCCCCGGCATGTACGCCGACACCGCCGAACTGGTCGCGCTCTGCGAGGTGGTGGCGGCCCACGGCGGCTACCACTCGCCGCACCAGCGCTCGTACGGGGCGGGCGCGTTGGAGGGGTACGCGGAGATGGTGGAGATCTCCCGGCGGTCCGGCTGCCCGCTGCACCTGGCGCACGCCACGATGAACTTCGGCGTCAACCAGGGCCGCGCGGGGGAGCTGCTGGCCCTGCTCGACCAGGCGATCGCGGACGGCTGCGACCTCACCCTGGACAGCTACCCCTACCTGCCGGGCTCCACCACGCTGGCCGCCCTGCTGCCCAGTTGGGCCGCCGAGGGCGGTCCGGCCAGTACGCTGCGCCGGCTCGCCGACCCGGGGGACCGCGAGCGGATCAGGTACGAGGTGGAGGTCAAGGGGAGCGACGGCTGCCACGGGGTGGTCACCGACTGGAGCACCATCCAGATCTCCGGGGTCCGCAACGAGCGCCTCACCCCGGTGATCGGCCGCACCGTCGCGCAGTTGGCGGCCGAACGCCGGACCAGCGGCACCGAGGTCTTCTTCGAGCTGCTGCGCGAGGACGAGTTGGGCACCACGATCCTCCAGCACGTCGGCCACGAGGAGAACGTCCGCGCCATCATGCGCCACCCGGCGCACACCGTGGGCAGCGACGGTCTGCTGGTCGGCGCCCGCCCGCACCCGCGCGGCTGGGGCACCTTCCCCCGCTATCTCGGCCACTACAGCCGGGAGTTGGGCGTCCTCACACTGGAGGAGACGGTGGCCCGGATGACCGGCCGCCCGGCCCGCCGGCTGCGGCTGGACCGGCGCGGCCTGATCCGCCCCGGCCACCACGCTGACCTGGTGCTCTTCGACCCGCTGACGGTCCGCGACACCGCCACCTTCGACCACCCGCGCCGGCCGGCCGCCGGCATCCAGCACGTCTACGTCAACGGCGTCGCGGTCCTGCGCGACACCCGCCCCACCGGCGCCCTCCCGGGCCGCGCACTGCGGCGCACTGCCGAGGGGACGCGCGCCCGATGAGCGGGGCGGGCTTGACGAACGACCTGTGCGCGGGCAATGACCCGTACTCGCCCAAGGACCTGTACTCGCCCAACGACCCGCACTCGACCGACAATTCGCGCTCGACCGACGATTCGCGCCGCACCGATCAAGGAACCCGACCCCGATGAGCAACCTGCGCGCGGCCCTGGCCGCCGACCCCGTGATCGCCGTCGTCCGCGCGCCGCGGATACCGGACGCCGCCGCACTCTGTGCCGCGCTGGCCGAGGGCGGCATCCGCTGGGTCGAACTCACCTATACCACACCGAATGTGACGGACCATCTGGAACGCGCCGCCGCCGTGGACACCGGCTGCCGGCTCGGCGTCGGTACCGTGCTGACGGCCGAGCAGGCCAAGAACGGCATCGCCGCCGGCGCCTCCTTCCTGGTCACCCCCGGCTGCCGCCCCGAGGTCGCCGAGGCGGCCCGGCTGGCGGACACCCCGGTGGTGCTGGGCGCGCTGACCCCCACCGAGGTCGCGCAGGCGGTGGACCTGGGCGCCGCCGCCGTGAAGATCTTCCCCGCCAAGACCTTCGGCCCGGGCTACTTCAAGGACCTGCGCGGCCCCTACCCGGACGTCCCGCTGGTCGCCTCGGGCGGTGTCAACGCCGCCAACGCGGGCGAGTTCCTGGCCAACGGCGCTCTAGCCGTCTGCGCCGGCACCGACGTCGTCCCGCCCGAGACGGTGGCCGCCGGCGACTGGCCCGAGATCACCCGCCGGGCCCGCGCCTTCATGGCGGCGCTGGGCCTCGGATAGCCGCCGGTAGGCTGGCGACCGCAGACAGCCCCTGGCCGGAGAGGACGCCCGATGCCGCGCAGTCACGAGGAGTTCGTCATCGAGCCGATCGCCTGGGTCGAGTCGCCGCTCAAGCGGCGCGAGGAGGCGCCGAAGCAGGGGGGCGAGGGGGCACCCGAGGCCTGGCTGGTCTTCGAGCCGGCGGTGGCCGAGGGGATGGGCGACCTGCGGGTGGGGACCGAGGTGCTGGTGCTGACCTGGTTCGACCGGGCGCGGCGCGAGGTGCTGGTGGTGCGTCCGCGCGGTGACCGGGAGCGGGCGGAGACCGGGGTGTTCAGCACCCGCTCGCCCGACCGCCCCAACCCGGTCGGGCTGCACCGGGTGGAGATCGCCGAGATCGACGGCCTGCGGGTGCGGGTGCGCAATCTGGAGGCGCTGGACGGCACCCCGGTGGTCGACGTCAAGCCGGTGCTGCCCTGCCGCACCGAACGCTGAACCGGGCACCGGGGGCGGACCGGCGACCGGTCCGCCCCCGAGCGGGCGTCAGATCTTCTTGAGGAAGGTGTCGGCGATCACCTGGTAGCCGGTGTCGTTGGCGTGGATGTCGCCGCGCGCCATGTTGGTCCAGGTCAGGATCCGGGCGACGTTGAGCGGCACCCGCTGCCCGGCCAGGTCGACCAGCGGGAGCAGGGAGTTGGTGCTGAACGCCTTGGCCACGTCGGCGGTCGGCACGTGGTGCGCGGCGTCGACGGTGCCGAGGGTGGCGTTCAGCGCGTCGGCCAGCGGGATCGACAGGCCGGCCAGCACCTTGCCCTGGTCGCCCGTCACCCAGGCGGCCAGGAACGGGTCGTAGAGGTTCATCCCGACGATCCGGGTGTGCGGGCCGGCGGCCGCCTTGAGCCGGGTCAGGATGGTGCCGAGGTCGCGGCCGGCCGTGGCGATGCCGGCGACGGCGCACTGCGGGTCGAGCTTGCCGCCCGCCGCGCAGCCGTCCACGTTGTTGGCGCCGATGTCCAGGGTGACCACCACGTGGTCGTGGTAATGGGCCTTCAGATAGGCCACCGCGGCGTCGAGTTGGGGCCCGGCGTACGGCGTCGGGTACGGGCAGCCGCCGCCGATCATCGAACCGCTGGTCTCGCCGGGGCAGCCCAGGTCGGTGAAGGAGAACGGGTGCTCGACCCGTTCGGCCCGGGCCGCCAGGGTGCGGGCGATGTCCTGGGCGTAGCCGTGGCCGACCTCGTGGCCGCCACCCGGCAGGCTCTGGTAGCCGGCCGCGAGTGAGTCGCCGAGCGCCAGGTAGTAGCCCGGCGTGTGCGAGGACCCCCGGCTCTCGTCCTGCGCGGCGGCCGAGGCCGGGGCGCCGGCGACACCGAGCAGTGCGGCGCCGAGCACCGCCGCGGTCGCGGCCTGCTGTATCCGGCGGGGCTGAACTGAACGCATGGACCCTCCCGTGGCGGATCCGCGCCACGGCCCTGCTGGCGGTGGCGCGGATCGAACCCGGGCGACGTTACTTGCTGGTAGATCGACAGGGTAGAGGCTGGACGGAGAAAGCTTTCCGGGCGGGAGCCCGGGCCTCGCGCTGTC
>FTKT01003200.1_pt2 | contig 28434 bp, 27 predicted proteins | sample 1658271 | NCBI WGS metagenome assembly FTKT01 (sample SAMEA3914811, study PRJEB12502) | metagenome | biome: forest; material: soil | place: Canada | collected 2011-08-04 | depth 0.3 m | reverse complement strand
CCCCGACCCCCACCGGCACCCCCACGCCGCCGGTCAACGGGCTGCCCGCGCACGCCCTGGTCGGCTACCTGCACGCCAGCTTCTCCAACGGCGCCGGCTACATGAAGCTCGCCGACGTCCCCGACTCCTGGGACGTCATCGACCTCGCCTTCGGTGAGCCCGACTCGGTGACCTCCGGCAACATCCACTTCAACCGCTGCTCCGTCACCGACTGCCCCACCGCCGAGACCGACGCCGACTTCAAGGCGGCCATCGCCGCCAAGCAGGCCAAGGGCAAGAAGGTGCTGCTCTCGATCGGCGGCCAGAACGGCGAGGTCCAGCTCACCACCACGGCGGCCCGCGACACCTTCGTCAGCTCGGTCTCCGCGATCATCGACAAGTGGGGCCTGGGCGGTCTCGACGTCGACTTCGAGGGCCACTCGCTCTCGCTGAACACCGGTGACACCGACTTCAAGAACCCGACCTCACCGGTCATCGTCAACCTGATCTCGGCCCTGAAGACCCTCAAGGCCAAGTACGGCCAGAAGTTCGTGCTGACCATGGCGCCGGAGACGTTCTTCGTCCAACTCGGCTACCAGTACTACGGATCCGGCCCCTGGGGCGGCCAGGACCCGCGCGCCGGCGCCTTCCTGCCGGTCATCTACGCGATGCGGGGCGACCTCTCGCTGCTGCACGTGCAGGACTACAACTCCGGTTCCATCATGGGCCTGGACAACCAGTACCACTCGATGGGCGGCGCGGACTTCCACATCGCGATGACCGACATGCTGCTCACCGGCTTCCCGGTGGCCGGCAACACCAGCAACATGTTCCCCGCCCTCGCCCCCTCCCAGGTGGCGATCGGCATGCCCGCCAACTCGTACGCGGGCAACGGCTATGTGGCCCCGGCCGCGGTGAACCAGGCGCTGGACTGCCTCACCAAGGGCACCAACTGCGGCGGGTACACCCCGCGCAGCGGCCGGCAGCCGAACCTGCGCGGCCTGATGACCTGGTCGATCAACTGGGACCAGTACAACGGCAACGAGTTCTCCAAGAACTTCCACGGCTACTTCGGCTGACCCGCCGGTCCGCTGCGTGGTCCGCCCCCGTCGCACGTGTCGCGACGGGGGCGGGCCACGTCCGGCCGCCCGGCCCGGCCGGGTCCGGGGAGCCGGTCACTCGGGTACGTATGCCATCGACCTGCCGCGTTTCCGACATACTGACCGGGCGTCACCATGAACGATCTTCATCACGGTTGAGTGACCATCTGTCCACAGGACTCGAACTGGCTTTCACATCATCCGCCCGGGCCGATAGGTTTTAGCGTTCGTATCCGTGATCTCGATCCATCCCGGGGGACCACTTTGTCCACGCCACCTCCCCAGGTGCCCTACGGCGCTCCGCCCGCCGGCCCCAGCCCGTACGCCGGTGCCGCCGCGCCGGTCGGGGGCAACCCGTACGCGTCGCCGAACCCGTACGCCGGGGCCGACAGCGCGCCGCTCTCCGCCCAGATCCCGGGCCAGGCGGGGCAGCCGGCCCAGTACGGCTACGGCTATCCCGCACCGCCCGCCGGTTACGCCGCGCCGCCCGCCGGGGTGGCCGCCGGCTACGCCGCGGCGATGCCCGGGTACGCCGGGGCCGGCGACGGGACGCCCGTCTGCCGCTACTGCGGTTCCGTGCCGGCCGTGCAGGCGACCATCCGGGGCCACCAGGGCTTCCTGGTGTTCATGCGCTTCCTGCGCAGCGAAGGCCCGTTCTGCCGTAACTGCGGCATTTCGACGCACCGCAGTATGACCGCGAACAGCCTCTGGCAGGGCTGGTGGGGCATCGGCTCCGCGCTGATCAACCCGATCACCATGCTGATGAACCTGCCGCAGCGCGCGAAGATCAACAAGCTGGCGCCCCCGATGCCGGGCGGCCCCGGACAGCCGATGAACCCGGGCCGGACGGTCTTCCTGCGGCCCGCGATCCTCGGCCTGCTGCTCCCGGTGCTTGTCCTCGGCGCGATCGTCTACAGCGCGCAGAGCGACCCCAGCTACGCCTCGGTCGGCGACTGCGTGCACAACAAGAACGCCGTCGCCTCCGGCGCCACCGACACCCACCCCGACGTCGTGACGATCTCCTGCTCGGACCCGAACGCGGACGCCAGGATCGTCGGCAAGGTGAAGGACAGCTCCGACGGCGAGAAGGCCTGCACCCCGTTCGCCGACGCCGACGGCTACTACTCGCAGGAGCAGGGCAGCGACAGGTTCACGCTCTGCCTGCACTTCCTGAAGTGAGCTGACGGCAACGCGGGAGGGGTCGCCCGAAGCCCGGGCGACCCCTCCCGCGGTTCGCGCCCGGAAGAGTCACCGGCCCGGTTTGCCCGGCGGCCGGACCCGGCGTTGCCGCACCTCGGTCGAGCGGTGCCAGATCAGCTCTCGGACGCTCTGCTCCGAGGGTGGCCGGCCGGTGGTCGCCAGGATCTCCTGACGGGCCGTCACCGCGCTGGAGACCATGGCCCGGTAGTGCCGGAAGATCTGCACCTCGCCGTTGGTGGGCCAGTGGTTGTCGAGGTAGGCGTAGTCCATGCCGCGGTAGGCGTGGGCGTTGAGTTCGGCTGCCGCCAGGGCCCAGGCGCGCAGTTCGACCGGTGGCGCGGCGAAGACCAGCAGGCCGCCGCGCCGGGTGATCAGGTTCCGTTCGCGCACGTGCCGCCAGTGCTGTTCGTGCCAGGCCTTGGTGTCGGTCAGGGCCAGGTCCAGGCCCGGGGTGTGCCAGCGCACCGTGCCCTGGGACGGCGTGCGGAGCGGCAGGGCGCGGCGCAGGGCGCGGGCGGCGGCCTCGCTCAGCGGCGTCAGCTCGCTGGGGACCAGCACGAACGGGTCGCTGGTCTCGCCCTCGAAGGGGGTCGGGTCGAGGAACGGGCGGTCGACCACGATCAGGGTGTCCGGGTGGCGCTCGTAGGAGAGGCCCCAGAGCAGCCGGGCCAGCAACTGGGCGCCGGGCCGGTCGGAGAGCAGGTGCCAGGTCTCGTGGAAGTGGTTGGTGGCGAACCGCTCGGTGGTCCCCGGGCGCAGGCCGAGAACGGTGTAGTCCCGTCCGTCGAGCCGAAGGACCCGGCGGTGCAGCTTCAGGCCGTCGCCGGCGTTCGGACGTGTGCTGATGGGTACCGCGCCTCCAGGCAGAGATGGTCGTCCCCAGCATGGTGACGGTCGGCGGCGGTGCGCGTCATCCGGTTTTCGACGGCGTCCAGCGGCGGGCGAAGGCGATCCGGCGGGCCGTGCTGGGGTGGGTGGCGAAGAGCAGTTCGAGGGCGCGCGGCGGGTCGACGTCGGCGATGTTGGTCAGCGCCAGCCTGCGCTGCATCGCGATGAACTGCTCCGGATCGCCGGTCAGTTCGAGGGCGTGCCGGTCGGCCCGGGTCTCGATCCGGCGGCTCGCGGCGCACTGCGGCGGCCCGCTCAGCACGCCGAGCAGCGCCGCGCAGGCGGCCAGCAGCGGCAGCGAGCGCGGGTCGGCGACATCGTGGGCGCCGGCCGCGGAGAGCAGCGGGTGAAGGCTCGTCAGCAGTCCGAGCACGCCCACGGCCAGCGCCGCGCCGAGCGCGCCGAGCACCGTCCCGGTGAGCACGTCGCGGTGCTTGACGTGGCCGAGTTCGTGGGCCACCACCAGCTCCACCTCGCGGGGTTCGGCGGTGGAGATCAGGGTGTCGTAGGCGACGATCCGCCGGGTCGCGCCGAAGCCCGAGACGTAGGCGTTGAGCGCGGTGGTGCGGCGCGAGGCATCGGCGACCAGGACCTCGTGGACCCGGATCCGGTCGCGGGCGGCGAGCTGGAGCAGGGCTGCGCGCAGCGCGCCCTCGGGCATCGGGGTGAAGCGGTTGAAGAGCGGCTCGACCAGCAGCGGGAAGAGGAAGGAGAGCAGCACGGTCAGCAGCGCGGCCGCGCCCGCCGCCGGGAGCCACCAGCGGCCGGTGGACCAGCCGGTGAGCGCGTAGAGGCCGAGCGCCGCGGGCAGGAAGAGCACCAAGGCGAGGCCGAGGCCGCGCAGTTGGTCCACCGCCCAGCCGCCCCAGCCCTGGGTGACCAGCCCGAAGCGGTGCCGCACCACCCGTACCCGGGCGCCGAACGGCAGCCCGAGCAGCTGTCCGAGCAGCACCAGCGCAGCGGCCCCCGCCAGCACCTGGGCCGGCCGGGAGCCGCCGAAGAGTGCGCCCGCCCGGGTCACCAGCCCGGCCCCGGCGGGGGTCAGGCCGAGCAGCAGGCTCAGGCCGAGGCCGGCGGCCCGGCCGCCGAGCACCCAGGGCACCTGGGCGCGGCGCAGCGCCCGCCCGCGGGCGAGCTGCTCGGGGGTGAAGTCGGGGCGGTGGCTGTCCATCCGCCAACCGTACGGCCTGCCCGGCGGGGTCGGGTGGTGCTCCTGATGCGGGGTCGGACGGCGGGGTCGGACGGTGGGGTCGGGCAGTGCTCCTGATGCGGGGTCGGACGCCGTGGCCGCTCACGGACCGTCGGCGCGGTGTTCCGCCTGAGGCGCCGCCGGCTGCTCCGGTGCCTGCCGCTCCGCCGGCAGCCGGGACGAGGTGCGCGTGAGCAGCAGGGCGACGTCGTCGAGGCGGTGCGCCGAGCGGCGGGCGGCGCCGACCAGCCGGTCGGCCAGCTCCTCCAGCGAGCCGGCCTCGGCGTGCGCCAGCGAGACCCGCAGCCGGTCCACGCCGCGGTCGATCTGCTCGCCCGCCTGCTCGACCAGCCCGTCCGTGTAGAGCGCGAGCACCCCGCCCGGGGGCAGCCGGAAGGTGCTGATCGGGAAGGCGGCCCGCTGGTCGACGCCGAGCAGCGGGCCGCCTTCGAGGTCCAGGACCTCGGTGTGCCCGTCCGGGTGGCGCAGCAGCGGCGGCAGGTGGCCGGCCCGGACCGCGTGGGCCTGGCCGTCCGCCGGATCGAGGGCGACCAGGCAGCAGCTGGCCAGCAGGCCCGGATCGAGGTCGGCCAGCAGCTGATTGGTGCGCCGCAGCACCTCGTCCGGCCGTCCGCCGCAGATCACGAACGCCCGTACCGCGCTGCGCAGTTGGCCCATGGTCGCGGCCGCCGCCACGCTGTGCCCCTCGACGTCCCCGATCACCAGGCAGAGCCCCTGCCCGGTGGGGATCGCGTCGTACCAGTCGCCGCCGATCTCCATGCCCCGGGTCCCCGGCAGGTAGCGGGCCGCGATGGTCAGGCCCGGGACCTCGGGCAGCCGGTGCGGCAGCAGCGCCTGCTGGAGTCCGCGGGCGAGGGCGAACTCGGTGTCGTACAGCCGCGCGCGCTCCAGCGCCTGGGCGATCAGCCCGCCGAGCGCGGTGAGCACCGCGCGGTCCTCGGGGGTGAAGGCGCGGGCCCGTTCGAAGCCGAGGATGCAGCTGCCGACCGGGTGTCCGGAGGCGATCAGCGGCAGGAAGGCCCAGGAGGCCATCTCGTCCAGCGGGATCCCGGGGTAGGCGGTGGAGAGCTCCTCGGCGGACTCGAAGAAGATCGGGATCCCGCTGTTCAGCGTCTCCACCCCGGGCAGCTTGACGTTGCGCATCGGGGTGCCCTCGAAGCGGTCCAGGAAGCCCTCGGGATAGCCGACCTGCCGGGTCAGGTGCAGCCGGCCCTCGCGGACCAGGTAGATCGCCAGCTGCTGCCCGGCGAAGGCGGGCAGGATCTGCTCCGCGACGCAGTCGCAGACCTGTTGGACGGTGACCGCCTGGGTCAGCACGCTGGCCAGTTGCAGCAGGTGGTAGATCGCGCCGAGGCTGGCGGGCGCGCGCGGGGCGACCGGCTCGCCCGGCGCCGGGGCCGGCGGCCGGTCGGGGGGAGTGGCGGGCAGCACCGTGCCGGTCACCCCGTGCGCGTCCGGGTAGAGCGCGAAGGCCAGCCAGTGGTCGGGCGGGCGGCAGGCCAGGAACGAGGTGGGCTGCTGGGAGAGCATCGCCGCCCGGTAGCGGTCCTCGTAGGTCGGGTCGCCGAGCCAGGGCAGCGCCTCCCAGGGGCGCTGCCCGAGCAGGTCCTCGCGCTGCGCGCCCAGCAGCATCTCGGTACTCCGGTTGGCGTAGCTGACCCGGCCGTCCGGGGCCAGCGAGAAGACGCCGTGCCGCAGCCGTTCGACCGCGCCCAGGGCCGCCGCGCCGGCCTGGGTGTCCAGCAGCACGCCGACCAGGTGGTCGCCGGGCGCGGCCTGCGGGATCCGGCCCCAGAGCTCGACGGTCCGCGCCCCGCCGTCCTCCCGCAGCACCCGCAGGTGCAGCGCGCGCACCCGGCCGTGCACCCGGGCGGTCTCGGCGGCGGCCAGGAACTCCGGCAGGTCGTCCGGGTGCAGCCGGGAGCCGGCCTCGGTGGCCCGGCCGTCGAAGCCGTCCGGGGTCAGGCCGAGGATCGTCAGCGCGCGGCCGTCCGCGCTGAAGGCGTCGGTCCCCAGGTTCCAGTCGAAGAGCCCCACGGCCAGCGCCGGGCCGCCCGGCGCGGGCAGCTCGACCTCGGTCGTCGCGCCGTCGGACTCCGCCGGCCCGAGCAGCGGTTCGCCGGCCCGCAGGGCCGCCCCCAGCCGGTTGGCGATGGTGCGCAGATGGCGGCGGGCGCCGGGCGCGATGGCCTGCGCGGAGCCGGGCCAGAGCGCGGCGAGCACGCCGAACCGTTCCGCCCCGGCCGTCACCGGCACGCAGACGGTGGCGAAGGAGTAGGGCAGGCCCACCAGCAGCTGCGGGAAGCGCCGCATGGTCTCCTCGGCGCCGGAGAGGCTGACAGTGCGTCCGGTCCGGAAGGCGGCGGCCACCGGCAGCGGGGCGCTCATCGGCACGGTGCGGAACGCGCTCAGCAGCGAGAGCGGGACGCCCGTCACCGTGCTGAGCAGCAGTGCGCGGCGGTCGTGCGAGCGCAGGTAGACCAGGCAGCCGTACGCCTCGGTGCTCTGCACGGCCTTGCGCACGGCGGTGGCCAGCAGCGCCTCGCGGTCCTCGGCCGGCGGGCGGTTCACGGCGCGCCGTCCGGGGAGAAGCGTTCGACCGCGACCACCGCGGCGTCGTCGCCCAGCCGCCCGCCGGTGTGGGCGAGCAGGTCGCGCCGCAGGTGCTGGAGCAGCGCGCCGGGGCGTTCACTGGTCCAGGCGGCGATCCGCTCGTTCAACGGGTAGAAGGCGCGCGAGGCGTCCCGGGCCTCGATCACGCCGTCGGTGTAGATCAGCAGCCGGTCGGTGGCCTCGAAGGTGAAGAGTTCGGGCAGGTACGGGGAACCGCCCAGGCTGCCCAGCCCCAGCGGCGGCGCCGGCCGGCGCGAGTCCAGCGCCCGGACCAGGCCCGGGCGCAGCAGCAGCGGCGGCGGGTGCCCGCAGTTGATGATCTGCAGCTCGGTGCCCTGGTCCGGGATGTCCAGGATCACCGCCGTGATGAAGGACTCCGAGGTCTCGCCGTCCTCCTCGCTCGCCAGGTCCCAGCTGACGCTGCCGTCCAGGTAGGCGGCCAGCTCCGGCAGGCTGACCTGTAGATGAGCGGCCGCCCGGAAGGCGCCCAGCAGCAGGGCGGCCTCGCCCAGCGAGGTCAGCCCCTTGCCGCGGACGTCGCCGACGATCAGCCGGGTCCCGGTGGCGGTCCGGGCGGCCGCGTACAGGTCGCCGCCGATCTGCGCCTCGGCCTCGGCGGCCAGGTAGATGCAGGCGATCCGCAGCGAGCCGAGCCGTGGCGGCAGCGGCCGCAGCAGCACGCGCTGGGCCGCCTCGGAGACCGAGCGGACCTGCACCAGCTCCCGGGCGTGCCGGTCGCGCAGCGCGCAGAAGGCCACCACCAGGCCCGAGACGACGATCAGCGCCGCGATCTGGGTCTGGTGGTTCGCCGTGGTCAGCCCGTCGCGCAGGTAGCCGATCACGGTGAGCGCCGCCACCGCGAGGAGGCTGACCACGGCGGTCAGCCGGGCGCCGGCGAAGGCGGCGGTGATCGCGGGCGCCACTACGAGCAGCGGCCCCAAGTGGATCTGCGGCGGGGCCAGCACGTCCGCCACCGTGATCACCACGATCAGCACAAGCGGCAGGAGCACCAGGGCACGGCCGGATCGCCGGGGCCGGTGTAGAGCGTCGGATCGCTGCCGCACAGGCACGTCTCCTCTCTACACCCGGCCCGGCCCGGGCGCACCGTGAGAACGGGGGCGGGGGCGGTGGGGGCGGGGACTTCGAGGCCTGCGGCCCGTGCCGACGACCTCCTCGGCCCGCCGAACGCGGGGACTTCGAGGCCCGCGGCTCGTGCCGACCGCCTCGGCCCGCCGAACGCGGGGACTTCGAGGCCCGCGGCCCGTGCCGACCGCCTCGGCCCGCCGAACGCGGGGACGGCCGGCCCGGGACGGACGCCGAAGCTCCGGCCCGCCCCCGCTGCTCCTAGGATCGGGATCGCGTCAGTGATCGCCGGGGTGAGGGAGATTCGCACATGACCGCTGCTTCGACCATCGAGCCCGTGCCACCCGTCGTGGCCGACTCCTTCTACCAGGAGCTGGGCGGGGGCCGCTTCCACAGCACCCCCGCCACCGCCGGGCCGTGGAGCCCGAAGACCCAGCACGGCGGACCGCCCTCGGCGCTGCTGGGCCGGGCGATGGAGCTGCACGAGCCGCGCGAGGACTTCCGGATCGCCCGCGTCACCGTGGAGCTGCCCGTCCCCGTACCGGTCGGCGAGCTCCAGGTCACCGTGCGCACGGTCCGCTCCGGGCGGCGGGCCGAGCTGCTCGAAGGCGAGCTCAGCTCCAGCGGCCGGACGGTGCTGCTGGCCCGCGCCTGGCGGATGCTCGCCAGCCCCGCCGACACCCCGCGACTGCGCCCCGAACCGGGTCCGCCGCCGCTGCCGGGCCCGCAGCCCTCGCCAACGATGGCCGGCGCCTACCTGGACGGCTACGTCTCGGCGATGGAGTGGCGCTTCGAGGCCGGCCACGGCTTCGACAGCACCGGACCGGGCACCGCCTGGGCCCGCCAGCGGATCCCGCTGCTGGCGGGCGAGCGGGACACGCCGCTGACCCGGGCGCTCACGGTGGCCGACAGCAGCTGGGCGGTCGCCTTCGAGCTGGACCACGTCCGACGGCTCGTCATCAACACCGACGTCACGCTCGCGCTGCACCGCGAGCCGGTGGGGGAGTGGCTCTGCGTGCGCGCGGCGACGGCGGCCGGCCCGGCCGGCTCGGGGCTGGCGCTCGGCCGGCTGGACGACACGGCCGGCGACTGCGGGCGGATCCTGCAGACCCTGCTGGTCGCCGAGCGCTGACCGGCCGGCGCCCGGGGTGGGGGTGGCCCCGCCACGGCGCTGGGGGTGGCCCCGCCACGGCGCTGGGGGTGATGTCGCAAAGCCGCCGGCCCGGGGCCGGGCGCCCGGTCATGCTGGGGACATGCACGAAGACGCCGAGCGCTGTGTCAGGGCCGTCCAGTCCAAGGACGCGCGGTTCGACGGCTGGTTCTCCACCGGGTCCTACGCCGTCCAGCACCTGCGGTTGACCGGCGACCACCCGGTCAACCAGCTGCCCACCGCCGACGTCGTCCCAGCCGTCCGCTCCGCCTGAGAGGAACCACCATGCGTACGCCCGCCGGGCGCACCCACACCGTCGTCGAGAGCCCCTACGGCCCGCTCACCCTGGTGGCCGAGGGCGGGCAACTGGTCGGCCTCTACATGCGGGACCAGCGGCACCGGCCCGAGGAGGCCGCCTTCGGCGAGCGGGTACCGGCCTCGGCCGAACCCCTCTTCGCCGAGACGGCACGGCAGTTGGACGAGTACTTCGCCGGCCGCCGGGAGCGATTCGAGCTGCCGCTGGCACTGCACGGCACCGCCTTCCAGCAGCGGGTCTGGGCCGCGCTGCGGGAGATCCCGCTCGGGCAGACCTGGACCTACGGCGAACTCGCCGAGCACATCGGCCGGCCGACGGCCTCGCGCGCCGTGGGCCTCGCCAACGGCAAGAACCCGATCGGCGTCATCGTGCCCTGCCACCGCGTGGTCGGCGCCGACGGCAGCCTGACCGGCTACGGCGGCGGCCTGGAACGCAAGCAGGCCCTGCTGGAACACGAACGCGCCCGCCCGGCGGGCTCCGGCGGCGAGCAGGCACCGCTCTTCTGAACACCCCCCGCGCGACACGGGGGCGCACCCGTACGGCCGACGGTCCTGGCCTCGCGCCCGCCGGAGCGGTCCACTGACCGCAGGGGGTGACCGAAAGGACGCCGGATGAACCAGCCCGCACCCGATCAGGGCCCGCGATTCGACGCGCTCCGCGCGCTCTTCGTCAACTGCACCCTGAAGCCCTCGCCCACGGTCAGCAACACCGAGGGCCTGATCGACCGCAGCCGCGGCATCATGGAGGCCCGCGGGGTCACCGTCGAGGTCCTGCGCGCGGTCGACCTGGACATCGCCACCGGCGTCTGGCCCGACATGACCGAGCACGGCGCACGGAGCGACGACTGGCCGCGGATCTACCGCGAGAGCGTGCTGCCCGCCGACATCCTGGTGCTCTGCGGGCCGATCTGGCTGGGCGACAACTCCTCCGTGACGAAGCGGGTCGTCGAGCGGCTGTACTCCTGCTCCTCGCTGCTCAACGAGGCCGGCCAGTACGCCTATTACGGCCGGGTGGGCGGCGCGCTGATCACCGGCAACGAGGACGGCGTGAAGCACTGCGCGATGAACATCCTCTACAGCCTCCAGCACCTGGGCTACACGATCCCGCCGCAGGCGGACGCGGGCTGGATCGGCGAGGCGGGCCCCGGACCGTCCTACCTGGACCCGGGCTCGGGCGGGCCGGAGAACGACTTCACCAACCGCAACACCACCTTCATGACCTGGAACCTCCTGCACCTGGCCGCCCTGCTCAAGAACGCCGGAGGGATCCCCGCCCACGGCAACCAGCGCTCGGAGTGGGACGCCGGCTGCCGCTTCGACTTCGAGAACCCCGAACACCGATGAGACGGCGTGGGCGGTGTCCGTGCCGTGCCGTGCCGCGACTCACGGTTCGACGCCGGCTCCCGGCACGGCACCCAGCTCGACCAGCTGCGCCCTGCCGTTGCCCACCGACCAGTTGTCGATGGCGTTCTCGACGAGCGTGACGAACACGTCCTCGGGCCGTACCCCGGCGTCGGTCAGATTGGCGGTGATCCGCCGGTACAGGTCGAGCTTGAGCTCCCGGGGCCGGCCCGCCACCAGGGTGATCTGGACGTAGACGACGTCTTGGCGGGCCACATCGAGGTAGTTCGGGTCGAAGACCAGCTCTTCGGGATCGTGCGGGGTGACGATCTGGAAGCGGTCACCGGCCGGGATGCCGATGGCGTCGACCAGGGCCTGATGCACGCCGTCGGCGATGGCCCGTCGGGTGGCGGGCGGCCGGGCGGCGGACAGGTCGATGCGGACCAGAGGCATGAGAACGCTCGCTTTCGGGGAGGCCGAGATACAGTGTTCGATGCGTATCGACCATATCAGTGTATGACGACCGTCGAACACTCTGCAGAGGATCACCCGTGTCCGCCCGCACCCGCAGCCTCACCCACACCCATCCCGCCGAGGTGTCCTTCCAGGACGCCCTCGACGCGGTCGGCGACCCCGTACGACGCGCCATCCTCCGGGAGTTGGCCGGCGCCCCCGACTGGACCCGCGCCTGCGGCACCTTCGACCTCCCGGTGACCAAGGCCACGCGCAGCCACCACTTCGCCGTCCTCCGCGCCGCCGGCCTCGTCGAACAGCGCGACGAGGGCCCCCGTCGCCTCAACCGGCTCCGCCGCCCCGAATTCGACCAGCGCTTCCCGGGTCTCCTCGCACTGGTCCTGTCCGAGCCCGCAACGGAGGAGAGCGGTTCCGAGTAGGCGTGCGGGGTGTTGGTGTGACCGGAGCCGGCAGGCCGGGTCCGGTCACACCAGTGCCGGGGTCAGCGCAGGCCGGCGAAGAGGTCGGTTTCGGGGAGGGGGGCGGCGGTGGTGTCCTGGACGCGGACGAAGGTCTCCACGCCCATCAGTTCGGTGAAGCGCTCCTTGCCCATCCGCAGGAAGAAGATGTTCTCGCCCTGGCTGGCGTGCGCGGCCAGCGCGTCGAACTTCTGGCCGCCGAACTCGGTGGTGTCCACCCAGGTGGTGATCTCCTCGTCGGGGAGTCCGATCTCGGGCATCGCGGCGGTCTCGGCCGGGTCCGGCTCCTGCCAGTCCGCGCCGAACTCGCGCATGAGTTCCCCGAACCGCTGCATCATCGAGCGCGGCGCCGTCGTCCAGTACACCTTCGGCGTCATGCCGGTCAGCTCCAGCGCCGCCGTCGTGATGCGGTTCGCCTGGATGTGGTCGGGGTGGCCGTAGAACCCGTTCTCGTCGTAGGTCACGACCACGTCGGGCTGGTAGCGCCGCAGGAGTTCGGCGAGGCGGGCGGCGCCCTCCTCGACGGGGGTCTGCCAGAAGGCGCCGGGGGCCTCGTTGGCCGTCCAGCCCATCATCCCGGAGTCGGCGTACCCCAGCATCTCCAGATGACCGACGTTCAGGACCTCGCAGCTCGACTTGAGTTCCTGATGACGCATCGCGGCGACGGCCGCCGGATCGTGTCCGGGCTCGCCCGGCTTGACGCCGCCCGGTCCGTCACCGCAACCGCCGTCGGTACAGGTGACCAGGACCGTGCGGATTCCCTCCGCCGCGTACCGCGCGAGGACGCCCCCCGTACCGGTGGCCTCGTCGTCGGGGTGGGCGTGTACGGCCATCAGTGTCAAGGGTCGGTCAACCATGGAACTGTCCTCCAGTGTGAAAGTGCTCGGTCCGAGTCTGCGGTACGCGGGCGAGCGGTCACCCGCGATATCGGGGTGTCCCGGCATATGAACGCTCCAGGGGCCCCGGATCATGCCGGAGGGGACGGGTCCGCCGGGCCGGGGGAACTGCGCCGGGGCCGGGCACTGATGACACGGATTCAGCCGGGGCGGCCGGCTGCGCAAGGCGCCCTTAAGGAAGCTTAGGGGAGGGGTCTATTGACGGCCGCTATTGGTCTGGACCATGTTGTGAGGGCCGCGCGGTTGCTCACCCCCCACACACCTCAGCGGCGCGGTCCGCCGCGCTGCCCCCACCTCCGAGGAGGACACGCCCATGAGGCGCGTCACCTTGCCCCTCGCCACGGCCGCCGCGCTGCTGGCGGTCCCGTGTACCGCCGTCGGCGCCCAGGCGGCGGGCGGCCTGACCGGCCTGATCGCCAACTACGCGGTCACCCAGAGCTGGCAGAGCGGTTTCGAGAGCACGTACACGATCACGAACAACACGAACGCCACCGTCAACTCCTGGTCGCTCACCTTCGACCTGCCGGCCGGCGAGAGCGTCAGCAGCGCCTGGAACGGGACGCTGACGTCCGCCGCCACCGCGAGCGGCACCCACTACACGATCACCTCCCCGAGCTGGGCCGCGGCGCTGGCGCCCGGCGCTACCGCCGCCGTGGTCGGCTTCGACATCGCCACCGGTACCGGCGCGCAGGTCCCGCCGGCCAACTGCGCGGTCAACAACCAGCCCTGCGCGGGCCTGCCCGCCGACACGACCCCGCCGACCACCCCCACCGGTCTCAAGGTCACCGGCACCGCGCCCGGCAGCGTCGCGCTCTCCTGGAACGCCGCCACGGACAACCAGGCCGTCGCGGGCTACCACCTGTGGGAGGGCGGCTCGGTGGTGGCCACCGTCACGGGCACCAGCACCAACCTGAGCGGCCTGCTGCAGGGCAGCAGCCACACGGTGGCGGTCTCCGCCTTCGACCCCTCCGGGAACGAGTCGCCCGCCTCGGCCGGGGTGACCGCCACCGCCGGAACCGGCACGGTGCCCGGTGCCGCGGCCCCGTACGTCGACCTCGGCGCCTACCCGACGCCGAGCCTGCCCGCGCTCGCGGCGGCCAGCGGGCTCAAGCAGTTCTCGCTCGCCTTCCTGATCAACGGCAGCCAGCCCTGCACCGCCAGCTGGTTCGGCGCCTACGACCCGGCGACCGGCTGGGACAAGGCCGACATGGACGCCATCCGCGCCGCGGGCGGCGACGTCCGGCCCTCCTTCGGCGGGGCCAACGGCACCGAGCTGGCGCAGTCCTGCACCACGGTCGCCTCGCTCGAGGCCCAGTACCAGAAGGTCGTCGACGTCTACGGGTTGGACCGGATCGACTTCGACATCGAGGGCACGGCCGTCACCGACCGGGCGTCCGTCGACCGCCGCTCGGCGGCCATCGCCCAGGTCCAGGCCGCCCAGCGGGCCAAGGGCCGCGACCTCAAGGTCAGCCTGACCCTGCCGGTGCTGCCCAACGGCCTGACCTCGGACGGCTTCTACGTCCTGCAGTCGGCGAAGAACGCGGGCGTCAACGTGGACCTGGTCAACGTGATGGCGATGGACTTCGGTGACTCGGCCGCCCCCAACCCCAGCGGCCAGATGGGCAGTTACGCGATCCAGTCGGCGCAGGCCACCAAGGCCCAGGTCCTCCAGGTCTGGCCGAGCCTGACCGCCGCCCAGGCCTGGGCGATGATCGGGGTGACCCCGATGCTGGGTCAGAACGACAACACCTCCGAGGTGTTCGGCCTCACCGACGCCCAGCAGCTGGTCACCTTCGCCCAGCAGAACCACCTCGGCGAGCTGGCCTTCTGGGAGATGACGCGCGACGCCAACGCCTGCACCGGCGGCCTGTCGAAGTGCACCAACGTCACCCAGACGCCGTACCAGTTCTCCAAGCTGTTCGCGGCGTTCACCGGCTGACGACCGGTCAGCGAGGAGGTCCCGGCAGCGCCACGGCGCTCCGGGACCTCCGGCGTTCAACCGCGCGGGACTTAGGGCTGTGTCCAGTCGCCGGAGGGGATCAGGGCCGGGGTGGTGCGCAGGCGGGCGGTCCATGCCGGGCCGGCCAGGTAGACCCAGGCGGAGACCGGGTCGCCGCCGGCCGGGGTGACGGGCAGTTCGATCCGGATGTAGAGGCCCGAGCCGTCCGGGTGGCAGCCCTCCAGTCGGTCCAGGGCGGCCAGCACACCGGCGTACTCCTCGGGCCTCGGGGCCAGCAGGTCCCCGTGGACGCGGTGGGCCGGGTCCGGGACGGCGAACGGGTAGCCCGGGCCGTCGTGCAGCGCCGTGCCCGCGAGCACGGCGGGGCGGGCCCGCTCGCACCGGCCGGCCAGGAAGCGGGCGTGGTTGCGCAGGCCCGGGCGGAGGGTTCCGTAGACGAAGAGCGGCAGGTCGGGCGGACGGTCGGACAAGGGCGGGCCCTTCTGGCGCGGGGGCGGAGAGCCCGATTCTCCCGGCAGTCGGTCCAAGGGGTGAAAACCCTGGCGGACGCGGGCGCGGTGCGGTCTGATGACCCGGGAGTCGTACAGCACCTAACCAGGGAGATGCCCATGACGTCCGCCGCCCCAAGACCTTCCACCGAACCGGACGTCACGGGGCTCGACGCCGAGGCCGCCGGACCCGGGCCGGCGGACGGGCGACCGCGCCTGTCCGGTGCGGTCTGGGCCGCGCTCGCCGTGGTCTACGTGGTCTGGGGCTCGACCTATCTGGCGATCCGGATCGTGGTGGAGAGCATGCCCTCGCTGCTCTCCGGCGCAGTCCGCTTCCTGGTCGCCGGGCTCCTGCTGCTGGGCCTGCTGGTCTGGCGGCAGGGGACCGGCGCGCTGCGCGTGACGCGCCGCCAACTGGGCTCCGCCGCCGTGGTCGGCGTCCTGCTGCTGGTCGGCGGCAACGGGCTGGTGGTGCTGGCGGAGGGCTCGATCCCCTCGGGCCTGGCCGCGCTGCTGATCGCCGTGGTGCCGCTCTGGGTGGTGGTGCTGCGCCGGCTCTTCGGCGACCGGCCCGGCGCGGGGGCACTGGTGGGCGTCGCGCTCGGGATGGTCGGACTCGTGGTGCTCTCGGCGCCGAGCATCAGCGGGGGCGCCTCGATCGGCGGGGTGCTGATGCTGATGGGCGCCTCGCTCTCCTGGTCGGTCGGCTCGTTCGGCTCCTCGCGCTGGCCGCTGCCGGCCAACCCGCTGGCGGCCAGCGCGTACGAGATGCTGGCCGGCGGGCTGGGCTGCCTGCTGGTGGCGCTGGCGCGCGGGGAGGAGCACGGGCTGGACCTGGCCACCGTCTCCACCCGGTCCTGGACGGCGCTGGCCTACCTGGTGGTCTTCGGCTCGCTGGTGGCCTTCACGGCCTACTCCTGGCTGCTGAGCGCCGCGCCGCTGAGCCTGGTCGCCACCTACGCCTACGTGAACCCGGTGGTGGCGGTCCTGCTGGGCTGGCTGGTGCTCGGCGAGCGGCTGACGCTCTCCGAGCTGCTGGGCGGCGCGATCGTGGTCGCGGCGGTCTGCGTGGTGGTCAGCACCTCGCGCCGGAGCCGGGGCCCGGCCCCGGAGGGGGAGCAGGCGGGGTAGAGCTGTTCGCCCGGCACCGGTACGAGCCGAACCCGCCGGAACCCGCCGGAACCCGCCGGAACCCGCCGCGCGGCCGGTCCACGGCGGTCGTACGGTGGGTAGAGGGGCGAGCGAAGGAGTTCAGTGATGCCTGGATCCGTCACGATCGGCCACATCAGCGAGGCCCCGGCCTCGATCGAGCACGTAGACGCCCAGCGGCTGGCGGTGCTGCTGGACGAGTTGGGTCACCTGATGGCCGTGCAGGGCCCGAACCGACTCAGCGACGAACAGGTCGGCGCGCTCTGCGAGGGCGAGGGCGTCGAGCGCGAGGAGCTGTCCCGCTGGTGCCGGGCGCTCGCCGCCCGACTGCACGACCGGATGTGACGCGCCGGCCGGCGCTGTAGGCCGCCACCGTCAAACCCGCCTGTACTGCCCCAGAACGCACCGCCGCACCCGGATTGGTCCGGGTGCGGCGGTGCGTTCTGCCGTCCGGCCGGGGGCGCGGTGTCGGAGCTGACGGACTGTCAGTTCGCAGCGGAGCCGACCGGCCGATCCGGGTGAGATACCGGGTGAGATATCCGTCACATTCGCCCTCGCCCGGCGTGTGACGAGCGCATGTCGGCGGATCTGTGACCTGCGGAAATCCTGGGTCATCAGGGGGTGGCGTGAAGAATTCGCCAAGGTTGTCGGCAGAGTTGATCTTGTTTGTCCGGCTTGTTCTACGCTTCACTCTTGCGGGTGTCAGCGGCGGAACGGGGTGCGGCCGTCTTCCTGGGATGGGTGTCAAGGCTGGGCACGGCCTGGACACTTGAGGTCTGACGAGATTGAGAGCACCGTTGCGTAACAGGATTGCGGAGCGCCGCCGCCCTGCCCGGACACCGGGCGAGCCGCGCGAACGCACCCCCGAGGCCCCGGGGTCCGGAGTCGTCCGGCCCGCGACGGCCGGGCTGCCGCGACGGCTGGCCGGACCGCTGATCGCGGTGCCCGCCCTGGCGACACTCTCCGGGTGCGGCATCGTCACCGGCGACGGCGGTTCCCCGGCGCTGCTGACCGCGAGCGCCGCGGCGGCCGTGGCGCTGCTGGGCGGCACGGCGGTGGTGGTCCGGCGCGTCACGGCCCGTCCGCTGGAGAAGGCGCGCGACCAGGCCGCGCAGAACCTCGGCGCCCTCCTGGAGGAGCGCGGCGGGCTGCTCGCCGAACGGGAGGCGCAGGCCGCGCAGCTGCGCGCGCTGACCGGCGAGCACCGGCAGCTGCTCCAGGAGCGGGACGAGCTGCTGCGCCGTCAGCAGGAGTTCGCCCAGCAGTGGCACGAGCTGGCCGGATCCCACACCGAGCTCTCCGGGCAGCGTGCGGAGCTGCACCGCGAGCACCAGCAGCTACTCGGTGAGCAGGAGCAACTGCTCCGCGAGCACCAGGAGTTGATCAAGGAGCGCGACGAGCTGGAAGGCAGCGTCGACGCCACCTTCGTCAACCTCGCGATGCGCACGCTGACCCTGGTCGAGCGCCAACTGGTGCTGATCGAGGCGCTGGAGGGTCGCGAGGCGGACCCGGCCCAGCTGGAGAGCCTCTTCCGGCTCGACCACCTGGCCACCCGGATGCGCCGCAACAGCGAGAACATGCTGCTGCTGGCCGGACTGGAGAACAGCCACCGCAGCCGGAAGACCGTGACGCTGCTGGACGTGGTCCGCGCGGCGGTCTCCGAGATCGAGCGGTACGAGCGGGTCAAGCTCGGCTTCCTGGCCGCCGTCCGGCTCTCCGGCGCGGTCGCCGACGACACCAGCCACCTGCTGGCCGAACTGCTGGAGAACGCCACCGCCTTCTCCCCGCCGCAGGACCAGGTGGAGGTCGGCGGCTGGCTGCTGGACAACGGCGAGGTGATGATCTCGGTCGCCGACCGCGGCATCGGCCTGCCCGCCGAGCGGCTGCGGTCCCTCAACGAACAGCTCTCCGAGCCGGTCGAGCCGGACGCCAAGCGGCGCGACGCGCTGCTCTCGGGCGCGCTCACCGGCCGCAGCATGGGCCTGTTCGTGGTGGCCCGCCTCGCGCGCCGCCACGACATCCGGGTGCAGCTGCGGGAGAACGGCCAGGGGGGCGGCGTCACCGCGATGGTGGTGCTGCCCAGGGAGGCGCTGCAGCAGGACCCGGTCAGCACCGCGGACCTGGACGACCAGCGACGGGCGGAGCGCGGCGCGACGGCGGCCGCCGCCGAGCAGGCGCGGGTGGCTGCGGAGAGCGCGGTGGCTGCGGAGGTCGCCTTCGGCGGCGCCGGGCCGGCGCAGCCGGGCGGCCCGGGGGTGCCCGCCTCGCGCGGTCAGCACGCCGCACGGACTGCCGGGGCGTCAGCCGCCGCTGCGCCGGGCGCCGGACCGGACCTGCCGGCGCTGCCGCGGCGCAAGCCGGTGGAGCGGGCGGAGCAGCCCGAGCAGTTGGAAGAGGCCGAGCAGCCCGCGCGGGTGGAGGCGGTGGACGGTCTGGTCGAGCAGGCGCTGCACGCCGAGCCGGCCGGAGCCGCCGTCGAGGCCGGCTCGTCCGGGGCAGAGGTTCAGCCCGGGCCGGCGGCCGGCCCGCAGTGGGCGCAGGCGCAGGCGCCGGACGGCGGCGACACCACCTCGCTGGGCCTGCCCCGGCGGGTGCCGAGCGGTAACGGCCTGCCCGGCACCGGTGAGACCCCGGCCTCGGGCCTGCACCGCCTCGCCGTACCGGTCGAGCGCACCCCGGCGGCAGCATCGCCCGGCCAGACCGGCCAGACCGGCCAGACCGGCCAGACCGGCCAGACCGGCCAGATCCGGCAGCCCCGGCACTCGGCTCAGCCCGTGGGGCGGCCGGGCGGGTCCGGAGACGGTGATCCGTACGCGCAGCCCGTCGACTCCGGTGTGGCCGCGGGGGGCGAGCAGGTGGTGCCCGCGCAGCCCGCACGGACCTCGGCGGAGGAGTTGCGGCGCCGGCTCGGCGGGTTCCAGAGCGGGTTGCGCCAGGCGGCGCGGGAGGCCGCGGCCGGTGGCCGGACCACCGGGGCGGCCGCTGAGGACCAACAGCCCGGCACGCTCGGGGAAGGACTGGACCGATGACCGACCCGTATGCCCAGTTCGGCGGCAACTCCGGCCCTGGGCAAGGACTTTCGGCGCAGCGGCCAGGGGCGCCGATCAGTCAGGCCGCGCGCAGTGTGCACTGGCTGCTGCGCGACTTCCTCGGTACGGTGGCCGGTGTCGAGGACGCCGTGGTGGTCTCCTCCGACGGGCTGCTGCTGGCCGACTCGCAGGACGGTGTCCGCAGTGACGAACTGGCCGCCATAGTCTCGGCGTTGACCAGTCTCGCGGCCGGCCTGGCGCAGGCGCTGGCGCACGGCGGCGTCAAGCAGACCATGGTGACGATGGAGCAGGGCCATCTGGTCGTGATGGCGATCAGTGACGGCTCCTGTCTCGGGGTGTTCGCCAGGCTCTCGTGCGATCTGGGCACGCTGGCCTACCAGATGGCGCTCTTCGTGGAGCGCGCCGGACACGCGCTGACACCCCAGGTGCGCAGCGAACTCCACCGGGCGATGGCCGTCCGATGAGCCCAGAGGAGGTGGGAATCATGCGAGGCGTCCCCAGCGGTAGTGGTGGCGGCAGCGGTACCGGCCCGCTGCAGGGCGGGCCGGTGCGGGGCCGGCGGACCGACACCGCACGTCCTGGGCAAGGGCGTTCGTCGCGGGTGCGGCCGTACGCGCTGACCCGTGGGCGGACCAGGTTCGGGCGGGTCCTGCTGGTGGAGACCCTGGTGTCGGCGCTCAACCGGCCGGCCGACGAGGGCGACCGCAGCCTGCCGGAGCTGGCCGCCATCTGCGAGGTGACCCGGGGTCAGATGCGCTCGATCGCGGAGATCTCGGCGCTGCTCAGGGTGCCGCTCGGGGTGGTGAAGGTGCTGGTCAGCGATCTCGCCGACCAGGGCCGGATCCGGGTGCACGGCGCCGACTCGGCGGACGGTACGGGGTTGGACGGGGAGCACGAGGTGCCGGGCACCGCCAAGCGGGACCTGCTGGAGAGGGTGTTGGGTGGACTTCGCAAGCTCTGAGGCGGCCGGCTCGCGCCAGGCCGAGGGCGTCCCGCCCGGCGTCCCGCTGGTCGCGGGCGGCGCCACCTCCACCAAGATCGTGGTGGCCGGCGGTTTCGGCGTCGGCAAGACCACCTTCGTCCGCTCGGTCTCCGAGATACCGCCGCTCACCACCGAGGCGGTGATGACCGAGGCGAGCCTCGGGGTGGACGACACCGTCGCCGTCCCCGGCAAGCGCTCCACCACCGTGGCGATGGACTTCGGCCGGATCAGCCTGGAGTCGGACCTGGTGCTGTACCTGTTCGGCACCCCCGGCCAGGGCCGCTTCTGGTTCATGTGGGACGACCTGGTGCGCGGCGCGGTCGGCGCCGTGGTGCTGGCCGACACCCGCCGACTGGCCGACTCCTTCCCCGCGTTGGACTACTTCGAGGGCAGCGGGTTGCCCTTCGTGGTGGCCGTCAACCAGTTCGACGACGCTCCCGTCTACTCCGCCGAGGCGGTCCGCGACTCGCTCGCCGTGCCGGACCGGGTGCCGGTGCTGCTCTGCGACGCCCGGCAGCGCTCCTCGACGGTGGAGGTGCTGACCGCCCTGGTGGTGCACGCCCTCGCCACCGAGTCCGCCCCGGCGGGCCTTGTCTGACAGTCCGTCAGTAACCGTCAGTCCGTCAGCAACCGTACCCCTAGCAAGAAGGCAGGCAGGCAGCGATGCGCAAGATACTGATCATCGGAGCCGGACAGGCCGGACTCCAGCTCGCGCTGGGGCTCCAGTCCAACGGCTACGACGTCACGGTGATGACCAACCGCACCGCGGACGAGGTGCGCGACGGCCGGGTGCTCTCCACCCAGTGCATGTTCGACACCGCGCTCGGGCACGAGCGCGAGCTGGGCCTCAACTTCTGGGAGAACGAGGCCCCGAAGGTCGAGGGCGTCGGCGTCTCGGTGAGCGGCCCCGAGTCGGCCCGGGTGATCGACTGGGTCGGCGGCCTGGACGGCTTCGCGCAGTCGGTGGACCAGCGGATCAAGATGGCCGGCTGGCTGGAGGCCTTCGCGCAGCGCGGCGGACAGGTCGTGGTGCACGGCGTCGCCGTCTCCGACCTGGACTTCTTCGCCCGCACCTACGACCTGGTGCTGGTCGCGGCCGGCAAGGGCGAGCTGGTCTCGATGTTCGGCCGCGACGCCTCGCGCTCGCCGTACCAGGACCCGCAGCGCGCCCTCGCGGTCGCCTACGTCAACGGTCTCGGCCCGCGCCCCGAGCACGAGTTCCAGGCGGTGCGCTGCAACCTGGTGCCCGGCGTCGGCGAGCTCTTCGTGATCCCCGCGCTGACCATCGGCGGCCCCTGCGACATCCTCTTCTGGGAGGGCGTCCCCGGCGGCCCGCTGGACGTCTTCGGTGGCGTCAAGGACCCCGCCGAGCACCTGCGGCTCACCCTGGAGCTGATGAAGACCTACACGCCGTGGGAGTACGACCGCGCCCGCGGCGGCGTCGAGCTGACCGACGCCGGCGCCACGCTGGCCGGCCGCTACGCCCCCGTGGTCCGCAACCCGATCGGCGAACTGCCCAGCGGCGGGCTGGTGCTGGGCGTGGCGGACGTCGTCGTCGCCAACGACCCGATCACCGGCCAGGGCTCCAACAACGCGGCCAAGTGCGCGGCCGTCTACCTGGAGGCGATCCTGGAGCAGGGCGACAAGCCGTTCGACCGCGACTTCATGCAGTCCGCCTTCGACCGCTACTGGGCGGACGCCCAGCACGTCACCAAGTGGACCAACGCGATGCTCGCCCCGCCGCCCGAGCACGTCCTCAACCTGATCGGCGCCGCCGGTCAACTGCCGCCGGTGGCACGGCGCTTCGCCAACGGGTTCGACAACCCGGCGGACTTCGAGGAGTGGTTCTTCGAGCCGGAGAAGGCGGGCGCCTACCTGGCCTCGCTGACCCCGCAGGGCTGAGGCCGCAGGGCTGAACCCGCAGGGCTGAGGCAGCGGGGTTCGACCCGCGCAGCCGTGCCCGGGTGGGCGGACCAGGACCAGGGTCCGTCCGCCCGGGCACTCGGCTTGCCCCCGCCCCCGCCCCTGCCCCCGCCCCCGACGTCACAGAAGCCCCCACCGTTGACCGTCCGACTCTCGCCGGCCGACAACAGGTGGGGGCTCCGGGCACTTTGACCCGCGGCTACCCCGCGGTCGGGAACCCGGCCGTGATCGCGTTCCACAGCTCGACCCGGGCGCGCAGCGCGGTGCGGACGGTGTCCGAGCACTCCTGCCACTTCTGCGCGTCGTCCCCGCAGAGGTCGATCAGCATCTGCATGGCCATCGGGGTGTGCTGCTCGCCGTCCACCTCGATGTGCCGGGCGAGGTAGTCCTTGAAGATCTCCAGGGTGCCGGCGGCGTCCTCGATGCCGATCACCTGCTGGAACATCTCCGGGATCAGGTCCTCGCGGCCGAAGGCGAAGGCGGCGGCCTGGCAGTGCACCGGCGCCGTCTCGATGATGTCCCAGGTGACGGCGATGAACGCGGCGGCCGCGTCCGGGATCTCGGCGAGCTTGGCGGCCTCGGCGACCGAGGTGCCGGAGCGGAGCAGGCCGAGGAAGGTGTTGACCGGGCCGGTGTCGGCGCCCGCCTGGACCATCCCGTTCAGGTAGAGCTCGAAGTGGCTGATGAAGCCCTCGCCGAGTTCGTCGCTCTCCTCCACCAGCACGATCTCGTTGATCAGCCGGCGGCTCGCGGTCGGGCCGGTCGGCACCCACGGCACCGAGATGCCGGTGAGCTCGCGCTGCAGGGTCTTGAGCAGGGACATGAAGTCCCAGACCGCGAAGACATGGCTTCCCAGGAAGGTGCGGACCCGGCCGAGGCTGTTCAGCTCGCGGTACATCGGGTGGGTCACGACCTCGCGGCGGACCTCGTCGATGGACTCCTGAAGGCTGGTCAGGCCCGGGTGCGTGCGGTCCCAGTGGTAGCGGTCGACAACGGTGGTCATGGATCGACTCCCCATACGGATAGTTACTACTTCATGACGGAGCGTACAGTGTCAAGCAACTGGGCGCGGGTGGGCTGCAGCACGCGGTCCAGGTCCAGGGCGAACGGCAGAACCGCGCCGTCCGGGCGGGTGATCCGCTTGGGTGGGGCGATCAGACGCATCTCCTCGGCGGCGGTGGCCAGCACCTCGGCGCCGATCCCGCAGCTGCGGTTGGAGTCGTCGATCACCACCAGCCGTCCGGTTCTATCCAGCGAGTGGGCCAGTGCTGCCCAATCGAAGGGGTAAAGGGTGCGCGGGTCAAGTACCTCGACCGAGATCTCGCCCGCCAACTCCTCGGCCACGGCCAGCGCGTCGTGCACCAGGTGGCCCACCGCGACCACCGTCACATCGGTGCCCTGACGGCGGATCACCGCCTGGCCGAGCGGGATCGGTTCGAGCTGCCAGGTGACGTCCTCGCGCACCCCGAGCGCGGCGGCCGGGGCGAAGAGCACCACCGGGTCGTCGTCGCGGATCGCGGAGGCGAGCAGCCCGTAGGCGTCCGACGGGGTGGCCGGCACCGCGGTCTTGATCCCGGCGTGCGCGAAGAGGCTGTACGGATGGTCGGAGTGCTGGCCGGCCCAGCCCGCCCGGGAGCCCGACCCGGGCACCACGAAGGTGATCGGGACGCTCGCCTGACCCCCGGTCATCAGCGAGAACTTGTGCGCCTGGTTGGCGATCTGCTCGAAGACCAGGTAGAGCAGCGAGGGGATCTGGAACTCGATCACCGGCCGGCGTCCGGCCAGGGCCGCGCCGATCCCCATCGAGGTGAAGGCCTGCTCGGAGAGCGGGGTGTCCACGATCCGGTTGGCGCCGAAGCGCTGTTGCAGACCCAGGGTCAGGCCGGCGAGTCCGGCGCCGACGTCCTCGCCGAAGACGCAGACCGCCGGGTCCTCGGCGAGCGCGTCGCCGAGCGCGCGGTTGAGCGCCTTGGCGTACGAGAGCTTGCTCACCCGGCCACCCCGGCCCGCGGCCGCAGCCCGCTCGCGTACAGGAACTCACTGGCTCCGGCCACCTCGGGCGCCGCCCCGGCCAGCGCGAACTCCTTTGCCTCGAGCAGCAACTGGGCGACCTCCAGGTCGATCTCGGCGGCCTGCGTGATCCGCGGGCGCAGCAGCGCCAGCGGATCGCGGGCCCGCCAGCCCTCGACCTCCTCGGTGGTGCGGTAGCCGAGCTTGAGCCGGCGTTCCATCGTGTGGTGTCCCTCGAAACGGTAGGTCAGGCACTCGATGAAGGAGGGCCCGCCGCCGGTGCGGGCGCGGTCCACCGCCTGCTCGGCGGCGGCCCGGACCGCCTCGACGTCCATCCCGTCCACGGTGACCGCCGGGATGCCGAAGGCGGCGGCCCGGCCGACCGCGCTGCCGCCGACCGCCAGTGAGGCGGGCAGCGTGGTGGCGTAGCCGTTGTTCTCGCAGACGAAGAGCGCCGGCACCTGCCAGATGGAGGCCAGGTTGAGGGCCTCCAGCAGGACGCCCTGGTTGAGCGCGCCGTCGCCGAAGAACGAGACCGCCACCCGGTCCGAGCCCTCCTGTTGGGCGGCCCAGGCGGCGCCGACGGCGATCGGCGCCCCCGCGCCGACCATGCCGTTGGCGCCCAGGATGCCCAGGCTCAGGTCGGCCGCGTGCATCGAGCCGCCGCGCCCTCGGTTGAGCCCGGTCACCCGGCCGGCCAGTTCGGCCAGCAGCCGGCCCGGGTCGGCGCCCTTGGCGAGCACGTGCCCGTGGCCGCGGTGGGTGCTGGTCAGCTGGTCCTGCGGGCGCAGCGCGGAGCAGACCCCGACCGCGACGGCCTCCTGCCCGATGTACGGGTGGATGCCGCCGACGATCACCCCGCTCTTCACCAACTCCAGGGCCAGTTCCTCGAATCCGCGGATCAGCCGGATCATCCGGTACCGGTCGGCCGGTGCGGCCAAGGTCACGACTGCTCCCGCCACAGGGTGGGGCAGAACTCCGGGTCCGCGTAGTCCGGCCGGCCGTCGGCGGTGCGGCGCACCACCACGTCGTGGTTGTAGACCACCGGCGAGCCGTCCGGCTTGGCGTACGGGCGGTAGCGGTTCGCGCCGTCCTGCAGGTGCAGCGAGACGGCCCGGCGCGGGACGGCGGCCAGGTTCGGACCGCTGCCGTGGTAGGTGCGGCAGTGGTGGAAGCTGACGTGTCCGCGCGGGATCACCATCGGCCGCTTGCTGATCACCGATCCGTTGAACTCGGCGTTCTCGCCGAGGATCTGCTCCAGCTCGGAGCGGTCGCGGCGGGCGAAGTGCCGGCTGGAGTCGTCGCCGCCGGGCTGCTCCTCCCAGCGGTGGCTGCCGTCCACCATGGTGATGGTGCCCAGCTCCTCGCCGCAGTCGTGGAAGGGCAGGAAGGCGGTCAGCATCCGCTGCGAGGTGGAGGTCTGCCAGTAGTGCTTGTCGAAGTGCCAGGGCACCACGTTGCTCGGCTCCTGCGGGGTCGGCGGCTTGTAGATCAGGGTGGTCTGGAAGATCCGGATCTCCTGGGCCTGGGCCAGCCGGGCGGCGACGGCGCCGAGCAGCGGCTTGCGCAGGATCCGCCCGATCGCCTCGCTCTCGTAGTGCACGTAGTCGTTGTGCCGCTGGATCGGGCCGTCGGAGGGCTGCCAGGAGGCCAGGTTCGGCGGCCGGACCGGGAGTTCGCGGTCCCGGTGGCCCTCGTAGTACTTCTCGGTGGCCTCCTGCAGGGTGTCCAGCTCCGCGTCGGAGAACAGCCGCTGGGAGAGGTACCAGCCGTGTTCGGCGTAGTCGACTACGTCCTGGAGGCTGGGCAGCAGGGCCTGCTCCTGCGCGGTCAGGGCGAACTCGTCATTCGTGGTCATGACCGTTCCTCTCAGCTGCTGGTGGCGGCGCGCTGACGCTCGACCGCCTCGTAGAGGGCCTTGATGTTCGCCGAGCCGAAGGTGCCGGCGCCGCGCCGCTCGATGAGCTCGAAGAAGAAGGTCCGGCGTTCGTGCACCGAGCGGGTGAAGATCTGGAAGAGCTGGCCGTCGTGGTCCTGGTCGACCAGCACGTTCAGCTCGCGGAGCACCGCCACCGGGATCCCGATCGGCCCGAGCCGGCGCTCCAGCTCGTCGAAGTAGGCGGCCGGCGTGCGCAGGAAGTCCACGCCGTGGCTGCCCATGGTCCGCACGGCCTGCGCGATGTCATCGGTGCGGAAGGCCAAGTGCTGGACGCCGGCGCCCTCGTGGGACTCCAGGAAGGTGTCGATCTGTCCGGGCTGCCGCTCGGCGTCCGGCTCCAGCAGGGTGAAGGTGATCAGCCCCGAGGGGCTCTGCACCACCCGGGAGTCCATCGCCTGGGTGCCGACCTCGATGTACTCGCCGAAGATCTGCCGGAACCCGAGCGCCTGCTCGCTGAACCGCACGGCCACCGCCAACTGTCCGGCGGGCACGCAGATCGCCACGTGGTCGAGCTCCTGGAGCAGCCCGTCCCGGGTCGGCGCGGCCAGCACCGGGTCCTCGGCGCCGGTGAAGCGCAGCGCGATGTCGCCGAAGCCGGTGATCACCAGCCCGTCCGGGTCCAGCACGGTGGCGCCGTGCTCGACGGCGTGCGCGAAGGCGGCCCGCGGGTCCGGGCAGAGCAGCGCGAGCACCGCCACCCCGTCGCCGTGGCGGCGGACGAACTCGCCCGCCGGGTGGCCGGGTTCGATGGCCGAGCCGATCAGCAGCCGGATCCCGCCCTGGGCGGCGACCAGGGTCTGCAGACCCGGCCGGGCCGGCGCGGTGCGCTCCTCGACGAGGAAGCCGAAGGCGTCGTTGAGATCGGCGGCGGACTTGTGGGCGTCCTCCACCTGGAGTTCGACGTAGGCGATGGCCTGGGCTGTCATGCGTTCTCTCCCGCCGGGAACTTGAGCGCGGTGGTGCTCGGCGGGCCGAACACCAGACTGACGTTGTGCCCGCCGAAGGCGAAGGAGTTGGAGAGCACATGGCGCACCGCGGCGGGTCGGGCGGAGCCGCGGACATGGTCCAACTCGTGTGACGGGTCCGGAGATTCGAGGTTCGCCGTGGGCGGCAGCAGGCCGCCGGACAGGGCGAGCACCGAGACCGCGGCCTCCACCGCGCCGGCGGCGCCGAGCAGGTGGCCGGTCGCCCCCTTGGTGGAGCTGACCGCGGGCTGGCCGGCGCCGAAGACGGTGCGCAGCGCGGCCGCCTCGGCCGAGTCGCCGAGCTTGGTCCCGGTGCCGTGGGCGTTGACGTAGTCGATGTCCGAGGGGGCGAGCGCGGCGCTGCGCAGCGCGGCGCGCATCGAGTCGGCGGCGCCCTCGCCGTCGGGGCGCGGCATGGTGGGGTGGTGCGCGTCGGTGGAGGCGCCCCAGCCGAGCAGGTCGGCGTAGCCGGCGGCGCCGCGGGCCGCGGCGTGGTCGGCCCGCTCCACCACCAGTACGGCGCTGCCCTCGCCCAGCACGAAGCCGTTGCGGCCGGTGTCGAAGGGCCGGGAGGACTGCGTCGGGTCATCCCAACCGGCCGCCAGTGCACGGGAGTTGGCGAAGGCGGCGGCGATCGTCGGGTGCAGTGAGGACTCGCTGCCGCCGCAGACCACCACGTCCGCCTCGTCGGCCCGGATCAGCCGCAGCGCCTCGGCGATCGCCTGCGCGCCGGCCGCGCAGGCCGTGACGATGGCCGAACTGTAGCCGCGGATACCGTACTTGATGGCGATTCGGGCGGCCGCCATGTTGGAGAGCATGCCGGGCAGCAGGTAGGGGCTGACGGCCGGACGGCCGCGCTCGAGCCTGCGGTGCGACTGCTGCTCGAAGGTCTCCAGTCCGCCGCCGCCGGTGGCCAGCACCACCGCGACCCGGCGCGGGTCCACGTCGGTGCCGATCCGCAGGCCCGCGTCGGCGATCGCGTCGTCGGCGGCCGCCAGCGCGAGCAGCACGAAGCGGTCCACGCAGCGGACCTCGGTCGGCGGCAGCACCTCGCGGCCGTCGATCGCCGGGGCGATGCCGGCGGACTCCAGCCAGCCGGCCGCCGGGTGCCCCTCGGGCGGCCGGACCAGGCCGGAGCGGCCGGACGTCAGGGCGTCGAAGACCTCGGCCGGCTTGCGGCCGAGCGGGGTGACCAGGCCGAGGCCGGTGACCACCGCGGCCGGGGCGCTCATCGGACACCCGCCGCGGCCAGGTGCTGGGC
>FTKT01004356.1_pt1 | contig 28498 bp, 18 predicted proteins | sample 1658271 | NCBI WGS metagenome assembly FTKT01 (sample SAMEA3914811, study PRJEB12502) | metagenome | biome: forest; material: soil | place: Canada | collected 2011-08-04 | depth 0.3 m | reverse complement strand
TGGCCCGAGGGCATGCCGATGTCCTTCCACACGTCCTGCAGGTCTTCCTTCTTCACGCCCAGCAGGTCGATGCGCTGGCCGCCGGTGACCTTCACCGTGGGGATCTTGTACTTGTCCACCACGTCGGCGATGCGGCGCAGCTCGGCCGCCGTCGTCTCGCCGCCCCACATGCGCGGGATCACCGAATACGTGCCGTCCTTCTGGATGTTGGCGTGCGAGCGCTCGTTGATGTAGCGGCTCTGCGGATCGTCCTTCGCCTCCTTGGGCCAGGTGCTGATCAGGTAGTAGTTCAGCGCCGGGCGGCACGACGAGCAGCCGTTGGGCGTGCGCCACGACAGCGCGCGCTGGATGTCGGCGATGGTCAGCAGGTGCAGCTGGCGGATGGCCTCGCGCACGTCGCCGTGCGAGTGGTCGGTGCAGCCGCACAGCCCCTTCTTCTTCGGCGTTGCGGAGTAGTCGCCGCCGGCCGTGGCCATGATGATCTGCTCGACGAGGCCCGTGCACGAGCCGCACGACGCGCTCGCCTTGGTGTGCCTGCGCACGTCGTCCAGCGTGAACAGGCCCTTGTCCTTGATGGCCCTGCAGATGGTGCCCTTGGTGACGCCGTTGCAGCCGCAGACCTCGTCGGCGTCGGCCATCGCCGCGGCCTTGTTCTGGCCCTGGTGGCCGGCGTCGCCCAAGCTGGACTCGCCGAACATCAGGCGGTCGCGGATGTCGGTCACCGAGCGGCCCTCGCGCAGCAGCTTGAAGTACCAGCTGCCGTCCACCGTGTCACCATACAGGCAGGCACCCACCAGCCTGTCGTCCTTGATGACCAGCTTCTTGTAGACGCCGCCCTGCGGATCGGACAGCACGATCTCCTCGCAGCCCTCGCCGCCCATGAAGTCGCCGGCGGAGAACAGGTCGATGCCGGTCACCTTCAGCTTGGTGGACACCTGGCTGCCGAGGTAGCGGCCGATGCCGAACTCGGCCAGGTGCGTGGCGCACACCTTGGCCTGCTCGAACAGCGGCGCCACCAGGCCGTACGCGATGCCGCGGTGCGCGGCGCACTCGCCCACCGCGTAGATGCGTGCGTCGGTCACCGTCTGCAGCGTGTCGGTGACGGCGATGCCGCGCTGGCAGTGCAGGCCCGCCGACTCGGCCAGCGCCGTGTTGGGGCGGATGCCCGCGGCCATCACGACCAGCTGCGCGGGCACCTCGGTGCCGTCCTTGAAGCGGACCGCCCGGACGCGCCCGTCGTCGTCGCCCAGCAGCGCTTCGGTCTGCGCGCCGATCAGGAAGTCGAGCCCGCGGTCGGTCAGCGACTTGCGCAGCAGGCCGCCGGCCACGTCGTCGAGCTGGCGCTCCATCAGCCACGGCGCGATGTGCGCCACGGTCACCTTCATGCCGCGCAGCATCAGGCCGTTGGCGGCCTCCAGGCCCAGCAGGCCGCCGCCGATCACCACGGCATGCCTGTACCTGGTGGCCGCAGCTATCATGGCCTCGGTGTCGGCGATGTCGCGATATCCGATCACGCCGTCCAGCGATTTGCCGGGCACAGGCAGGATGAACGGCGTCGAGCCGGTGGCGATCAGCAGCCGGTCGTACGGCGCCTCGGTGCCGTCGGCCGCGCGCGCGACGCGGCGCACGCGGTCGATCTGCGTCACCGCCTTGCCCAGGTGCAGCGTGATGCCGTTGTCCGCGTACCAGGCGAGCGGGTTGAGCACGATCTCGGGAAGAGTCTGCTCGCCCGCGAGCACCGGCGACAGCAGGATGCGGTTGTAGTTCGGATGCGGCTCGGCCCCGAACACCGTGATGTCGTACAGGTCGGGCGCGATCTTCAGCAACTCCTCCAGCGTGCGCACGCCGGCCATGCCGTTGCCGATCATCACCAGTCTGAGCTTCTTCATGATTCAGGCCGCCTCGGCAAGTTCGGCCGGGGCGACGACCCTCGGCTCGGCGTGCGCGGGCACGGGCGCGTGGGCGCGGCCGCCGGCGGCGACCCACTTGCCCGTCCACGACGACTGCAGCGTGCGCAGCAGCACCAGCGTGCCGAGCGCGCAACCGGCGAAGAACGCGAAGCCCCAGGCATAGGTGCCAAGGTATTGCCGCGCCACGCCCATGGCGCTGGGCACGAGGCCGCCACCCAGGGCGCCCAGTTCGCCGATCATCGAGCCGGCCACGGCCGTGGTGAGCGGCCAGCGCAGCGGCACCAGTTGATAGGTGGCACCGTTGCCCGCGCCCAGCGCGGCGAAGCAGGCGATCAGCAGCGCGGTGGTCATCGCCAGCGAGCCGGTGGCCAGCCCGCAGCAGGCCAGGCCCGCGGCCACGGTGGCCAGCACCACGGTGAGCGTGTTGATGCCGCCGAAGCGGTCGGACAGCCAGCCGCCCACGACACGCATGCCCGCGCCCATGAACGCCGCCAGCATCGTGAGCTGGCCAGCCTGCACCTTGGTGACGCCGAACTGGTCGCGGTAGTACGACGGCAGGAAGCTGATGAAGCCGATGAAGCCGCCGAACGTGACGGCGTAGATCAGGCTGAACGCCCAGCCGTCGCGCTCGACGAGGCAGGCCAGCTGCGCGCGCAGGCCGGCGTGCGGGTCGATGTCCTGCGGCTCCTTGGCCATGAAGATCACCGCGGCCATCGGGATGGCCATCGCGACGGCGGCCACGGCGTACACCGTCTGCCAGCCCAGCCACTGCGCCAGCGGCGGCGCGATCAGCACGGCCACCGCGGTGCCCACGTTGCCGGCGCCTACGATGCCCATCGCCAGGCCCTTGTGTTCGGCGGGGAACGAACCCGAGCCCAGCGACATCGCCACGCCGAAGCTCGCGCCGGCCACGCCCAGCAGCACGCCCATGGCCAGCAGCGCGTTGAAGCTGTCCACGAAGAAGAAGCCCAGCAGCATCGCGATGGAGATGAGGCTCATCTCCACCAGCGTCGCGCGCTTGCGGCCGATGTATTGCGACAGCACGCCCAGCGGGAAGCGGAACAGCGCGCCCGCGATGATGGGCACCGACAGCATCAGGCCCTTCTGCGCGGGACTCAGGTGGAAGGACTCGCTGATGAACGGCGCCATCGCGCCGTTGAGCACCCACGTGCAGCACGAGAACGCGAAGTACAGGAACGCGGCGAACAGCGTGGGCGCGTGGCCGGTTCGGAGGAATTTCCTGAAGTGGGTCATGGCGGGTTCATCCTGTGGAGTGGACAAGCAACGGCCGCACCGGCACGTGGACGCGGCCGTTGAGGCGATGGACGTGAGGGGACGGGGCTGGCGTGCGCGGAAGCGGTTCCGGACGGCAGCGAATGAGGACCGGCGAAGGCCGATGCGGCGAGGCATCGTGCGTGTCGCGACACCGGGCAGGGCGCCCTCGTCGCGATCGGCGGCCGGGTGGCCGCAAGCACTTCACGGGTGGTGCGTCGTTGCACCACGCGTCCTCTCATGCAAGCTCCGTGCCGTGAATTTCGCGGCACGGACCGTGCAATCGGAAACGGTGTCAGGCAAGCCGCCGCGCCACGGCTCCACCCAGCGAACGCCCATGAATTCCGCCCTCCTGCTCGATCTCGCCACCGCCCGCGACGCGGCGTGGCGCGACGCGTTGGCGCACACCGGCGTGCACCTGGGCGCGGCATGCGAGGGCAACAAGTTGGTGCAATGCACCATCGATGGGTCGGCGACCCAGCTCGTCTGCCTGGCCGCGGGCGTGACGCCGGAACTCGTCGCGGCGCTGTCGAGCTGGGACGGCGAGCCGCCGCTGAGCGTGCTCCTCCTCACGCCGCCGCAGGCCGTCACGGCGGAGGACGCCGAGCTCGCCGTCGCCTGCGGCATCCACCACTGGCAGATGCCGGCCATGGACGGCGACGGCCGCATCGCCGCGGCCGACGTGGCCTCCGCGCTGGCGCTCGCGCACGCGCGCCGGCGTCACGACCAGGCGCTGCGCCACGCGGCCGCGCGCGCGAACGAGCAACTCGATGAGCGCAAGTGGGTGGATCGCGCCAAGGGCGTGCTGATGTCGGCACGCGGCCTCGGCGAGGACGAGGCGTTCCGCCTGCTGCGCGGCGCCGCGATGAGCGTGAACCTGCGCCTGGGCGAGCTCTCGCGGGCGGTGTGCGAGGCCGCGCGCTGGGCCGACGCGATGAACCGCGCCGGCCAGCTGCGCATGCTGTCGCAGCGCCTGGTGCGCCTGGCCGCGCAGCAGCTGCTGCGCATCGCCACGCGCGACACCGCCACGCTGAAGGCGCAGTCCATGCAGCGCGTGCGCGACAACCTCGAGATGCTGATGCAGCAGTGCGCCGACACCGCGGCGCAACCGGCCTGGGCGCGCACCGCGTCGTGCTGGCGCGCGCTGGCCGAGGCGCTGGACACCCCGCGCATGGATGCGGCCACGCTGCGCCGCATCGACACCCTCGCGGCGGCCATGCTCGACGCCGCCGAGCGCCTCACCGAGGCCTTGCAGGAGGCCGCCGGCCGGCGCGCGCTGCACATCGTCAACCAGTGCGGCCGCCAGCGCATGCGCGTGCAGCGCATCGCCAAGGAGAGCCTGCTCGCCGCGACCGCGGTGGCGGACGACGACACGCCGGAGGGCCTGCTGCGGCGCCACGCGGCGGCCCTCGACGCCTTCGAGCAGGTGCAGCGCGAGCTGGAGCAGGCGCCGCTGACCTCGCCCGAGATCCGCACGAGCCTGGCGCAGGTGCGCGACGAATGGCTGCGCCTGTTGGGCGGCGTGGGGGCCTGCGACACGGGCGCCGGCCGGCGCGCGCTGGTGCAGGCGAGCGAGGCGCTGCTGGAACGGCTGGACTCGCTGACGGCTGCTTACGAACACAGCTTCCAGGTGATCATGGGCTGAGAACTGCGCGGCAATGACGCGCCTCATGCGGCTTTCGCAACCCGGCCGGCGCTTCAAGATGAGCCATCTCGCTCAAATGGTTGTCGTTCGCCATGCCCTCCTTCACCGCCTCTCCCCGCGCTGTCGCCACGGCTCTGCTGATGGCCGCCGCGCGCGCCGACGCGCTTGGCGAGGCGGCGGCGCCGCACGTCGACTTCCTCGATTCGGCCGCCGTCGTCGGCCTCGGCCAGTGGCAGTTCGATCCGGTCTTTCCGCTGCTGCCGGGCCCGCACGAGCACGCGGCCCCACGCGTCGCCTCGCGATTCGCGGCGCTGGAGGTGCCCGTCGATCCCGGCCAGACGATGGAGCTGCGCGCCGCGGCCACCGGCAACGCCGAAGCGCTGCCGCTGGAGTCGGCCAACGACCGCCTGCGCCGCCTGCACGGCTTCAGCGACGTGTCGCTGGGCGCGCGCTGGCGCGTTCGCGGCGGCGACGCCGGCTGGATGCCCGGCGTGGCCTGGCTGGCCGACGTCGAGACGACAATGGGTTCGCCGGCGTTCCGCGACGGCAACGTGCGCCCGTCGCTGCGCGCCACGGCGCAATGGGAGTTGCCAAGCCGGTTGTCGCTGGGCGTGATGCAGGGCGTCTATCGCGATCGCGGCGACGACGGCAAGCACTACGCCGCCGGCGTGCTGGCCGTGACGCTGGGCAAGTCGTGGACGCCGCGGCTGCAGAGCTTCGTGGAACTCGCGGGCCAGGCCCTCTCCCGGACGCAGAGCGACTCGTCGCTGTTGAACGTGGACACCGGCGTCGCCTTCACCGCCTCGAAGACACTGGAGGTGGACATGATCGTGTCGCGCAGCCTGTCGGGCAGCGCCTCGCAAGAGGTGCGCGGCGGGCTCAGCGTGTCGTCGCGGTTCTGACCGCGCCGACGCAACAAATTGCAGCGCGCCCGGCGGCGCCGAACCGCGCGCGTCGCCGCGCCGCCTCCTGCCGTGCGCCAGGCACGTTCGCGAGCGCCGAGCCGGGACGCTCGACACGCCGCGTAACGTTACAAGACGAACGGCGCCCGGATCGGCCAGCTCATGCATTGACGCGTCCGCGGACGATGCCGGAAGATCGCCCATCCCCGGATGCGACGTCACGGCCTTCGTGCGAGGCATCCATCATCGACCTCGCTTGCGGCTTCCATGCGTCCGTTCCGCTCGTCCATCGTCCATTTCCGCCACGTCGTCGCGCTGGCCGCGGTCACGGCGAGCTCGCAGGCCCTGGCCGCGGCCGACGACGAGTTCGCGCCGGCCACCCCGGCAGCCACGTCCACCGGCTTCGTCGCCGCCGCGCGCAAGCTGATCGACGACTCGCTGGAGAAGGAACGCGCGGTCGTCGCGGTGCTGCGCGAGAACGTGGTCTCGCGCGTGATGTCCGGCTCGTGGCGGCTGAGCATGGCCTCGCCCTACCTCACCCGCGCCACGTCCATCGTCTCGCGCGGCCCGGTGCCCAACGACTTCGCCGACGACACGTCCGCGCCGTCCACAGAAGCCAGCGACCTGCCGCTGGGCGCGCGCTGGCGCGTGGTGCACGGTGACGCCAACTCGCATGTGCCCTCCGCCGCCTGGATGCCCGACCTGCAGGCCGCCGACGCCCACGCCGCCGCGCTGCGCCCCACGATGAACCTCAGCGGCGAATGGGCGCTGCCCAACGACTTCTCGCTGGGCGTGATGCCCGGCATCGCGGTCGACTACTCGATGGCCGGCCGCCGCCAGGCCTCCGGCACGCTGGCCGTGACGCTCGGCAAGAGCTGGACGCCGCAATGGCGCACCTTCGTCGACATGGCGCGCGACCGCATGGGCACCCTGCAGATCGTCGGCGCGTCCACCAGCGTCGACGCCGGCATCAGCTTCGCGGCCACCCCCGGCACGCAGATCGACTTCGCGGTCACGCGCGGACTCGGCGACACGGCGCCGCCGTTCCAGGCGGGCGTGGGCGTGTCGTCGAGCTTCTGAGCCCACGGTCGCGCGGCGCGGGAACTTCCCCGCGCGGAACGGATCGATCTGCGCGCCCGAAGCCGGCCTGTTGCGCCGATCCCGATGGCCGCCCTTCGTCACAATCCAGGGGTTGTCCGCCGCCGGCGTCTTCACTTATGCTGCATTGCGTCCAGTCCTCCCCATGAAGTCCTCGCGCCCGCTCCTCGCCACCGCCGTCGTCGCCGCATCGCTCGCGGTCCTGTCGGCCAGCGCCTGCGCGCAGCAGGACGTGTTCGGCGCCGACGTCGAGCTCGACACGCTGTCCAGCACGGTGGTCGACCCGGCGGTCTACGCCACCCTGCTGCCCAATCCCGACGTGGCCGATCCCTCGCTGGTGCAGTCGGCCATCGCGGCCGCGATGGCGCTGCCCGATCCCAAGCCCAAGTCCGTGGTGCCCGCCACCGTCGCGGCCAAGCCGGCCCTCAAGCCCGTGAAGATCGACCCCACCGCGCTGGGCCTGCCGCCCACCCGGCTGGTGCTCGACAGCAACCAGCAGGTGCAGATCCACGCCGACGGCATGCCGGCGCCCAACGGCCCCGACCGCGATCCGCTGGTGCGCGTGCTGCCGCGCGCGGCCAACCCTGCCGACGTGACGGTGGGCGCGCGCTGGAGCGCGGAAGACCGCATCCCCGCGCCCGTGCTGTCGTCGCTCGCATGGGGTGCCCACGCCGACGTCGTCACCGGCGCGCCGCCGCCGCGCGCGGGCAACGTGCGCCGCTCGCTGCGCATCACGGCCATGTGGGACACCCCCGACGACATGTCCATCGGCTTCACGCCGGGCTTCACGCGCGGCGGCGGCATGGTCTTCGAGCACTACGTGGCCGGTCTCGAGGTGAGCACGGTCGACAGGACCAAGGCCGCTCGCTGGAAGAGCTACGTCGAGCTGTCCGGCGAGAAGCTGGCCTTCAACAACGTGGTCGACAACAGCACCGCCCATGTCGCGGCCGGCGCCACGTTCTCGGCCTCGTCGAAGGCGCAGCTCGATTTCAACGTGTCGCGCGGCACCACCTGGGCCTCGAACGACCTGACCTCCACGGTCGGACTCGCCGTCCACTTCTGACGCGCCTGCCGCAGCGCGCCCATGGGACACGGGCCTTGCGGGAAAACTTCGCAGCGGCGTCCTAAGGGGAAGGAATCAAGATTGATGCTCGAACTCCCGAGGGGAGGTGGATCAAGACGACCGCGCTCGTTGAGACCGACTCGACCGTGTATCCGTTGTCCAGCACCATGCCTTTGCTGACAGTGACCGCCGCGTCTCCGCGACCCAACAAGACCTGCTGGCTTCCGTCCGGGGCGGTAACGCGCCCAAGAAATCGATAGTCCTGTCCCGGTGGAGGCGGAGGTGGCGGGGGCGGCACGGGTGCTGACGAAGCTGGTGGCGGAGGCGGTGCCGGGGGCGTGACCACCACGCCGGCGAAAGGATCGAATCCAGGCCCCACGGACGACGCGGCGGCGGCCTCGGCGAAGGGCCGTACCGTCACGATCGTTGCGTCCGAACGATCGAGGGGTGCACTGGACGTAGGCGGTGGAGTCGAAGGCTTCGCCTCATCGCGCGGCGTACTCACGCCCACCACTGACCGCGCGGGCCAAAGCAGCGCGGCCCCCGTTGCGAACACTGTGACGCCCAGCCCCCATCGCAAGGAGCGTCGCATGCCGCGAGTCGGCGACCCGTTGATCGGAAACGTCATTTCAACGCCTCTCTTGCGTGCGGGTCAGGCGTGGCAACCTCGCAGTCGAGCGGCCCGGACGGTGCCGGCCGGAGCGCGAACGCGACTTGCACTGTCGCATCCTCCACCGGCGGCAGGGCGAGCCCATCCCGCTTGAGGCGTAGACGCATCGGCGTGGCGGTCGGAAAACGAGCCAGGCCTTCGGCCAGGGTTGCCTTGATGCCGGGATAGCTGCCATGGAGCGCGATGTTCACATCGAGCGTCGCCAGGGTTCGCGCGGTTGCGGGATGGGGTTCGCCGCTGACGCTCTTGACGTTCACGTCGAAGGCCTTCGCGCTGTCCTGCAGGGATTGGACGAATTTGTCGAGCGACACCGATGTGGGCAAGCTCTGGACATAGCCGATTTCCGCGGAACAGGTCGGCGCACTCGTGCGGGCACCTGCCTGCAGCGCCTGAGCCAGCTCGCTGGCCCGCGCAGCCTCGTGCCGAACCTCAGTCACGAGTTCGCGCCGCGCCAACAACGCCAGGCCCAACGCGCATGCAGCAACGAGTACCGCAGCGGCTGCCCACAGTCGGCCGCCTCGCAACATTCGATGATTGGAAAGCATCGTCATCGGTTCAAGGCACCTGGCCGCTGATCAATGCCGACTCGACGCCGCCCAGCACCTGCAAGCGCGACAGCGTCCATTGCGGCTTGTCCAGTCCGGCATTGAGAGCGAGGAGATAAGCCGCCGCCACATCGGCGCTCGTCACTTCCAGTTCGAGTTGGACATGACGGCTCTCCGCATCGACTTCCAGGCCCGTGACCTTGGCCCCCTGAATCTGCGCCGACTCGACGCTGCGCAGCACGCCCGCGCTGTCGAATGACGACAACGCCATCCTGTGTCGTGCGTCGACGGCGTACGTCGGCGGCTGGGAGGCGGATGCCGCCTGCATGGCCTGCGAGGCACGCTGCGAGTCGAGTTGCGCGTGCAGGTCGGCAGTCTTGTCGCGTTCGGCGGACAACGCCTGCCATTGCCGCATGTCCGCCGTGGCGACGAACCCCGCCAGCACGAGCAATGTCGCCGCCGTGGCCCAGAGAATCGCCGCCGGCCAGCGGCGCGTTGGTGCGAAATCGACGTTCAAGGCTCTCAGGACTGTGCTCCCAACCGGCGCACCCAGGGCGTGAAGACGTCTACTGCCGCATCGCCGTCGGAGCGTGCACCCAGCTCCGGGCCGGACGCCCAGTCGAGCGTGACAGCCAGCGCGTCTTCCGGCGCCACCATCGCGGACACCTGGGTGCGGGCGAACGCGGCAGCCGCGGCCTCGCCGCTCTCGACGGGATACAACGTCTGGGCGGACGAAAACGCTCGGCCCTCGCCGACCAAGGTGGTCAGTGCCCTGCCCTCCCAGACGCCGAATGCCCGCAACGACGCATTCGCGCGCAGAGCGGAGGCCAGGGCTTCGGCCCACCATGGGCGGATGCTGACGGCGCACGTTCGGATGGCACCCAGTGCGCTTTCGATGGCGGCCAAGCAGTCCTCCTCGACGACAACCGCCATATCTTCGCCACTGGGGGTGTCGGCATCGATCACGACACGGCAGGGAGGCGTCAAGCGGCTCTCGGCCACTGCCTTCGATTGCACCACCTGCCAGCGCTCCTGACGGGTGCGCACCCCTGAAACAGGCACCACCCGCACAGGCCGGCACAAGTCCGCTCCCAGCCACACGCGCACCGACCGCGGCGATCCCAACGTGCGCAGGTGCTCGACGAGCGAGCCCAGCCCAAACTCCAGCGTTTCGCCGTCGCGCCGCCACAGCACGCCATCGGCGTCGACCACCGCAACCTCCCGCCGCGACAGGTAGACGTCGGCCGCCGCGCCCCTGCTACTGCCAGCCGACCACACGTTTGACCTCCTCCAGTGTTGTCCAGCCTTTGGCGACCCACTGGCCCGCCTGCTGCGCCAGCGTGACGACGCCCGAACTCGCCACGTGCGCGCGCAGCCGGCCCACGGCCGCATCCGACGTGACGAGGTCGCGAAACTCATCGTCGATGGCGTGGACCTCGGCGATCACGCGGCGCCCCTGGTAGCCGGTGCCCCGGCATTCTTCACAACCGATCGCCTTTGGCACCTGGGACACCTCCGCGCCCACACCCTCGAGCCAGCGAGTCTCGCGCGCGAGCGGCTCGCGCGTGCCCACGCAATGCGGGCACACCGTGCGCACGAGGCGCTGCACGACGACGCCGTTGAGCGCGGCCATGAAGCCGAACATGTCGAGGCCGAAATGGCGAAAGCGCCCCGTCACGTCGAAGATGCTGTTGGCGTGGACGGTGGTGAACACCTGGTGTCCGGTCAGGGCCGATTGCACCGCGATCACGGCCGTTTCCTCGTCGCGGATTTCGCCCACGAGAATCCGGTCGGGATCGTGCCGCAGTATCGAGCGCAAGCCCTTGGCGAACGTCAGCCCCTTGCGCTCGTTGACAGGGATCTGGAGGACGCCCGGCAGTTCGTATTCGACCGGATCCTCGATCGTGATGATCTTTTCCAGGTCGTTGTTGATTTCGGACAGCACCGCGTAGACGGTCGTCGTCTTGCCACTGCCCGTCGGCCCGGTCACCAGCAGCATGCCGTGCGGCAGCTCGGCGATCTCGCGCAGTCGCTCGATGCTGGTCTCATCAAGCCCCAGCAGGTCGAGCGAAATCTTCTCGTCCTTCGTCCGGAGCCGTGACTTGTCCAGCAGGCGCAGCACCGCGTCCTCGCCGAAGACGCTGGGCATGATCGACACGCGCAGATCGAGCGACTCGCTCCCCACCATCGTCCGGAATCGCCCGTCCTGTGGCACGCGCCGTTCGGTGATCTCCAGTTGGGAGAGCACCTTGATGCGCGAGATCACCTCCTCGGCGCGACGCGCATCGTCCATCCGGGCCACCCGATTGAGCACGCCGTCCTGGCGCAGCTTCACGCTGACGCCCGTGCGGTCGCATTCGAAGTGGACGTCGCTGGCGCCGCGCTGGAATGCCATGCGGATGGCGTCGTCGACAAAGGTCACCACCGGCCCGCTCGCCAAGGATCCACTGTCGGTGATGCCTGCTTGCGGCAGCGCCGTCTCACCGATGCCCAGCCAACGACGGGTCAGCGCAGCAGGCAACGCCGCCACTTGGGGCATGCCACCGACCAGGGAGGACGCCCGTTGGACGCGGCCATCGTCCCACGGGTCGTCCATGCCGATCCGCAACACAGCGTCTCCGCGAAAACGGAGCGGCACCACGCCAAGCTTGCGCGCCTCCTCCACGGACATCGCCGTGAAATCGACCTCCACCGTCTCGGCGTCGAACACGGCGTCGACACCGGCGTCGCGCTTCAACGAGGCGGCCAGCTCGTCGGGCTGCATGCCGCTGCTGCGCATCAGCACGTCCAACACCGAGCCGGCACCGGCCTGGTGCTGCTGGCGCGCTCGCGCGAGGTGAGATCGGACGTTGGACATGAATTCGAGGGGAGGTGTCGTGCGGGTGACGAAAGGGGTCAGTTGAGGCTGCTGGCGATGTCGAAGACCGGCATGTACATCATGATCACGATGCCGCCGACGACCAGTGCAACCAGCAGCAGCAAGATGGGTTCGACGATTCGCGTGGCACGTTCGACGAACGTCGTGAAACGACCCGCGTGCCGCTCTGCAATCGTCTGCAGGACGCGGTCGAAGTTGCCGGTGCGCTCGCCCACGGCCAGAAGGCGTGCGGCGACGGTATCGGTCAGTCCTGCATCCCCGAGCGCCTGCGACACACGCACGCCGCGCGCCAGCGATGCACCCGCCGATTGGATGCCGGAATCCATGCGGCTGCCGAGGCCCAGCGCCGCGCACTGCGCCAGCGCCTCATCGAGCGGATAGCCGCCGCGAAACATCAACGCCAGCGACTGATAAAGCTTGGCCAGCCGGTATTGGTCGAGTTGGCGCTGAAGCGGCCCGATACGACGCGCCAGCGCGGCGAAGGCGGACTGGATGACACCGCGATGCCAGGCCAAGATCAACGCTCCGACAATGGCCGCCGCACACAGGCTGATTAACGTCCCATGCTCCGAGAGCCCATTGCTCAACGACACGAGGATCTTCGTGATCATGCTCACGGAACCTCGCAGGTCGTGGTACATCTGCGAAAACCGCGGCACGACGAAGAGCAGCAGCACCAAGACGATCAGGCCGCCGAGCGCGACCACAACGGCCGGGTAGATCGCCGCGCTGATCACCTGCTTGCGCAACTTCTGCAACATCTCGTCGTAGCGCAAGTACTCGTCGAGCGCCTCGACCAGCCCGCTCGTACGCTCGCTTGCCGTGACGCCAGCGACCAGAACGGCAGGAAAGGCACCCACTTCCCGCATCGCGACCGACAGCGCCTTGCCCTCGTGCAGCTTGGTCACGAGCTCGGAGTTCGCCCGCGCACGCGCTTGCCCAAGCGCCTGCGCGTTGACCGTCTCGAGCGCCTCGACCACGGTCATGCCGGCAGAGATGAGGGTGCGCAGTTCGCGACACCACCAGCCAACATCGAGGGCGGCCTCACCTCGAATGGCCCGACGCTGCGTGGTGCGGACGGGCTGCGTCGACAAGACCACCCCACCCGATCGTTCGAAGCGATGGGCCGTCGTCTCGGCGAGGCGGGCGGGTTCAGGGACGTCCACCACGTCCTCGCGGATCGAGGACAGTTCCGGATCGAACCAACGGACGACGTACTGCATGAGGCGGGTTGAACGAGAGAATCGAGACGCTGTCAAGGCGCTCAGTTGGTGATGTCGGCATCGTCACCCGAGCCCCCGACCGCGCGGTCGCGCCCCAGGCTGATCAGGTCGAAATCCTTTCCGCGGGTGCTCGGGTAGTGGTAGACATAAGCTGTCCCCCAGGGGTCGTTCGGAATGTCGTCCTTCATGTACGGCCCGCGCCACCGCGCGTCCCCGCCCGGAGAGACGACAAGCGCCTTCAAACCCTCGGACTCCGTCGGGTAGCGGCCCATATCAATCCGGAAAGCCTCCAGCGCCTTGTCGAAATTGGCAATCTGCGCTTTGGCCGTCGTCGTCTCGGAGCGCCCGATCTGACTCAGAAAGCGTGGGGCCACGATGCCGGTCAGCAATCCGATGATGAGGATGACCACCAGCAGTTCGAGCAGCGTGAAGCCGTCGTGTCCGTGATGGCGCGCACGATGTTGTCGGATATGGAGAGTCATGACACTCGCGCCACGGGCGCGTTGGGTGAAACGTTCGACGGCGAGCGGGGTGCAACGGCGGGTGGCGGCGCCACGAATTGCCAGTCGCAGTAGCGTGCCACCGCGGGCAACAGCAGCGGGCCTGCAGACTGCGGCGCCGTCGCCAGGGGCGCCTCCTGGCTCTGGCTGTGCACGCCCATGATATTGCCTTGATCGTCAAGAATGAGGCCCCAGGGCAACTCCGGGGCGACGGGGTCGGGATAGAGGCGGCGCAGATCGCGATTCAGGCCCACCGTGCGCGAATCCTTCAAGAGGTCGCTCAGGTTGGCCGGGTAGCGCCGCACAGAGCCTTGAGAGCGGTCGCGGTAGTCAGCCAGCGCCTGGGCGTACAGGCCCCCGATGCGCAGGAGATCCCGTTCATGATCCCGGCGCACCCCTTTCGACCAGGTCGTGCCAGCCACCGCCAGGCCGATGCTGAAGACGGCGGTCAGCCCCAGCACGACCAGGAACGTATACCCGCCTTCACTTCGGCGCATGCGTTCACCAGCTCGCATAGGTCGACCCGTCACGTGCCTGGCCGTCGGCACCGCTATGCACGTCGACGATGCCGGCACTCGCGTTCCCATCCGGTGCCGTTTGCACTCGCCAGCTGTCCTCCCGCTGCGTGATGGGATCGACCGGCACGCTGCGCAAATAGTGCCGGGTCGCCAGGTCGGCCAGGTTCACCGGATAGGTTCCCTGGTCGGACTTGTACTTGTCGATGGCGTCCCGCATCGCCGACAAGTCCTGCCGGAGCGCCACCTCGCGCGCGGCATCGACGTGCTGGGCGTAGCGTGGGGCGGCGATCGCCAGCAGCAGCCCCATCACGGCCAGGACGACCAGGAGTTCGATGACCGTGAAGCCGTGCACTTTCCTGCGCGGTTCGACTGCAGTGCCATCTCGCCGCGACAGCCTGCGGGTCATGAGGAAAGAAGTGGTCACCATTGGCTGAGCGGGACGCCGTTGAGCGCATTGCCTGGCGCCTTCGAATACACGTCGTAAACGTCTGCGCCGGCGCGGGGGTGCTCCGCATCGCTGTCGAACGCGCGAAGCCCCCAAGTTGCGGCAGCGGCGATCTGTGGGTCTGCGAACGGGTCGCGCGGAACGCTGCGCAGAAAGCGATGCGCCTCGCCCAAATGGTCAGGCCGGGCATCGAGAACGAGTTGCGTCAAACTGTCGAGTGAGGACGGATACGGCGTCTCCGTCGGTGCTGGCGCGGGCCCCATGGCCCCCGTGATCCGGGCCGTCTTGTAGGCATCGATGGCGTCGCGGATCTGCCAGAGGGCGCGTTTGAGTTCGGCCTCCTTCTGGCGCTCCGAGGTCATCTGCGCCAGCGGCATCGTCATCGCCGCAAGCACGCCCAGGATGGCGAGCACCACCAGCAGTTCGATCAACGTGTAGCCGTGACTGCGCGCCATCGCCCACTCACTGAACGACCACGCGCTGCGCGGGTGGCAGCGTGGCGTCCGTCGTGCGACCCGCCTGGGACGCCCCTTGGGCATTCAAGACGTTGACGAAGACTTCTCCTGGCGCCGTCGCTTTGAACCGAAGCTTGTAGGCGTCGCCCTTGCCTGATGCCCCAGAGCTGGCGGACCGCAACACAGCCAGGCTCAGCGAGCCGGTCTGCCCGTCGCCCGACTTGCTGAAGCTGGTGGCGGCGCCGCCCTGCTTGAAGAAGTCGCCTTCGCTCGCGTCCAGCAACTTGACGGACGCGGTCTCGAACTGCAATTGCAGCGGCAGGCCGCGCAAGGGTTCGTTCGAGCGCACCTGCAAGGTCATCTCGAACTCCTCGCCCACCTTGACGTGGGCGGGCCCCGCCCAGGACAGGCTCGCTACGGCATCGGCATTCGCAGCGCTTGCCGCCGTCGCTGGTGCGGCTACAGACGGAGACTGGACAGCTTGCTGACCGCTCTGAAGGCTTGCGCCGGTGGGGGCAGGCACCTGGCCGGCAGTTGCCGTCTGGGATGCTTTCTGGGCACCGGTGCCGACCACCGCAGCATCGTCCCGCGAACTGATTCGCAGACCGCCGACCGGACGCAGTTTGGGCGCCGCCTCGGTGCCGATCCACATTTCGGTTTCGCTCGCCGGCGGCTGTCGCACATTGCGCAGGATGCGCGGCGTGATCGCCAACACCAGCTCCGTGCGCTGCCCGTTGTCCAACTGGCTGGAGAACAGACGCCCAAGGATCGGCAGGTCGCCCAGCCCGGGGATGCGGTTGGCATTGCTGCTGTCGGACTTGCTGATGAGGCCGGCGAGCAACTGCGTCTCGCTGTCGTGCAAGCGCAGCGTCGTCGTCGCATTGCGGGTGCCGATCTGGTAGGCCAGCGTGCCGCTCGACGTCTTCACGGCGTCGCCCAGCGTGCTCACCTCCAAATTGAGTTTGATCGCCACGTCGTCGTCTGTGTAGACCGTCGGCTCGACCTCGAGCTTCACTCCGACGTCGATGTAGCTGACGCTGTCCGACACGAATCCGGTGCTGCCCGCCGTCGACGTCACGACCGGGATCTTGTCCCCGATCATGATCTTGGCCTTCTCCTTGCTCTTGACGCGGATCTTCGGGTTGGCGAGCGTCGAGAAATCCCCCACCTCACGGCGCAGGTTGATCGTGGCCGCGCCGACGCCCAGCGCGATGTTGTCGCGGGTCAGGCTCTTGACGTTGCCCAGCGTGAGGCCAGCGGCGCCGCCGGGAGGCAATGGCGTCAGCGAGATGGACGTCGGGAACTGGATGCCCAATTCGGTCAGGCGCGTGCTGCTGACTTCGAGGACCTCCACTTCGAGCAAGACCTCGGGCTCGGCACTGTCGTAGACGGCCAGCAGGCGCTCCACGAGTTCCATCGTCTCGGCGTTCTCGCGCACCGTGAGCATGTTGGTGCGTTCGTCCACGTAGGGGTCGCGCACGCGCAGCATCTGCTTGAGGTAGGCGGCCGCACCCTTGGCATCGGCGTTGGCCAGGTAGAAGACGCGCAGGACTTGTTCCTGGTATTCGCGCTGCTTCTCCGCCGTGTTCGGGTAAATCATCACCGTCTTCTCGTCGATGATCTTCTTGGCCAGCTGGTTGGTACCGGCTATCAGGTCGAGCGCGTCTTCCACCTTCGCGTTGCGCAGGTAGACCGTCACGCGGGTGTCGGGACGAACATCCTTGTCGAGGACGAAGTCGATGCCGCTGGCGCGGGAGATCGTGTCCAGCACGGTGCGGACGCCGGCGTCGCGGAAGTCGACGGTGATCGGTCGTCGTTCGGCAAGGGTACTTTGCGACGTGCGCAACTGTTCATCGCGGCGAGCGGTGCTCAGTTCGCGTTCGAGCTTTTGCAGGCCTTCGTTCCGAGGATCGTCCCGCAGGGACTCTCTGACGGTGCGCAAGGCAGCTTGAGTGTTTCCGGCCGCCGCCAATCGCTGGGCTTCCGTCAGCGCCGCGGTCTGGCGTCTTTGGACTTCGATGGCTGCGTGTAACGAGCGAAGTCGATTGTTGCCGGGGTCGTCGGCTTCTGCTTGGTCCAGGAGATGGCTGGCTTCGTCGAAGTGGCCTTCGGCGCGAAGGGTGTTCACTTCGGCTGTGATGCGGGTGACGACTTCGGAGCGTGCTTCGACCAGGGCACTGCGCAGCACAACACTATCAGGGTATTGTTGGACGGCCAATTGGAGTGACTTCACCGCCGACTGAAACCGCCCTGCCGCGATGTCCGCTTGGGAATGTTCCTTGATTCGCTGCTCCGCGCAACCGGAAAGCAGCCAGAACAATGCGAATCCAACTGCAAGCTGAGATTTCATTCGGAACTTCGTCGAACTTTCATGGAAGAGTTCATTCGCGAAAAACGGGTTCACCGCTTACGCTAGCAAAAACATGTCGGCAACACGGAAGACTCGCGGACTCCATGCAGCCCACGGGCGTGGACTTCCTGTAGCGATGACTAGTGAAGCGCATTCGGACTGGTGCACGTTGGGTTGGCAAGGGGCCGCACGCATCGCGACAGCATGCGTCTTGTGTGGTCAGTTTTGGAGGGGCCCCGGCGCCCTCGCCGGGGATGCTTTTTAACCCCTCGAACAGCAGTCATTTCGGCAACGGGCAAAAGAGAAGATCTGACCCGGCTGCCTTTTGCATAACGCCAGAGTCTCCTTGATCCGTCTCGACGACCCTCAGAGCTGTTCCCAGACGCTTACGCCTTCAAAGTACAACTCGAAACCTCCGTTTGCAGGCCAGAATGAAACCATCTTCCTGCCATTCGTATCAACAGCGTGCTTCATCTCTATAGGATGGTCGACACCAAAGAGCCGGATTTGTACAGCCTTGCCAGGAGGCAAACGAAACTCATTTCCCTCCGGCTCCAAATACAAAAACAGCGCCTCGCTACTGTCATTAAGAAGGTCAAATACGCATGCGGCAGTATTCATCATCACTTCCATAGCCTCGTCATTGCTTCAAGTTGTTCCGCTCGGGGCACAGCAGAGGGATTCTGTGGAGTAATGTGGGCGATCTCTCGATAGCCCTGTGCCACGTTTGCAAGCCGATCGCGCGTCGGAGATCAGGGTCAGGTCTTGCCCTTTGCCCCAATCATATGCGCGACTCATACATCAGAGAACCCGGTATTCTTCCCACACGCGCGCACTTTGATTGGCTTGAGCTTCGAGCCGCGCGATCACGCGGCTAACGCGGGAAACCGAGAGGCCCGTCGCCTCGGCGATCTGTGACATGTTCATAGCACCGTCTACGTAGGCACGTCGCATCGATTCGTCACGCGAAAGCCTGTCGTCAAACGAACGCGGCACCGTATTCGGCTTGCTGCGCTGTGTCTTCGGGATCTCCCGCGTCATCGAAGCGTGCTGCTGGAGTCGCTGCTGGGTTCGTTCGATGAACGCGTCGCTTCCGAGATAGATGTCCTGTCGCAATGCTTCTTCCCACAGCCGCACGCCCCGGCCATTCGCGACGAGTTCCACATAGAGCTCCGCGGCACGCAGTTGGTCGACCACCGAGGAAGCGTCATGGCCCAGTAGGTAGCCGTGCAGCGCGGCGGTATCCAACCATTCTGGTGATTCCGCGAGGCCGCAATGCGCGCGATAGCTCGACCAAGGCCAATCCGACGGCGATTCGACCATGCGAGCGCGCACAGGATTCAGCTCGGTGTAGCGGCACACCTCCATCAAGTACGCATCCCGGTCGACATGGATCGAAGTGAACCGCCCTTGGAACAGATGTCCGACCAGGCCATGTCGTCGATTGAAAGCTTGTGCATAGACCCCATTCACGTGGCGCATCAAGCGCGATAGATTGGCCCGCCTCGTGTGCAGCACGAAGTGGTAGTGATTGCCCATCAGGCAGTAGGCCAGCGCCACGGCATCGAATCGATCCAGGGCCTGAGCCAGGATTTCGATCAGGCAAGCCCTGTCCTGATCATCCGAGAAGATGGGCTCACGCCGATCGCCACGCGTGGTGATGTGGTACAGGCCGCCTGAAAATTCAATGCGAAGAGGTCGCGCCATGCAACGAGCTTAGATCGCCGGGGCGTTTCTCCTGCATGGCAACCGTCGCGATTTCGGCGGCGTTTGTCTGGCGGCTCGTCTTGGCGGTCAGGTCTGGCCCTTGCATCCTTGGACGGGCCAAAGACGACCAAGCACGGAACTTGCTGAAGCGCTCTATCGCGTCGGCTTGTCGAGGGTACGTTGTTAAAGAACGAGGTGCTGCGACCAGGCAGCAAACAATAAAACTCAACCCAGCGTCAGAGGAAATACCGCCCCAGATATTCGGTACTCGGCGCACTTATAGCAATAGGCAAGACCTGACCCTAGCATCCCTGCTAGCATCCCGAAAAGCGGCTTCGCCGCTAACGCCAGTAAAAGCATTGTCGCCAACACGAAACACTCGTGAACTCCGTACAACTGAGTCACGGGCGAGGACTCCCCGTAGCGATGACCAATGAAGCGCGTTCGGGTCAGCGCACATTGGGGCATTAAGCGCGGCCTGCCGACGTTCATCATCGATCAGGCCTCTACGGCCCTTTGCATCCTCAAATTTCGCTGTTTACCAGAAGACAGATTTGTCCAGATTTCTTCAGCAGGCTGATGGGCTTATGCGTGTCGCCGCCATCTAGGGAGATTTCAACAAGCAGGTCTTGATTCTCGAAGGACTGCAACTCCTTGATGAGTTGTCGAATGGTTTTGCCACGAACCACCCACTCAGGCGGCGAAGTCAGCTTTTTGCTCACATTAGTCTCCGATACGGTTCAACTGGGAGTCGAATGTTCCTGCCCTCGTGGCCTTGCTGCTCAGATCTTTTACTGAATCAGCCATCTTCCAGGCCCCGCCATTATGGCCGTCTACGTCTCTCGTAATGAAATCGTTGCCTCGTCTGAACACGGCCTGCCCTTGTACCGTCTCATTGATCCTCTTGAAGCCTAACGCCTCGGCAGCTGCAGTCGCTTCTTTTGTCGTCTTGTAAACCGGCCCTGAAAGGGTGCGCGCTTCCGCTGCCTCTTTCGAGACCGAGGCCGTCGACAACAGGGCGCCGGTGAGATCGCCCTTCATTGCGGCCCTCATGCCGTCCACCCAGTTCTGAATAGGATCCAGAAATTTCAGGATATCAGCGAGTTTGCCTTGCTTAGCCAAATCTGGCCCAACGAACGGTATCGCGTCAACCAAATCATTTCGCGTCATCCTGGCATAGGACTCAGCCTTATCAAGCATTGAATTCACAGCTACGCTGCCGGGAACCTTTGCATCAACGCCTCCACCAGTTCTTGTTTCCGTTATAGCCGTGATGCCGAGGCTGTTCGAAGTAACTGTCACCTTCGCAGTAGCGGTAGCACCGTTGACAGAAGCCACGATCGTAGTTGTGGTTGTAGTGGCCCCCGGCGCTGCTGAAGTCCAATCACGGTGCGTTACTACAGTGGACGAAACGGCGCATACCGATTCGGCGGGGCACGCTGCCTCGAATCCCGTGGGATCTGTTAGGTTTGTAGGATTATTCCAAACATATGTATACCGGTTGTAGCTCTGGCTATCCTGGGGGGATTGAACAGTGGGATCCGCGCTCAGGAAACGCCCGATGAATGGATCGTAGACGCGCCCGTTCATGTGCACCAGATCCACGTTGTCGAGCATCTCGTGCCCGGTGAACCCCTTGTCGTCGGTTTGCCCATCGAGACTGTCCGGCGTGCCAATCCCTGAAGGATTGCGCCGCTTGCCCCAGGCGTCGTAGTCCAGCATCTCCACGACATTGCCGCTCGCGTCGATGTAGCCGCGCACGTTGCCCAGCTTGTCCGTGGGCGTCCAGTACATCTTCGGGCCGGCCGGCGCGTCGATGTTGACGCCCAGGCCGCCCGGCCAGTACGTCTTCATCGTCACGCCCGCGCTCGAACTCTCCACCTCGATGCCGCCGGCGTAGTACAGGGTCGTGCCGCTGCTGCGCACCTGCTTGACGCGCTGGTGCTCGGGCCCATAGACGAAGCTGTCGGAGTTGCTAGCCTTGGTCAGGGTCAGCGGCATGTCGAAGCTCGTCCAGGCCGCGCTCACCGCGTTGGGCGCGCTCACGAGGTTGCCGTCCGCGTCGTAGCCGTAGCTGCCGAGGGTGGCGATGCTCTGCACTGCGTGCGGACCCACTGCGTTGGCGCCTGTCGGATAAGCGTAGGCCGCGCCGTTGGCCACGCTCGTCTTGCTCGTGAGGTTGCCGATGGCGTCGTAGCTGAAGGTCTCCTGCGGCTGCGACCACGCCAAGGCCGTCTGCAGGCGGTTCATCACGTCGTAGCTGAACACGTCCTGGTAGCTGCGCTGCGGGTCGTTCGTGTTCGGATCGTTGTAGTTCCAGCGGCCGTTGCGCTGCTTGAGGTTGTTCAAGACGTCATAGACGTTTTGCGTCTCGCTGTAGCGCTCCTGGTTCGAGGCCGCCACCGACCAACTGGCGCTGGTCAGGTTGGCGGTATGGCCGTCGTACGCGCGCGTGAGCGCCAGCGCGCCCTCGAGCGCCGTCTTCTCGTGGCCCCAGGCGTCCTGCGACGTCTCCTGCCACAGGCTCGTGCCCGCCTCGTTGGTCAACTGCGACAGCACGCCCATCGCGTTGTAGCCGTCGGTGAAGCTGCGCGTGGCTGTGCCCCGCTGCTGCGTGGTCGTCAGTGGCCGACCATAGGTGTCATACGACTGACCGGTGGTGTAGGTGACGTCGAGCGCCGTCACCGTCATCGACGGACGTGACAACGTGTCGTAGGTGTGTACGCGGTCGTAGTTCTTGGCGCCGAGGCCCGCAGCAACCCAGGTATAAGCGTCCGCCAGTTCGCCCACGCCGTGCGCGGCGGTGTCGTACACCCAGTAGCTCTCCAGGTCGGGCTCGAGCCGGTGCGTCATGCGGTCCAGGACGTCGAAGTTCACTGTCGTCGATTGGCCGGCCGCTCTCTGCCTGGGGCTCTGCGTCCAGTACGTGCGCCCCGGAGGATCGACCCTCTCCGTCACCAAACCGAGATCGGGATCCTGCAGGCTGGCGCGGCGTCCCAGCCGGTCGTAGACGATCGTGACGACGTTGCCGTTCGGATCGGTCACCTTGGCCAGGTTGCCGAACGGATCGCGGCCATAGCTCGTGGTGTTGCCTGCGGCGTCAGTCGCCAGTTCAAGCAGTCCCAACGTATCCTTGGTCTCGACCTTGGACTGGTTGGCAGGATTGGTCGTGGTCGTCACGCGACCCGCGTAGCTTGTCGACGTGACGCGACTATCGCCGGTTTCGCCGTAGACCGTGCTCGAGGTCACGCGGTCCAGATCGTCATAGGCCAGGGTGTTGGCCAGCACCGACGCATCGCTGGCGAAGTGCGGATGGTCGGTCTGCACGTGGCGGCCGCGCGCATCGTAGCGTTGGTCGGCCACGATCTGGCGACCATCGAAGCCCCAGCGGACCGAACGGAGCACGCGGCCACCGTTGTCGTGATAGCTGAGGGCGGGCACCGCAAAGCGCGTGTAGTTGCCGGGCGAGTTCAGGTGCAGCGTGTCGTCCGACACGATGGCCACCGCCCCGGCCGGGCAGCTGGCGTCGCACTGGCGCACGACATGCCGGTGCTCGTTGGCCACCGGATCGAGCGTGACCGTCTCCTGGCCAAACGCATCGGTGGTTTCGGTCGTCACCAGGCCGTTGAGGTCGGTGTGCTGCGTCGGGGTGCCGTAGCGATCGTCGTAAAGCGTCGTCTGCGCCTGCCCCAAGGCGTTCTGCACGGTCTGCGCGAAACGGCCCTTGGCCTCGAACGTGGTCACCTGCTGTGGCGTGCGGGTGACCGTCGTCTGGCTGACCGGGTCCAGCCAGGATTGTGTGGTCAGTCGGAGCAGGCCCAAGTTGTTGGGCGAGCCGTCAGTATTGGTGCGGTTGTAGGTAGCGGTCAGCGTGTACAGCGAGTCGGCATCAGTGGCCGTGCAACTGCTGGCGGGCTGGTTCGGGTCACCGTGCGGCTCGACGATCTGGGACGCTGTCACGCCGGTCACCGGATCGAAGCTCGTCGACGTGCGGCGAACCACGCAGGCGCCATCGCGCGTCTTCGTGACGGCAACGGCCACCGGCTGGCCGATGAACCAGTTGGTGAGGTCGTTGTGGAACGTCGCGCCGCTGACGGTGGTGTAGACCTTGGCAGCTTCGCCAGAGGTCTGGACCGTGCTGGCCGTCGTGTTGCACCAGACGTCGAGACTGCCCACCGTCGTGGTGGTGGTTGCTATCGGGGAGTTCTGCGCATCGATGTCCCACTTGGAAGTCGTGGACGCGCTGACATAGGGGCACACCGTATTCAGACTATTGCTCTGCCAGGCAAGCTGGCCCGTCGCTGCGCCAGTGTTGAACAGCGCCACCACTTGGCTGGCCGGCGTGTTGATCGTCAAGGCAATGGGCTTGCTGGAGCCTCCACCGTTATAGGTTGTCAGCGACGAGGTCACCGCTCCAATGTTGGGCCACGCCTTGCTGAACCACTGCGTGGTCTTGGTCGATGCCACCGGCTCGGTAACATCCACTTCGGCGAAGCCGAGGTAGCCACGGCCCTGCATGTCGCGCGTTGCACCGGAATAGTGGTAGTCGCGCTCGACCGTGCCACCCTGGCCGTTGTCCACGAGCATCGCCTTGACCAGCACCCCCATGCGCGGAACACGCCGCTCCGGATAGGTCACCGGCACCACGTTGCCATTGCGGTCCAACGCATCGGCCGAATACACGGTGGAGTCACCTGGCAACGCATACTGGAACTGCGTCTTCTTGCCCAGCCCGTCGGTCACGGACACCAGGCGGTCGAGTGCTTCGTTCGGCTTGGCCTGCGACGCGGGGCTATAGACGTGCCACTGTCCCGGCTTCTGCGCGCCGCCCGTGTTGTTCGGATCGACGGGGCCACCCGGCGTGTACAGGACCCAATCGGAAAGCCCGTTGCCCGAGAAATCCAGGTAGCCGGCATGAGTCCACTCGATGTCTTCCGAAAAGTCGTAATACAACGACTGCGGTGTCGTTGTCGGAAACGCCGCGTTAATCCATTCAGGCCCGCAAGTTGCCGTCGCGGCAGTGCCGCTGCTCCGGATTGTGCACATCTTGTTGTTGAAACCCTGACCGAGTAGCGAGCGTTGCATGAAGGCTTTGGGCAAGCCGTCACCATCGTAGTCGCCGACGAGCAAGGGATAGGGGCGCGCAGCCACAGCGTCAGCTGGCAACGTCACCGGGATGCAAGTGCCCACCGAGGAATTGCCCACGCCCTGACACATGCGGTAGCGCATGCCGATGGTGGGATTGACCTGTTCGTAGATGAACAAGTCCGAATACCCGTCGCCATTCAGGTCGCCGACCGCCATGCCGCCGAGAATTGCGTTAAGTACCGACGTGCCCGCCGCTTCGGGAAGATCGTAGTAAGCCCATGCTTGCTGGATGTTCGCGGTGCCTTCCGCCGTATAGGAGCGGATCCATGCACCCGTCTGGTCATAGCTGTAGCCCCCATTGCATGGGCCATCTCCCTTAATACAAGGCGCCGGATAGGGTCCCGTCCAACTCGCGACGTCGAGACGACCATCGCCATCCATGTCCGTCGGCACGCTTGTCACGGGCGCTGGCGAGCTCACGTAGCCATCCGCAACGACGCCGGCGCTCATGTCGATGATCGGCCCCGACGGGTTGCACGAGAAGCCCGTGCCCGTGGACATGCAGAGCATCGAATGGTCTTGCGTGATCCAAGCGGTGCCGCCGGTTTGTGAGTGACGCAGGCCGCTCGCGATGAAGATGTCATCCCGACCATCTCCGTCGAAGTCGTAGACGCGGCTCGAAATGATCTCCGCCGGGTCGAACGAAAGCATCGTTGCAGGCGCCGCCCATTCCTGGCACTGGAAGCCGTTTCCTTGGCGCAGGCGCGAGTAGCAGATTTTCCAATCGCTCAGCCGGGCATAACCATACTTGGAGGACATCAGTCCCGAAGCAGCGGGGCCCGTGTGCGCCAGGATGATGTCGGTCTGACCGTCGCCATCAAAGTCGCCGGTTAGAACCACGAAATACGACGAATCGACGGTGACGCCGTTGAACGGGATCGGCACGGGGGAATTGAAGCCCGAGCCGTTGTTGATATAGATAGAGAGCGGCAGCACCCCTGGGGCGAAACTAGGGTACTTGGTGATCATGTCGTTGAGACCGTCTCCGTTGAAGTCGGCGGAAATGAACATGTCCGAGACCGCGTAGTTGCAATTTCCCCATGCCGTCGGATCCAGGGCGTTGCACTGGTGACCCGTATTGAGCGCATCTTCCAGCGGAGGACCCGCCCAGACGCCGCGATCGACGTTGAAGCCGGGCGTCACGGCGGGATTTGGTTCGCCATACTTGAACGTCGTCGGCGGCAGGCAATCAGAAGAACTGGCACCGCATTCGACCAGTGACACAACGCGGCTACGGCCGCTGGTCGGGCTGTAGTCGTAATTGAGCGTGTACTGCAGAGCCTGGCTGCCCCCGCTGCCATCGCTTTGCGTATCGGTGAACGTCGTGATGTTGGTCAGCTGAACGGTCTTATCCGCGCGGCCGCCAGCGATGTAGTAGACATTCGCATCGTTGCGCGGCGCATAGTCGAACTGCACCTTGGCGAAGTGCGCCTGGCCCGCGTTGGCGTTGGCGCCATAGCGGATGTATCGCAGGTAGAACTCGCCCGACGCCGTGTCCTTCACGTAGGTGTAGTCGATGGCGTTTCCGAAGCGGTCCTGGGTATCGCGCAGCATCCAGGTGTGCACCGCGCTACCCGTTGGCGCATTCGTGCGCTGCGTGCTGAAGACCTGGGTGGACGCCGCGCCGGCATCCGTGTCGGTCGTGTCGGCGACGTCGCCGTACAGATGAATGCGGCCGTCCTTGGTGTAGACCTGGAAGCCGTTGCCGTAGTGCTTCACGCGCACGAACGATTCGATCTCCGTGCGGTACTCCGCCGAAGGGTCCCAATAGGCCGTGTTGAAGCAGTCGCCACCCGTGCAGCCGGCCGGAGGCGGCGTCGCGAGTTGCAGGCGCTTGCCGTCCAGGCAAAGACGGTCGCTGGTGGTGAATCGGACCGTGTCCACGCGACCATCCTGCACGATCGTGGGCGGGCACCGCTCGATGCTCGAGGTGGCGGACAGGGACCATCCCACCCCGAGGTAGCCAATGTCAACGCCGCCGCCGTAGCTCAGGGACACCGACGGCACCATGCCATTGACGCCAGGTGGCATCGGTATGGAGGTCCGATAGATTGCCTTGCCGGCGACCACGTCTTGCTGGTCCTTGATCGTTCCGGCCTTGGCGGTGCTGACCTGGGGCAGCGACATCAGCGCCAGCGACCCCGTGACCGTGAGGGTCGAGATGGCGCTGTTGGTCGAATTGCCCTGATTGTCGATCGCCTGGAGTTGAACTGTGTGCGTGCCGACGCCAAAGGACTGGGACGTGGAGACGCTCGCGGCCGACACGGTGTTGACCACGGTGCCGTCGACCAAGATCTTGATGCTCGCGACACTGCCGTCGCTATCCGTGGCAGAGCCCGTCACGGGCACCGCGACCTGTCCTTGCGGATCGGTGAGGAAGTTCGCGCCGTTGGCGGGAGAACTCAAGGTGACGGCGGGTGGGGCATTGACATCGATGCTGTATCCCGTCGTCATCGTCACGCCGCCATGCGAGTCGGTCGAGCGCAGCTGGATCAGATACGTCCCCGTAGCCGTCACCGTGTAGGACGTGTTGATCGTCGTCGCTGCGGCGCCAGTCAGCGTCTGCACCGAGGCCGAATTGACCAGAACTTCCGTCTTCGCGATCACGTCACCCGAGTCCGGATCGGAGGCCGCACCGCCGATCGGAATCGGCACGCTGGTTCCAGTCCAATTGATCACCGTCGACGATGGCGCATTGAGCGTCACCGTGGGCGGTCGGTTGACGTAGACACTCACGAGGCCACCGGTCGCGGCCACCCCTTGGTTGTCAGTCGCCTTCAGCTGGAAGGTGTGTGTGCCAGCAGCCACCGGATAAGACGTCGAGATGCTGCTTCCGGCGACGGTCGTGACGCTGACACCGTCGACCAGCAACTGGATGTTGGCCACGGAGCCGTCGCTATCCGACGCACTGCCAGTGACCGCCACCGCGTACGTAGAGCCTGCGGTGATCTGGTAGATGGCGCCATTGGCTGGCGCACTCATCGTTGCTGAAGGCGGTATGTCAACGACGACCGATGCTGCATTGGACAGCGTCACGCCGCCATGCGCGTCCGACGCGCGGAGCTGAAACACATAGGTCCCGGCGGTCGCTGCGGCATAGGATGTGCTCACGGCCGTTGCCGCGGCGCCGGTCAATGTCTGCACTGAGGCGCCGTTGACCAAGAGCTCGGTCTTGCTGACCGAGTCGCCCGTGTCCGGATCCGAGGCGGTACCCGAGATCGAGATGTTGGCGCCGCTGCCGTTCCAGACGATCACGCTGGTCGCGGCCGGCGAGGTGATCGCCACACTGGGAGGCCGGTTCACGAACACATTCGCCGTGGGCGTCGTCGCGCTGACCCCGGTATTGTTGTAGGCCTTGAGTGCGAGCGTGTGTGCGCCGCCCGCCAGGCTGACCGTCGTTGAAACAGTGGCGGCCGCCGCCCCGGTGAGCGTGCTGTTCAGGCTGCCGTCGACCCAGACCTCCGTCTTTTGAAGCGTCCCGTAGGTAGGCGATGCCGTGCCTGTCACCGTCATCGTGTAGGTACCACCGCCAATCTGGACAGTCGTGCCGTTGGCGGGCGAGGTCAGGGCGACGTTCGGTGGGCTGTTCAGCGTGATCGTCACGAACACGTGCGCACTGTCCAGGCTTTGGCCCTGGTAGCTCCCAGCGGTAAGGAACAGCTCATGGATGCCAGGGCCGAGGTTGGCAACCAGCGTGCCGCTGCGCGAATCGTCGTAGGGGATGTCGTAGTCTGGTGCCCGGAAGCGCTCCGGGTAACCGACGACTGCCTGTTTTGTGCGGACACCGCCGATCATCTCGTACAACGTCATGACATCCACGGTGTCGGCGACGATGCCTGAGCCGGAGACGGTCGCCGTGAAGGCGACGTTGACAGGCACCGTCGTGCCCGCGGCGGCCACCGTGCCCCCGGGCGTCGTGACGGTGGGCCCCGTCATCGTGATCGGGCCGATGATCGCGTGCGCACTCGACGCAATCGCCAGAAGCATGGCGCCGGCAAGCAACCGTCGCCCTTGACGAAGGTCAGCAACAAGGCGCACGCACGAGCGCGACTGACCTTGCCCCTGGGAACCGCATCCCTTGACCGGCGGCGTTACGCGGCTCGCTTTTCCTGGGCAGCGAGCCAAGCCCGTTCGAATTGCATGGGGCTGACGTAGCCCAGCGTCGAGTG
>FTKT01002774.1_pt2 | contig 28633 bp, 31 predicted proteins | sample 1658271 | NCBI WGS metagenome assembly FTKT01 (sample SAMEA3914811, study PRJEB12502) | metagenome | biome: forest; material: soil | place: Canada | collected 2011-08-04 | depth 0.3 m | reverse complement strand
ACGATGTCCTTGGTGGTGCCCTTGACGCTCAGCTTGCCGGAGACGTCGTACTTGCCGCCGCCCTTGGCCTTGATCGCGGTGGACGCGAAGGTGGCGTTGGGGAACTTGGCGACGTTGAACCAGGTGGCCTTGGGCACTTCGGCGTCGGTCTCGGGCGAGCCGAACGACGCGCTGCCGGTGGCGATGGTGAAGGCCACCTTGCCGGCCTCGGGCTTCTTCGGGTCGAACGCGATGTCGGCCGTCCACTTGGCGAACTTGCCCTCCACCGGCACGCCCATCTCCTTGATGGCGAAGGTGATCTGGCTCTGGGCGGGCACCACCGCGGCCTGCGCGAAGGCGACGCCGGTGAAGGCCAGCGCGGTGGCCAGGACGAGGGCGCTGCGAATCTTGTTCATGGTCGTTCTCGGTTCGAGGAAGGTCGCTCAGCCGCGGCCGGGCATCATGCGGCGGACGAGGCCGTCGCGGTCGATGATCATGTGCTTGAAGACGGCGGCCACGTGCAGCGCCACCAGCGCGAACAGCACCCAGGCCAGGTCGCCGTGCCAGGGCTTGATCGCCTCGGCCAGCGCGTGGTCCTTCGGCACGAAGTCGGGCAGCGGCAGGACGCCGAACACCACGATGGGGAAGCCCGCGGCCGAGCTGTAGGCCCAGCCCACCAGCGGCACGGCGAAGAACAGCGCGTACAGGCCCCAGTGCGTGACGGTGGCCGCCGTGTGCTGCCACTTCGGCGCCGGCAGGTCGGCCGGCGGCCGGTGCGTCAGGCGCCACAGCAGGCGCAGCGCGGCCAGCAGCAGGATCGTGGCACCGGCCCACTTGTGATAGTTGTAGAGCTTCAGCCGCATCATCGACATCGGCAAGTCGGCCATGTACAGCCCGAGGCAGAAGTTGCCGGCGATCGCCAGCCCCATCAGCCAGTGAAGGAAGATCGCGGTGCCGGTATAGCGGGTGGCGGGCTTGGTGAGGATGGTCATGTTCTCGGCTTGGATGCGGCGTGGCGGAAGAAGGGGCGGCGTTGCATCTCGAAGGGCAGTGTCCCGGGCTTCGCGGGGCGGCGGGTTGAGCGTGATTGACGCCGCACTTCAGTTGGTTTGAATGGTAGATCAGGCTTTCAAGCCCCTACAGCGACCCGAGTCCCACGGGGCGGAGCGCCTCGAAGGCCGCCGCCCGGGCGGCCGTCCAGCCGGCCCCGGTTGGTTCCTGTCCGGCCTCGATCGGTTCAACCAGTCGGCGGCGAACCGCGAAGTCCAGCGTCGCGAGCGCCGCATCGGTGGTCAGCTCGCCCGCGGCGGCGCGTGCCAGCGCCTCGGCGACGGGCATCAGGCGATGCTCGGCGACCTCGCCGTCCACGCTGCGCGGCACCTGCCCCGCGGGAAACGCCAGGTCGAACACGTGCAGCCGTTCGTGCTGGCGTCCCTCCGGGATGTCGCACTCCAAATCGATCAGGCCGCCCGGCTCGAGGGCGGTCATCTGTTCCGCCACGAGCCCGGCCTCCTCCCAACCCTCGCGCACGATGGCCTCGCGCGGCGACTGTCCCAGCGGCACGCCGCAGCCGATCACGTTGTCGAGCCGGCCCGGGTCGGTGGCCTTGGTCTCGGAGCGGCGCGCGATCCACAAGTGAGTCGGCCGCCCCGACGCGTCGGCCACGTAGCCGTTGCAGTGCGCGCCCAGCGTCAGCGTGCCCCAGAACCGGCTCGCGGCCCGTTCGATCGTGCCGTGCTCGCCGCCCGCGCGGTCGCGCAGGGGATAGGGCTCGTCGCGCCAGGCCACGATGCGGCCCTGCTCGCGCAGGCGCGCGTGGATCCGCGCGAGACGCGCGCCGCGCTCGCCCGCGGGCAGTCGCAGCACGAGCGCGCGGGGCGATCCGTCGGGCGCGGCCAGCCAGTCGAACGCGTCGGGCCACTCGCGCAGCGCATCGAGGTCGCGGATCGCGACCGAGCCCAGCACCGGACCGCCGTCCCGTTCGAGCAGGAACGGGATCCGCGCCGGCCCGTCACAGGCCCGCGCCAGCGCGATGGCAGGCCACGAGTGTTGCGTCATCGAGCCAGTCTAAGGCGCGCGGATGACAGCGAACCGGCTTCGATCGGATAAACTGCGGGACTTCGCGCCCGTAGCTCAGCTGGATAGAGTACTGCCCTCCGAAGGCAGGGGTCGCACGTTCGAACCGTGTCGGGCGCACCATCTTCAAGCCTTGCAGGTCATTGACCTGCAAGGCTTTTCTCTTTCCGGGCTTGCTTTCCCGGCGTGACTCCAGATGACTCCAAATGACCAGGGATGACTCGTCGCCTCCCTCGCATTTGTGCCGCCAGTGTGCCACGGCGCGCCGCGGCTAGCGACCGCTGTCACCGCGCAGACTGCAGTCGCAGTTCGGCGGCAAAGCATCACAGAATCAAATCGACTTTCCACTGAGCGCGTTTGTGTTCGGGCTGTGTCCTCGCTATGATTTGAACGCCTTGATGAATGAGCCGGCAGTCTGATTGTCCCGACGTGGTCAGACACCGATGCCCAGCGGTCAGGGTACTCGCTGGATGACACGGCCCCGGGGTGAAATGCCCGGCCCCGTATCGGAACCCAGCGCTGGTGGATTACCGCCGGCCCCCAATCCTGATGGAGTTGGGGAGTAGTGGAAGCACCTTGCCGACTGCCCGACATGCCTGTGGGCGGCTAAGACTAGGTCGGCTCAACATGTCGCACGGCGCCAGACAGGTGGCGCTCTCCCCTTGATGCTGGGCAAGCCGGTATGCAGGGGAGTCTCCATGCTCGGGCGTGCACACCCGGCATGGCAGGAGTGCGACGTGTTCTCACAGCCCCAGCCAGAAATCCTCGACGTCGCGGCCCTCGCCGCCCGCCATCACACGACACCGGCCCAGATCCGGAAACTCAATTCCCAAGATCCCGAACGGCTACCGCCTCGCCTCGCTCTAGGCGGGAGAATTCTCCTCTGGCGACTCGTCGACGTGCAGGCCTGGGAGGCCAGCAAGGTCGCGACTGCGAGGGCGCATGAAGCCGAGCGGGACCGGGCTCCCGTCAGGCGTGGTCGGAAGTCAGTCGCCGAAAAGGCGCGTGCAAAGCGTGCAGCGACTGCCGCCGGGGGTGCGGAATGAACGCGCCTTTCTACATGACCGCCGCAGAGGCTGCGCACCACCTGCGCATCTCGCGGCGCACCCTCGACTACTGGGTGCGCGAAGGCAAGTTACCGCCGCCGATGAAGCTGACGCGCAAAACCGTGCGCTGGCTTCGCTCCGACATCGAGGCGCTCATGACTCGGAGCCCGGCATGACGGACTCATCGAGCGGCGAGCGCGAACATCGACTTCGACACCGTGGCCCGCGCTTCGTGTCTATCCCTCTGGTCTTGCTCGAGGATGGTCGCCTGAGCGGCAACGCCAGGACGCTGGGCGCATGGATCGCCAGCCGCCCTGACGGCTGGAAGTTCTACCCGGAATACATCAAGCGACAGCTCTCGCTGGGCAAAGACGCGTACCAGGCGGCCAAGCGCCAGCTTGTCGACGCCGGCTGGCTGGTGACCGAAATCGTCCGGGAGGGCGGCCGTTACGCGTCGCCTGAATGGACCTTCTGCTTCGACCATGAGCCACCGGCAACGCCCGTCGAGGCCACCGGAGCCGGGAAACCCGGCTCCGGTTCGGCCGGCGACGGAGATTCCGCACGCATATATAGGACTAAAGGATCTAAATGCGCACGCGCAAGACGACCTGTGGATAAGTCGGCCCTGTACGCGTCCCTACCCAAGGCCGACCCTGGCCATAGGCCAGTGCCGCGTCCACGGGACGCGGAAACTCGTGTCCCCCCGCAAGCGGGGGGATGAATTCAAACGGCGGCGACGCCGCCTTCCCCCCGGCCTCCGGCCCGGCGCCAATGGCGCCTCCCCCGCGCAGGGCGTGCCGCCCCGCGACCCCTGGGGCTGCGCCCCCCGCGCGGCCTGGACGGCCGCATCGCGGGCCCCCTGCCGATGGCTGGGAGCACGCGCCTGCGGCGCGAGGCGACGAATGCCGCTGCGAGTCGTCGCCAAGCCCCCATCCCCCTGCCGGCCGCGCGCGAAGCGCGCCACGGCCCGGAAAACCACCTTCCTGCATGCTTTCTCTCGGTCGAGCCGCGTGGCCTGCGTCCGCCGCGCCAGTCGCGCTTCGCGCTTTGTGGCACGTCTGCCGCGGTCGGCCCCGCTCCGGGAATCCGTCCGCACCTGCACAACGAACCGGAAATGCCCCCCTTGTCCCCCCGGCCGGGCGAGGGGCGCAAGGGGGGCATTTCTTTTCCGGTTCGTTGCACAGGCACGGCCGGATTTTTCATTGGCTAACAGCCCCACCCCCCCGCCCCGCCCCAAGGCGGGGAGCGAGGAAGCAGCTTCGCGAGGCATACCCATCAACAGCCTCGATCAACCCAACTGAAAGGAATTCCATGACAACCATCGATCGTCAGTCCCCGATGACCAAGTACACGACCTTTGCAACTTCCTCGGTCGCAGTCCTTGCAGCTAACGCCGCCGGCATGGCAGCAATGGATGCTTTGATCACGTCCATCGAGCAGTCCGCCCGTCCGGGTTGGCGGCACCAAATCGATCTGGTCGACCTGGTCGGCGATCCGGTCGACGAGATCCAGCGGCTGCAGCGGTCGGCGCCGACGTCGATTGCGCGCGCCTGGCTCAGCGGCGTGCTGGCTCAAAGGCAGACCTGTCACCCGGTGCTCTCACTGGACGACATTCGCGCGCTCCTGGCCATTGCCGGTCCTCCTGCAACCCGGGCCTTTTACGCCGGTCAGCTGATGCTGGCTCTGCAAACTCAAGTGCACTGAAGAGGGCGCACATGAATCGCATCAAGCTCTCAAACCTCGCCATCGCCATGTCGATGGTTGCAACTCTCGCCGCTTGCGGTGGGGGTGGCGGCTCGGACAGCGCGGCCGCGCCAGCGCCGGCGCCCGCTCCGGCCCCAGTGGGGGCGCCCACCGCTGGCGACCTGGCGACTACTGTGCAGCCGGCCACGTACCCCGCCGGCTCGCACGAGTCCTCCGCCTACCAAGCAGTCAACGCTGCAAGGATGGCCGGAGGGTTCGGAACGCTGGCGCAGGCCACAGCGATCGACCAGGAGGCGGCCGACCAGGCGGCCTACGTCGCGGAGAACTACGCGGTGGCGGACAGCTCCGGCGGGCTGGACTGGGACGTCGCTGCGTTGATGGCCAAGCAGCCCGATGGCAATGAAACCGCACACGTGCAGTTGTCGACGATGCCCGGGTACATCGGCTATGCAGCGACGGATCGGGCAACGCATTTTGGGTACCCTTCGATCGGAGCCGTTGCCGAGGATGCGTCGTTCACGGTCGCGTCGATCGGCATGGATCTGGGCGCAGACTGCGTTGCGGCGCTGCTGGCCAGCCCGGGTCATCGCCAGGCGCTGCTTGACCCGCGTTGGCGGGACATCGGCGTGGGCTTTGCCGACCTCGCGAAGCCCTTCGACTCACCTGCGACCATGCAGGCTTCGGCGTGCTACGTCGCCACCGCGGTGCGCTCGCAGACGTGGGGGTCGACCGGATACGCCACAGCGCCGGCGGGCTGGGTGGGCCTCTGGCCTATCGATGGCAGCACCGGCCTGGACATCGTTGATAGCCACGGCCACGGGTACGCGCCGAGTGTCACGGTCGACTCGTCCAAGATCCTGACGACCACGTCGTTCACGATAGCCGACAGCTCCGGTTCCGTGGTGCCGACGACTCTGAACGCGGACCTGCAGCAGGGTGTCTGGGGCAACTGGGCCTTCGCAACACCGAACGCCACCGCTCTGGCCACCGGCACGACGTACACCGTTCACTTCGTTGGTTCGGCAGCACCAGCCGATGGGTCGGCAGCGGCGGTGGCCATTGACCGAGTCTGGACGTTCACGACGGTCTCGCACTGACCCGCCTGTTGCGCTGTAGGCGCCGCGAGCGCCATGTGAAGGAGGGGCTGCCAGTGGCAGCCCTTCTCGTTTCGTTCCGCTAGTTCTGGGGCGGTGGCGACTGATACATCAGTACCGGCAGCTCAGGCTGAGGGTTGCTGGGACGGCAGTGTGTGTAGCGACCATCGGTGTAGTAGCTGGTCCAGTAGGTGCTGCTGAGCGTCGCACCGCTGCCTGGGTCGTAGTAGCTCTGGCTGGTGTCGGGCGCCTGCAGAACCGCCCACTGATACGCGCCCCATCGGATGTCACCGCCGTCCATCAGCCGGTTTCCCAGGCCCTGCGACGCCATCGCCGCGCCGACGGTGCTACCCGAGCTCACCTGGATGAAGCACATCGGAGCGAAGCCGCCGTTGCCACCACTGATGCAGGTGCCGGGATAGAAGCCGTTTTGGTTCGGATCGCTCTGGTTGTTCGCGCAATACGCGCCCTGGATGTGCAGGTTGCTCGAGTAGCGCGGCTCATAGCCCGTGAACCCCATGAACGAATTGGCCGTGTTGCCGGACGAGTCCGGGTATTCCTGGAAGATCGGAAAGAAGTCCACTGCCTTGCCCACGACCCGGTCGAAGACGCCCACCATCAGGTCGCCGCCGTACATTCGCTGGTAGCGGCAGTAGGCATTTCCGTTCGGCAACTTGTCGGTCGGGCTGGCGTTCGACAACGGGACGCTGATGCTGTCATTGCGCAGCCAAATGTTGGCCGGGCAGGGGACGGGCGGTGGAGTCGATGAGGCGCAAGTTGCGCCCGTCGGCGAACCCCAGACCCCATTGGTGCAAGCGAAGGATGCCGAGCCGCTGTATCCGGTGGCCACGTTGGCCAGCGTGCTGCTGCTGCCCGAGGCCACGGCAGCAATCGGCGCGCTGCAGCCGGTGCCCCAGTGCATGGTGCCCGCGCCACAACTGGCCGCGCAGCTAACCGACGTCGGCGACTGCCAGGTGCCGTAGGAGCACGCGAAGGTCGCCGAGCCGCTGAAGCCTGCGACCGTGTTCGTCACGGTGGCCGAGGAGCCGGAACCGGTGGCCGGGATGCTCCCGCTACACGAGCCGTTCCAAGACACCGTGCCCGACGAACACGGCAGTGCCGAGCAACTGCTGGCGCCGGCCGACCAGACGCCGTTGCTGCAGGAGAACGTCGCGGAGCCGGAGTAGCCCGTGGCCACATTGCTCACGCTGGCGCTCGAACCCGACGAGGTGGAGGCGACGGACGCATTGCAGCCACCGCCCCACGACAGCATGCCGCTCGAGCACGGGGCCGGAGGTGGCGACGGCGGCGGGAGCGCCGCGCAGCTCTGGCCGCTGAACGACAGCGAGCCCGTCGAGCAGCTCGCAGTGATCGAGCCGGTGTAGCCACCGGTGCTAGTCGTCACGCTGGTCGACGCGCCGGCCGACAGCGGCGGAACGGAGAATGTGCACGAGCCGTAGGTGGTTGTCGCCGCGCGGCAATTGCTCGGCGCACACGAGGCCGACAAGCCGCCCCAAGACCCAGCCGAACAGATGGCTTGCGCGGTGCCGGTGTAGCCCGGTGTCGATGTCGCCACTGATGGCGACGAGCCGCTGGCCACCGATGGGAACGAAAACGAGCACGCACCGTAGCTCGTGGTCGCCGCGTTGCAGGGATTCGGGCCGCAAGTGCCGGCCACGCCGGCCCACGTGCCGTTCGAGCAAGTGGCGTGCGCCTGGCCGGTGTAGCCGGCCGTGGAGGTCGACACCGACGGCGTCGAGCCGCTGGTGGTCGCGGGGAAACTGAACGAGCAGGCGTCCTGGGTCAGCACTGAGGCTCCGCATGCGGCGGCCGTCAGGGCGGTGGCGGTCGGCTGCGTGCATCGAGCCATGCCGTTGACCATCTGGTACGTGGTGCCTGCCGCGCAGCCGAACCCATTACCCGTGGACGTGTTGACGCCGCCAGCAGTGGCCTGCGTTTGGGCTTGTGCCGGGCCTGCGATGGCCAGCCACACGGCGGCCACGGCCGCCGCGATTCGAATTCGTTTGAGTGCCATCGAACGCTCCGGTTAAACAGTGTCCGTGGGGCTCGCCGACGCGGCGTCAGCCGCGATCGGCGCCAGGCCAAAGGCCTGGCGATCCTGCGGCCGGATCAAGGCCTGCACGACTCGCTGAAAAGTGGCCGGCTCGTTGGCGGCCAACCACGCGCCGACGATGACGGCGCGCTTGGTTCGGGCGGCGCGGTCGGCAGCGATGCGACGCGCATCGAGCTGCCGCCTTTCAGCCTGCAGCGCCGCCAACTTGGCGTCGATTTCGGTTAGGCGTGCGACGTCGCGCGCGGGGAGATTTGTCTGTTGCATTCGAGCGCCTTCGTAGTGGTGATCGCTCGATTCGACGGCCCGCACACTAGCGGCGCAAGCTTTACATGCGCCGTTCGATGCGATTGCGCTCATCTGCCGGCATTGCGGTGGTATCGCCGCACACATCGTCATCGCAAGCTGGACGTCGTTTTGCTGACCGGGCATCGTTGGCAAACGACATGGCCCTCGGCCATGAGAGCGCGACTTCAGAGTTTCGGCTACGCCGAAACTCCGTGCGGTCGGGGCTCGAGCCCCGACAAAACCAAATACCCAATACCGTACCTGCGAGCGCAATTGTCATGGCCATTTACCACCTGCACCTGCACACGGGCTCGCGCTCGGGTGGGCAGAGCGCCGGCGCAAAGTCGCGGTACATCTGTCGGTTGGACCAATATGAGCGTGGACCGCGCGGCGCGCTGCGGGACGCCGTGCTCGCGACCATGGCCGGCCATATGCCGCCGTGGGCGCGCGAAGCCGGCGGCGCCACCAACGCCGAGGCCGTGCGCAGGCTGGATGCGGCGCTGCCCTACTGGGAGGCAGCCGACCGCCACGAGCGAGCCAATGGCAGGCTGTTTGTGGAGCTCGAATTTGCGCTCCCGCGTGAGCTGTCGCTGGCTGATCAAGTCGAGCTCATCAAACGATTTACCCAGGACCGGACGACCTTGCCCGATGGCGGCAAGTTGCCGTACACGTGGGCCCTCCACGCAGGCGGCGGGAAGAACCCGCACTGCCATCTGATGATCTCGGAGCGCGTACTGGATGGCATCGCCCGCGACCCCGCGAGCTGGTTCATGCGCGCGGCGCCAAAAGGGCGCCCCGCCGAGGAGGGTGGCGCGCGCAAAACGACGCACCTGCAGCATCCGAATTGGCTGCGCGAAACGCGCGAGCAATGGGAGCGATCGGCGAACTTCTTCTTGCAGGCCTCAGGGTCACGGGAGCGCATCGACCACCGATCAAACGCGGATCGCGGGATCGATGCTGTGCCTGGCCAGCACGTGGGTTACGGGCCGCATGCGGTCCGGCGGCGGGCGGCCAATAGCCAGCGGCGAACCGTCAACGAAGCCGTGTGCCAACTGCGTGCCGAGCGTGCTCAGATTATCAACAGCTCGGCCGCGAGCCGGGTGCCGACAGGAGTGACCAATCATGAACGACGAGACTTCGACCAACGACCCGATCGACCTGGATTTTTTAGATCCGTCGCAGAGCCTGGAAGCCTCGTCCCCGGGGCTGGTCTGGGAGCCGCAGTCGGAAGCCCCACTCCCGATAGTTCGCGAGCCGCAGATGAGCCTGGTGCTGCAGCGCCTGCCCGCCGCGCAGCGCCCGCCGGCGCCCCTCGCGTGCGCGACTTGTCCGGCCGCGGTTTGGATGAGCGGCGCGACGACCCTGCAGGCCTGGTGCATGGTGACCCGGGTCTTGGCTTGGACGAGGGACGAGCCAGCGGACATCGAAGCGTGCGACGGGAGGGAACAAGCACTGCTCGCGAGGGAGATGCAGCCTGGCGCCTGACCAGGCAACGGTTCCAGGCCGAGGCACAGCATGGTTGGCGCCGGCCGCGATCGAAGGATCCGCTGAAGAACGCCTCGCTGTTTTGGGGCCAGCTGGGGCGCGAGATGGCCGAGCGCATTGAGAGATTCCTGGCGCGCCTGGCGGCCGTCAAGGCGGCGGAAGCGGCGGCTGGGGCCGGCGGCGCTGCTCCGCCGGAGAAGCCCGCGACGCTGTCCAAAACGCCCACGCTGCATCGCCTGACCGCGACGAGCCTGCGCTCGCTGGACAAGCTCTCGGTCCGCGACCTCGCCGAGCAGCTTCAGATCGCTGAAAAGGGCGCGCTCGCCATGCATGACCAATGGCGGCAGGCCCTCAATGCACGCGATCAGAAATGGATCGCGGCCTGCAAGGCACAGCACGCCGCACGCTGCGGGCGCGTCGAATCGCTGCAGGCCGAAATTGCGCGACGTGAGGCCGCGGCTGCGCACGCTCCGGCGCCTATCGCGGTGTCGGCATCCAAACCCGTCGAGGAGCCCATGAACTTGATGACCACTGAACGCCTGCAAGAGCAGGAGCGAATCGCGCTTGCGGCCATGCGTGAGGCCGGCCGGCTGGCCGGTGCCGGAGGGGCTGACGCCATCGCGGCGGCCAAGCGCCTGCCGGCGACCACCGCGCGGCTGCGCGCAATCCGCGAGGAACTGGCCGGACGTGCCTCTGTCGCGGCGTCCGAGACCCCGCAGCCGATCGAAGTTCTCCCGGAACTGGCTCGGGCTCCTGTGGTCGCGCCAACCCCTGAACTCGCTCGCGAGGCGCAGAGCCAAGCCGACGCGTTGCGCGCGGCAGTCGAGGCGGCGCAGCGGAGCCAGGCCGAGCGCGCTGCGCGGCACCCCGCGGTGCAGCCGACGCCGGAGCAGGCCGAGCGCGCGCGCCGCGCCGACTATGACGTGCCGGGCCGCCGGCGTAGGACCTGAGAGGGATCGGAGCAAGATCATGAGCAGTACCACCACTACCACCAGCACCCTCGCGCAGCGGCGCGACGAGCGCCGGCGCTGGCTCGAGAGGTTCAGCGCGGGCGCGATGGCAGCGCGCAGCGACGCGGACATCGAGGCTGAGCTGACGTCCGTGCGCGACCTGAGAGACGACGCGGCGTCGAAGCTCGATGCGGCCGAAAAGCGCGTCGCTGGAATGACATACATCGTCGGCGTCGGCCCGTCGATGCAGCACGACGCGGCCTACCAGGCGAAGGCCGCCGAGCAGGCGGCGCGTCGATCCGAGCGCAAGGCTGCGAAGGTGCGGCTGGTGGAGCTGGACGATGAGCTTGCCTGGGCGCGCTGGCTTTTCTGGCGGCGCAAGCGCGCGCGTGAGAGCCACGCGGCGCACGTCGCGCTGATGGCGCACCTGACGGCCTTGTTCAATGAGACTGATCGCTGGCTGCGCGAGCGCCGGGAGGCGGCCCAGGCGCAGGCCGATGCCGCGCTGGCCGCGGCCAAGGCCGACGCAAGTGAGTGGCGGGAGCGCGTCCAGACGGCCAGCAAGGCGCTGGCGGCCCTCGAGGTCGAGCACCGCACGCGCCGGCTGAACAAGGTGCTCGCCGGCATCGCGCGCCTGGCGGAGCTGGACGTGCCGGCACTCAAGGCTCTCTGGCTTGTGGCGGCGGGCCTGCGCGACGAGTGGGGTGGCAAGCCCGGCGAACCTGGCAAGCCGGGCAAGCCCGCGTTGGACATCGAGCTGGCGGCGCAGATGCGGCTGGCGCTGCGGGCCATCGATGACGAGCTCGCGCTGCGTTCGCCGCCGCCGGCGGATGGCGATGATGAGGGCGGCGATGCTGGCGACGGTGTGGACGGTCAGGGCGGCGGTTACGACGTGCCGCCGCCGCCCACACCGCCCAAGGGCTGATAACAGTTCCTTGGAGGCTCCGCATCCTATGAGGTCCAGCGCCTCTCCCGGGAACCTCTGCAGGCCGGCCTGAGCCGGGCTGTGGAAGGGCTGGCGTCCGCGTGATCGGGTTAGGCGTGCGGATGCGGACGACTGTGGCACGTCCTGGGACGGGGCGGCGTCCTGCTGCAGTCCGCCGGGAGGCCGGCCCCGACCTGGGCGTTGCCCCCGCTTTCAGGGCGTTCCCGTCGACCGGCGCCGTCCGGGCGACGCGTCGGCCCATCGGGCCGCTCTCCCGCGCGGCGGCGGCGCCGCCGGGCCGGCCGGGACCGGCCTCGCCGCGCAGCGCCGTCGCGCTGATGGCCGGCCTGTGCGCCGCAGGCGCACACCGCGCGGCTGATGGGGTGGCGTGGAAGGGGCCGCGCGAGCGGCCCGGCTGGCGAAAGAATAGCGCCAGGCTGGAGGCAGCTGAGCCCCGCACAGTTGGCCCGTGCCAGATCGGAGCGAGCGCCGCCTGCTGGCAACCCGCCTTAAGCGGCTGACCCGCGCTTTGCCTCGAACAGCTTGGTATGTTCGGCCTTCAGACGGGCGATGAGGTCGTCGACGAGCATGAGGTCTCCATGCACGTCGTCCTCTTCATCGCCGATGCGTTTTGCCAGGGCATCACCTGTCTCCCTGAGGGAGCGCAGGACGCATGTCAGGTCGCGGAGAGAAAGCTCTACGGTAGTGGTTTTCATAGATGCAGATCAGTTCACAGCGCTGGAGCGATGACGTCGACGCCCGCCGGCATGAAAGGAACGAGCTTAACCAATTCCAGGAAAGCAGCCACGGACATGCTGCGTGTGACGGTCAGCGTGCAGTGCCCAGGCGGATTGCCGTCGTACTTGAGAACGAGTCCCGTCGGCAATGGATGCCCTTGCTCGATCGCCCACCAATGACGCTTTTCCTGACTCTCCTTGGGCACTGTCTTTCGATCAGCCTCGCTGAGCACCCTAAAGCGCGCGCCAGGCGCCTTGGTCAGAAACAGCGAGATGCCGTCGTCTTCATCGATGAAGTACTTTTGGGCGTTCTCAGGCGAGATTCGCGTTTGCCCATCGGGCGACTCGTCGATGCCGATGTCGCTGTAGCGCAGAAAATCGGTGTTTGGGGCCGAGGCTTTGCCCTTTCTGAACACATCGCGATCCAGCGCGACGTCAATGCCCCACAGGATGGTTCCCGGAGCCGGAAAGTTGTTGCTTTGATCCATTGCCTTCTTGAGCAGTGAGTACCGTCAAACTTTAGTGCCAACGGAGTTTCGGAACGATCCCCTGGATGGGGCGCTCAGCAGTGCCAGAGCGGCGCTGCAGCGCGACTGGGGCCCGGCCGTAGGCTGGCGGCAGCCGGGCGCTGCCTTCGGATTCATGGCTTCCCGTCGCCCGGCGCCGTCCGGGCGACATGCTGTCCCACCGTGTTGGTCCACCCCGCGCCCGGCGGCGGCGCCACCGGGCCGGCCGGAGCCGGCTTCGCCGCACAGCGCTGTGGGGCTGATGGCTGGCCTGTGCGCTGCAGGCGCGCATCGCGCGGCTGATGCTGTGGCGTGAAAGGAGCCGCGTGAGCGGCCCGGCTGGCGAAACGCTGTGGGCTGGCGTCAGCAGGGCTACAGCCTGCCTACAGACAGTTGGCCGGGGTACGGCAGAAAAGAAAACGGCCCCGAATGATCGGGGCCGGAACACCTGCGGCACGCATGCTGCTGGGTGCCTGCTCAGGGAGGAAAAGCAGGGCGGCAACAGCTAGGCTCTTGCCGCGGCGAGAGTCTACTAGGACGGGGCGACAGTGCCCGGCATGGCCGGCTGTAGCGTGGCTAAGTGTGGAACGCGCTCGTGTACGCGACGTTTGCACCGCTGAGCTCGATGTGGAACAGTTGGGCACGGGAGCGAAGATGATGAGGAGAAAGTGAAAAATCTCACCTATAAGTATTTCAAGGACATTGACCTTGAGAACCAATTCTTTGATTCGCTGAAAGACGACTACAAAGAATTTCCGGAATGGTTTCAGAAGAAGGCCGACGCCGGGGAGCGAGCCTATCTCTTCGTCCAGCACGGCATCCAGGGTTTCCTCTACGTCAAGGAGGAGAACGGTGTAATCGAAGACATCGATCCGCCGCTGCCCGCTGGCAAGCACATCAAGGTCGGAACCATGAAGCTCAAAGCGCATGGCACACGTCTTGGTCAGCGCTTCGTCAAAAAGATTTTTGACCATGCGCTCGCGATCGATGCGGACGACGCGTATGTCACGTGTTTTGCGAAGCACGCGCTTTTGATACGAATCCTCAAGACGTATGGTTTTCGGGAGTATGCAAAAAAGACGACCGCAAATGGAGAAGAGATTGTTTTGGTGAAAGATTTCAGCGAGATTTTCGATGACGTCTTGCTCGACTATCCGCGCGTCCAAACCAAAGAAAAGACCATTGGTTTATTGGCGATATACCCGGAATTCCACACCAAGTTTCTACCGGATTCGAAGCTCAATAACGAGTCGATCGATATAGTTCAGGATGTTTCCTTCGCAAACAGCATTCACAAGGTCTACATTTCTGGGATCGCGGCCACCAACAAACTGAAGGCCGGAGATGTCTTGGTCATCTACCGGACGACTGATAAACCCGGCCTTGCGAAATATAGATCGGTCGCCACTTCCGTTGGAGTAGTGCAAGAGACCCGCCGAGTGCGCGACTTCAAGACACTCGCGGATTTCCTTAAGTACGTGCGGCCGTACAGCGTTTTCAGCGATGCCGAGCTAGTCGATAGATACGAAAACAAAAAGAATCACATCACGATTAAGTTTACGTACAACATCGCATTGCCAAAACGGGTGATTCGTGATCTACTGCTGAATGAGGTCGGATTGCCAGGCAGTCCGCGACGATGGGATTTCTTGAAACTGTCTCCGCAGCAGTTCAAGGAGATCATGGACTTGGGGAAAATCAATGAAAGTTATCTTGTCAATTAAGCCTGAATATGCCGACAAGATTCTGGAAGGAACGAAGCGATTTGAATTTCGCAAGGCGAACTTCGCTGTTTCCGGCGTGAAGTCGGTCCTTATCTATGCGACGAAGCCAGTGGGCATGGTCGTAGGCGAATTTGAAATCGATCAGGTTCATGTTGGCGTCCCAAAAGCCATCTGGGTGAAAACACGCCAGTTCGCAGGAATCAACAAGAGCTTTTTCGACGAGTATTATCGTGACCGCTCTTACGCCGTGGCAATCGGCGTTGGGAAGGTCAACAAGTTCGAGGAACCGCTTGCGCTATCGGACTTCGGGGAAGACTTGACTGCCCCGCAGTCATTCAGATACCTACCCGGCGAAGAGACACATCAACAACTTCCACTCCATATCTGAGATAGGACGTTCAGATGCCCACTATCGTCGTTGACAACAAGCTCCTAGCGAAGGATCCCGTCAACTTCGATCGCTTGAATAATCATGCGGTCGAGGAACTGACGCATCTTTCTTCTCTGTATCCGGAGTTTTCGCGATGGTATGAGTCGAAGGTTTACCCTGGACTTTTGGTGGGCGAACGGAAACTACTGCTTCGCTATCACGGGCACTCCCTGAGCGGGATCGCGATCGTGAAGGACACGCCCGCAGAGAAGAAGCTCTGCTGCCTTCGAATTCTTCCCCACATGCAAGGTACGGGCGTCGGTCTGAGGCTGTTCCAGGACTCGTTCCTAGCGCTTCAAACCGAGAAGCCGCTGCTTTCCGTGTCCGATGAGCACCTGCCCGAGTTCCAGCGTGTGTTTCAACACTTCGGCTTCGAGATCGGGAATGAGTATCCAGACCTCTATCGGCCTCGCCACAGCGAATTCAGCTTCAATGGGCTGTTGGATCATGCCGAGCGCCTGGTTCGCTGTGCCGCGTGAGTTCCATGGACTATCGTTTTTCAGGCATCCTCGTCCGTTACGTTGAGAAGGACTCCGCCAATGCGAGATGCCCCGTCTGCGCACAAACCGAGTCGCTAGACATCCCCGCCCTGCAGGATGGCGCGGCTGACGCGGAGGCTGGGTTGCCAAACGCAGCGGACACCATCGCGCCGTCTGGCCCGGCGGGTCAAGCTGCGGATCGATCGAGTGATGTTGGTACAGATCCCGTTGAAAGCGGGGGCGTGGACTCCGGCGACAAAGCCCCTAGCAAGCCGAAGGCGTTCCGCGACGAACTCCACGTCAACCTGTGGGAGCTCGAGAAGGATCCTTTCCTCGACATCGGGATCATGATCTCAGAGTGGCGCAACTACAGCGCTTTGCAAATCGACCTGCCCTGGGAGGTCACGCCCAGACAGGTCGGCGACATCGGCGCCCTGCTCAACAGCGAGAAGGCCGTTGCCGCGGTGTTCAACGAGATCGTTGACTACCGTGGCCAAGCCGACAAATCGTACGCCGAAGTCTCCTTCCAGCAACAGCCCGGCGGCAGTGGCCAGAGCGAACCATTTTTGCTCCTTCGCTTGAACTTCTCCCAGTTCGACGTGCAACCGCAGACGCTGTCCGACGGCTCGATCTGTTCGCGAATCACAGTACGAATTCCTGAGGAGGAACTCGACAAGCCGGCCGACCGCATTTATATGCGGCTTCGAATCCGCGGCATCCCTGAAGAGGTTTATTCGACGCATTTTGATCAGCGCGACCGGAACCTGCTGAGCTCGAGCACAGAAACTCGAATCATCGACTTTCGCGTCAATGTCAGACGCGGCATTCCAGACGAGGTTCTATCCAGCAGTAAAAGATGCTGGTTCCCTGAGTTTCGGAAAATTCACTTCTTCCTGACGGTGGCGCGAACGGAGATTTGTGAATTCCAGAGCAAGGATTTCATAGGCTGCCGCTCACTCGTCGATGAGAGGGAGTGGACGCAGTATGTACGCTCCCAGGATGATCCAAATGCTCGACGTGCCTCTAGCGTCAAGGACTACCTCGGGTATCAGTGGACCGCCAAGGCAGAATCAGGCAAGTGGGCCAAGGATCTTCTGATCCTCGGGCGCTTCACTCGCCACCGATCCAACATTGTTCAGATCGTCCGTTTTGTAGCACTCGGGTTGCTGTTCGGAATGATCGGGAATGGTTTGTGGGATGTCATCAAGCCCGATGGCCAGCACACGTCGTTTCTGACGCGGCTCAAGAATCCGGAGTCGCTAGACCTCATCGGTATCGCAATCCTAATCGCGATATTGATCATGGTTCAGCGAGCCTTCTACATTCGCCTCGTAAAAGAGGTATTCTGGAATATGCCTCGACGGGTATTCCGGCTCGATACGAAATAGCCTTACTTGGCGAGTAGTTCCAGCCGAGCGAGTTCAGACGGCGTTCCGAAATGAAGTGGCACGCCTAGCATCATCGAAACCTCTCGGGCACGCCCGGCCTCCGCGACTTGCATCGCGTCGACGTCGACACCTTCTGGCGCTGCACCGTCGCGCTGGCTGAGGCGCTTTCGGATTTCATCGGGCTTGTCCACCACGCAGAGTATTTCAGTAATGCCCAGCTCTCGGAAAACCGAAAAGCTCACTGGGACAATATTGCCAGTAACTACCGCCAGGACGAAGTGCCCATCAAGAACAATCACCTTGGGCAGGTCACGTTCCTTTGCGCGGCTAAATTCAGAAATCAGAACAGCCTGATTTCCATCTACGTTAGAGACCCGCTTGTCGGACGTTAACCCATTGGCCAGGCCGCTCTTGATCAGCTGCCCAGCAGAATAAAAAGTCCCGCCCAGTCGCTCAGCTAGCATTCTTGCCAGCGTTGATTTCCCGACGCCGTGAACGCCGCCGACGAAAATGACGCGCATGCTCACCACCGAAGTTCTCCACACATCCTCTGCAGATCCTAGACCGCAAAGTCTTCGAGCTTCTTGCCCTTGGACAGCGCCTCGGAAAGCCACCTCGGCTTCAGTCCGCGCCCCGACCACGTAGCTCCGGTCTCGATATCTCGAAACTTCGGTGCCACCTTCTGCCTAGACCCATTGATTGCCCTCTTGGTTTTACCAGGCGCAGTAGCTATATCCCCTGCTGTCAAACCATGCTGGGCCATCAGCGCGCGAATTCTTTCAATCGCCTCCGCACGGGCAGAATTCTTGACTTGAGCGATCTGCTTTTCGATCGCGGCTGCGTGCTCAAGCAGTTCCTGGAGGGTGGGCATAGCGTTTCCGCTGAATTGACAGCCTTAATTTAACCATCTTTTCATACAAAGTGGCAGGGAGCAGGAAACGCCAATACGCGACAAAGGCCGCGCTAGCGCGCGTATCACGGCGGCAGGCTAGGCCGGCACGGATGCGGCATCTGGCGCGAAGCTGTCATGCACCCATCCCGGGTCGCGCCGCTACCGCGTCCACCGCTGCAAGCAGGTGAGCATCGCGCGCTGTGTAGTACCTTTGCGTCATGGCAAGCGTGCGGTGCCCGACGATCTTGGCCGTCGTCAGCTGGTCGACGCCGGCCTCGACGAGGCGCGACACCGCCTCGTGCCTTCCATCGTGTAGCCGCACACCCACCAGATGCGCTGAGTCTGGCATCACACCGCGGGCCGCACAGACTACCTCGTAGGCCTTGCGCGCACGCCTGACCGCCCGTCGCATCGCGGTCGAGATCGCGTGCGGGTCGCCGGCCACGAACACAGGGCCTCGCAGCTCGTAGCCGTCCGGCGCGTTCTCCGGTGGCGCCGGCCGCCAGGCCTCGAGAAAGCCGACTGCCGGGTGGTTCAGCGGCACCCGGCGTGAGTCCCCGTTTTTGGTCGTACGAAGCAGCACCATGCGGCCGACCAAGTCCACGTCCTCCCACTGAAGGCCAAGCAGCTCGCCGCGGCGCATACCCGTCGCCACGGCCAGGCGCAGCACCGTCGGCAGCATGGTCGACTCGGTGGCCGAACAGATCGCATCCAGCTCGGCTTCCGAGATGCGGCGATCGCGCGGGGGCGCATGCCGCGGGCGCTCGACATCAACAACGGGGTTGGCCACTGGAATGCGCCACCCGCGCCGCGCCTTCGTGAGCACGTGGCTCAGGATATTCAACTCGCGATTGATGGTCGACCCGGACACACCCGCCGCAACGCGGCGACACATCCAAGCGTGCACGTGATCCGCCTGGAGCTGCGCAGCATTGGTGGCCGCGATCGGATCGCGCTCGAGGGCCGCAAGGCGCGGCGCCTCGATGGCGGCGCCGCGCTTTGTCGGCGTCACCTCAAGTCGATAGCGTTGCAGCAACTCGCGCAAAGTGTGCTGCGCAGCCGCACGGCGGTCAGCGTAGACACCAAGATCGATCTCGGACTCGCGCGCCCGTTGCCAGCGGCGGGCGTCTTCGAGCGACGCGAACCGCTTGGCCTCTGGCGCGTGGCCGGCACGGCGAATCTGCACCTTGTAACTGATGTCGCCTGCGCGATCGACGATGCGCTGAATGCCTCGCGCGACCGCGCGCGACGGCTTGGACTTGGGAAGTTGGGTCATGATGTACAGGCTACAGCCCGCGGGCGCTGGCTCAAAATGCGCGCGCCGGCCGGCGGCCACCGGCGACTCAGTTGTGCCGCCAGCGTGCCGCAATCGCCAAAATGGGCCGCTAGGCCGCATGGATGCTAGACTTTGACGCGCCCTCCGAAGGCAGGGGTCGCACGTTCGAACCGTGTCGGGCGCACCAAATCGGAAGCCTCGCAAGTCATTGATTTGCGAGGCTTTTTTCTTGCTCAAGTGAGCGTTCGATGTCCCTTGCGAACATCGCATCGCCATGGCGCAGCAGCGTCCTCGAGGCCTGCGGCCCGGCCCGCGGTTTCCTCCCCCGAGGCTTGTCCAGCATCTGACCTCGGTACCTTGCGGTCGGCCGCGCCGACCACCCACGGTACCCTTCCGACTGCACGCAGATCTCCCGACGCGCGCATAATCCCCCGCGCGACGTCGGCATCGATTCCGATTCGTGTTCCTGGTCGACTGATGGCACTCCCGTACTCGCTCATTCGCAGGTTGACGCTGTCAATCCTGATGCCGTTCATCCTGCTGCTTTCGCAACAGGGTGCGCTGCAGCATGAGCTGAGCCACTGGCATGTCGCCTCGGCTGCCACCGGGCAACAGGCGCTGGCTCAAGCTTCGGATGTCGACAGCGATATCTGCCTGACCTGCCTGGGTTTCGCGCAGGTCGGTGGACTCGCGAAATTCGATGTCCCGCTTCCGCCGAAGCTCGACAGCCTCTCCTATCACTTCGCCACGGAGCCCGTTCGCCACGTTGCGGAGCCGGCGCTTCCGGCCGTGCGCAGTCGGGGGCCGCCCGAAACCGTCTGATATTCGAAAAGTTGACCCGCATCGCGGCCTGAAGGCCCGAGGCCGGGTTGTCGTGCATTCGAGTTCAGAAGGTTTCTTTCATGTCCAAATTTCCTCGCGAGCGAGCGCTCGCGGGCACGTTGGCGCTGGGCGACGGCGCAAGCATGCTCCTGCACGGGCCCGGCGGCCCAGGCCGGCGAAGGGCGTGCGAATGATGGCCGCCGTCTGGATCACCGGAACGCCCGGCGAGCATTGACGATGAGGAGAAGCTGGGCTTCGCTGCTGCTCGCGTTCTGCCTGGCGTTCAGCCAGCAGGGCGCGCTGCTGCATGAGCTCGGGCATTTGGTGGCGCGCGTCGGCGCGCTTCCACACTCCGTGGCGCATGCGCACGAGGCCGGTGTCGGCTGCGACGGCTGCCTCGCGTTCGAACATATCGCGGGCGCCGTCGCGACGCCGTGCGTGATCCAGGCGCTCCTGTCGCCCGGCGAGTACTGGCCGACAAGGGAGCGCTTCTCCATTCGTGCCGCGGTGGCTCCCGAGGCCAGCGCCCGCGATCCTCCCGTGTCCTGAAGAACTCTCTCCCAGTTGATCTGCCTTGGAGCAGCCGCTCCAAGGCCAGCCCGTATTCCGAGTTCAGAAAGACATCCCATGTTCAAGCCCGCCCTCAACGGCGTGACTCTGGCGGTCACCGCCTTCGCGACGCTTCAGTCGACCCACGCCTTCGCGCAGTCCAGCTCGCCCGCCGCGGCGCCGACTGCCGCCGCCTCGGCGCCTTCCACCGCAGCCCAGGGTGGCGATGCCAGCGGCTCCGCGACAGCTCCCGTAGCAACGCAGACGGTGGAGGTCACGGCCCGCATCAGGCACCTCAACGACGCACGCACCGGGATCCAGACGCAGACCGGCGCATCGACCTACACGCTCGATGCGGCCGCCATCAATGCCATGCCGGGGGGTGACAACGTCCAGTTGAACCAGGTGCTGCTGCAGGCGCCCGAAGTGGCGCAGGACTCGTTCGGCCAATTCCATGTGCGCGGCGAGCACAACGGACTCCAGTACCGCATCAACGGCCTCATCCTGCCCGAGGGCATCAGCGTCTTCGGCCAGTCGCTCGATCCACGCGTGATCGAATCGGTCACGCTGGTGACGGGCGCCCTGCCGGCGGAGTACGGCTTGCGCACGGCCGGCATCATCGACATCAAGACGAAGACCGATGCCATCGAGCCGGGCGGCTCGATCGCCATCTACGGCGGCAGCCACGGTACGGTGCAACCGAGCATCAACTACGCCGGCGGCTCGGGCGATATCCACTACTTCTTGTCTGCCGACACCCTCAGCAGCGGGCTGGGCATCGAATCGCCGGACGGCAGCTCGACGCCCCTGCACGACCACACGCATCAGCACCACGCCTTCGGCTACGTGGAGGATATCCTGGACCCGAGCAACCGCGTCGCCGTCGGCGCGGGCACCTCGGTGGGGTCGTTCCAGATCCCGAATCAGCGCGGCCTGCAGCCGTCGCTGGGCCTCGACGTCAACGGGCAGACCGCGTACGCGAGCGACAACCTCAACGAGAACCAGCGCGAGATCACGCACTTCGGGTTCCTGAGCTACCAGCATTCGGTCGGCCCGCTCGACTGGCAGACCTCCGTCACCGGCCGCTATTCGAGTCTGAATTTCACGCCCGATCCGATCGGCGACCTGCTGTACAACGGCATCGCGCAGGACGCATACAAGCGCAACACGGCCATCGCACTGCAGTCGGATGCCGCATACAAGCTCAATGCCAGCCATACGATACGCGGCGGTGTGTTCGTGCAGCGCGACGTGTCATTGAGCCGCACGACTTCGCAAGTTCTGCCGACCGACGCGAACGGCAACGCGGGTACCGTGCCCGAATCCGTCATCGATGACGGCAACAAGGTCGAGCTGTTGGAAAGCGTGTACCTTCAGGACGAGTGGCTGCTGCTGCCGGGCCTGACGCTGAACTATGGCGCGCGCTTCGACAACGTGAATGCCTTCACGAGCGGCCACCAGTTGAGCCCGCGGATCAATGTGGTCTGGAACGCCACGCCGTCGACGATCGTCCATGGCGGCTACTCACGCTACTTCTCGCCCCCGCCGTTCGAGCTGGTCGGCAACGAAGACGTCGCGAAATTCGCGAACACCACCGGCGCACCGGCCGTCACGCAGGCTGACACCCCGAAACCCGAGCGAGCCAACTACTTCGACTTCGGCGTCGACCAGACCCTCATGCCGGGATTGACCGCCGGCATCGATACCTACTTCAAGCGGTCCAAGGAACTCGTCGACGAAGGCCAGTTCGGGGCGCCGATCATCCTGACCCCGTTCAACTATGCCCAAGGCAAGCAGTACGGTGCGGAGTTGAAGCTGAACTATGTCCACAAGGATTTCTCGGCGTATGCCAACGCGGCGTTCCAGAGCGCTCGCGGCCAGCACATCGATTCGGCGCAGTTCAACTTCAGCCCGGACAACCTGGCCTACATCGCCAACCACTACATCCACCTGGACCACGAGCAGCGCGTCACGGCCTCCGTCGGCGTGTCGTACCTGTTGCAGGGCACTCGGTTGAGCGGCGACGCGATCCTGGGCTCCGGCCTTCGTGCCAGCGAGACGCTGCCCGATGGCACGATCATCCCCAACGGTACCCATCTACCGACCTATACCCAGGTCAACCTGGCTGCGAGCCACAAGTTCCAGCTTGGAAGCGCGGGTGACGTGACGTTGCGGATGGACATCGTGAATGCGTTCGACCGCAGCTACGAGATCCGCAACGGCACGGGTGTGGGCGTGGGCGCGCCGCAGTTCGGGCCGCGTCGCGGGTTCTTCTTCGGCGTCTCGAAGTCGCTCTGATGAACCGGACGGGTTCGCCGATCGCGCGAGCACGGCAGCCCGTCTTCTTCGGGATCGCAGAACCGCAGCCGCACAGGCGGCGCCTTGGCGTGCGTCTCGCTATCAGCTCCACCGAGATGTCCATGTCTTCACCCACTTTCGCGATGCGTGCCAACGTCGCGAGGTTGGATGGCTGCAGGGGATCGTTGGGGTCGTGGAGGATCGCCAGATCCATCCTGGGGATGCTGTGGACGCGCGTCGGACTCCAGCTCATGTGGGGGTCGCCCGTCGCCGGCGCCACCATCGGATCGAGGATTCGGAACGCGTGGCCGTCGAAGCCTGTCACGACGACCCAGTGCGGCCCCTTTTCGCCGTGCAGCCGCCACAGGCTGATGAGGACGATGGGGACTCGGCCTTGATGGAGATGGTCCACCAGCTGCGCCGCCGACATCGAGGCGGACACGAAAGTCGCCTGCGTGGCCGCCAGCGCCGAGCGGAAGTCGGTCTCGACCAGCTCGATCACTTCCTTCTTGCGCACGTCGCGCACGCTCTCTCGACGAACATCGCCTTGCCGGCGGGCGCATAGACCGTCGCGCGGAACCCGCGTCGCTCGGCGGCCAGCGCCAGGCCATGCGGTCCGCAGCCGCCGTGCCCGGCGGCCATGAACGCGGTCGTGGCTTCGCGCCAGATGCGAATCTCCTCGGCGCGATCCAATACGGTGTCGACGTCCAGTGCCGCCCTGGCCATCAGCGGGGCACACGGGCCACACGTGAAATCGAGCGTCTGGCCGTAGTAGGGCGCGTTCAGCGCGGCGCCGAGATTCCAAAGCGACTTCTGGTAGAGCAGCGCGTCCTCGCCGTCCTCGTAGTAGGCGGCCTTGCGCCCGCGCTCGACGTCAATCCTCGGAGGCGGCCGGCTCGATGCGTATCGAGACGGGTTTCGGATGCGTCGTGGGCCGCTGGCGGCGGCTCACGGAGATGACGGACATGTCGGCCTTGGCCTTGCAACACGCAAGAGGCTCGGGTTGGTCGAGCGGCCTGACGCGGATCGTCGAGGCATGGACGGACTCTAGAAGCATCGCCGACAAAGTCCCGTCAAATTTCGGGGGCCGCGCACAAAGATCGCGTGAAGAGCGCCAATCGATTGTCGAGTTCGGCGCGGCTCATATACGCAATCTTTATGCGCAGGGCCGGAAATTTACCGACATCTTGACGCGCGAATTTCTACAGTCCATGAGTCTTGTTCAGGAGGGCGTCCCATGGATGTCGTTTATCTCGTGCTCGTCGTGGTGTTCTGGCTGCTGATCGCCGGAATGGCCCGCGGCTGCGCGTTGCTCGTCGGAGGAAAGAAATGACCTGGCTCTATGTGCTTGGCGGGGTGGTGTCGGTGGGCCTGCTGGTCTATCTGGTCATCGCATTGCTGCAACCGGAGAAGTTCTCGTGACCGGCCATTCATGGACCCTGCTGGTGGCCTACAGCGTCGTGCTGTTGCTGCTGGCCATCCCCATGGGGCGATACATCGCCAACGTGGTGGAAGGAAAATTCAAGTTCGCGAGCCGCATCGAGGGCGGCCTGTACCGCTTGTGCGGCGTCAAGTCCGATGTCGACATGGGGTGGCTGCAGTACGCGTTGGCCATCCTGCTGTTCAACGGCCTGGGCGTGCTCGTCGTCTATGCGGTCCAGCGCGTGCAGCTGTGGCTGCCGCTCAACCCGCAGGCGATGGCCAACATCTCGCCGGACTCGTCGTTCAACACGGCGATCAGCTTCGTGACCAACACGAACTGGCAGGGCTACAGCGGCGAGCAGGCGATGAGCTACCTCACGCAGATGCTGGCCCTGGCCGTGCAGAACTTCTTCTCGGCCGCCACCGGCATCGTCGTCGTGATCGCGCTGATCCGCGGCTTCGCGCGCCACACGATGAAGGGCGTCGGCAACGCCTGGGTCGACCTGACCCGCGTGACGATGTGGATTCTGCTGCCGCTGTCGTTCGTCTATGCCGTCTTCCTTGTCCAGCAGGGCGCGGTGCAGAACTTCGACGCCTACAAGGACGTGCCGACGCTCGAGGTCAACAAGTGGCAGGAGCCCAAGCTCGGCGCCGACGGCCAGCCGCTGAAGGATGCCAAGGGCGCGCCGGTGATGGAGGACAAGTCCTCCGACCACCAGACGATCGCCATGGGCCCGGTGGCCTCGCAGGAAGCGATCAAGATGCTCGGCACCAACGGCGGCGGCTTCTTCAACGCCAACTCCGCGCATCCGTACGAGAACCCGACGCCGCTGACGAACTTCGTCCAGATGCTGTCGATCTTCCTGATCCCCGGCGGCCTGTGCTTCGCGTTCGGACGCATGGTGCAGGATCGGCGCCAGGGTTGGACCGTCTACATCGCGATGTTCGTGTTGTTCTTCGTCGGCGCCGTCGCGGCCATGACGTTCGAGCAGCAGGGCAACCCGCAGTTCGCCGCGCTGGGCGTCGACCAGTCCGTGACGGCCTCGCAGCCCGGCGGCAACATGGAAGGCAAGGAGACGCGCTTCGGCATCGCCGACTCGGGACTCTTCGCCACCATCACCACCGACGCGTCCTGCGGCGCCATCAACTCGTGGCACGACTCGTTCACGCCGCTGGGCGGCATGGTGCCGCTCGTGAACATGCAACTGGGCGAGGTCGTGTTCGGCGGCGTCGGATCGGGTCTGTACGGCATGCTGATCTTCGCGATCCTGGCGGTGTTCATCGCCGGCCTGATGATCGGGCGCACGCCGGAGTACCTCGGCAAGAAGATCGAGTCGTACGAGATGAAGATGACGTCGATCGCCATCCTCGTCACGCCGCTGCTGGTGCTCGCAGGCACCGCCGTCGCGGTCATGACCGACGCGGGCAAGGCCGGCATCGCCAACCCCGGCGCGCACGGCTACTCCGAGATCCTGTACGCCTTCACGTCGGCGGCCAACAACAACGGCAGCGCCTTCGGCGGGATCTCGGCGAACACGCCCTTCTACAACGTGATGCTGGCCATCGCCATGTGGTTCGGCCGCTTCGGCGTGATCGTTCCCGTGCTGGCGATCGCCGGCTCGATGGCCGCGAAGAAGCGCATCGCGGCGACGGAAGGGACGATGCCCACGCACGGCCCGCTGTTCGTCTCGCTGCTGATCGGTGTCGTGCTGCTCGTCGGCTTGCTGAACTACGTGCCGGCGCTCGCGCTCGGCCCGGTGATCGAGCACCTCGTGCTCTGGAAGTGAGCTCAAACATGACTCGCACTACCTTTACGTTGTTCGATCCCAAGCTGGTCAAGCCGGCGATCAGGGATTCGTTCCTCAAGCTGGACCCGCGCGTCCAGTGGCGCAACCCGGTGATGTTCGTCGTCTACGTCGGCAGCATCATCACCAGTGCCCTGTTCGTCCAGGCCCTCACCGGCAAGGGCGAGGCGTCCGCCTGGTTCATCCTGGCCATCGCGCTGTGGCTGTGGTTCACGGTGCTGTTCGCCAACTTCGCGGAGGCGCTGGCCGAGGGCCGCAGCAAGGCCCAGGCGGCCTCGCTGCGCAGCCTGAAGAAGGAGACCTGGGCCAAGAAGCTCGAGCAGCCGCATTCGGGCGCGAAATGGCTTCCGATCGAGTCGCAGAACCTGCGCAAGGGCGACGTGATCTACATCATCGCGGGCGACGTCGTCCCCGCCGACGGTGAAGTCATCGAGGGCGTGGCCTCCGTCGACGAGAGCGCGATCACCGGCGAATCCGCGCCGGTCATCCGCGAATCCGGCGGCGATTTCTCGGCCGTCACCGGCGGCACGCGCGTGCTGTCCGACTGGATCGTCGTGCGCGTCACGACGAACCCGGGCGAGACCTTCGTCGACCGCATGATCGCGATGGTCGAGAGCGCCAAGCGCCAGAAGACGCCCAACGAGATCGCGCTGACGATCCTGCTGGTCGCGCTGACGATCGTGTTCCTGGGCGTCACGGTCACGCTGCTGCCGTTCTCGCTGTTCAGCGTGGAGGCGGCCAAGGCGGGCGCGCCGGTCACGGTCACCGTGCTGATCGCGCTGCTCGTGTGCCTGATCCCGACCACCATCGCGGGCCTGCTGTCGGCCATCGGCGTGGCCGGCATGAGCCGCATGATGCAGGCCAACGTGATCGCCACCTCGGGCCGCGCGGTGGAGGCGGCCGGCGACGTCGACGTGCTGCTGCTGGACAAGACCGGCACCATCACGCTGGGCAACCGCCAGGCCGCGGCGTTCCTCGTGGCGCAGGGCGTCAAGGAGGCCGATCTCGCCGACATCGCCCAGCTCGCGTCGCTCGCCGACGAGACGCCGGAAGGGCGCAGCATCGTCGTGCTCGCGAAGCAGAAGTTCAATCTGCGCGAGCGCGACATCCAGTCCCTGGGCGCGCACTTCGTGCACTTCTCGGCCCAGACGCGCATGAGCGGCGTGGACCTGCCGGGCGCCGGCGAGCAGGCGGTGCGCCAGATCCGCAAGGGCGCCGCGTCGGCCATCCGCAAGCACGTCGAGGGTCTCGGCGGCAGCTTCCCGGCTGACCTGCTCACCGCGATCGACAACGTCTCGCGCCGCGGCAGCACGCCGCTGGTCGTGTCCGACGGCGCGCGCGTGATGGGCGTGATCGAGTTGAAGGACATCATCAAGGGCGGCATCAAGGAGCGCTTCGCCGAGCTGCGCCGCATGGGCATCAAGACGGTGATGGTCACCGGCGACAACAAGCTCACCGCGGCCGCGATCGCCGCGGAGGCCGGCGTCGACGACTTCCTCGCCGAGGCGACGCCCGAGCAGAAGCTCGCGCTGATCCGCGACTACCAGGCGCAGGGCAAGCTCGTGGCGATGACCGGTGACGGCACCAACGACGCGCCCGCGCTGGCGCAGGCCGACGTGGCCGTGGCGATGAACTCGGGCACGCAGGCGGCCAAGGAGGCCGGCAACATGGTCGACCTCGACAGCAATCCCACCAAGCTGATCGAGGTGGTGGAGACCGGCAAGCAGATGCTGATGACGCGCGGGTCGCTGACGACGTTCTCGATCGCCAACGACGTCGCCAAGTACTTCGCCATCATCCCTGCGGCATTCGTCACCACCTATCCGCAGCTCGCCGCGCTGAACGTGATGCGCCTCGCGAGCCCGTCGTCGGCGGTGCTGTCGGCGGTGATCTTCAACGCCCTGGTCATCATCTTCCTGATCCCGCTGGCGCTCAAGGGCGTGAAGTACCGCGCCGTCGGCGCCGCGCTGCTGCTGCGCCGCAACCTCGCGATCTACGGCGTGGGTGGCGTGATCGTGCCGTTCGTCGGCATCAAGCTGATCGACATGGTCCTCAGTGTCGTCGGCTTCGTTTGAACTGGAGTTCCTCGTGAAAGCATTGATTCGTCCCGCCGTCAGCCTGTTCGTCGTGTTGACCGTCGTCACTGGCGTCGTCTACCCGCTGGCAGTCACCGGCGTGGCCAGGGCGGCGTTCCCGAACCAGGCGGCAGGCAGCCTGATCGTCCAGGACGGGAAGACCGTGGGCTCGTCGCTCATCGGCCAGAACTTCACCGATCCGAAGTACTTCTGGGGCCGTCCGTCCGCCACGTCGCCGATGGCCTACAACGGCCAGGGCTCCGGCGGCTCCAACCTGGGGCCGCTGAATCCCGCGCTCACCGACGCGGTCAAGGGCCGCGTCGACGCGCTGCGCGCCGCGGATCCGGGCAACAAGGCGGCCGTCCCGGTCGACCTGGTGACCACCTCGGCCAGCGGCCTCGATCCCGAGATCAGCGTCGCGGCGGCCGAATACCAGGTGCCGCGCATCGCGCGCCTGCGCCGGCTCTCGCCCGAGGTCGTCGAAGGCATCGTCGCGCGCCACACGGAGGGCCGCCTGTTCGGGCTGCTCGGCGAGCAACGCGTGAACGTGCTCGACATGAACCTCGAACTGCAGCACGCCAGCGCGTCCTGATTCCCAAACGGCAGCACGCG
>FTKT01006743.1_pt1 | contig 28643 bp, 24 predicted proteins | sample 1658271 | NCBI WGS metagenome assembly FTKT01 (sample SAMEA3914811, study PRJEB12502) | metagenome | biome: forest; material: soil | place: Canada | collected 2011-08-04 | depth 0.3 m | reverse complement strand
GCGAGGCCCTTGATGCCCTTGGGCTCGAGCCTGGCGAAGAGATCCTTGCCCAACGGGCCTTCGGTGACGGCGCGGAAGGCGTTCGTGTCCCTGAACAGGAATGGCAGGTCGAACACCTCGAATTCCCTGGCGCCCAGGGGGCCGAACTTCGACAGCGACGGCGCGAGCATCTGCACGGAGCCGAGCTGCAGCGCCTCCATCTCTTCCTTGTCCTTGTACAGCTGGCTGTTGGGATACACCTCCACCTTCACGCGTCCCTTGGTGCGTTCCTCGGCGAGTTCCTTGAAGCGTTGCGCGCCGTTGCCCTTGGGGGTGTCGGGCGCGACGACATGGCTGAACTTGATGTTGATCGGTGCCTGCGCATGCACCAGTGCGGGCAGGCAGACCGCCCCGGCGGCGGTGGTCACGAAGGTTCTGCGGTTCAGGTTGGTCATCTTGTCTTGCTCCTGTGGATGGGCATCGCGTGACGCACATGGGCGCACCCGTATCGCCTGATGTGAAGGGGGCTGCCTGGCGGGCGGCTAGCGCGGCGCGTAGGTGAGTACGGTGAACGTGTCGTCGAAATATCGATTGGGGTAGAACGGCGCCACGGCCTTGTTGATCTTCTGCGCCGGGTCGGCCAGGCCCTCGGCGGTGACCATGTAGATCCGCTGCGTGGTGGCGTCGAAAGCCATCGTGCGCGCATAGGGGCGCGTGGTGACAGCGGCGGCAAGCTGGTAGTGGTCGGCGTCCAGCTGATCGTAGATGACGAGGTTCGCATCGACGCCGTTCGACGTATAGATGCGGTGGCTGGCGGGGTCGTAGATCACGCCGTCGTTGCCGCGGCCGATCTCGAGCGTGGTGACCACGGCACCCGTCCGGGCGTCCATCACCGCGAGCACGGGCGACTTTCCGCGGCAGCCGACGAACAGGCGCTGGTGCTCCGCGTCGTAGGCCAGGCCCGTGGGCTCGTCGCAGCCTGGCGTCTTCCATTCGCCTGCCAGTTGACGCGTGGCCATGTCGACGCGCACGACGGCGTTGCGGTCGCGCAGCGCCATCATCAGGCCGCCATGACCGTCCGCGACCGCACCGTCCAGCTTGTGGCTGTCCACGGCCAGGCGACCGGTGATGGTGCCGGTACGCGCGTCGACGAAGGCGATCGCCTGGCTGTCGCCCATGGTGAAGGCAATCTGGTGCGTGACCGCATCGTAGAAGCCGGAGTCGGCGTCGTCGCCGAACTTGATGCGCGCGATCGTGCTCAGCGTGGAGAGCTGGAACGCGGTGGTGGATCCGTCGCCGTTGGTGGTGTAGCCGCGATCGAACTCCGGAACGAGCAGGACGGCGTTGGCGTCATCGGTCCGCGCGAGCGTTTGCACGACACGCCGGGTCTTGACGTCATAGACCGCCGCGCCGTTGTTGCGACGGCCGATGAAGAGGTAGCCGCGCGCGGGGTCGAGCGTGACGTAGTCCCACTCGGGAGCCTGGCCTTTGATGGCGACGGCCGATTCCAGTCGGTATTGGGGTTGGGCGACGGCGTTTGCAGCGCCGGCGAAGGCGGTGCAAAGCGCGATGGCAATGCTTAGAACGGTTTTCAACAGCGATCTCCTGTGTGCCTGGATGTTCAGCGGTGCGCGGCCTGCAGCACGTCGTACTGCAGCACGCCGGCCTTGGTCGAATCCTTGCCGGCTACGGCGACGAACAGGCGATGCAGTGCGGGCACCAGGATCGCCGTCTTGGCGCCCTTGTCGGACGGCACGCGGGCGATCTCTTCGTAGTGGTCGGCATCGGTCTGGCTGAAGACGGCGACGTGGTCGTCTCCGGCGAGATAGAGCCGACGGTTGGCCCTGTCGTAGATCAGGTCGTTGGTGCGCTGCGGTGCGTCGAAGGCGGCGATGGTGGCGCCGGTGTCGGTGTCGAGAACGAGCAGCTTGAAGGGCTTGCGCGTGACCACGAACAGGCGCTTGTCGGCCTCGTCCAGTGCCATTGGCGCATTGTTCTGGCCTTCCTTGACGGGCCACGTCGTCAGGATCCGGCGCGTGTTCTTGTCGACGACGGCGACGTAGCTCTTGCCGCTCACGTTGACGAAGGCGCGCGTGCCTTGCTGCTCGAAGGCGATCGCCTCCGTGAAGTCGGTGTCGAGCTCGAGTTCGCCGCGCGTGGCACCCGTCCTGGCATCCACGACGTCGATGAAAGCGTGCGGCAGCTTCGTGCTGCCGTTCTTGCCGCCGGTCACCATCCACAGCTGATTCGTCGACGCGTCGTAGCTCATGACGTCGGCACCTGGACGCACCTTGATCGTTCCGATGACCGCGTACGTCTTGCCATCGATGATCTTGCTCAGGCCGTCGCCGCTGTTGGACACGATCAGGGCATTGGACTGCGGCATGAAATGGATCGCATGCGGCTCCTCGAGGCCCTCGATGGTCTTGAGGTGCTTGCCTGTCTTCAGGTCGAAGACCTCGAGGGTCCCCTTGTCCTCGCCTGCGAGAAACAATCGGTTGCCCTTCACGTCGACGCCAAAGTGGTCGAAGTCGCCATCGAAGCCCGGGACGTCCGTGCGATGGAGGAGGCGCAGGGGCGCCGCAGCGGGCGGGGCCGCGTCGGCGGGCAGTGCTTGCAGGACGAGCGCGGCAGCTGCCAGCGCTTGGGTGACTTGTCGGAGGGTCATCTTGGGTTGCTCGATTCGAGTGCTCGGTTCGATGCCCTGCGGGATCATGGCATCTGGGAGCAACAAGCGTAGGAGTGCAAGCTCAAGACAACATGAAAGGAATCTGAAACGGCTGTCAGATTCCGCCGCGCACGGGCTGCCTGCGCACCTACGTCTTGGCGACGCCCTCGCGAAGCACGCGCGCTCGCGTTGTCGGCGCTGCCGGCGCCGGGATCTCCATCACGACGCACAGGCCGGTTGAGGCCGGTGCCGGCATCGCATAGATGCGCCCGCGATGAAGCTGGACGATGCTTCGGCAGATGGCCAGCCCGAGGCCGCTGCCCTTGTCCCCATGCGTGGGCACGTGGAACCGGACGAATCGATCGAACACGCGCTCGCGCTGTTCGGCAGTGAGGCCAGGCCCCTCGTCCTCGATCTCCAGTCGCCACGTTCCGTCCCCGAGCCTGGAGCGCAGCGTGACGAGTCCGTCGGGCGGCGTCAGCTTCAACGCGTTGACCAGGAGGTTGAGAAGAACCTGGCGAATCCGGTTGGCCTCGAAGGCGACATCGCCCGCGCCATGATGGACATGAGCGAAGCGCGCGCCGTAGTGCTCGGCAAGCGCGCCGGCGTCCTGCGCGAACGCCGCCAGGAACGCTTCGGGCGATTGCTCGGTCGAATCCAGCGTGATGGCCTGCGCGTCGGCTCGCGACAGGAACAGCAATTCCTCGATGATCTGGTTGACCCGCGCCAGCTCCTCCAGCTGCACCTGGATGGCCTCGCGCTGCTCGGGTTCCAGGCTCTCGTGCGTCAGCAGCCGTTCGCCATGCAGGCGCACGAGCGACAACGGCGTCTTCAATTCGTGCGAGGCATCTGCCGCGAACCGCCGGATCTCCGAGAAGGAAGTCTCGAGGCGGTCGAAGGTCTGGTTCAGCAGGTGCGCCAGCTCCGAGATCTCATCCTTGACGGCGGCCACCGGGATGCGTTCTTTCAGGTTGTCGGATCGGATGCGATTGGCGGTTTCGCGGATCAGCCGGATGGGCCGCAGCACCAGCTGGCTCTGACCGTAGCCGATGAAGACGCTGATGATCGATGCCAGGGCCAGCAATCCGGCGAACACGTCGCGGTAGCCGCTCATCACGGACGAGACCGGCGCCATCGGCGTGGCCACCGTGATCTCGAATGGCGGCAGCTGGAACTCCGCCACCCGCAGTGTTCCGATCGGGTCGAGGTCGGTGGTGTAGCGCTGCTTTCCGGGAATGTCGGGGATCGATTGGCCATGCAGATTGTTCGAGCGGAAGAACCGATTGGTCATCGGCCCGTGCATGTCGATGTAGAAGAGAGCGGATGCGGACTCGGTGGACTCGCGGATGCGGTCGTTGATCGTCGATGGCGTCAGCGTGCGGTAGTCGTGGCCGAGCGTTGCGGCGAGATGCTTGAATTGCGCCTCGTTGAGGACATCGAGCTGGCGCACCAGCTGGTTGCGCAGGAGATAGTGCCCGGCGATGAACAGGCACGCGAGCGTCGCGGCGACGGTGACCACGTACCAGATGGTGATCCGCCAGCTGATGGATCTCATGGGAGCCGCTCCAGTTGGCCGCAGTGCGTTTCGATGCGCGAGGATCGCTTCGAACGCAGCGCAGCGCCATCCGGATCAACGATGAGGCGAAACAGGCCATTCATGAACGATTTTTCAGGTTGAATTCACGCTGTGTTCAGTCCACGCCTTTCGAATTTGACGAGGGAATGGTGGCGCCCGCGTGAGGCAGCGCGAGGGGACCTGAATCAACTTTCAGGAGGTCTTCAGATTGGCTTTAGTCGCGCTGCCTAGAGTTCTCTCCAGGGTTCGGATCGACCCTTTGCGAACGTCTGCCGGCATGTGCGGGCACCGCGCGCGCCCATACCTATACGGAGACGAACGATGAAGAAGACGAAGAGGGCTCTCGGCCGCCACCTGCAACTGCCGCCGATCGTGTGCGCGTTGCTGGGAGCGGCTCATGCGGTGAACGCACAGACCCCATCTGCCCCGTTGCCCGAAGCAGCAAGTGCTTCCGCAACGGGTTCCGGTGGCGCACCGGTCGGCGCCATCCCGGATCCCAAGACGCTGCTGAAGGACGAATCCGGCCTGCCGCTGACCAAGGTCGTGGTCGATCGCAAGCAGATCGAATCCGGCGCCGAACAAGAAGGCTACACCGAGGCCGTGAAGAATGTCCCCGGCGCGATGAACAACAACGGCAAGGGCAACGCCAACGACGCGCTGCGCTTCCGCGGCTTGCAGCTCGGGCTCTTCTCGAACTACCGCATCAACGGCGGCCTCGCGATCACCAACGTCGTGACGGTGCCGACCGAGGACAAGGAGAAGGTCGAGGCGCTCAAGGGCGCCAACGCGCTGATGTTCGGCCTGGCAAGCCCGGCCGGCATCCTGAACCTGATCACGAAGCGGCCGCGCGAGGTCGCAACGGCGACGGCCTCGGGCAACTCGTTCGGCCAGTACGGCGCGGCCATCGACCTCGGCCACCGCTGGGGCGACGACAGGCAGTACGGCGTGCGCTTCAATGCCGCGGGCACGCACATCGAGACCGGCACCTACGGCATGTCCGGCACGAGCGATGTCTTCAGCTTCGCTGGCGACTGGAACCCGACGCACAACCTCGCGATCAAGGTCGACTTCGAAGACTACATGCGCAACGTGGTCGAACAGGGTGGCGTGGTGCCACCGACCGCCGTGAATGGCGTCATCGCGGTTCCCAAGGTGCCGGACCCTCGCCGGCTGCTTTCGGGCACTTGGGACATCTACGACCCGCATACGCAGAACTCGGTGCTGCGCGCCGACTACAGGATCTCGGACGACTGGAGCATCTCGGCCGAAGGCGGGGAGTCGTTCTCGACGCGCGACCGGACGCAGGTGCGCATCGTCCTCACCAACCCGGTGACTGGCGACGGCCAGCAGAACGTCGTGTTCGCCAAGGGCCAGCGATTCAAGAACACCTATGAAAAGGTCGAGACCCGCGGCGCCATCGCGACCGGATGGGTGCGCAACGACGTGACGCTCGGCTTCTCTTCCGCCGAGCGCGACAACAACGGCTCGTCCACCTATTCGCCGACGGCTGCCAACAACAACCGGGCCATCAACATCTACGATCCTGTGGCCCTGTCGGCGCCCGCCGATCCGCACACGAAGCTCAGCTTCAAGCCGACCATCTCGAAGGACTCCGGCCCCTACGCCTACGACACGATCAGTCTCGGGTCCGACCTCAAGTTCCTGGTGGGGGTGCGCAAGACGAAGTACGACTTCAGCCAGACACTGGTCGCCAACGGACCGTCGACCATGACCCACTACACGCCCACCACCAAGGGCTATGGGATGCTCTATGACTTCGCACCGCGCAGCACGGTCTACGCGAGCTACATGCAGTCGATGGAGGACGGCTCGATCGTTCCGATCGGCCCGATCCAGGGCAAGACCGTGACCAACGCCAACGCCGTGCTCTCGCCGGCCGTCTCCACACAAAAGGAAATCGGCCTGCGCTCGGCCTACTTCGACAGTGCATTCGTCAACATCGACTACTTCGACATCCTCAAGAAGAACACCAACTACATTCCCGACGGCCCGAACTCGGTGGTCGACCAGTACGACGGCGACCTGCATCTCTCCGGCGTCGAGATCCAGGCCAACGCGCAGTTGGGTCGCTGGTGGGCGGTCAGCGGCAGCGCGCAGGTGATGAAGGCGATCCAGGAGGGCGGCGCCAACGACGGCTTCACCACCGAAAACACGCCCAGGACCATCCTCACCGGCAACGTCGAATACCGCGTTCCCAGCGTCAAGGGTCTGTCGCTCAAGGCCGGCACGTCCTACATCAGCGAGCGCTACATCGGCAATTCGCAGCAAGGCGCCATTCCGTCGGTGGAACTGTTCACCGCTGGTGCCAGCTGGGACACCCGTACGTGGGGACATCGGACCACCTACATCTTCGGCATCGACAACCTGACCAACCGGCGCTACTGGGCGTCGGCCACCAGCAGCGCCTTCGGTGCCGGCATGGACCGCAGCTACCGGATCAGCCTGAAGACCGACCTGTGAACCGGCGCCGCATCCTGCAATTGGCGATCGCCGCCGCGGGTGCAGCGATGACCACTCGTGCGCGCACTGCACAGGCGGCCGAGCTCGATGCGGCGTTGCGGCCGTATGTTGCAGACCGACCCGTCGAAGGACACGTCACGATTGCAGGGAACCATGCGACCGACGATCTCGTCCTGGCGTGGGCGAACGCGTTCGCGCGCGTGCAGCCGGGCGTGTCGGTGGATATCCGCCATGACACCCGGTTGACCACCGACGCGTTCGACGTCGCCGTCGCGCGCGACGACATCGACCTGGTGCCCTCGGCGCGCGAGCTGGTGCCGTCGGAGACGCAGCGCCTGACCCGCAAGCTGGGCGGACCGCCGCTGGTCGTCCCGATCGCAACCGGCAGCTACGCCACGAAAAGCGGCACTCATGCGATCGCCTTCTACGTCAACAAGGACAACCCGCTGACGAAGATCTCGATCGAGCAGTTGCGGGAGATCTATGCGCCCGACGGCAAGATCACCCGCTGGGGGCAGCTCGGCCTCACCGGCGAGTGGGCCGACAAGACTCTTCACGTGTTCACGGTGCCGATCTCGGATCCCAACGGCAACCCGCTGGGCATCGTCAACTACCTCGCGCAGAAGCTCCTGAACGGCAAGCCAGGCTGGCGTCGCAGCATCTATCAAGTCGACAGCAACGGCCCGGCGAGCGATCAGCACATGCTGCATCGAATCGTGCGTGAGGTGGCTGCCGATCGGTTCGCCATCGGCTACAGCGGCTTTGGGTTCCCCGAGGCCGGCGCCAAGACGCTGGCGATCGCGCAGACGGCCGCAGGCCCTTGGTACGTTGGCACCCATGACGAGGTGGCGGCACGTACCTACCCGCTCACCAGGACGATCTATTTCGGCGTCAACGGGCGCCAGGCCGGCGCGGTGTCTCCCGCGGTGCGCGAGTTCCTGCGATTCGTGCTGAGCCGCGAAGGACAAGCCGTGATGACGGTCGGTGCGGAGAAGTACCTCCCGCTGACCGGGCCCGTCGCGGACGAGGCCTTGGCCGAGCTGCAGTAGCGCCGGCGCGGCCGGGTCGCGATCCGCGATTCGCGATTCGCGATTCGCGTGGATCAACCTGACTGTCGCTTCAGCTCCGATTCATGGTGCGTTGAGCAACTTTTCCTAGATTGCAATCCCCGTGCGCCGCGGGCGGAGCATTCCCGTCCGCGGCTTTCCTTCCAATTCGGATTTCACAAATGAACGGTTACTTCACGAGTCGCGCGTCACTTCGATTTACCACGATCGCATTGGCGATGGCCGTCCTCGGGTCGAATGCCTGGGCGTACCGCCCCTTCGACGGCACGGATGCGGCGGTCGCCGAAGAGGGCGTGTTCGAGCTGGAAGCGGGCGTCGGACGCGTGCATATCGGCGACGTCGACAGCGTCGCCCTGCCTTCCATGGTCTTCAACTACGGGTTGCCCTACGACACCGAGATCGTGCTCGAGGGCCAGATCAACCACGAGCTTGGCTCGACCGCCGACGGCCCGCGCAACAGCCTTGGCGACACCGCACTGTCGATGAAGCACGTCTTCGTCCACGGCAGCCTGCAGGACGGCACCGGCCCCAGCGTCGCCATGGAATGTGCCGTGCTGCTTCCGGAGATCCACGGCTCGTCCGGCACCGGCGGCGAGTGTGCGGCGATCGTCTCCAACAAGTGGGACGCGATGGCGCTGCACCTGAATCTCGGCCTGGGCCGCACGCGCGAGCACGAGACGGCCCGCTCCATCGGCTTGATCGCGGAAGGCCCGGAGAAATGGACCGTGCGGCCGGTGGCCGAACTGCTCGCCGAGCGCGACAACGGCGGTGGCCGACTCAACTCGACGCTCGTCGGTGCCATCTACCAGCACGACGAGAACCTTGCCATCGATGCCGGCTTCAGGCGTGCGCGCACCAATGACGGCATGTTCAACGAAGTGCGTCTCGGATTGACGTGGAGCTTCGCGCCTGGCAAGTAGACGTCGACCAACGTGACGCCAACGCGTTCACGCGTGGCATTGCGTCGAACGCTTGCCAAGCAGAACAACGCGTCGTCGGCAGCGGCGCAAACCGCGCCGTTGCGGCGCCCGAAACGTCACTCGACGTTTTGCACCTGAACGTCGAGATGGACGCCAACTGATTGATTTGCAAGAGACTTGCCGTACCGCTGGTGCTCCGAACCCCACGCTTTACCCCACACGGAGGCATGAAGGGAGATCGACTCACGAAATCTCGAAGCGCCTTGAAGAAGCGCGCAATGCGTTGATGTTATCAGCGTAGCTTGAGTGAGGCGAGAGATGCATCAGTCGACGCTTTCAAGGGCTGTGGTCGATCGAGCACGGGCATTTCCGTGAATCTCAAGCTGGCATAGAAAAGGTGGGTCTGGGGCGCAAAATCCGGTCTCATGTCCAAGTCGACCATTCAGTACGTTACCTCCGCTGGCAGCAGTCGCTGGCTTTGCTGCCCTTGGCCACTCCTGCCTCATTCATGCAAGAAGCGCTCGACGTCATAGGCTGTGGTCTGTCCGCTGTTCATCGGAAGACTCCATGTCGTCCCATTCGATCTCATCAATAAAAAGTCGCGATTGCTGCCAAGCGCGGCGGGGATGGCATGCGGGTCACCCATCCAAACAATGCAACCATCCTCAGTAACCACATTCGCGTTGTCTAAAAACTCCACGCTGACCTCACCGGTCGCCTCGTCGATGCCAGCAATGCGCAGCTCTGTGACGTGCAAACAGCGAAGCAGCCTTTGCGCAACATCCGCATGAAAAACGGTGTTGTAGCCATCAAACTTATTGGCTACGGATGGATAAGCCAATCCGACCTTACCCGTTTGCTCTGTCGTCGAGTCCTCTGAGCTCCTCACTTCCGTCGTGAATACCTTGGTCGCTGCGGCTGTAAGCTTGTAGTCTGTGCTGAAGTCGGCATGTATACGTTTCGAGAAAATCGTCTCGATAAACGCGTAGAACATGTGATTCAACGGCGTATCGTCGAGCAGAGGGCTATGCAGTATTCGGTTGACGCGCATTGCTTCAGCGCCAACCCAGTGGCTCAGATAGACGATGTCCCCAGCCTGCACGCGACTCTCGAGGAGAGCCGTGATCCTTTTGGATGCGGCATAGAACATTGGCTGATTAGGCGGGTTGCACCTCTGGAACCCGACCACTTTGTCTGCTGGAGGCGCACCCAATTCGGCGGCGGAAGTCGGTCGAGTATTGCACTTGCGCGCTCGGAAATATAGTTCCGCGGCGGATCCACCGATTGGCGCCGTGGTGCCGCGCGACGCAGCCCAAAATCGACTCACTAAATGATCCATCGCCACTACGTCGAGGTTCACCCGATTCAGTTCTTGAATCACAGCTCGCAGCTTCAACGTCGACATGCTTTGCCTCCCCTCCTGTAGAGAGTCAGCTTACGTCATCTTGTAGACAACCGAGAGGCGCTTGCTAACGTGGACTGCTATGCAGCGGAAGCAGCTCTCATCGGCGCAGATCGAATCGACTGCTCGGGTGTGCAAAGCAGCCAGTTCAGCGCACTGACATATCGGTAGCCTGCGATGTGGACACCGACACCGTCGACACTCGCCCCTGGTCATCGAACAGCACCCACGTGTCGCCTTGAACGCGCGCGCTCAGGCGCGCGCCAGTCGGCCAGAACCATCGGCCATGCACGAGGCCCGTCCCGACATTGAACAGAGCGACGGCCTGCTCGCTCGCGTCGGCTGCCACCGGCTCGCGCAGGGCGATCCAAGCGCCGGCAGCGGCGATGATGCATTCAGGGCCATACCAGGGCATCTCCTTCCACGGCACCGGAGCGCCGGCCAAGTTGCGAACCTGCACGTTCTCGTCATGCGGGCTGGACTGCGAGAATTCGATCACTCCAGTGCCCAACGAGATGGCGCGTCCGACGGTGTGCGGATCTATCGCCGGCAACTCATCGCGCGCAATCAGCCGGCGAGTTGGCAACGCGTAGGCCCACTGATGCAGGGTGTCGCCATCGCGCATCACCCAGACCTCCAAGTCGTCGACCGCGTCGAGCTTCACGACTTGGCCAGGCAGATCAGCAACCTGCCAAAGCACCTCGCGCAGGCCGCACGTCGTGTCGAGTACCTGCACGCGGCGATCGATGCCGACACTCCAGCCGATACCGTCGAACGCGCGGGCAAAAGCGTTGAGTTCGTGCATGCCCAGGTACTGCGACTGTCCACGCACGAGGTCAAGGCGGGTCACTCGCCAGACCCGCTCGCGCGGCGCCAGCGCCAGCGCAACGTGGCCGTCGTTGGCGATCACGAGTTGGGAGGCCGGCACAGCGAATCGCGCTAGCCAGCGGCCGCGGGCGTCGATGCGAACCGCGCCCGCCTCGCCGAGGGCGACCAGGAATTCGCCATCGGGCAGTACCGCGACATCCACGACCGGGTGCGTGCCGGCCTCGGGTGCGAACCAGCCTGTCGTTCCGCTCGCCTGCGCCAATTGCGCCCTGGGCGGCTCAGGCCAACCGGAAGAGGGCAGGTCGGCCGAAAGTCCCGGGTCCGCGGCCAGTCGCACCAGCTTGATCAAGTCGGCGGAGACGAGCGCGGGCGGATCCGCAATCAGGGGGCCGGCCAGAAGCGCGGCCAAGCGCCGGGCCGTCGGGTTGACTGGCGACGGCAACGCGAGCAGCTCGCGCGCCAACGCGCGGCGTTCGTGCACCAGGTCAACGTCTTCGCGCAGCGCGTCGATGAGTCCCGCGTGTGCGGCGAGGGTGTCGGGCAGACATTGTGCGCGCAGCGCCAGCGCGCGTGCCGCCATCACACCGCCCCCGGCCTCGGCGATGTGCAGCCACTCCGCGGCGCGCGTGCGAGCGCTCTCGAGACGCCAGACGACGTGTACGGCCTGCAGCAAAAGGCCGCGCGCCACCAGCGATTCGGCCCACTCCAGCCGCAGCCGATCGGCGGCTTCGGGCCATCGTTTCTCCAACAGCGCGACCGCGGCGCCGAAGGCATCGTCGCGCCGCGCGACCAGAAGTGCGACCTGCCAGTTGCCGGCCAGCGCGTGCAAGCGAACGATCTGCGCCGCGGGCATGTCCCAGCCCAGCGCGAGCTCTGCGGCCTGCGCGAAGCGGCCGTGCTTCTCGAGATAGTCCAGCGCCTCCTGACGCAGGTTCAGCAGCTCCGCCAGCACGTATACGGCCTCATCGACACGGCCCTGGCGATCCAGCTGCTCGAACGTGCGCCGGTACAGCGTACGCAGGTGGTGCTCGAGCGCCTCGCCGAGTCCGATCGACGTTGTCGCAGCGCGGCGTGAACGAAGCGCAAGCGCGTCGCGCGGCGCCAGCCGGCCGAACGCCTGCCCGAGCGATCCGTCTGCGCCACCGAGCGGCACCGCGTGGCGCAACGCATCGTCGAGCCGACCATCGTCGAACATCTTCAACATGCGTTGCATGTAGGCCGAGTGCTGGTGTCCAAGCAGGCTGGACAAGCCGCTGGTCATCGCCAGGCGTGCGGCCCAATTGCGCCAGCGTTGCGGCAGAACTTTGCCGCTCGCCCGGGCAGGCAGCGAGCGGAGCGCCCGCGCCACGCGCGTGCGAAGGCCGTCGTGCGGCGCGCGGGCAGGCGCAGCGCGCGAACTCCGCGGGCCCGAACCAGCGCCGCGTACCGCAGCACTACCGCGTGCGAGAAAACGAAACACCAAGAATGCCAGCGCGGCCAGCACGCCTGGTGACACATGTTGGTCGCTGCCGCTGCCCGATTCCGGCCGCGCCGCCAGCAAGGCGATCACCGCACCGACCAGCACGAGCACTGCAACGACCGCCGCCACCTTTGCCGCACCACTGTTCATGTCGAGGTTGAAGCCGGAATGCGACGGGCCCTTGGACGCTGGGCTTGCACCGGTAGGCGCGTGGCGGGCGCGTCGAGCGGCCAGCGCCTGGAGTAGTTTGGACGTCTCGGCCTCGGGCGCGCTTGGTACGACGGGGCCCAGCACTTCGCGCAATTCGCGTACGGACGGCTCGACGACGATGCGTTCGGGCGGCGACAGTCGGCAGTCGGCCATCTCGACAAGTCCCATCGTCAGATCCAACCATTGCGAGGGATCGATGGGCGTGGCGTCGGACAGATTCAATGCGTGCCAGTCGCCGCCGATCGCTAGCAGAACGTCGGCGTGGACACGGTTCGCGAGCTGTTGCGGCTGGATCTCGGCGCTGCACAGCATGCCCGACAAGCGCTGCAGCGGCCAGCCTGGCATAGTCTCGCAGGCAACGGCGATGGGTGCCGAAAATCGCAGCAGATCGCCGTGGTCGAAGCGTGCCAGCGAGCTGCCCGGCCGCCAGGACTGCAGGACGAGGCGGCGACGCATCGATTCGTCGTACCACTCGTTCGGCAACCACAGTGCCGCGACCTCACGGTGGCCGACGAGGACTGGTCGTGCGATGTGCGACGGAAATGACTCAGTCGTCGCCATGATTGCCCTCTCTGGCCTCGGCCCCCTGGTTGTCGGTCACGATCAGCAGCGGCTCGAGGTCGGTCGGATCAATCACCACTAGCTGTCGATCCCGCCGCAGCACGGCGATATGGCCGCTGATCGGGCAAACCCCGCAGCGTTCGATCGGTACCGCACTCTCGTACAGAAGCATCTGGCTGCCGCTCGTGGCCAAGCGCAGGTGGCGACGGTCGGCGGACAGCACGGCCAGCGCAGGCGGCTTCGTTCCGCGCTGGTTGGTCAGTCCGATGCCGCGCTCGCCCGGCCCGATCTGCACTTCACTCGACTGCGCGCCATCCACCGCGTCGATAGGACGCCCACTCTGTGTGATCGTGAAAATCTGCCAGATCGTCGCCGAGTTCAGTTTGTGCGCGATGCCCAGGCTGGTGATCTGCGCCTCGGGCGAGCCGTAGCCGACGACCGTGGCGGCCATGTCGATAAGCTGTTTTGGCGCGGGGCAGAGCCGGCGCTGCATCGTCGACGGGGCCTGGTCTGCGCGAAGCTCGCGCAGCCACACACCGTCGCCGTAGATCATCGCGTAGACCAAGCGATCGGCGCCCAGCGGCACCATGAGGCGCACGTTGCGATCGAGCACGTCTGCAGGTGCCGGCGCGTCATCCTTGCCGCGCATCGGCGCGCTCCATGCGACCAGCCGTCCTGCAGCGTCAAGCACGCAGGCGCGCTGCATGTTTGCGCCTTGCATCGACACCATCGGGAGCAGGCGTGCCGTCGCCGCGCTGGCCTCGAAATCTTTGCGCGGCGGTCGTTCGCGCTCCTTGCGAAAGCGCGACATCTGCCAGAAGTGCAAGCCCTGACCGCTGGCACATAGCGCCTGCGTTTCGCCGCGAGCCAGCGTCGCGGCCACGGGCGTCCGCGCGCCGGACCACTGCTGTCGGCGCGGCTTCGCAAGCTTGGCCTGGCCACGCCGCGGCACTGCGAAGACGAGCATTGCCGGCTGGCCGAGTTCGGGGATCGCGACGTGACCCGGCGGCACGCTCATCAGTACGCCTTGCGTCAAGGACATCCGATTGGCGCGCAGAGTCCGGTTCGCCGGTAGCGGGCGTGTGGCCGATCGCAGGGCACGGAATTCGCCGCGCAGGAGGGCCGTGGTTTGGTCCGACGGCGGCAAGGGCAGCATGGCCTCGCGCTTCAGACCTGCGCCGACGAGCAGCGCCTGCAGCGCTCCCGTGGCAAGCGTTGCACCTAGCGCAAGCACACGGTCGTCGCGCGCGAGCGCGGAGGGCAGACTGGCACCGGCTGCGCCGATCCACCAGGTCTCACGCGACGTTTCGCCGTCCAGCTTTCGCAGTTCGGCGCGCCAGCGTTCCACATGATCAGCAGTGGCGGACTCGAAGGAGCGCGATCGCATCAGGGTGGCCAGCTGTTCCGAGCTGTCATCGGGCATCAGCATGCCCGGCGACTGAAGGACGCCCCAGCGCAGGCTGCCACCGTGCTCGCCCGCGCGGCGCGCGAGCAGGATCCAGGTGGCAATGTGCGCGAGCCGGGCCGAACCAAGCGCGCGCGGGCCGCAGTCGAAGATGGCGACGACCGAGCGTTCGACCCTGGCGGCGCGCAGCCGCGGTGCCAGAAACAGATGCTCTGACGCAGCGGCCCGACGCAGGAACTCCTCGGGCAGTTCGTCGGCCAGCAACCACTCCGTCGCCAGCAGGCGCTCGTAGGAACCGCGCGAACGCAGGTCGCCAAGGCCATCGGGCTCTTGCTGGCCTTGGCGGCTGACGCTCGGCGCGGTGCCAAGCAGGTCGGATAGCCGGCGCACCATCTCGCCGATCTGTTGCGCGAGCTCTGCATCGAACCATCCCAGCCAGGCTTGCCAGGGCTGCAGAGGACGCGGGAGGTCTACGACGGTGGTCATGGCGAGGGAGCGCGAGCGCCCTGCAGGCACGCTGTCAGCGTCGCGACGAGCGTGTCATCCGCGGGCAGTTGGCGATCGAGCGGCAGTACGGCGAACGGCTCTGGCCAAAGCAGCAACGGTGCGCGCTGATGCCGCCGTTCCAACGCACGCCACAGCAGGTCGACGGGGGCCGTCGGCTCGCGATGCGTCGGCAGCCAGAGCGCAGGGCTGGCCGCACACGGCGCGGCATAACGAACGCCCTCGACCCAGGGCAGATCGTCGGTCGGGCCGAGCACGATCAGCCAGTCGGCGGTGCCGGTCGCGGTCAGTGCAGCGCGGCGGGCGGCAGGTAGCGCCGCCAGTCGCGCGAGCAATCGCAACGCGGCAACTCCGTGGCCGACCGCCGCGCGCGGCAGCGCCGCATCCACAACGGGACGCCATTGCCATGAGAGTGTCGACAGGATCACGCCCGAACGTCCGCGCGCAGCGCTGGCTTTCAGCTCGGGTCTGAAGCGACGGCCGCCTGCGTCGGCCGCGGCTCCTCGGCAACGCGCAATCGCGCGCGCAACTGTTCGCGCAGCGGCGCCAGTTCGGGCGGCATCTGCTCCGCGCCGAAGTTGGCGTCAATCTCGCGCAGCACGGCTTCAACACCGGCGCTGGCGTCCGATGCATGTACGGAAGATTGTTCAGGCGCGTCGTTCGACGATTCCAAACAGGCTTGCGCGGCTTCGACCAGTCGGCCGGTTCGCGAGCGTGGCTGCAGCGTCGCGGCCTCAACGGCGTAGTGAAGGTGCGGATGCTCGGCCAGCGCGAACAGGTCGCGCAGCGCGTCGCGGGCTTGAAGTTGCCCTGCCTGTGTCGGCAAAGCGTAGAAAAGGGGCCACAGGTCGCCCGGCAAGGCCTCGAGCCGGCCTGCAAGCACGGCGGCGGCAGCGACCAGTCTCTGCGACTTCACGATCCGACGATCGGACAGCCGCACTCCCGACGTGCGCAGCGTGCGGATCGCCTCGGCCAGCGCCGGGCGGACTGCCTCCATGCTCACGTCCCGCAAACGGGACGACAGCAGGTCGAGATCCGCCAGCGAGTGCGTGTCGGCCATCGTCGTGAAGTCGGATCGCCACCCACCTTGCAGCAGTGTCTCGAGCTGCGCATCGGCGACTGGCTCGATGAATGCGTGCAGCAGGAAACGGTCGGCGAAAGCGGCCAGCGCTTCGTCGTCCGGCAACGCGTTGGCGGCGCCGACACACACGCGTAGAGGACATGCCAGTTGCGTGTGCCCGCGACGGAAACGGCGCTCGTTGAGCACGCCCAGCAACGTGTTGAGGATGGCCGTCGAGCCGAGGAAGACCTCGTCCAGAAATGCGACGTCCGCCTCGGGCAGCATGCCAGAGACGTCGGTCTCTACGCTGCCTTCGCGGAGCTTCTTCAGGTCAACGGCGCCGAACAGCTCCGATGGCTCCGTGAAGCGGCCTAGCAGGTATTCGAAGTACCGACCACCAAGCGTCTGCGCCACGCGGCGCACCACGGCGCTCTTGCCGGTGCCCGGAGGGCCGATCACCAACAAGTGTTCCTGGGCGACGGCGGCCAACACGATCAATTCGCCCAACGGCTCGCGCCCGACCAAGCCGGCAGTCGCTTGTTGCAAGCCTGCACGCAGATGGCGGGCCGCATCCTTCATCGCATTCGTCATGTCGTTGACGGGCTGCGCCCGCTCGTTCTGTAGGCATTCGTCCTGGGGCCGACGCCTCCCAGCATCGCTCCCGCCCAAGGACTTGACACGGCGATCATACGTGGGTGGCCCTCTCGCATTACTCGCCGCCACGCGGACTGAACGTCCGCGGAAAGTAGACCGGCCCCGTTCGATCCTTCAACCGGTACGCCATCGGTGGCCGGCGCGAAGAGGCCTCGACGAGGCCAGCCTCCTCGAGGAAGTCCGCCGCGACCATTCGCGTGCGGAAGCCGCTCTTGTCAACGGAGCGCCCCAGCACGACCTCGTACACATGCTGCAACTGCGGCAGCGTGAACGGCTCGGCCAGCAGGAAAGCCGGCAGCGACGTGTATTCCACCTTGCTGCGCAGCCGCTCCACCGCGGCGCGAAGAATGTCCGCGTGGTCGAACGCCAGCTTCGGCCGCTTGAGCAAGCGGTCGACCTCGAACCAAGCGACGTCGGCCGCGTTCGCCCCTCTGGTGAGCGTGACGCCCTCGGATGGGATCAGTGCGAAGTACGCATGCGTGGCCGACCACCCGCGCTGGTCCCGCGTGGCACTGCCCCAGCTGCCCAGCTGTTCGAGATAGGGGCTGGCCATGGCGGTCTTCTCCTGCAGCTTGCGCTGCGCGCAGGCGAGCAGGTCGGCATCGAGGTCGACATTGACGAAGCCGCCTGGCAGCGCCCAGGCGCCGGGGTGGGGCTCGTCGGCGTCGGAGGGACGCTGGACGAGCAGCACCTGCAGCCCGTCGTCTTGCACCGTGAAGATCACCACGTCAACCGTCGTGAACGGGCGCGGAAAGTCTGGCCCCTTCGACGCGCGGCTCGAGCCCGCCGTCGTTGCCGGCGTCGCCATGGGATCTTTCGTCATGTCATTCTCCTCGCTTGACCTGCTTCGATTTAGGTTGTACTGTACATCTTTATAAAGCGTACAAGCCAACTAATCAAGGGATGAGGTGCCAGCCCCAAGCCGGCATGGACACCCCAGATCTCGCGCCATGACTATTGCCAACAGCCGTACCGTCGAACAACTCCTCGCCGCCCTCGATGCCGGCGAGTCGGCGCGCTTCCTGTTCTTCTGGGGCCACCGCCCCTCCAAGGATGGGCGCGTCACCAAGGCCTGTTTCAGCCAGTGGTACGAAGCAGCCTTCAGCGTCGAAGGCGTCGACTACCGCAGCGCCGAGCACTACATGATGGCCGCGAAGGCCGCTCTGTTCGGAGACCTTCTCACGCGCGACGCCGTCCTGGCAGCGACCACCCCGGGCCAGGCCAAGGCTCTCGGCCGACAGGTCGCTGGCTTCGACGAGGAGATCTGGGCGCGGAGCCGCATGCGCATCGTCGTCGAGGCCAACTTGGGAAAATTCGGTCAGGACGGGCGCCTGCGCGACTTTTTGCAGCAGACCGGCGATCAGGTGCTCGTCGAGGCAAGCCCAGTTGATGCCGTCTGGGGCATCGGATTGGCGGCCGACGATCCCGACGCCCTCGACCCCACGCGTTGGCGCGGACTAAACCTGCTGGGTTTCGCGCTGATGGAAGTCCGCGACCAACTCTCGCGCCACCGATGAGGCGGCGCCACACGAATCCACATCATGAAGAAGACCACCGAGCTGACGACGATCAGCAAGTTCATGAGCCTTGTGCTCCGACACCAGCCCCAGAAGATTGGCCTGGAGCTCGACCCTGCCGGCTGGGCCCGCGTCGACGACCTGCTGCGCCTGAGCGCTGCGGGCGGCCGCCCCTTCACGCACGACGACCTTGTGGACGTCGTCACGACCAGCGACAAGCGGCGCTTCGCTCTCAGCGAGGACGGCCTGCGCATCCGTGCGAACCAGGGCCATACGATCGAGATCGACCTCGACCTGCCTGAGCTCGTGCCACCGGACAAGCTCTTCCACGGTACGGCGCGCCGCTTCCTTGATGCCATCCTGCGCGAGGGCCTGACGCGACGCGCGCGGCATCATGTCCACCTCACCGCGAACCGCGACACGGCGATCGCTGTGGGCGCGCGATACGGCGTTCCGGTGGTGCTCCGCATCGACGCCGCACGCATGCTCGCGGACGGCAACGTCTTCCGCTGCTCGGCGAACGGCGTGTGGCTGGCCGGGGCCGTGCCGCCACGTTACCTGGAGATCTTAGAGTGAACACCATTCAACAGACGCCGTCGCGCCGCGACCGGCTCACGGGTGGTCTCGTCGGCCTGTTGGTCGGCGATGCCCTGGGCGTGCCCTACGAGTTCACGCGGCCCACCGACGTCCCGGATGTCCAGGACATCGAGTTCGAGCCGCCCGCTGGATTCCTGCGCTCCCACACCGGGACGCCTCCAGGCACTTGGTCGGACGACGGCGCGCAGGCGCTTTGCCTGCTCGCGAGCGTTCTTCGTAACGATCGCCTGGATGTCGAGGACTTCGGGCGCCGCCTTGTCAACTGGAACGACCATGGGTACATGACGCCGGATGGGCGCGTCTTCGACGTCGGCATCCAGACGAGCCGGGCGCTGCAAGTCATTCGCAGCGGCGGGCCCGCCGTGACCGCGGGCGGGTCGTCCGAGGGCGACAACGGCAACGGCTCCCTCATGCGTGTCCTACCGCTGGCACTGTGGCACGCAGGCAGCGACGAGGAACTCGTGCGGGACGCCTTCCTGCAGTCGCTACCCACCCACGGTCATGTGCGCTCGCAGGTCTGCTGCGCGATCTACGTGCTCTGGGCCCGCCGCCTGCTCGACGGCCAAGAGGTCGAGGCCGCGTGGCTGGATGCCGTGCGCTCCACGCGAGCGCTCGTGGCCGATTCACCCGAGGCCGTCGAGCAGCTGGAGTTCCACATCCGGCCTGACAGCGATGCAACTGGGCGCGGCACGGGCTATGTCGTCGACGCGCTGCGGTCGGCACGCCAGGTGCAGTCGGCCGGTGACTACGAGGCCATCGTGCGCGCCGCCATCGGGCTCGGGAACGACACCGACACCACGGCGTGTATCGCCGGAGGCATTGCGGGAATCCGCTTCGGACTGGCTGGCATTCCGGCTCGCTGGCGCGAGGGCCTGCAAGGCCGCGACGTGGTGGAACCGCTGCTGGACCAGTTGCTGGCGAGGCACCTATGCAGCGGGACCGGAGACCAATGACATGGAATGCACGAACCACTACACGCCGTTGCCCTGCGCCCGCTGGGTAGACCAGCAGGCCGTCTGGCCGGAACGCGGCGAGCACATCCTGGCCCACCACGATGCCGACACCATCGTCGTCTACCAGGCCTACCGACCCGAGATCGGCCAGTGGGCGATCCGTCACGGGCAGCTCGGGGGACCGGCCTCCAGCTTCAACCGCATGAGCTGGGTGAAGCCGAACTTCCTGTGGATGATGTACCGCTCGGGCTGGGGCACGAAGGAGGGCCAGGAGATCACGCTCGGCCTGCGCATACGGCGATCGTTCTTCGACCGGCTTCTGGCGGACGCTGTGCCCTCGTCGTTCGAGGCGTCGGGCCTGGCCGACCGCGGGGCCTGGGCCGCAGCTGTCGAGGCGTCCAAGGTGCGGCTGCAATGGGATCCGGATCATGCGCCCGATGGGGCGAAGCTCGCGCGACGCGCCGTACAACTGGGCCTGCGCGGACAGGCGTTGCAGGAGCTTGCGACGACGGCGCTCGTCGAGGTGATCGACATGACGGCGTTCGTGGCCGAGCAGCGAGCCCAAGCCGAGGGCGACTGGCAGCAGTTGCGAACAGCCGTGGAGCAAATCTACCGCGCGAGCGCCCCCCGGCCTCGCGGCAACGAAGAGATTCCGACATGACGACCACAGACACACTTTCCAAGCCGAACACGGTCGTTATGTACCGGCCGACCGGGCCGGAAGAACTCGCGCTGGTCGCGCAAAGCGATTGGCGACGCTGGCCGCCACGCCTCACGGAGCAGCCTATCTTCTACCCGGTGACCAACGAGGACTACGCCGTGGAGATCGCGCGCGACTGGAACGTGCCGCAGAGCGGCGCGGGCTACGTCACGCGCTTCGAGGTGCAGGCGAACTTTATGGCGCGTTACGAAACCCATGTCGTCGGTGCGGCGAGGCATGAGGAATGGTGGATCCCAGCGGAGGATCTCGAGGCGCTCAACGACCACATCGTCGGCCGGATCGAGGTCGTTTGCTCGTTCCCGGCCTGACAGGCTGCCTGCCGGCTCCCACGCATGTACGCATCTCCACCGAAGGCCAACTCGTGTCAACACGTCTGACCGTCGTTCTCGCCGACATCACCACGCTCGCCGTGGACGCGATCGTCAACGCCGCCAACTCCTCGTTGTTGGGCGGAGGCGGTGTCGACGGCGCGATCCATCGCGCGGCGGGGCCTGAGTTGGTCCACGCGTGCCGCCTTCTGGGTGGATGCGCGACCGGGCAGGCGAAGGCGACGCCAGGATTCCGACTGCGCGCGCGAATCGTCGTCCACACCGTAGGGCCGGTCTGGCGCGGCGGTCATTACGGCGAGGAGGGCCTGCTGGCTGACTGCTACCGCCACTCGCTGGAGGTCGCGGAGAAGAACGGCGCCCGCAGCGTGGCCTTTCCGTGTATCAGCACAGGGATCTACAAGTTTCCTTCCGACCGAGCGGCCGAGATTGCCGTCGCCACGGTGACGACGTTCATGTCCCGATCGACAACGATTGCCGAAGTTGCGTTTTGCTGCTTCTCTGGATCAGATGTGGACCACTACACGCGGCTGGCAGTGCTCAGGGGATGATCTTCAAACGCCGGCTCGGCGAGGCGGGATCGGCATCGACGCCAAGGCGCGCGCGCCATTGCGGGAAATTGGCGAACCGACGCCCGCTTTGACCGCGCGAGCGGACACTGTCGACCTCAACCTGGCCGGCTGCTCACGCTGCATTGCCGTCTGTCGGGAGCGCGGGTCGCAGGCGTCAGAACTCACCACGCCATTACAACGTCGTCCTCGCACCAGTGATCGCACGGCCGGCTGGTCATGGACGGTTTTGGCCAGGCGTGACACCCAACCTCAAGAGGCGTTGCCTCTCTACTGACCAGCCCGCGGCCAGATGCCCGAAGAGGGCCGAGCAGTCACCGACTTCGGCCGTGGCGCGAACTGGGATATACACGAGCGATGGCGCAAGAGCGCGCTGGGCCAAATAAGCACCGACCGGAACATCTTGCACGCATGCCCTATGCTCGAAAGGAGCACAGAGTTCCTTTGCTAGGGACAGTCTGCAAAACCGGTTTGGCGAGCATCAATCCGAGGCGATTGAGGGCGCACGTTGCGTGATCTAAAAATCGGCAGCGTTGCGGTCGCAGAATTCCCTTCAAGATCGTCGAAATCGAGGCTCTGCGCCTCGACTTCCCGCGCTGCGGGCGCACTCATCCCTGGGCTCCCATCAACTGCTTGCGCACCATCCACAAATTGCTCATCGCGAACAGCATCGTCAGCCGCGCGGTGTTCTTGGCCAAGCCGCGATACCTCACCTTGGCGTAGCTAAACTGCTGCTTGATGACGCGGAACGGATGCTCGACCTTGGCCCGCACGCTGGCCTTGAGCTTCTCGACCTTCTCAAGCAGCCGGTCGCGCCTGTTCTTCGGGTTCAGCGCGCGTCGCTTGCCGGGCTGCATCGCCACGTGCCAGGTGACTTCCAGATCCTTGGCATCGTCGCGCTTGTCGACGCCTCGGTAGCCTGCATCGGCGAACACCATTTCCTCTTCGCCGTGCAGCAGCGCAGCACCCTGAGTCACGTCGTTGACGTTGGCAGCTGTGCCGATCACGGTGTGCACCAGGCCCGACTCTGCGTCCACGCCAATGTGGGCCTTCATGCCGAAGTGCCAGGCATTGCCCTTCTTCGTCTGATGCATCTCGGGATCGCGCTCTCCGTCCTTGTTCTTGGTCGAACTCGGCGCGGCGATGATGGTGGCGTCAACGATGGTGCCGGTCTTGAGCATCAAACCCTGTTGTGCCAGGCCGGCGTTGATCGTCGCCATCACCTGCGCGGCCAGGTCGTGCTTCTCTAGCAGATGGCGGAACCGCAGGATTGTCGTCTCGTCAGGAATGCGCGGCGAGCCCGCCAGCCCAGCGAACTCGCGGTACAGCGGCCGCTCGTGCAACTCTTCTTCCATTGCCGGGTCGCTGAGGTTCCACCACAGCTGCAGGCAATGGATGCGCAGCATCGTCTCGACGGCAAACGGCGGGCGGCCGCCCAAGGCCTGATGTGCGCCGCGCGCGTGAGGCTGAATGATGCCCACCAACGCCGCCCATGGCACCACGCGGTTCATCTCCTCGAGGAAGATCTCCTTGCGCGTCTTCTTGTGGGCCGGGTCAAAGCCGAAGTTCGATTGCGTCATGGCCGATATCTTCTCCGACCGTCAGCACTCGCGCCAGTCGTGCCTGCCCTGAGGTTTCGCAGACCTTCCCTAGGTCGTGGAAGTTCAGGGATAACAGCGCGCCCTCAACGGGGTTTTCGGAAGCGGTAAATGATGCGGTCAGTCTTTCCGCGGATCGCGGGATCGAGCGACAGCTTCGAATGATCGTCGGCGGGGTTGCGCAGCAGATCGGACTCTGCTTCGAGCTTAAACCCCGCGCGCTCGAAATCCGCGCGGAGCACCGCCGGGTCGATGCGGTGGAGCTTTCTGACGACCGCGCGCGTGTCGCCGCCGGGTGCGGCGACGTGATCGACGACGCCGACAATCCCGCCTGGCTTGGTCGCCGCGAAGATTTTGGCGAGGAACGCGTGCGGGTCCATCCGTGGAAACTGGAACTGTTCGTTCTCCCAATAGGTGTCGTGGTAGACGAGATGCATCAGCACAAAGTCGAAGCTCGCGGGGTCGAGCGTCAGATCGGCGGCGGTGCTTGAGATCAGGTGGACATTGGGAACGCGCGAGACCAGGCCGGCAAAGTTCTTCTTGCCCGCATCGTCGAGCAGATTGGCGGGCTCCCACGCGACCACCGCACCCTTGGGACCGACCGCGCGGCCCATGATCTCGGCGTAATAGCCGACGCGCGTGAAAGGGGCCGCGGTCCCGGTGAACAGGTCGAGCGCGCGGTCGCCCTGTTCAAGCCCGAGGAACTTCAGCACCTCGACAGGCTTGCGGCTTTCGTCGAGCGCGACCGCCTCGGCCGGCCTCCCGGGAGCGGCGACGGCCGCCCGCACATTGGCGGGAGCGGTTTGGGCTGTCGTCATCGGCAATGGCGCGGCGACTATAAGCGAGAGCAGGAGCGGTTTCAGAATGAGCATTTGGTTTTTTCCGATGGAATAGACCGGCAAGACGCACACGCCATGCTGCCTTGATCGCGTCCACTTCCTCCGCCGCGGAGACGTGACCCGCGCCATAGACCGCGTGTGTCGGGAGCACGTCCATGCCGGGGCAGAACAGCGCGCCATGAGTCAGCGGGAACAGCAGTTGTTCGATCCGCCCGTTGATACCCCGTGGGCCGTAGTCGGCTCCCCACCCTACCGCCTTACTCGTCGGCGACATGCACCAGCAGTCCACTCTTGCCTGGCGCCACGTCGTCTGCCATTGTGTGGCGATCGGGAAAGCTGCCCCCGTTCTGCGAGCGAAACGGAATCGGCGCGTCGTCGAACAGGCGTTCGACGCGACTACGCCACGCCGCCCTGATAGGTTCGATCTCTTCCGCTTTGCTGACGTGGGCGGCGCCGTACACCGGATGGACGGGGAGCACGTCCATGCCTGGATAGAAGAGCGCGCCGTGGGTCAGTGGAAAGAGGAGTTGATCGATCGGGCCGTTGATGCCGCGCGGACCATAGTCCGCAGCCGGCCCTCCCGTCACGACATTTACCAGCGCCCGCTTGCCCTTCAGGATGCCGTCGCCAAAGCGATATTCGTTGGTGCCGTTCTTGTACCCGTAGGCGAAGCCAAAGGCATAGACACGATCGATCCAGCCTTTAAGGATGGCCGGCAAGCCATACCACCAGAGCGGAAACTGCATGATCACCGCATCGACAGCCAGCAGCTTCGCCTGCTCCGCGGCGACATCCGCTGTCTGCTGGCCGGTTGCATAGGCATGACCTGATTCCAGGATGTACGAAATCCGCTCAGGATTGGTCCTGCTCGGAAAGTCCTCTGCATCGAAGACAGCCTTCCAGCGCATGCCATACAGGTCAGACTGAATGACTTCGTGCCCTTGAGCGGCAAGGGCTTCAATTGAGACGTCGACCAGTTGGCGCGTCAGCGAGGTCGGCTCCGGGTGGGCGTAGACGATGAGGACTTTTTTGGCCACGGTGCGGCTCTCCAAGCGGTTTGCAATGGCTGCATCGTGGCCTTTGTTGCGGCATATGTGAAATCGATTGTGTTCTGCTCCACAATCCACGGCATGGATACTGGACGCCTCGATCTCAATTTGCTGCTGACTCTTGAAGCTCTCCTGGCCGAGCGGAATGTGACAAAGGCGGCCGCGCGACTTCACCTTAGTCAGCCAGCAGTGAGCGCACAGTTGAGCCGCCTTCGGGATGTGTTCGACGACCCCCTGCTTGTCCCGGCCTACCGCGGGATGACACCTACGGCCAAGGCGCTCGACCTACTCGGCCCGCTGCGAGAGGCCCTAGATCAACTGCGAATCACCCTCCATTCCCACAAAGACTTCTCGCCGGCGCGAGGCAAGCTGACAGTCACGGTTGCTTGCACGGACTACGTGCAGGCTGCGGTCCTGATGCCGTTCGCGGTGACGTTGAGGCAGCGCGCGCCTGGGGTGCGCCTCGCCATTCGCCACTGGGACCCTGCGTCGATGGAGCAGCAGTTAAGTCGTGGCGAGATCGACTTGGCTCTCACCACGCCTGATCCCAGTCACGTGCATCTGCGAACCTGCCACCTATTCACGGAGACCTACGTCCTCATCGGTCGACGAGATCATCCAAGTCTCAGGCCCGGGCTTACGCCCGAAGAGTTCGCGAAACTGGAGCATGTAATCGTGTCACCGTCGGGCGGCGCCTTCACGACTCCGATCGACGAGGCGCTCGCAGCGCTTGGGCATAGACGCCAAGTCGTTATGTCGGCAGCGTCCTTCCTCTTCGTCCCCGAGGTCGTCTCGTCTAGCGATCTTGTCGCCCTTGTACCGAGGCGGCAACTACGAGGCCAGGCGGACCGACTCGTCTTGGTCGATATCCCTTGGCTTTCGGAGCAGTTCGACATCAGCTTGATTTGGCACGAACGCACCCACGGACACGCGGGCCATCGCTGGATTCGGGACCTGGTTGTCGAGGTCGCTGCTGAGTAACTGGTGGAGACCCCTAAGATCATTGCGTAGTTGGGCACTAGCTCACCCGTCTGTGGGTCCGTCCACTCCGACCAGATGCCAGCGACCATCCATGACTCCGCATCAGCGCGCTTCAGTTGCCACCAGACGCACTTGCCTGATTCCCAGTTCGGCTCTTGCAGCCAGAGCGCCGGGATGAGGCAGCGACGACCTTGCTTCCAAGCATCCCGAAACGCCGGCGAGGTCGCGACCGTCTCGACGCGCGTTGTTCTTGAGAAGGGGCTCTCGCACCGGCTTGCCACCAGGCTTCTTCGGGGGGCGCTCTTTGTACTCGATGCGCCCTTTCTGCCCAGCGCGGATCATCCCCCACTGTCCGAGCCGTCCTACCAACCCTCCGTCGGCATCTGCCGTGAGGGACATCCCAGCGTCGAACGGGCCGACCGTTGGTTTTGGCGGATAGGAGTCGGGCAACTTGACCTTGCCTAGATGGCGTCGGATGTACTGCTCGAGCGAGTTCTCGGGCGCCACGTGGTAGAGGTTGCACACAGCGAATTCCTCTTTCGATGGCCGGGGCGTGTTGGCGCCGACCGAAAATTGAGCCACTTTTGAGGGTCGTGCCGACCGAAAACTGAGCCAGGTGTTTCACCTACCCTGCTGCATTTCTGTGCAGCGGGGTTCGACGAGTGATCACCATGGACATGATTGGAAGAATCCGGCGTCTGCACAGCCGGGGCAAGAAGTCAGAGCGCGAGATCGCGCGATTGACGGGCCTGTCGAGGAACACGATTTCGAAGTGGCTGCGCGAGCCGGTGGAGGCTGCGCCGAAGTACCGCCGAAGCGAAGGCACGACCACGCTGGCGCCGTTCCACGAGACGCTGAAGCTGTCGCTCAAGGTCGACATGCGCAGGCCGGCACACGGGCGTCGAACGGCCAAGGCGCTGTTCGCCGAGATCAGGGCCGCGGGCTACGAGGGCTGCTACTCGCGCGTCACCGACTTCATTCGCGAGTGGCGTGCCGGCGAAGGCATGTCGGTGTCGAAGAACGCGTTCGTGCCGCTCAAGTTCGAGCTTGGCGAGGCGTTCCAGTTCGACTGGAGCGAGGAAGGTCTCGTAGTCGGCGGCATCTACTACCGGATGCAGGTCTCGCACATGAAGCTGTGCGCCTCGCGGGCGTTCTTCCTGGTGGCCTACCCGAGCCAGGGCCACGAGATGCTGTTCGACGCGCACACGCGCAGCTTCGCTGCACTCGGCGGCATCGCCCGCCGCGGCATCTACGACAACATGAAGACGGCGGTCGACAAGGTCAAGAAGGGCAAGGGCCGCATCGTCAACGAACGCTTCGCGGTGATGTGCGCGCATTACCTGTTCGACCCCGACTTCTGCAACGTGGCCTCGGGCTGGGAGAAGGGCGTCGTCGAGAAGAACGTGCAGGACAGTCGACGCCGGATCTGGATCGACGCGGCCAAGCAGCGCTTCGGTTCGTTCGAGGAACTCAACGCGTGGGTGGCAGCCCGGTGCCGGGCGCTGTGGGAGGAACTGCGGCATCCCGAGCATGAGCAGTTCAGCGTAGCCGAGATGCTCGAACACGAGCGCGCCGAGCTGATGCCGATGACGGTGCCGTTCGATGGCTACGTCGAGCGGCCGGCCAGCGTCTCGAGCACGTGCCTGGTGGCGGCGGCGCGCAACCGGTACTCGGTTCCGTGCGAGCTGGTTGGCCAGATGGTCAGCACGCGGCTGTACCCGACCGAGGTCGTCGTGGTCGCGGGCGATGCCATCGTGGCACGTCATGCACGACTCAACTCGAAGGCGCAGACGCGCTACGACTGGCAGCACTACGTGCCGCTGATCCAGCGGAAGCCGGGCGCGCTTCGCAACGGCGCGCCGTTCGAGGATCTGCCGGCGCCGCTGCAGACGCTGCGACGCTCGCTGCTGCGCAACCCGGGCGGAGACCGTGCCATGGCGCAGGTGCTCGCGCTCGTGCCGACAGCGGGCCTGGACGCCGTGCTGATCGCGGTGGAACTCGCCCTCGAAGGCGCACCGCCATCGGGTCGCGTCAGCACAGAGCACGTGCTCAACGTGCTCGGCCGGTTGAACGCGGTGCCAGCCCCGGAGAACGCGGCGACGACCCTGCAGATCACGACGCTGCCGCTGGCCAACATGGCTCGCTACGATAGCCTGCGGGCCACCGACGCCACCGAGGAGATCGACCATGCGTGACGTGATGGTGGAACTCAAGCAACTGCGTCTGCACGGCATGGCCGGCGCGTGGGCCGACCTCGCAGAGCAAGGCGGTGACGCCGGCTTGGACAACGCGCGCTGGCTCGTCGAGCACCTGCTGCAGGCCGAGGGCGTCGACCGCGGTATGCGCTCGGTCAAGCACCAGATGCACGTGGCCAAGTTCCCGGTGCACCGCGACCTGGCCGGCTTCGACTTCGACGTCTCGCCGGTCGACCGCAAGCTGGTGATGAAGCTCGCCGAGATGGAGTTCGTCGACCAGTCGCAGAACGTCGTGCTGGTCGGCGGGCCGGGCACCGGCAAGACGCATCTGGCCATCGCGCTCGGTGTCGCCGGCGTCACCAAGCACGGCCGCCGCGTGCGCTTCCACTCGACTGTCGACCTCGTCAACGCGCTCGAGCGAGAGAAGGCGCAGGGCCGCGCGGGCCGCGTCGCCGACAGCTTGCTGAGGATGGATCTGGTGATCCTCGACGAGCTCGGCTACCTGCCGTTCAGCCAGGCCGGCG
>FTKT01000048.1_pt4 | contig 28720 bp, 28 predicted proteins | sample 1658271 | NCBI WGS metagenome assembly FTKT01 (sample SAMEA3914811, study PRJEB12502) | metagenome | biome: forest; material: soil | place: Canada | collected 2011-08-04 | depth 0.3 m | reverse complement strand
GACGTAAGGCGCCACCGCCGATGGACAAGACGAGTCTTGTCCTGGCGGTCCGGCAGCAGGGGCTCTGTCCTCTCTGCAAGCAGGCGCTGATCGCCGGAGCCGAGTACGAACCGGACAGCCCACGAGAGTGGATCAACTGGTTCGCGGCCTCGAAGAAGATGCTCCACAAGCATCACTTCACCTACCGGCGACATGGCGGCACGGACGAGCGGAACAACCTTCGCCTCGTGCACTCCGAATGCCATCGTCAGCATCACGCTGGTGACGGCAAACGGGCCACATAACCCTGCTGACCTGCGAAGCCCTCGGGGCTTGCTTGAGCCGGATGCGGTGAAAGTCGCACGTCCGGTTCTGAGGGGGCCGGGTTACGGCAACGTGACCCGGCTACCCGACCTCACCGACTGTGACCATCGACGGTTGGCGACGACGGTGACTCGCAGTGCTCCGAAAACCTGTTGGCGAACCACGGCGACGCCTGCTACGTTTCCGGAGGCCGTGCGAGAGAACGAGGAGGTGGTACCCGTGAACGCAATATCGACATGGGTGCTCTCCTCCGGGGTCACGGTCGGGCGATAGGTCGTCCGGGAGCGCCATTCACGCGCACTCCCGAAAGGCACGACCATGCAATTCACCTCTGAGCAGCGCCTCGACGACGGCGTCCTCGAACGCGAATTCACCCTCGGTGAGATCCCCGGCATCCTGTGGACGCCCGGATCCGCCTCTGCAGCCGCTCCGGTACCGCTGATCCTGCTCGGCCACCCCCCGCTCGGACTGCGCAAGATGCACCCCCGGCTGGTGGCACGGGCCCGGCGCGCCGCGGCGGACGGCTTCGCCACGGCCACCATCGAGCTCCCCGGGAGCGGTGACCGGCCCCGTTGGGCTGTCGTCGATCAGGCCCGCGCCGACCTGCGCCGGGTCATGACGGCCGGCGAGCCGGTCAGCGACGAGATCATCGACGCCCTCATCCTCCCGCTGGTCGAAAAGTCGGTCCCGGAATGGCAGGCCGCCCTGGACGCCCTCCTGTCGTTGCCCGAGATCGGCGGCCCGGTCGGGTACTCGGGGGGAGTGATCTCCATCGGCGTTCGCCTTGCGGTGGTCGAGCCGCGCATCGTGGCCGCCGGCTTCTTCGCCGGGAGTTTCGTGCCCCGCGCCATGTTCGAGGAGGCCCGCCAGGTCACCATTCCGCTGCACGTCCTGCTGCAGTGGGACGACGAGGGCAACGACCGGCAGGCGGCCCTGGACCTGTTCGACGCCTTCGGCTCCAAGGAGAAGACCCTGCACGCCAATATGGGCGGGCACACGGGCGCCCCGCAGTTCGCCGGGGAGGACGCGGCCGGGTTCTTCACCCGACACCTGAAGTGAGGCCGGGCCAGCAGTAGACAGTAGGCGAAGCCGGCCAGGCCACCGCCGTCGAGGACAGGCCCCGGCCTTCCTCGACGGCGGTGGCCGACAGATGCCCAACCGCCCCGACCGGACGGTACCGACCATCGGCGGTACCGTCCGGTCGGGGCGGCCCAGTTGAATGAGGACGGGTTGGCCCAGGACTTCAACGTGTGGGGTACGACGACCTACTCCATCGGTAAGTAGATTGAGGACAGAGGGTTTCCCTGTGCAGGTTTTTCCAAGGTGGTGTGCGGTCACTCTGTCGGTCCTCTGCGTGTCGGCGCTGGCGGGGTGTTCGAGCGACAGTCCGCTGGCCTACCGGTCGGGGGTCGCAGATGCGAAGGGGCAGGTCCAGGGGTTCGCGGCCAAGGCGTTCGCCGCGCACAGTGTCACGATCCCTGCCGGCGCCCGGGGGTTGACCTACGACGTGCGTGAGAACGCCGAGGGAACGCCGTTCGGTGCGGAGTTCTCGGTGGACTGCGGGGGTGTACCCGCGTTCGCTGCGCAGAACTCGCTCACGTCGGTCGCCTATTACCTCGATCTGCCGAACACGAGTGTCTACGACTATGCCAAGTCGAAGGGGTGGACCCCGATCACGGACGGCCCGTCCCCACAGGGCCTGCCCATGGACGTCAAGGAGGCTCAGTGGTTCCAGCGTCCCGCGGGCCACAGCGCCGATCTGCAGGTCTTGGTCCAACTCGGCACGGTCTCCTGCCACGTCTATCTGACGGCCGCTGGATAGCCGCGACCGGGTGCGGGTGTCGCTCAGTGCCCTACCGGCCGAGGTCGGCTTCGAACGCGCCCTCTCCAGAACAGCCTTGACGGTAAACGGGTGCCGCAGGCCTTCCTGCTGGTGCCCAAGCCAAAGCCGGGTGGCGAGGCGGTGGGTGGGGGACGGGAGGCTGGTGATCGCTGGCATGTTCTAGCATCCGGTGCATGACTGACGGTACGGAACAACTGCCCGGGGCCGTCCCCGGAGCGGCGGCGGTGTCGGGTGGGGGTGGGCAGCAGCAGGCCCTTTCCTCGCCGTGGCCGCCCTTTGCCTCCGAGGGTGGGGGTGAGCAGGACTGGGCGGCGATGGCGGATCGTCATGAGAGCCGGATGCGGCGCCGTAGGAGGTGGATCGCCGCGGCTGTCGCGGTGGTGGGCGTGGCCGGGGGGACGCTGGCCGTGACGGGTGGGCACGGGGGCGGGGCCCGGTCGGGCGCCGCCGCCTCGTCCACTGCCGTCACGTCGGCCGCCGGATCCGCCGCCGCCTCGCCCGCCCCGTCACCCTCGGGTTCGCCGGCGGACTCGCCGTCACCCGCGCCCTCCGGCTCGGTCCCGCCCTCGGCCTCCACGGCACCCTCGGCCGCGCCGGCGCCCACCGCCTCGGCTGCGGCAGGGCGCTCGTCCGCCGCCGCGCCGGGGGTGCCGACCGCCGCGCCGTCCGCCACCCGGGCCCCGGTGACCACCTCGACCGTGCCGGGGAACCCCAACCTGCTGGCCGACCACGCCGGGCAGGCCGAGCTCCCGCTCGGCCCGGACGCCGGCCTGAAGGCCGTGGCCGGGGGCGACGCGCTGAGCTTGAAGGGCAACACCAACTCCTATGCCCAGTCGACGAGTCGGGTGGTGGACACCGCCCGCGGCTTCACCGTCTCGGCGTGGGTCTACAACGACGCCGCGGGCGGCTCCCGTTCGGCGATCAGCCAGGGCGACGGCGCCTCCTTCACCTTCGACCTGGCCCGCGACGACTCGAACGGCCAGCAGGCCTGGGCCTTCCGGGTGCAGACGGCGGACGGCGGCGCGGACTCCACGGTCGTCCAGGTCCGCTCGGTGAGCACGGCCACCACCTCGCAGTGGGTGCTGCTCTCCGGCAGTTACGACGCGGCGCAGCACACCATCACGCTCTACGTGAACGGGGCCGCGGCCGGATCGGCGAAGGTGCCGGGCGTCTGGAACGGTCCCGGTCCGCTGGAACTCGGCCGTAGCCGGCACCAGGGTGCCTGGGCCGCGCCGTGGGCCGGGGTGATCGGGCACATCCAGGTCTGGGACCGGGCGCTCGGCCCGGCCGAGGTCGCCGCGGTGAAGTCCTCCGGCGGCGCCGGGCCCAGTGCCCCGCCGATCGACTCCTGGCTGGTCTGAGCAGCGGTCGGCGACGAGGGCCGACTGATCCGAGAACCCTGACCGCCGTGAGCCATCGCGGATCACCGCGGTCAGGGTGCTGCTCTGCATGCGGGGCGGCGTCGGCCGGGTTCGCGAGAGCGCCGGTGAACGGCTGGGCACCGCCTGGCCAGTCGGCGTCCGGCCGGTACGGCGGCGGCGTTGACCGTGAACGGCAAGGGGAGTGACGGGCCGTCAGTTTCTGACGGCTCGCAGGATGACGAACTTCGGGTCGCTGCTGATGGTCTCGCAGTTGCCGAAGAGGCGGCGCAGCTTCACGTGGTAGCCGAGGTGGCGGTTGCCGATCACCCAGAGTTCGCCGCCGGGGCGCAGGGCGGTGCGGGCTCCGGTGAACATTCGCCAGGCTGTTCCGTCGGTGGTGGCCTGGTGGGTGTGGAACGGCGGGTTGTTCAGTACCAGGTCCGCCGTTGCGGCGGGGAAGTCCGACAGGCCGTCGGCCACCTGGAAGTGCGCCTTGCCGCCAGGGCCGGTGTTCGCCCGGAAGGTGGCCTCGGCGGAGGCCACCGCCTGGTAGGACTCGTCGACGAAGGTCAGCTCGGCCTCGGGGTTGTCGAGCGCGGCGGCGGTGCCGACCACGCCGTTGCCGCAGCCCAGGTCCACGACGTGGCGGGGGCCGTGGGTCTTCGGCAGGTGCCGCAGCAGGAACCTGGTCCCGATGTCGAGGCGCTCGGCGCAGAAGATCCCGGCGTGGTTGGTGACGGTCCGGCCCGAGACGACGCCGATGCCGGTGGGCAACTCGTAGCTGTGCGGCCAGGGGCTGCCGGCCGGCGCGCGGGTCGCGGGGCTCTGCGCGGCCGGCGGGTCCTGGACGAGGGCCGGGTCGGGGGAGCAGAAGATCAGCCGGGCCTTGCGCACCGCGAGCGAGGTCCGGGTCGGGCCGAGGATCCGCTCGAAGAGCTTGAGGGTCGAGGTGTGGATCTCGGTGACCATGCCCGCGCCGACCACGACGGTGCCGGCGTGCAGGCGCGGCGCCAGGCGGTGCAACTGGTCCTCCAGGAGTGCCAGGCTCTTGGGGACCCGTACCACCAGTACGTCGATCCGCTCCGGTGGCGCGTCCCTGGTGGACAGCAGCCGTACGGCGTCCGGGTCGGCGCCGCTGCGCGCCAGGTTGGCCAGGGTGGCCTGCTGGGTGAGGAAGGAGTCGGTGATCTGGGTCGGACGGCGGGCGGCCAGCGCGGTGGCGAGGGCGCCCCACCGGTCTCCCAGCAGCACCACGGTGCCCGTGAGGTCCGTCGGCTCACCGCCGGGCGCGGCGAGGTCCGCCGGGGCGCCCCCGGCCGGCGTGTCGCCGGCTCCCGCGAGGTGCCGCAGCAGGTACTCGTCGGCAGCGTCCCAGGCACGGAGCTGGTCGCGGGGGTCCTCGGGGAAGCGGGTGAGCTCGAACTCGCCCGCTGACGTCGTCAAACGGTTCATGGTGGCCCCAGGCTAGCCGAGCCCGGGGCGGCTGCTGACCGAGTACGGGCGCCGCGACGGCGCCGCGACGGCGTGGCGACGGGGTGGCGATGCCGTCGAGACGGAGCCGCCCGCCCGCGTGGGGGTGCGGGCGGGCGGCCGAAGGGGGAGGGCAGTCGGTCGGTGGGGGAGGGCGGTTCAGCCGCTCTCGCCGCTCATCGCGGCGGCGAGTCGCAGGTGCGGACGGGCTTCCTCGGGGCGGCCCTGGCGCTCCAGGGTGCGGCCGAGCATCAGTCGCGCGTAGCTCTCGGCCGGGTCCTGCTCCAGCACCCGGTGCAGCTCGGCGGCGGCGCGGGTGAGCTGCGCGGAGTGGTAGTAGCTGCGGGCGAGCAGCAGCCGGGCGGCCAGGTTGGCGGGTTCCGCGGCGACCAGCGCGGCCAGGATCGGTGCGGCGTCGGCATAGGCCTTGGCGTCGAAGAAGAGCTGCGCGCGGGCGTACTCGGCCGCCTGGTCGGGGGCCGTGGCGGGGGTGGAGGTGGGGGTGAAGGCGGTCACGGTGGCCGCTCCTTCCGTTTCGTCGGTCCGGTTCCGACAACCGTGAATGAACCTTCAACTATTCCGTTCTTTACCGGCCACGTCTACAGCGAATGGCGAAGATCCGACCAAAAGCTTGCCCTCTGTACCTACTAGTATGTACGGTCATTCCATGACCACCACGGATCGGCTCATCGAGAGCACGCAGGAGCTCCTCTGGGAGCGCGGGTACGTCGGTACCAGCCCCAAGGCGATCCAGCAGCGCGCGGGGGTCGGGCAGGGCAGCATGTACCACCACTTCACCGGGAAGCCTGACCTCGCCTCGGCCGCGATGCGGCGCAGCGCCGAGCAGTTGCGCGCCCTGGCGGAGCGTCAGCTGTCCGCCCCGGGGACGGCGTACGAGCGGATCGCGGGCTACCTGTTGCGCGAGCGCGAGGTGCTGCGCGGCTGCCGGGTCGGCCGGATGGCGCAGGATCCCGAGGTGATCGCGGACGAGGAGCTGCGGGCGCCGGTCCGGGAGACCTTCGAGTGGCTGAGCGGGCGGCTCACCGAGGTGATCGAGGAGGGGCGCGAGCGCGGCGAGCTGATCGCCGGTGGCCCGGCCGGGGAGCTGGCCCAAGCGCTGGTCGCGGTCCTCCAGGGCGGTTACGTGCTGGCCCGGGCGGCGGGCTCCGAGGAGCCGTTCCACCAGGCCGTCCGGGGCGTGCTCGCGCTGGTGGAGACCCAGGTGAAGAGGTAGCCGGCCCGACCGGGAAGGCCGGACATGAAGACCGGGCATGAAGACCGGGCATGAAGACCGGGCATGAAGGCCGACCGGGAAGGCCGACCGAGAAGGCCGGGCGAAGACGGCCGACCGGGAAGACCGGGCGAGAAGACCGACCGAGACCCGAGAAGACCGAGCGAGAAGGACGACGCCATGCAGGCGATGCAGTACGAGATGACTCTTCCCGCCGACTACGACATGCGGATCATCCGCGAGCGGGTCGCCGCCAAGGGCCACCTGCTCGACGCGTTTCCCGGGCTCGGGCTGAAGGCGTACCTGATCCGTGAGCAGGGGGTGGCCGGCTCGCCGGTCAACCTGTACGGGTCGTTCTACCTCTGGAACTCCCTGGAGGGGATGAACAGCTTCCTCTGGGGGCCCGGCTTCCGGGGGCTCGCCACGGACTTCGGCCGCCCGGTGGTGCGGCAGTGGACCGGCCTGGCGCTCCAGGACGGCCCGGACCGCGCCGGCGCCGTGCGCTTCGCCACCCGCCGGCTCCAGTCCATCGGGCGGGACGGCGATCCGGCGCAGGCTATCGCCGAGACGCTGGCGGACCTGCCCGCCCGGGCCGGCGTGCACTCCACGGCGCTGGCCGTCGACACCAGCCGCTGGGAGCTGGTGGTCTTCACACTCTGGACCGAGCAGCCGGTGGTCGAGGACGGCGACGGCGACGGCGCGGGCCTCGGGGAGCGCTACGAGGTGCTGCACCTGTCCACCCCGGAGCTGGAGAAACTGCCGCGGGGGCGGCACTGGTGACCAGCCGTCAGACCATCGCACAGGCCATTGAACAGACCATCGCACAGACCACGAACACGGGGGACCGAACCATGTCGAACACCAGCGGGCCGAACACCGGCGTGCAGGACACCAGCACGTCGAACGCCGGCGTGCAGGACAGCCTGACCGAGGCCGTCGTCGACCGGGCGGCGGGCTACCGGCTGCTGGACCTGCTCCAGGACCGGGAGACCCAGGAGGCCGCGCTGCCCGGACTGGAGGCGATCGCCCCCGGGTTCCCGGACTGGATCGTCACCAGCCTCTTCGGCGGCACCTACCAGCGCGAGGGCCTGGAGCACCGCGACCGCCAGCTGATCAACATCGCGGTCCTCGCGACGCTGGGCGGCGTGGACCCGCAGCTCACCGGCCACATCCGCAGCAGCCTGCGCGTCGGGCTGACGGAGCAGCAGATCGTCGAGGTCTTCGTGCACCTGGCGCCGTACATCGGCACCCCGAAGGCGCTCGCCGCGCTCCGGGTGGCGGCGACGACGTTCGAGGGGCTGAAGCAGCAGTGAGCACCGGGGCGGCAGTGACCTCCGAGGCGGCCGGGGCGCGCAAGACGGTCCGTACCGTCACCGGCGACCTAGACCCGGTCGAGCTGGGGGTCTGCGACGCGCACGACCACCTCTTCCTGAGCAGCCCGCTGCTGCCCGGTCAGGAACTGGACGACCCGCACGCCGCCGCGGCCGAACTGGCCGCCTTCCACGCGGCCGGCGGCCGGGCGGTCGTCCAGTGGACGCCGTACGGGATGGGGCGGGGCGCGGCCTCGCTGGCCGGCCTGTCCCGGGCGGCGGGCGTCCACCTGGTCGCCGCTACCGGGCTGCACCAGGCCGGGCACTACCGGCCCGAGCGGCTGGCGACGCTCTACGACGGGCTGGCCGGGCTCTTCGTCGAGGAGCTCACCCGGGGCATCCGCGACGACGGGCCGACGAGCGGCGATGGGTCGACGAGTGCTGACGGGCCGACGAGCGGTGACGCCCCGGCGACCGACGGCGAGGCCGCGGCCACAGCCGCAGCCGCGGCCACAGCCCCGCGAGCCGGCATGATCAAGGTGGCGGGCGGTTACCACGGCCTGGACGCGCATGCCCGCCGGGTGATGACGGCCGCCGCCGAGGCGCACCACGCGACCGGCGCGCCGATCGGCGTCCACCACGAGCTGGGCACCGCCGCCCTCGACGTCCTGGAACTGCTCTGCGGGCGGCTCGGGGTGGCGCCGCAGAGCGTCATCCTCGGTCATCTCAACCGCTTTCCGGATCTTCGGCTGCACCGGGAGGCCGCCGAGTCGGGCGCCTACCTGGCGTTCGACGGGCCGTCACGTGCCAACCACGCCACCGACTGGCGCCTGCTGGAGGATCTCACCGCCCTGGCCGAGGCCGGGTACGGCGACCGGCTGCTGCTCGGCGGCGACACCACCACGGCCGGCGCGCGCTCGGTGAGCGGCGGCCCGGGGATGCCCTTCCTGCTGACCGGGCTGCGCCCGCGGCTGGTTCGGGAGCTGGGCGAGGAGTACGCCGAGCTGATCCTGCGGGAGAACCCGGCGCGGGCCTTCGCGGTGGACTGGCGCTGACCGGCCCTCTCGCGCTGGACAGGCCCTCTCAAGGGCCGACGGCCCTTCGGCGTCGGCGCACCGCCCAGGAAGCCGGGCCGACTGCCGGGCCGGTAGCCGGGCCGACTACCGGGCCGACTGCCGGGCCGGTAGCCGGGCCAACTGCCGGGCCAACTGCCGGGATGTCAAAGTCGGACATTCATTACCAAATGATGTCTAATCATCCATATGATCACCTTGCCATGCTCCGGCCGGGGTCAGCTCTCTGAGGCTGTCTCACCTGGGAAGTACCCCCGGTGAACCTGCTGCGGGAGAACCCCGTCCTCGCGCTCTTCACGGTCCTCGCCCTCGGCTATCTGATCGGCAAGCTGAGGGTGGGGCCGATCCAGCTGGGCGGCATCTGCGGCACGCTGATCGTCGCGATGCTCATCGGCGCCCAGCACGTCAGCGTCAGCAGCGACGTCAAGAACGTCGCCTTCGCCCTGTTCATCTTCTCCCTCGGCTACATCGCCGGCCCGCAGTTCTTCGCCAACCTCAACGCCAAGGGCCTGCGGTTCGGCGTGCTCTGCCTGATCGAGGTCGCCGTCGTCCTCGGTCTGTCCTTCGGCATCGCCAAGGGCTTCAACCTGGACGTCGGCACCGCGGCCGGGATCCTGGCCGGCGCCGCCACCGAGTCCGCCGTGGTCGGCACCGCGCAGGACGCGATCGGCAAGCTCAGCGGTCTCAGCCACGACCAGGTCGTCGAGGCGCAGAACCACGTGGCCACCGCCTACTCGGTCTGCTACCTCTTCGGCCTGATCAGCATCGTCCTGCTGACCAGCCAGATCTTCCCGATGATGATGCGGATCAAGCTCCCCGAGGCCAGCCGGGCGATCTGGGAGAAGATGCGCGGCGCCGACGCGGGCCTGGAGGCGGACGAGCAGGCCGCGCTGCCCGCGCTGGTCGGCCGTACCTACCTGGTCTCGCAGGGCGAGGGCAGCAGCATCGCGGCGATCGAGGCCGCGGCGCAGGAGCTGGTCTCCATCGAGGGCGTCAAGCGGGACCACAAGGTGCTGCCCGCCGACCCGGACCTGATGCTGATGCGCGGTGACCGGGTGCTGGTGGTCGGCCGGCGCGAGGCCGTCATGGACACCGGCCACGAGCTGGGCCCGGAGACCTCCGGGGTGCCCGGGCTGGACAGTCCGCTGGCGGTCCGTCAGGTGGTGATCACCAACAAGGAGGTGGCCGGCCAGTCGATGGGCGCGCTCCGCGCCCGGCAGGCCGAGCTGACCACCGGGGTGTTCCTGACCGACATCCAGCGGGTCGACCAGCACCTGCCGGCCATCGGCGACACCGAACTGCACCAAGGTGACACCCTGACCATCGTCGGGGCGCGGGCCAAGGTCGAGCGGTTCGCGAGCAAGGTCGGCGCGACGGTCCGTCAGGACACCGCCGACTACATCTACATCAGTCTCGGCATCTGCGTGGGCGTGCTGATCGGCATGATCACCGTGCACGCCGGGTCTGCCGCGCTGGCCCTCGGCACCGGCGGCGGCTGCCTGATCGCCGGCCTCGTCTTCGGCTGGCTGCGGGCCCAGCACCCGACCTTCGGCGCCTACCCGCCGGTGGCCGCGCAGACCGCCAAGGACCTCGGCCTGTCGATGTTCATCGCGGTCACCGGCCTCGCCGCCGGCCCGGACGCGGGGGCGCTGCTCAAGCAGTACCCGGTGCTGCTGCCGGCCTCCGGCATCCTGATGGTGCTGGTGCCGGCGATGATCTCGCTCTTCGTGGGCCGCAAGTTCCTGAAGATCGAGCCGCCGATCCTGATCGGAGCCATCGCCGGCCAGCAGTGCTCGACGCCGGCCATCACCTCGGTGACCAACATCGCGCAGAGCAGCGTGCCGATGCTCGGCTACACGATCACCTACACCCTCTCGAACTTCCTGCTCCCGCTCACCGGGCCGATCCTGGTCGGATTCCTGGGCGCGTGAACGTGGTGAACGTCCGCACGGACACCACCACCAACACCCGCACGAACGCCATGAACAGCCGCCACGAAGGGAAGCCATGCACTGGATCACGGCCCATGTCTTCAAGCCCTACCCAGAGCTACTGATCTTCCTGAGCATCGCGATCGGGTTCCTGATCGGCAAGATCCGCTACAAAGCGATCGGTCTGGGCGCCGTCACCGGCTGCCTGGTCGCCGGGCTCTTCACCGGCTGGGCCACCGACGTCTCGATCAACGGCACCGTCAAGTCGGTGTTCTTCATCATGTTCCTGTTCGCGCTCGGCTACAAGGTCGGCCCGCAGTTCTTCCGCGGGCTGCGCAAGGACGGGCTGCCGCAGGTCGGGGTCACCCTGGTGGTCTGCCTCACCGGTCTCGGCGTCTGCTACGGCTTCGCCGAGATGCTCGGCTACGGGCCGGGCCTGGGCGCCGGCCTGCTGGGCGGCGCGCTCACCCAGTCGGCCGTCATCGGGGTCGCGCAGGACGCGATCGGCCAGCTGCACGGGATGAGCGCCGACCAGATCACCGCGGAGCAGAACCTGGTGCCGGTGGCCTACGCCGTCACCTACCCGCTGGGCACCATCCTGTGCGCGGTGCTGCTGGCCAACATCGCCCCCCGGCTGCTGAAGAGCGATCTGGCCGCCGACAGCGCGCAGTTGGCCATCGAGCTGGACGCGCCGCAGAGCGATCCGGATCTCGCCGAGGGGTACTACGAGGTGGTGCTGCGCGCCTTCCGGGTCGTCAACGGCCTGACCGGGCGCACCATCGCGGACTTCGAGGCCCAGCAGCAGGAGCTCGGCCGCCGGATCTACCTCACCCGGGTGCGCCGCGGCGGAAAGATCCTGGAGCACTCGCAGCAGACCGTGATCGAGTCGGGCGACGTGCTGGCGGTCAGCGCGCTGCGGCACGACCTGGTCGAGTTCGACCCGGTGGCCCACATCGGACCGGAGGCGGACGACGCGGGCCTGCTCAGCTACCGGACCGAGCAACTGCACGTGGTGATCTCGGAGAAGGCTTACCTGGGCAGGACCATCGAGGAGTTGCGCCGCGAGCCGTTCATGGTCGGGGTCTACATCGACAAGGTGTACCGCTCCGGGGCGCAGTTCCCCTACCGGCTCTCCACCCAGGTGGAGCGCGGCGACACCTTCGTGCTGACCGGGCCCAAGCGGCTGGTCGACCCGGCCTGCGAGGCGCTCGGCAAGCCGGTGCCGACCAGCTTCGCCACCGACATGGTCTGGGTGGGCCTGGGCATCTTCGTCGGCGGCTGCATCGGCATCCCCTCGCTCACCGCGGGCGGGGTCCCGATCAGCCTCTCCACCTCCGGCGGCGCGCTGATCATGGGCCTGGTCTTCGGCTGGATCCGCGGCAAGTACCCCACCTACGGCAACGTGCCGCCCGGCGCGCAGTGGTTCATGGACACCTTCGGGCTTTGCGCCTTCGTCACCATCGTCGGCATCAACGCCGGACCGAGCTTCAGCAGCGGTCTGTCGCAGGCCGGTTGGGGACTGCTGGTGTGGGGAGCGGTGGCCACCGTGATTCCGCTGATCGCCGGACTGCTGGTCGGCCACTACGTGTTCAGGATCCGGGTGCCGATCCTGATGGGCGTGCTCGCCGGGGCGCAGACCACCACCGCGGCGATCGGCGCGATCAACGAGTCGGCCAGGAGCCAGATCCCGACGCTCGGCTACACGATCCCGTACGCGGCAGGCAACGTCCTGCTCACCATCTGGGGCGCCATCATCGTCGCCCTGCTCGGCTAGCGCCGCGTCGGGCGACCTTCGCCCCGTTGCGGCGTCCGGCGCGCACCGGACGCCGCTCCTCGACGGGCAGAAGCTGCCCGACGCGGCACGGAACTACAGGTCGGCGACCGCCCGACCGCTGTGAAGGAGAGTGCAGGACCCATGACCAAGCCCTCGATCAGCCGTGAAGAGATCCGCCGGCTGACCCAGTTGAGCCCCTTCGAGTTGAAGGGCGCCTTCATCAAGCTCGCCGAGAGCTACCAGGACGGCGCGACCGGGCAGAAGGACCGGTCGACCCGGCACATGCTCAACGCCGGTCGCGGCAACCCGAACTGGGTGGCCACCGGCCCGCGCGAGGCCTTCCTCGCGCTCGGCCACTTCGCCCTCACCGAGAGCCGCCGGGTCTGGACCGCCGACAACCTCGGCGGGATGCCCGAGCAGCACGGCATCGCCTCCCGCTACGACCACTTCGCGCGCAGCCACCCCGACCTGCCCGGCATCGAGCTGCTGACCGCCTCGATCAACCTGGCCACCGACCGGCTCGGCTTCGACCGGGACGCCTGGATCCACGAGCTGGCCGACTCCTCGATCGGCGACAACTACCCGGTGCCGGACCGGATGCTGGTCCATGCCGAGCTGGTGGCGCGCAGCTACCTCCAGGAGGAGCTGATGGACCGCCGGGCGCCCGCCGGGACGCTGGACCTGTTCGCCACCGAGGGCGGCACGGCGGCGATGTGCTACATCTTCGACTCGCTGATGAAGAACGGCCTGCTGCACAAGGGCGACAAGATCGCGCTGATGGTCCCGGTCTTCACCCCGTACATCGAGATCCCCGAGCTGGAGGACTACGAGTTCGAGGTGGTCACCGTCCAGGCCAGCCGGTTCGCCGAGACCGGGGTGCGCGAGTGGCGCTACCCCGAGGAGGAGGTCGCCAAGCTCGCCGACCCCGCGGTCAAGCTGCTCTGCCTGGTCAACCCGAGCAACCCGCCCTCGCTGGCGCTCTCCGAGCGGGTGACCGAGCAGATCAAGGCGATCGTGGCGAGCAGCAACCCCAACCTGCTGATCGTCACCGACGACGTGTACGGCACCTTCGTGCCGGGCTTCCGGACCATCGCCGCCGACCTGCCGCGCAACAGCCTGCTGGTCTACTCCTACTCCAAGCACTACGGCTGCACCGGCCACCGGCTCGGCGTGATCGGCCTGAACAGCGACAACGTGATCGACCAGCTGATCGCCGGGCTCCCGGCGGCCGAGAAGGACCGGCTCGCCAAGCGCTACGGCACGCTCAGCCTGGAGCCGGAGAAGATCAAGTTCATCGACCGGCTGGTCGCCGACTCCCGGCAGGTGGCGCTCAACCACACGGCCGGCCTCAGTCTGCCGCAGCAGGTCCAGCTGACCCTCTTCTCGCTCTTCGCGCTGCTGCCGGAGGGCAAGGCCTACAAGGCGCTGGTGCAGGGCATCGTGCGCGAGCGCCTGGGCCTGCTGCTGGAGGGCTCCGGGATGAAGATCGCCGACGACCCGCAACGGGCGGGCTACTACATCGAGTTGGACCTGCTCGCGGAGGCCGAGCGGGTGGCCGGCAAGGACTTCGCCGACTACCTGCTCAAGACCTACGAGCCGACCGAACCGCTCTTCCGGCTGGCCGAGCAGACCGGGGTGGTGCTGCTCAACGGCGGCGGCTTCGACGGCCCCGAGTGGTCGGTGCGGGTCTCGCTGGCCAACCTGGACTCGCTCGACTACCTGAAGATCGGGCACCACCTGAAGGAGATCTTCGCGGACTACCGCGCGGAGTGGGAGAGTTCGAAGGCCTGAGCAGCCCCCGGCCGAGCGCGGACGGACGGACCCCTCGGGGCCCGTCCGTCCGCGCTTGTGTCATCCACGGGCGCCACAACCGGATCTGACGGTGGATCAGGCCACCGGCGCCAGCCTGCCGGTGTGCATCTCGCCGACCCGGCCGCCCTCGCCCTCGTAGGTCCAGAACACCCGCACGGTCAGCGCCGCGAGGTCCATCACATGGCTGACGGTGATGCCGCTGGTCTCGGTCCAGCTCACGAAGTACACGTCGGGGCGGACCTGCGCGACGTGCAGCGCGACGTCCTCCCACTGGCCGGCCGACTCGCCGAGGCCCTCCCAGCGCAGCCGCGTCCCGTCCGCCGAGTAGGCGTTGCGGAAGGACGCGCCGTTGTCGACCTCGAACAGATACGTCCGGCCGGCGAAGCCCGGCAGGGGAGCGGTGGCGGTCATGCGGCGGAGACCCTCGTTTCCGGTCCGGGGAGCGGGACGGGTTCGTCCCGGGAGTTTCGCGTCCCAAGCTATCGGACGGCGGCGGCGGAGGGACAATGGTCGGGCGACACGCCCGTGCCGTCGCGCGCCGGTCCCCCGGCCAGCCAGTGGCCCGCCGGCAGGCGCGGCCTCGCGGGGCGTCGGGAGGTAGATCATGCGCAAGGTAGCCGACTGCCGGGAGTACCCGAGCGAGACGAACTGCTCGCTGGCCATCTCCGGCGAGGAGGAGGAGGTCGTCCGGGCCGCCTCCGAGCACGCCGTCTCGGTGCACGGGCACGAGGACTCCAAGGAACTGCGGGACCAGATCAGGGCCGGCCTGAAGGACGAGCTGATCCTCCAGCACACCTGATCCGGACCGCCCCGCACCCCGCGCCATACGGGATTCTGCGTATGGCGCGGGGTGCGGGGCGCCTGCTGGAGTGGGTGACGGGTACCGAGGAGGTGGTTGCCATGGCCACGGCCGTGGACGAGGACAAGGTGATGGAGTTCCTGGGCCGGGTGGTGACCGACGGCGGCGCGGCGATGGCGGGGCTCTGCACCTCGCTCGGCGACCGGCTAGGGCTGTACACGGCGATGGCCGGCGCGGGTTCGATGACCTCGGCGCAGCTGGCCGAGAAGACCGGCCTGCAGGAGCGCTACCTGCGCGAGTGGCTGGCCGCCCAGGTGGCCGGCGAGTACGTCACGTACGACGCCGCGGGCGACAGCTACCTGCTGCCCGACGAGCACGCCGCGGTGCTGGCCGACCCGGCGGCGCCGACCTACGCGGCCGGGTTCTTCACCATGATGCAGGCGCTGTACGGCACCGAGGACCTGCTGATGGAGGCCTTCCGGACCGGGCAGGGGGTGGGCTGGGAGGAGCACAGCAACGCGCTCTTCGCCGGTACCGCCAAGTTCTTCCGCCCCGGCTACACCGGCTCGCTGGTCCCCGAGTGGATCCCGGCGCTGAACGCCGGCACCGAGGACAAGCTGCGGGCCGGCGCCGAGGTGGCGGACGTGGGCTGCGGCTACGGCTACTCGACGATGCTGATGGCCCAGGCGTACCCGAACTCGCGCTTCCACGGCTTCGACTTCCACCAGCCCTCGGTGGAGGCCGCCCGGAAGATCGCCGAGGAGCAGGGGGTGGCCGACCGGGTCTCCTTCGAGGTCGCCTCCGCGCAGGACTTCCCGGGCGAGAACTACGACCTGATCACCTTCTTCGACTGCCTGCACGACATGGGCGACCCGGGCAGCGCCCTGCACCACGCCGAGATGGCCCTGGCCAACGGCGGCAAGTGCATGATCGTCGAGCCGAACGTCTCGGCGGACGTGCGGGAGAACGCCAACCCGATCGGCCGCGCGGTGGTCTCCGCCTCGGTCGCCATCTGCCTGCCCTCCGCGCTGGCCCAGCACGGGCCGCAGGCGATGGGCAACCACGCCGGTGAGGACGCCATGCGCGGCCTGGCCGACGACGCCGGGCTGCACGAGTGGACGCTGGCCGCCGAGACCCCGGTGAACCGGGTGTACGCGGCCGGCCGATGAGCCGCGGGCACCCCGTGACGAGCCGCCGCCGCAAGTAGATCGGCCGGAATGTCGGGTCCGGCTTGACCAGGCCTCCCCGGACGGAGCACGCTCCAAGAGTGGCACCGTCCGGGGAGGCCGGTGTGCGGCGGATCTTCGCCGTGATCGACCTGCTACTCGACGCCGTCGACGAGGAGACGCTCCTCCCGGCGCTGCTGCCGCTGTTGCTGCGGGCCGTGCCGGGGGACACCCTCACCTGGTCGGTGCGCACGCCCGCCGGCCGTCGCCCGGTCACGCTGCCGGTGGGCCTCTTCGGCCCCGAGGCCGTCGCCGGGTTCTTCCGGTACGCGCCCGCCGACTCGCTCTTCCGGCACACCGACACCGGCAGCGGGATCCCGCTGCGCCGCTCCGACCTGCAGTCCCGCACCGAGTACCACGGGCTGGGCACCTACACCGAGGTGCTGCGGGCGGTCGGCGCCGAGTACCAGCTGGCGATGGCCTTCCCCGCGGGCTGGGCGCCGGCCGGGCGGCGGACCGTCTGCCTGGCGGTGAACCGGTCCGGCAGCGACTTCACGGACCAGGACCTGGCCGGCGCGGAGCTGCTGCGCGCCCGGCTGAGCCACGCGCTGGACCGGCTGGCGCCGCCCGTGCGGCTGCCCGCGGCGCTCACCGCGCGTGAGGCCGCGGTGCTCGACCTGCTGGCCGGCGGGCTGACGGACCGGCAGATCGGACGCCGGCTGGAGGTCTCCGCGCGGACGGTCGACAAGCACCTGGAGCACGCCTACGCCAAGCTGCGGGTGCACAGCCGGGTGGAGGCCGCGACCGTCTGGCGGGCGGCCTCCACGCGCTGAGCGGCGGGTCTCAACAGGTGAAGTCGATCAGGTAGAACGAGGCGTAGTGGTCGGCGGTGTAGTAGTCCTCCTGGGGCGCCTGGCCGGTGATGATCCGGCGGGTGCCGCGGGTCGGGGCGCCCGGGGTGATCACCGTGTACTCGTGGTAGTAGCCGTAGGACTCGGCCGGCAGCACGCCCTCCCGGTTCTGGAAGACCACGCCGTCCTGCGAGTACGGGAAGGGTCCCCCGTTCGCGATCAGGTTGAGGGTGTCGTCGGCCTGGCTGGGCAGCGCGGTCTGGCAGATGCTGCCGCTCACGTCCGCGTGGGCGTCGGCGGCGAAGACGGCGGTGGGCGCCAGGGTGAGCAGCCCGACGGTCAGGACGGTCGCGGTGCGGGTCTTCAACGCGCGTAGAAGTGTCTGCATGCCAAGCAGTCTGAGGGGTCGTCAGCGGCGGGCGGAAGCCCCCGGGAAAGACTTCATGTCCATGTAACTGGGGTGGAACCCGGGCGACGCCCGGAGTCCGCCGGCCGATCGCCGGGGCGGTCGGGGCCGGTGTGAGACATCCGACAGAGCGTTGTGAATGATCATGTCATCTGCCTAACCTGCAGGTCGTCCGCCTTAGGCGGGCCCTGCCGCCGGGACGCCGAGTCCTGCCCACCCGCCGGCGGGCACCACAGCACCGAACTGGGCAGGAGCGGGGGACCCAGGTCAGTTGCCGACCCCGCCTGCGCGCACGCGGGGAACCGGCTCGGGGTGAAGCCGTCCCGTCGACGGCAGGGCCATCGTCCGCGGCCCCAACCCGACAGCTCACCTCGCAGGCGTCGCAGAGGACCCCTTCATGCTCTCTTCCGCACCTGCCCGCCTCAGTCTGATAGCCGGGACCGTCGGCCTGCTCACCGTGCCGCTGGTCGGCAGCGCCCAGGCCTGGGGCACCCCCCGGGTGACCCAGGACCGGCTCACCCCCGCCACGGCCACCGCCGGCCGGCCGGCCACCGCCTCGCTGACCCTGCACTCCTCCGCCTGCCTCACCGCCCGCACGGTGGGCGTGGGCGTGCGCGACGCGGCCGGGAACAACCTCGACTTCCCCGGCTCGCTCTCCAACGCCCGGATCTGCCCGGGCGGCCTCTCGCTGACCACCGGGGCCCGCGCGCTGCCGGCCGGGACCTACAGCACCTTCGGGTTCTACCAGGACCTCGGCGGGGCCTGGCACAACCTGTCCACCCAGACCCTCACGGTGTCCGCCACCGCCCCGGTCGCGCCGCCGGTGACGCCGCCCGTGACCCCGCCCGTGACGCCGCCCGTGACGCCCCCCGTCACCCCGCCGGTCACCCCGCCCGCGACCGGCGGCTCCTCCCCGGTCCCCGGCAAGAGCCTCACCTGGTCCGACGAGTTCAACGGCCCGCTCTCCGCCGCCCGTTGGAACACCGCGAGCTCCAGCTCGTACAAGTACGGCACCCACAACCCGGACGACAACAAGCTCGACTGGCTGGACCCCTCCGACGTCAGCGTCGCGGGCGGTACGGCGACCTTCACCGCGCAGCCCAGCAGCCACACCCTGGAGAACGGCAAGCAGGCCTGGACCACCGGCCTGATCACCACCGAGGGCACCAGCGAGGGCTTCAAGGTCAGGACCGGCGACTACGCCGAGACCCGGGTGCAGCTGCCCGCCGGCTCCGGCGCCTGGCCCGCCCTGTGGACCTGGCAGAACGGCGGCAGCGAGGTCGACTCCTTCGAGTACCACCCGGACAACCCGAACCTGCTGGAGCTGACCAACCACGTCAACCCCGGTCAGAAGTACCTGACCGACGCCTCGGCGGTCGCCCCCGGCAAGTGGGTGACGATCGGCACCTACTACGGCGCCGACTCGGTGGACTGGTACGTCAACGGGGTCAAGGTCTTCTCGGACAACACCGGGGTCGGCGCCAACTGGTCGGCCTACCTGATCCTCAACCTCTCGGTGGGCGCCGGCGCCTACCACCCGGGCCCGCAGGGCACCGCGCCGATCAGCTTCGCGGCGGACTACGTGCGCGTCTACCGCTGACCGCTCAGCCGGTGACCCGGACCACGAACGACGCCGTGTCGTTCGACGGGTTCGGGTCGCCGGCGCTCTCCACGGTGACCCGCCCGCCGTGCAGCGTGCCGCTGAGCCCGTCCGCGACCCGGACCGGCACCAGCGCCGTCGCGGACCGCAGCCGGGGCAGGCCGGCCCCGAAGGTGCAGCGCACCACCGACTCCGCGGCCCGGCAGTCGGCCGGGAAGTACGGCCCCACCGGCCGCACCCCCGCCGGCAGCCGCACCACCACGGTGAACTCCCCGGCCGGCTCCGGCCCGAGGTTCGCCACGAACGCGTGCACCGTGGTCACCCCTCCCGCCGCCACCGGATCCGGATCGAGCGGGACCGCCTCCAGATCGGCGCCGGTCGGGGCGGCGAGCAGGGCGGCGCTGAGCAAGGGGGCGAGCAATGGCATCATCCGGTCACTCTAAGACGACTATCGGTGACCTGTCGTCACGGAGCCAGCACCTGGCCCAGCCGTTCCGCGATCTGGCGCATCACCGGGACCAGTGAGCTGCTGCCGGCCCGGTCCTCCAGGGCGCGGATCCGGGCCTCGGGGCCGGAGACCGACAGGGCGGTGGGTGTGGGTGCGCCCGGGACGGCGACGGCGATGCAGCGGACGCCGATCTCCTGCTCCTGGTCGTCGACCACGTAGCCGGCCTCGCGGGCCAGGGCGAGCTGGGTGAGCAGCTGCTTGGGGTCGGTGACGGTGTACGAGGTGTGGGCGGGCAGCGGCTGGGTGCCCAGCACCGCGCGGGCCTCGTCCTCGGGCAGCTGGGCGAGCAGCGCCTTGCCCACGCCGGTGCAGTGCGGCTGCACGCGACGGCCGACCTCGGTGAACATCCGCATCGAGCGCCGGGACTGCACCTGGCCGACGTAGACCACCTCGCCGCCCTCCAGCACCGCCAGGTTGGCGGTCTCGCCGGTGGCCTCCATCAGCTCGGCCAGATACGGGCGGGCCCAGCTGCCGAGCAGCCGCCCGGCCGTCTCGCCGAGCCGGATCAGCCGCGGCCCCAGGGTGTAGCGGCGGGCGGTGTCCTGGCGGACATAACCCTGTTGCGCGAGGGTACGAACCAGTCGGTGGATCGTGGGCATCGGCAGGCCCGAGGTGCCGGACAGCTCGCTGAGGGTGGCGACGCCGCCCGAGTCGGCCAGCGCCTCCAGGAGCTGGAAGGCTCGCTCGACCGACTGGACGCTGCCGGAGCTGCGGTCGGCGCTTGTCGAAGCCGTGGCGGGAGTGCTGGGCACCGGCGTTCCCTTCGCTGTCGGGGGAGGAGTAGGCTCCCAGCGATCAAACTCAACAAACCGTTGAAATTCTGCATCGCGGAAACTATTCTCCACCTTACAGAATCGAACTCGCCAGCAGACGGGTTCGGATCGAGGAAGTTCCCACCGGAACTTCCTGCCCCAGGCTCAACCGTCCAAGGAGTGTCCTGCCCATGGCTACAGACCAGGGTCCCGGCGCAGCCCCCGCCGCTCCGGTCGTCACTGTCGCCGGTCCGCGCGTCCCCCGTGCGGAGGAGGTGCTCACCCCGGAGGCGGTCGCCTTCGTCGTCGGTCTGCACCGCACCTTCGAAGGCCGTCGGCGGGAACTCCTGGCCCGCCGCAAGGCCCGCCGGACCGAACTGGCCAGGGTCGGCACACTCGACTTCCTGCCCGAGACCACCGAGGTCCGGGCCGCCGACTGGAAGGTCGCCCCGGCGCCGCGGGCCCTGCAGGACCGCCGCGTCGAGATCACCGGTCCCACCGACCGCAAGATGGTCGTCAACGCGCTCAACTCCGGCGCCAAGGTCTGGCTGGCCGACTTCGAGGACGCCACCTCGCCCACCTGGCAGGCCGTGGTCACCGGCCAGGTCAACCTGATCGACGCCTACGAGGGCCGGATCGACTTCACCTCCGAGCAGGGCAAGAGCTACACCCTCAAGCCCGCCGCCGAACTCGCCACCGTGGTGGTCCGCCCGCGCGGCTGGCACCTGGACGAGAACCACCTGCTGGTGGACGGCGAGCCGGTGGCCGGCGCCTTCTTCGACTTCGGCCTCTACTTCTTCCACAACGCCGCCAGGCTGGTCGCGCGCGGCCCCGAAGACCCCAACTCCGGGCCGTACTTCTATCTCCCGAAGACCGAGAGCCACCTGGAGGCGCGCCTCTGGAACGAGGTCTTCACCTACGCCCAGGCGCAGTTGGGCATCGAGCACGGCACCGTCCGGGCCACCGTGCTGATCGAGACGATCACCGCCGCCTTCGAGATGGACGAGATCCTCTACGAGCTGCGCGACCACGCCGCGGGCCTCAACGCCGGCCGCTGGGACTACCTCTTCTCGATCGTCAAGAACTTCCGCGACGCCGGCGAGCGGTACATCCTGCCCGACCGCAACAGCGTGGGCATGACCTCACCGTTCATGGCCGCCTACGCCCGCCTGCTGGTGCAGACTTGCCACCGGCGCGGCGCGCACGCGATCGGCGGCATGGCCGCCTTCATCCCCTCCCGCAAGGACCCCGAGGTCAACGCGGCGGCCCTGGAGAAGGTCAAGGCCGACAAGGACCGCGAGGCCGCGAACGGCTTCGACGGCTCCTGGGTGGCCCATCCGGACCTGGTCCCGGTGGCCCGCGCCAGCTTCGACGCGGTGCTCGGCGAGCGGCCGAACCAGAAGGAGAACCCGGGCTCCGCCGAGCAGGTGACGGCGGATGAGCTGCTGGACATCGCCGGCGCCGGCGGCTCCTGCACCGAGGCCGGCCTGCAGAACGCCGTCGCGGTCGGCCTGCGCTACAGCGAGGCGTGGCTGCGCGGGCTCGGCGCGGTCGGCATCTTCAACATGATGGAGGACGCCGCCACCGCCGAGATCTCCCGCTCGCAGATCTGGCAGTGGATCCACAACGGCGTGGTGCTCTCCGACACCGGGGAGAAGGCCACCGCCGAGCTGGTCCGCCGTCTGGTCTCCGAGGAACTCCTCACGGTGCGCGCCGAGTCGGGTGACGAAGCGTACGCGGCCGGCCGGTGGGCCGAGGCGCGCCAGCTCTTCGAGCAGGTCTCGCTCGCCGAGGACTTCGTCGACTTCCTGACGCTGCCAGGCTACGCACTGCTCGGCTGAGCTCTTACTGCCGTTTCGTACGGTCCGCCGGGGCGACCTGTCCCCGGTGGACCGTGCGCTTTTCTGCCGGAAGGTCAACCCTCATGGTCCGCATGTTCCTCAACGGTCAGGCGATGCGCGGCGGCGAGTTCCACCCGCTGCTCGGCGGGGCCCCGTTCCTCGGCGAGGTAAGCACCGCGCCCGGCTACCGGTTCTTCTCGGTCCGCGACGAGTGCCCCGGCCTGCTGCCCGATCCCGGCGCGGACAGCGCCATCGAGGGCGAACTGTACGAGCTGAGACTGGAGTTGCTGCGCGACGTGATCCTGCCCGGCGAGCCCCCCGAGCTGGAGTTCGGGGTGATCCGGCTCGCCGACGGCAGCGCCTGCTTCTCGATGCTGCTCGGCCGGGCCGAGCCGGCCCGTGGGGTGCACAAGGAGATCACCGAGTTCGGCGGCTGGCGCGCCTACCTGGCCACCCTGGGGCGCACCCGCTGACAGCGCACGCGTAGGTGCCCCGCCGGTCCGTCGGCGGGGCACCTACGCGTGCGTCGTCAGTTGCCGGGCGTCGCGGAGGCGGAGGCGGAGGCGGAGCGCAGGACGTCGGCCGCCACGGCGGCCTGCTGCTGCATCTGGGCCTTGATGGTCCGCAGTTCGCCCCGGTGCTGGGCCATCGCGGCCCGCTCCAGGTTGGCCTCCACGGTGAACCAGACGCCCACCACGTTCTCCTGCTGCTTGCAGGCCACATCGGCCTGGGCGGTCTGCTGCTCGCCCGGTCCGGGGTCCTTTCCGGCGAACGCGGGGTCGTTCACCGCGTCCAGCGGAGTCGCATAGTGATATCCGTGCCCGAGCATGCAGGCGGACCACTTCTTGAAGACGGCCTGGACGTCCGTGTCCTGCATGGACTGGGTGAATCCCTGGGAATTTATCAGTTTCACCAGATCGGCATCCCCGAAGAAGGTGGCGTCGGCCGTCAGTTTCTTCGTCATTTCGCCGGTGCAGCCGCCGGCCGGTACCTGAATTCCGTGATAACTGAACGCCGTCCCGTCGTTCTTGCCGGGAGTCCCGTTTCCGCGCATCACCTTCAGGTAATCCGGGTCGTTGTTCGCCGGCGTCGAGTCCGGGGAGCCGGGAGCCGGTGCGTGGAAGCCCGGGTTCGCCGGTCCGAAATGATATCCGGTCAGTTTCGCCTGCTCGGCGCTGGTCACCCCGTAGCGCATTTCCGTGATGGTGACGGGGCCGCTCTTCAGGCTGAAGTCCTCGCTGGGTACGGTGAATCCGTAGGGCTTCATGCAGGACTGCAGCAGGGCCTGCGAGGCCCCGCTGATCCGCAGCTGGTCCTCGTGCGACACCAGGTAGTCCGCGACCGGGAGCCGCAGCTCGGCGGTGGCCAGCAGGGTGGGGGTCGCCGAGGGCGCCGGGGCCGCCGCGTCGGCCGCCCCGGAGCAGCCGGAGAGCACCGTCAGTGCGGCGACGGCCCAGGCGGCGACGGGCAGGGCGCGGAGCGAGCGGGTGGGAGCGGGCATGCCTGACAACTCCTCAAGCGGCTGGGATCCGGTGCGATGGGGCAGGTGGGGGATCGGGGGACACGGTGGACGGCCGGCCGGGGTGCCCGGCCGGCCGTCCCGCAGCGGCTTAGAAGAACAGCAGCGAGGCGTTGTTGTTGTAGGTGAAGCCGAGGCGGTTCAGCCACTGGCCCGGCTGCAGGGTGTCGTAGTTGCCGGCGTAGCCGTGGTTGACGTAGATGTTGGCCCAGTCCGGGCCGTAGTTGACCGCGGAGGCGGTGTTGTTCTTCACGTAGTCGCCGTTGTTGAAGCGCCATCCGGCGAAGTCGTAGACGTTGCTGTAGACGTTGACCGAGCCACCCGCGAAGTTCGAGTTCTCGTACAGGGTCACCTGGTCCGCGGACGCGACACCGGCAGCCCCGAGAGTGGCGAGAGCGGCACCGGCGATGCCGAGTGCGATTGCGGCCTTGATACGCATGGTTCCATCCTTCGTGGTCGTCCGTGGGATGTCCGCCGACCGGAGGATCGATTTCCTCCTGCCGACGACCAGAACGCTACGCACGGCTCAATCGGGCGGCAATGCCGTTTGGTTACCGGGCGGTTATCGCGAGGTTTCCGAGCGATTTTCCCGCGTTTATCAGGCCAATTCGGGCATCGGGAGCGATCCCTGGGGTTCTCCGGCGGAACGCGCGTACTGCAGCGACTGACGCATCGCGAAGTGCACGAGCAGCCGTCCGTAGACCTCCTGGTGGATCCCGTCGGCGGTTCGGCTGGTCAGCGGGCCGGTGTCGTGCGTGGTGCCGAAGAGCGCGCTGAGCAGGGCCTCGCCGCCGCCCGCGCCGCGGGTCAGGGTGTCCAGCAGTTCGGCGGCCGGTGCTTCGGCGGGGTTCAGCAGGGTGGTGACGGCGTCGGGTGCGATCACGCGCACTGTCCGGCCGTGCAGCCTGGTGAGGAACGAGCCGTCCGGCAGGCGCTGTTGGACCTGGAACGGGACCCGGGCGGGGCGCAGCCGCCAGAGCAGTGGGGCGTCCCGGGCTGCGGCGTCGGCGAGCAGTGCCGGGTCCGTCGGCACCTGGTCGAGCACCAGCAGGGTGTCCGGGCCGGTGGACCGCAGCAGGGTCCGGGTCGACTCGCCCTCGGCCCAGGTGGCGTCCAGCACCGCTCCGGTGCCGGTTTCCAGCAGCCCGCTGAACAGCAGTCGGGGCGGATGGCCGGCTCCGTCGGGCAGTTCGACCTGTTGTTCCCGTAACAGCAGCAGGCGGCGTCCGCGCCAGTGCGCGTCGGGCGAGTCCAGGGTGGCCAGTGGTCGGACGACCGCGCGGAAGAGCGCTTCGAGCGGGCCGCTGCCGAGCCGTTCCCGGGCCTGGAAGATGCTGGCCTTGCTGGGGATCCGCTCCCCGTCCCAGAGCCCTCCCCAGCGCAGCCCCGCGGTGAGCCGGTGCATCACGTCCAGGTAGGGAGCGGGGGAGAAGAGCGCCATCGCCAGCACGAAGTAGACCATCAACCGGGCCGACAGCAGTCGCCTTCGCTGTTCGGTTCGGCCACAGGAGGCGATCGCCGCATCGACCACCTCCGCCGGATAGCTGCGCACCAGCAGGCTTATTCCGGCGATGTCCCCTAAATCAGACAACATGACTCCTCGGCTCGGAGACAGGGAAAAGAGGGAGCTGTATGCGGCAGGTCCGAGCCGCGGGGCGGCCCGGACCTGCCGTCGGTGCAGGGGCGAGGGTGGTCGCCCGCAGCGGGCTAGCCGGCTGCGACTCGCCAGGGTCCGGGGGTACATGGGCGTTGACACGAGGTGCCGGCCTTGAGGCGCGGGCGGTGCGCCGTGAACCCCGGCCGCGGGCGGTGCGCCGTGAACCCCGGCGCCATCTCGGTCTTCTTCAGCCACATGTGGATCGTGAACCCCCGTTCGTCCCCCAAGCTACCCCGTCTTTCCTCGGCTGAAAAGGATTGATCCGATGCATGGCTCGAACTGGGCACCGATCGCTGGCAGTTCCGACCATTGACTGACGAATCGTCAGTCCCCTTGCCGCGGCTGCCTGATCACCAGGACCGCCACCGCCAGCGCCGCCACGATGAACCAGGCGCCGGCGGCGAAGGCCGCGTCCAGGCCGCGCACCAGCAGCAGTCGGGCGCCGCCCGTGCCGTGCCGGCTGACCGTGCCCGACACCGAGACCAGGACGGCCAGGCCGACCGTCGCGCCGGTCATCTGCATGGTCTGCAGCAGCCCGGCGGCCGCGCCGGCCTGCTCGGACCCGACGCCCGCGAGGATGAGGGAGCTCATCGGCATGAAGCTCAGCCCGACCCCGATGCCGAGCAGCAGCATCGGTCCGAACAGTGCGCCGAGGTAGTCGCTGGTGGGGCTCAGCCGGGTGAGCCAGAGGTCGCCGAGGAGCATCAGCGCGGCGCCCACGGTCAGCACCTGGCGCGGGCCGAAGCGGCGCAGCACGCGCGGCACCAGGCGGACGGTGGCGAACATGGCGAGCGTCAGCGGCAGGAAGGCGAAGCCGGCCCGCAGCGGGCTGTAGCCGAGCACGACCTGGACGAACTGGGTGAGGAAGAAGAAGGCGCCGAACATCCCGGCGGGCAACAGCAGCAGGTTCACATACGCCCCGGCCCGGTTCCGGTCGGCGAGCAGCCGCAGCGGGACCACCGGTTGCCGGGCCCGCAGCTCCACCAGCAGGAAGCAGCCGAGCAGCACGGCCGCCAGGACGAAGGAGACCAGCGCCTGGCCGTCCCCCCAGCCCTGGGCGGCGGCCCGGATCAGCCCGTAGACCAGTGAGGTCGCGCAGGCGGTCGCGGTGAGCGCCCCGAGGGCGTCGAACCGCCCTGTGCGGCGCGGCGGTTCGACGACGAAGCGGTGGGCGGTGAGCAGCACCGCGATGCCGACGGGCACGTTGATCAGCAGCGACCAGCGCCAGTCGGCCCAGGTGGTGACCATCCCGCCGAGGACCAGTCCGAGCGAGGCGCCGATCCCGGCGCTCGCGGAGTAGATGCTCAGCGCCCGGTTGCGGGCCGGGCCCTCGGCGAAGTTGGTGGCCAGCAGCGCGAGCACGTTCGGTGCGGCGAGCGCGGCGCCCGCGCCCTGCAGGGCGCGGGCCGCCAGCAGTAAGCCGCCGCTGCCGGCCAGGCCCCCGAGCAGCGAGGCCAGGGTGAAGAGCAGGACGCCGGCCGCGAAGGTGCGACGCCGGCCGAGCAGGTCGCCGATCCGGCTGCCGAGCAGCAGCAGGCCGCCGAAGGCGAGGGTGTAGCTGTTCAGGACCCAGGACAGGCCGGTCGGGCTGAAGTGCAGCTCGTGCTGGATCTTGGACAGGGCGACGTTCACCACGGTGCTGTCCACGCCGGTCATCAGATAGGCGCCGACCAGGACGGCCAGCGTCGCGCCCGGGCGGTGCTTTTGGGCGGTGGTGGTCGGGGTGTTGGATACGGGAGTCACGGTCGTCACGAGGTGGGCTCCGAAAAGGCAGTAAGCGGAGATACTCTCCACTTGATGGTCAGTAAGATACGGAGAGGCCCTCCGCTTCGCAAGGGGGCTTCGCAGGGAGGAGTCGCCATGCCGGAGCGCCCGATGCGCGCCGACGCGCGCCGCAACTACGAGCGGCTGCTGAGCGCGGGGGCGGCCGCCTTCGCCGAACGCGGGGAGAGCGCCTCGATGGACGAGGTCGCCAAGCGGGCGGGGGTCGGCGCCGGCACGCTCTACCGGCACTTCCCCACCCGGGAGGACCTGGTGGAGGCGGTCTACCGGTCCGGGCTGGAGGAGGTCTGCGCGCGGGAGCGGGAGCTGCTGGCGACGGCCGCGCCCGGCGAGGCCTTCTACGCCTGGCTGCCGGTGCTGGCCGCGCACTGGCGCGACTGCGGGGAGCTGAAGACGCTGATGACGGCGCTCTTCGAGCGGGACAGTGTCGCGATGACCGCCTGCCGTGAGCTGATCTTCGCGGCGGCCGGCGAGGCGCTCGCCGACGCCAAGGCGGCGGGCACCGTCCGGGACGACCTGGAGGTGCTGGAGCTGCTGCGGCTGCTGCATGCCGCGGTCCTGGCGGCGGCGCCGACCAAGGGCCGCGGCTCGCTGCCGCTGGAGCGGATGCTCGCGCTGGTCACGGACGGGCTGCGGCCCCGGGGCTGAGACCGCCTGCCGGCTGAGGCCCCGGGGCTGAGACCGCCTGCCGCCTGCGGGGCGCCGTGACGGACGGCGCCCCGGCCGGAGGCCCCGGTCCGCCCTGATGCTCCGTATGCGAATGGTGTATTCGGTGGTGCTTCGGGGCGGTATGGGGGGTTCTTCCTGGTGGGATCGCCAATGGTGTGGCTTCAACGAGTTGTTGAAGATGGGCCCACCGAAGTCTTGACGCCCCGTCGGGATGCGGCCTACCTTTATTTCGCATACCAAAACCTAATTTCCGTATCGTGGAATTGAAGGCGGGTAGCCGATTCCACGCCGGATGAGGTCTCCGACCCACCACGAGTCGACGCAGGAGTAACCCGATGGCACGTATGACAGCCGCCCGCGCGGCAGTTGAGATCCTCAAGCGCGAAGGCGTGGACGTCGCGTTCGGCGTGCCCGGCGCCGCGATCAACCCCTTCTATGCCGCGCTCAAGGCCTCCGGCGGGATCAGCCACACCCTCGCCCGGCACGTCGAGGGCGCCTCGCACATGGCCGAGGGCTACACCCGGACCAAGGCCGGCAACATCGGCGTCTGCATCGGCACGTCGGGCCCGGCCGGGACCGACATGATCACCGGCCTCTACTCGGCGATCGCCGACTCGATCCCGATCCTGTGCATCACCGGCCAGGCACCGGTGGCCAAGCTGCACACCGAGGACTTCCAGGCCGTCGACATCGCCTCGATCGCGAAGCCGGTGACCAAGGCCGCGACGACCGTGCTGGAGGCCGCGCAGGTCCCCGGCGTCTTCCAGCAGGCCTTCCACCTGATGCGCTCCGGCCGTCCGGGCCCGGTCCTGATCGACCTGCCGATCGACGTCCAGCTGACCGAGATCGAGTTCGACCCGGAGACCTACGCGCCGCTGCCGGTCTACAAGCCGGCCGCGACCCGCGCGCAGATCGAGAAGGCGATCGGCTTCCTGCTGGAGTCCGAGCGCCCGCTGATCGTCGCCGGCGGCGGTGTCATCAACGCCGACGCCGCCGAGCTGCTGGTCGAGTTCGCCGAGCTGACCGACACCCCGGTGATCCCCACCCTGATGGGCTGGGGCA
>FTKT01000560.1_pt2 | contig 28797 bp, 18 predicted proteins | sample 1658271 | NCBI WGS metagenome assembly FTKT01 (sample SAMEA3914811, study PRJEB12502) | metagenome | biome: forest; material: soil | place: Canada | collected 2011-08-04 | depth 0.3 m | reverse complement strand
CCCCGCCGCCGCCCCCGCCCGGTGGCCTGCTGCACTCGGGCAGCGGCTCGGAGGGCCATGCCGCGCCCGGTGGCCGTGGCGCGGGCAGCGCTCCGCCCCCGCCGCCGCCCGCCGGTCTGCGGGCCGGTGGTCCGGCCGCGCCGGCGGCTCCCGCCCCGGTGGCGGGCGGGTCCGGGGGCGCGGCGGACCTGGCCGACGCGGCGACCAGCAAGGCGGTCTTCGCCCGCCCGGCCGCCGCCCAGCCCGGCCCGGGGGCGCCTGCCGCTCCCGGCCACCCCGGCGCCCCCGGTCTCCCCGGTGCCGCCGCTCCCGTGCCGGGCCTGCCCCCGCAGGGCGCGCCCGTCCCGCCCGGGGTGCCGACCGTCGGCCCCGGCTACCTGGCCGTGCTCAGCTTCCGTGCCCCGGACGGTTCGGAGCAGAAGGTGATGCAGCGCAGCGAGCCCGGTACCCCGCACCCGGAGTGGAAGATCCTCCAGGAGCTGCGCCAGCTCGGCGTGCCGGCCGAGCAGGTGCTGGAGCTGCACACCGAACTGGAGTCCTGCGACCTGCCGGGCGGCTACTGCACCCGCCTGATCCGCTCCTCCTGGCCGAACGTCCGTGTCACCCATACGGCGGCATACGGTCGTGACTTCCCGGCCCGCCAGGCCGGCATGGCCCACCTGCTGGACCACCTGGACGAGCTGCACCAGCTGGCGGCCGGTCCGCGCCGGCCGCGCCCGGTGCGCGCTCCGCTGCCCGCGCCCGGCAGCGTGCCGCCGCGTCCGCCGGTGGCGCCGCAGCAGCTCGCGGCCGAGCTGGGGCAGTGCTTCGGCGGTGCGGTCTTCCGCTACGAGCAGCGTGCGGTGGCCCGGCAGGGGGTGCCCGAGGTGGTGGCGCAGACCCTGATGTGGGCGGGCCTGCCGACCAACTTCGGCCCGTTCTTCTGGGCCCAGGCCCAGGAGGGCCGTCCGATCCCGACGCTGGCCGAGCTGGCCGCCGAGCGCGGCCTGCCGTCCGCCCCGGACGCGGGCGGCTACCTGGTGCTCGGCAACGACTACGGCCGGCAGCTCTGTGTGCAATACGGCACAGCCGCCGTGGTCGCCGTGGATCTTGAGGGAACCGGGGAGCCGCCGCGCTTCGTCAACAGTGGTGTGCCGGAGTTCGTCCGGTCGCTCACCCTGCTCGGTCGGATGTGGCCGCTGCGCTACGGGCTGACCCCAGATCAGGCCGGGCGCTGGACCGCCGACTTCCAGGCCGAGCTGGCCGCGATCGACCCGGCTGCCCTCCAGGCGCCGGACACCTGGTGGGCGGTCCTCCTGGAGCAGTTCTGGGACGGACTGCTGTAGCCGATGCCGCCGGTCCGCCGCGGTCCGCACCCCCGGGTGCGGGTCCGGGCGGGGGGCCTGGCGGTGTCGCTTCCTTGGGCTTTCCAAATGATCTGCGCAAAATAGGTCAAGAGGATCGGTGGATCCGTCCAGTCCGGGCCGGGAACCCCCGGTCCACCGGTGGCCCGCCGCGAGACAGTCACCCAGCCCGCCACCCAGCCAGCCACTGAGGGGAAGAACCCATGAGCGACGCCGTCCCGTCGTACGGCTTCACCACTGCCCGGCGCGGGTACGCGCCGGAGCAGGTCGAGCACAGCCTGTCGGCCCTGACCGCGCAGCGTGACGAGGCGTGGCAGCGGCTGAGCGTGCTCGGCGCCCACATCCGCGAGCTGGAGCTGCGGCTGGCCGAGGCCAGCAAGGCCGCCTCGGAGGCGCCCGACCCCGACTTCGCGACGCTCAGCGAGCAGGCGGCCGGGCTGCTGGCCATCGCGGAGAACGAGGCGAAGGCCGTTCGCGAGAAGGCGGAACGTTTCGCCGAGGACACCCGGGACACCACCTACGAGGCAGGTCAGGCCCGGGGCAAGGCCGCCTCCGAGTACGCCGCGGCCACCCGCGCCGAGGCCGAGCTGGCCGCCCGCCGGACCGAGGAGCGCACCCGCGCCGAGGCCGAGAAGCTGCGTGGCGAGGCCGACCGCGACGCCCGCCTGCTGCGTGACGCCGCCACCGGCGAGGCCGCCAAGACCCGGGTCGCCGCCGCCGAGGCCGGCGAGCGCGCCGAGGTGAAGCTGGCCGAGCTGCGCCGCGAGGCCGACCTGCGCTTCGCCGAGCTGGAGGCGGCCGCCGCCTCCGACGAGGCCAAGATCTCGACGGCCGCCGAGCGCCGGCTGCGCGAGGCCGAGCAGCACCGTGAGACGGTGCTCGGCCAGATCAAGCAGACCGACACCGAAGCCCAGGCCAAGGCCGACCAGCTGCTCGACCAGGCCCGTCGCGAGGCCGCCGGGATCGACGCGCAGAGCGCCAAGGCGCAGAGCGAGTTCGCCGAGCGCCAGGAGACGGTGCAGACCCACCTCGACCACATCAAGGGCACGCTGGCCTCGCTCACCGGCAAGGCCGTGGGGATGATCGAGCCCGGCTACGAGGACGCGGCACCGAAGAACCGGCCGGCGCCGGCCGCACCGGCCAAGGCCGATGCACCGCCGGCCGCTCCCGGCGCTCCGGCTGCACCGACCTCGCCGGCGCCGCAGCCTCCGCAGGCCGCTGCTCCCGCTGCTCCCGCTGCTTCCGCTGCTCCGGCCGCTCCTGTTGACGGGCCGGCCAAGCCGGCCAGGCCCGCCGGGCCGGCATCCGAGCCGGGCCCGGGGCCCGACGAGCACCCGACCACCGTCCTGCGCCTGCCGGCCGAGCTGCGCGACGCCGCGCCGCAGGCCGCGCGTCCGGTCGGTGCGCCGGTCGACCCGCGGACGGCCCTGCTGAAGCCCGCCGACGGCCGTCCCGCCCCCGCCGTCCCGCCGCGCCCGGGCACCCCGCCGCCGGTCCCGCAGGACGAGCGCCCCGCGCGGTCCGCGCCCGAGGCGGAGACCGCGGTCATCCCGAAGATCGTCATCATCGACGACGGCACCGAGCTCGACAGCCTGCCCAACACGGTTGGGCGCCGCCGGACCTGACGAACCGTCAGCAACTGTCTGCCGGAGGCGGCGATCGACGCCTCCGGCAGGTCGGCGGAGTGCACCTCGCGGACCGCGTCGACCTCAGGCCGGCTCGCCTCGGCTACAGGACCTCGACCCTCGCCCCCGACAGCCGCCGCCGGCAGTCCAGCACGTACCGCGCGTGGGCCGTCACCGCCGCGTAGTCGAACTCGTCGTGGTCGGCGAGCAGAACCACCGCGTCCGCCGCCGCGAGTTCCGCCGCCGTCGCCTCCACCCGGACCACCCGGGCGAAGGGGCCCGCGTTCTCGGGGGTGCTGCGGGGGCTGGGAACGGCGGGTTCGGCGTGGTGGACGCCGGAGACCACATGGGGGTCGGCGGCGCGGACCTCGGCGCCCATCCGGGTGAGCAGTTCGGCGATCCGGGCGGCCGGGGTCTCCCGGGCGTCGCCGGTGTTCTTCTTGTACGCCAGGCCGAGCAGCAGCACCCGGGAGCCCTTCACCGACCGCTGCCGCTCGTTGAGCGCCTCGGTGAGGCGCCGCACCACGTAGTCGGGCATGTGGCTGTTGACGTCGTTGGCCAGCTCGACGAAGCGGAACGACTGCCCGAGGGTCCGCTCCACCCGCCAGGACAGGTAGGAGGGGTCGATCGGCAGGCAGTGCCCGCCGACCCCGGGCCCCGGGGTGAACCGCAGGTAGCCGAACGGCTTGGTGGAGGCGGCGTCGATCGCCTCCCAGACGTCGATCCCCAGATCGTGGGCGAACATCGCCAGCTCGTTGACGAGCGCGATGTTGACGTGCCGGAAGGTGTTCTCCAGCAGTTTGGTCAGCTCGGCCTCCTTGCAGGAGGAGACCGGCACGGTGCGTTCGACCAGCTGGCGGTAGAACCCGTCGACCGCCGCGAGCGCCGCCGGGTCGATGCCGGAGACGACCTTCGGGGTGTTCTCCAGGTGCCAGACCGGGTTGCCCGGGTCGATCCGTTCGGGGCTGTAGCCGAGGTGGAAGTCGCGTCCGGCGGTCAGCCCCGACCCCTTCTCCAGCAGCGGCGCGAGCAGTTCCTCGGTGGTGCCCGGGTAGGTGGTGGACTCCAGTACGACGGTCGCGCCCGGCCGCAGGTGGTCGGCCAGCAGGGCGGCCGAGGCCTCGATGTAGGAGAGGTCGGGCACCCCGTCCCGCAGCGGGGTCGGCACGGTGATCACCGCGATGTCGAAGCCGGCCACCTCGGCCGGATCGGTGGTGGGCCGGTACCCGCCGCTCGCCAGCAGCGGCCGCAGCCGCTCGGCCGGGATGTCCTCCACATAGGACTCGCCGCGGGCCAGCCGCTCGATCCGCCGCTCGTCCACGTCGTAGCCGACCACTTGGTGCCCGACCTCGGTGGCCCGGACCGCCAGCGGCAGTCCGACGTAGCCCTGGCCTGCGATGACGACGCGCATGACGACGTACCCCCTCGACGCGGTACGACGCCGTCCCGGCGCCGCCCTCACCACAGGTTAGGGAGTGCTGACGCACGGTGAGAGGATTTCGGCCTCGGAGGCCGCAAGGATCACTCGCAGGAGGAGCGGCCGGTTCAACCAGGCCCGGGGCGGGTAGAAGGGGCCAGGACTCGTGGCGCCCTCCAGGAAAGGGCGCCACGACTCCCGACGCTTGGGCGGGCGCCCCCACCCAGGGTCGCCCGGCCTCGCACCCCGACCCCCATCGGAATGCGATCGGCACGCCAGTCCATCCCCCACGGTTGGAGCGACGTGCACAAGAACCATGGTGCGCGCCGTCCATGGACGGGCAGTGACAGGAGTATGTCCACTTCTTGACAATCGATCTTCCGCTGTCCCTTCCGAGGTCAGGGCCATCGACGTGGCTGGCCGCGTCAGCGTCGGCCGGGCGGCGTACGCTGGGTTCCTGACCCGGCCCCTGCGTACCGCTTGCCGGGCCCATCAAGCTGCCCGGCCGCGAAAGACCACCGGCGCCGGGGGGCTCCGCCTGGAAGCAACGGGACGAAGAAGACTTCATGAGCCTGACCGGACTGCTCGACGTCGTCGCTCGCGACAGTGCTCTCGCCGAGGCCATCGAGGCGGCGGCGACCGGCCACCGCCAGCACCTCGACCTGGTGGGACCGCCCGCCGCCCGGCCGTTCGTGATCGCCGCGCTCGCCCGTTCGCTGGCGGGGACCGGCGCCGAGCGCGGCCGCCCGGTGCTGGCCGTGACCGCGACCGGACGGGAGGCGGAGGACCTCGCCGCCTCGCTCCGCTCGCTGCTGCCACCGGACGCGGTCGCCGAGTTCCCGGCCTGGGAGACGCTGCCGCACGAGCGGCTCTCGCCGCGTTCGGACACCGTCGGCCGCCGGCTCGCCGTGCTGCGCCGGATCGCCCACCCGTGCGCCGACGACCCGGCGGCCGGGCCCGTCCAGGTGATCGTGGCGCCGGTCCGTTCGGTGCTCCAGCCGCAGGTCAAGGGGCTGGCCGAGCTGGAGCCGGTGGCGCTGCGGCAGAAGACCTCGCACGATCTGCAGGAGATCGCCCGCCGGCTCGCCGCGGCCGCCTACGCGCGGGTCGAACTGGTCGAGAAGCGCGGCGAGTTCGCGGTGCGCGGCGGCATCCTGGACGTCTTCCCGCCGACCGAGGAGCACCCGCTGCGGGTGGAGTTCTGGGGCGACGAGGTCGAGGAGATCCGCTACTTCAAGGTGGCCGACCAGCGTTCGCTGGAGATCGCCGAGCACGGGCTCTGGGCGCCGCCCTGTCGCGAGCTGCTGCTGACCGATCAGGTCCGGGCCCGGGCGGCCGAGTTGGCGCTCCTGCACCCCGAACTGACCGAGATCCTGGACAAGATCGCCGAGGGCATCGCGGTCGAGGGCATGGAGTCGCTGGCGCCCGTCCTGGTGGACGACATGGAGCTGCTGCTGGACGTGCTGCCCGGCGGCAGCGTCGCGGTGGTCTGCGACCCGGAGCGGGTCCGCACCCGGGCCGCCGACCTGGTGGCCACCAGCCAGGAGTTCCTGCACGCCTCCTGGGTGGCGGCGGCCTCCGGCGGCGAGCGGCCGATCGACGTCGAGCAGATCGACGTCTCGGCGGCCTCGCTCTGGTCCCTGGCCGACGTGCGCGAGCACGCGCGGGAGATCGGACTGCCCTGGTGGTCGGTGAGCCCGTTCGCCACCAGCGAGTCCTCGATCAGCACCGTGCTGGAGTTCGACACCGACACCCTCACCCTCGGCATGCACGCGGTGGAGGCCTACCGCGGTGACACCGCCCGGGCGATCGCCGACGCCAAGGAACGACTGGCCGCCGACTGGCGGGTCGTCATGGTGACCGAGGGTCAGGGCCCGGCCTCCCGGCTCGCCGAGGTGCTCGGCAACGAGGGCATCGCGGCCCGGCTGGTCGCCGACCTGACCGAGCCGCCGACCCGGGACGTCGTCTACGTCTCCTGCGGATCGATCGAGCACGGCTTCGTGGACGAGGCGCTCAAGCTCACCGTCGTCACCGAGACCGACCTGTCCGGCCAGAAGTCCTCCACCAAGGACATGCGCCGGATGCCCTCGCGGCGCCGCAACGCCATCGACCCGCTGGCCCTGGCGGCCGGCGACTACGTGGTGCACGAGGCGCACGGGGTGGGCCGGTACGTCGAGATGGTGCAGCGCACCGTCCAGGGCGCGACCCGCGAGTACCTGGTGCTGGAGTACGCGCCGGCCAAGCGCGGCCACCCCGGCGACCGGCTCTTCGTGCCGACCGACCAGCTGGACCAGGTCACCAAGTACGTCGGCGGCGAGGCCCCGACGCTGCACCGGCTCGGCGGCGCGGACTGGGCCAAGACCAAGCAGCGCGCCAAGAAGGCGGTCCGCGAGATCGCCGGCGACCTGATCCGGCTCTACTCGGCCCGGATGGCGGCCCCCGGCCACACCTTCGGCCCGGACACCCCGTGGCAGCGGGAGTTGGAGGACGCCTTCCCTTACGCGGAGACGCCCGACCAGCTGACCACCATCGCCGAGGTCAAGTCCGACATGGAGAAGTCGGTCCCGATGGACCGGCTGATCTGCGGCGACGTCGGCTACGGCAAGACCGAGATCGCGGTCCGGGCCGCCTTCAAGGCGGTCCAGGACGGCAAGCAGGTCGCCGTCCTGGTGCCCACCACGCTGCTGGTGCAGCAGCACTTCTCGACCTTCTCCGAGCGGTACGCCAACTTCCCCGTCGTGGTGAAGGCGCTCTCGCGCTTCCAGAGCGACGCGGAGGCGAAGGCCGTCCTGGAGGGGCTGTTCGAGGGCTCGGTGGACGTGGTCATCGGTACCCACCGGCTCTTCTCCAGCGAGACCCGGTTCAAGGACCTCGGCCTGGTCATCGTCGACGAGGAGCAGCGCTTCGGTGTCGAGCACAAGGAGCAGCTGAAGAAGCTGCGGGCCAACGTGGACGTGCTGACGATGTCCGCGACCCCGATCCCGCGAACCCTGGAGATGGCGGTCACCGGCATCCGCGAGATGTCCACCATCACCACCCCGCCGGAGGAGCGGCACCCGGTGCTGACCTTCGTCGGCCCGTACGACGAGAAGCAGATCTCGGCCGCCATCCGTCGTGAACTCCTGCGCGAGGGGCAGGTGTTCTACATCCACAACCGGGTCGAGTCGATCGACCGGGCGGCCGCCCGGCTGAAGGAGCTGGTCCCCGAGGCGCGGATCGCCACCGCCCACGGGCAGATGGGCGAGACGCTGCTGGAGAAGGTGGTGGTCGACTTCTGGGAGAAGGAGTTCGACGTGCTCGTCTCCACCACCATCGTGGAGTCCGGCATCGACATCTCCAATGCCAACACGCTCATCGTCGAACGCGGTGACACCTTCGGCCTCTCCCAACTCCACCAGCTGCGCGGCCGGGTGGGCCGTGGCCGGGAGCGCGGCTACGCGTACATGCTCTACCCGCCGGAGAAGCCGCTCACCGAGACCGCCCACGAGCGGCTGGCCACCATCGCCCAGCACACCGAGATGGGTGCGGGCATGTACGTCGCGATGAAGGACCTGGAGATCCGCGGGGCCGGCAACCTGCTCGGCGGCGAGCAGTCCGGGCACATCGCGGGTGTCGGGTTCGACCTCTACATGCGGATGGTCGGCGAGGCGGTGGCCGAGTTCCGCGAGTCGCTGGCCGGTGGCAGCGAGCCGGAGGAGGAGCCGCTGGAGGTCAAGATCGAGCTGCCGGTCGACGCCCACGTGCCGCACGACTACGCGCCCGGCGAGCGGCTGCGGTTGCAGGCCTACCGCTCGATCGCGGCGGTCAACTCCGAGGACGACATCGAGCAGGTCCGGGCCGAACTCACCGACCGTTACGGCAAGTTGCCGGAGCCGGTGGAGAACCTGCTGATGGTGGCCGGGCTGCGGCTGTTCGCCCGCCGCTGCGGCGTCTCGGACATCACGCTGCAGGGCGCCAACGTCCGCTTCGGCCCGGTGGACCTGCGCGAGTCGCAGCAGCTGCGGCTGAACCGCCTCTACCCGCGCAGCCAGGTGAAGTCCGCCGCGCAGCAGATCCTGGTGCCCCGCCCGAGCACCGCCCGGATCGGCGGCAAGCCGGTGGTCGGGCGCGAACTGCTGGCCTGGTGCGGGACGTTCCTCGGCACGATGTTCGAGGAGCTGGCGGGGGCGAAGAGGTAGGGCGTCGCGGGGGGACCGGAACGGCCGGCGGGGTCGCCGGGGTCGCCGGGATCCGCTGCGGGTGCGCGGACCGGGTTCCGGTCGGGTCGGTTGGGTCGGTCGGGTCGGTCAGGAGAGCTTCCACTGGCCGGCCTGGTCGGCGACGCCGTTGTCCAGGACGAACTGGACCTTGTCGATCTTGGCGTCCGCCGGGACCTCGAAGGTGATGAAGCCGAGGCCGGTGTCGCCGGGGGCGACGTTGGCGGGCACCGCGAAGCTGGGGCCGGCCGTGGTGTCGGCGACCACGGAGTTGTAGGACTGGCCCTTGTCGTCCACCGCCGTCGCGTCGTTGTCCGGCGCGTCACTGAAAGCCGTGGTGCCGGTGTCCTTGACCCGGAACTGGACGGCGATCCAGCGCTTGCCGTCGGCCGGCTTGGCGTAGTCGTTGGCGCTCTGCGCGTTGTCGACCACCTTGACGAGCGTCACGTCGTCGATGGTGCCCTTCTCGAAGCCCTTGAGCGCGATGGTGTCGCCGGTCTTGGCGACCGTCGGGGTCTTGGCGCCGGACTTCGCCGGGGTGCCGGCAGCCGGAGTGCCGGCGGCCGGGGCGGCGGCGGATCCCGAGGCGGTCTGCTTGGGCTTGGTGGAGACCGAGCTGCCGGCGGTCGGTCCGCAGGCGGTGGTGGCCAGGGCGATCAGTGCGGCGCCGGCCAGCAGGGTCGCGGAGCTGCGGCGGGTGGTGGTGATGCGCATGACGGAATCCCTTGTTCGCTGGCGTTCCCCGGTTCGGCTGCTGCCGTTCGGGGCGATGGGTTCATCACATCAGTGCCTGTGAACAATGTCAACGAGAAAATAGAAAACAGCTCTGTTCACGTGTGAACGGTGCCGGGAGGTGCTCCTGGCTATGCTGTGTGGTCACGGGCCGTTCACTCGGGAGGCCGTTCACAGAGGAGTCGCCATGCCGGAGAGCTCAGAGGTGACCGCCGTCGAGATCGCCCGGCTCGCCGGGGTCGGTCGCGCGGCCGTCAGCAACTGGCGCCGCCGCCACCCCGACTTCCCCCAGCCGGTGGGCGGCACGGAAGCCAGCCCCACCTTCGCCCTGAACCAGGTCGAGGGATGGCTGCGCGACCAGGGCAAGATCGCCGAACTCCCGCTGGTCGAACGGGTCTGGCAGCAACTGGAGGCGCTGCGCGACCCGTCGGGGCATCCGGCCGCGCCGCTGCTGCCGGCGGGCGCTCTCCTCCTGCTGCTGCACCGCGCGCCGCAGCGCTGGGCCGCGCTGGCGGACGAACCGGCCACCCGGCTCGCGGTCACGCTGCCGCGCGCGATCGGCGCCGCGGTGGCCGAGGCCCTCGGCCCGCCGGGCGCGGAGCTGCTGCGCCTGCCGACCCTCTACGGGAGCACCCACCTGGAGCTGGCCCGCCTGCTGGCCGGGCTCGCGGCCGCGCACGGCCCGGCGGGTGCGTACGAGCTGGTGCTGACCCGCTACGCGGAGGCCAACCCCCGCCAGGCCAGCCCGACCCCTCCGGAGGCCGCGGCCCTGCTGGCCGCCTTGGTGGCCGCCGAGCCGCACCCGCAGGGTGGCACCCGCACCGTCCTCGACCCGGCCTGCGGCCTGGGCGCCCTGCTGCTCGCGCTGCCGGAGGAGGCGGCGGAGGCGGGCTGGACGGCTGCGGCGGGGGCGGGCTGGACGGCTGCGGCGGGTGTCGAGTTCTCGACCGTCGGCGGACTCGTCCGATACGGCCAGGACCTCGATCCCGTCCTCACCGCCGTCGCCCTGCTCCGGCTGGTGCTGAACACCGCCGCGGCCGCCCCCGGTCCGCTCCCGATCGACCTCCGCCCCGGCGACAGCCTGCGGGCCGACGCCCACCCCGGGCTGCTGGCCGACGCGGTGCTCTGCCAGCCCCCGTACAACGAGCGGGACTGGGGCCACGACGAGTTGCGCTACGACTCGCGGTGGCTCTTCGACCAGGTGCCGCCCCGCGCCGAGTCCGAACTGGCGTGGCTGCTGCACTGCCTGGCGCACACCCGCCCGGGTGGTCTGACGGCGTTGCTGTTGCCGCCCACCGTGGCCTCCCGCCGGGCCGGCCGCCGACTGCGCGCCGAACTGCTGCGCTCCGGCGCGCTCCGCGCGGTGGTCGCGCTGCCCGCCGGCGTGGCGCCGCCGTACGGCGTGCCGCTGCACCTGTGGGTGCTGCGCCGCCCCGATCCGCAGGACCAGGCCGCCCCCCGTCAGGTGCTCCTGTTGGACGCCACCGCCACCCAGCCCGCCGCGCTCCCCGCCGCACCGGTCGGCGGACGGGAGCGGATCGACTGGCCCGAACTGCACCGCACGGTCCTCGACGCCTGGCGCGCCTTCGACGCGGCCGGCCGGCAGGGCCGGCCGGCTCCTGCGGACCGTCCGGGTGTGTACCGGGTGCTGGAGGCCATCGACCTGCTCGACGACGAGACCGATCTCTCCCCGGCCCGCCATCTGCCGCCGGCCGCCGCGCCCGGTGGCGCGGGCGCCCTGGACCACCTGCGTGGACGCCTCGCGGAGGTGCTCGCCGAACTGGCCGCCCCGGACCGGATGCCGCCCGAGGTCGCCGAACCCGCCGAGCGCTCAGCCGTCCCGGCCATCACCATCGGCGAGTTGGCCAGGGCCGGTGCGCTGGAGGTGCACTTCTCGGGGCAGGGCCCGTCGCTGCGACCGGCCGCCGACGGGGTCGCGGGCGTGCCGGTGCTGACGGACCAGGAGCTGATCTCCGGTCACCGACCGGTTCAGGTGCTGGACGGACCGGACGCAGCCGCGCCGCGCACCCGGCCCGGCGACGTCCTGGTGCCGGCGCTCGGCGGGGGAGTGGCGGTGGTCGTGCTTCCTGGCGGCCCGGTGGACGCCGCCGCACTCGGCCGGCAGCTGTACCTGCTGCGCCCCGACCCCGAGCTGCTCGACCCGCAGTTCCTGGCCGGACAGCTCCGCTCGACGGCAGGTGGCCGCCGGGCGAGCAGTCACGCCTCGACGACGGCCCGACTGGACGTGCGCCGGGTCCAACTGCCACGGCTGCCGATCGAGCGGCAACGGGAGCTCGGGGAGGCGTTCCGGCGGGTGGCCGCCTTCGAGGCGGGGCTGCGCCGGGCCGCCGAACTGGGCCGTCGCCTCACCCAGGGCCTCACCGACGGCCTGGCCGAGGGCGAGTTGACCCCGCTGGCGGCCGAACCGTCCCCGGCGAGGGCTGACCTTGCCTCAGCTGCGGACGAACTTGCCCAGTAGGACGGTCAACTGACGCACGGTAAGGGACGAGCGCCGTCGGCCAGGTGCGGATCGACCCGATCGGAAGCGAAGCCGAGGGGCCGATCGGACCCGACCGATTCCGTCCGGGGCTGATCTCCCGTGCTCGCGAGGGGTACGGTGGCGGCTGACCGCGTTCGCCGGCGCGGCCGCCGTTGCATCCTCACCCTCGTACGGGAGCGCACACCCATGGCAGGCCACTACCCGGACCCGTTCGGGTCGCCCCGTCAACCACGGCGGCCGGGTCCGTTCAGCGTCCTGGGCAAGGTGCTCTGCTGCCTGCTCCCGGTGGCCACCGCCGGGTTGCTCGGCTTCGTGCCCGCGGTGCTGATCGCCGCCCGCCGCCGGCGTCCGGCGGATGTGGTGGCGGCGGTGCTGTTCGGGGCACTGTCGGTGTTGATGATCGTCTGCGCGGGCATCGCCGGCGGGCACAAGGACCGGGTGGCGGCCAACGACATCGGCATGACGGCGATGGCGCTGATGATCCTGGTGCCGCCGGTGCACTTCCTGCTGATGGACCGTCGGGCGGTCTGGGAGAAGGCGGTCGGCGCCGGTAGCGGTGCCTGGCAGCCGCCGCAGTTCCCGCACCCGCCCGTCCACGCCTACTCGCCGCTCCAGCCGTATCCGTCGGCCCAGGCGTACCCGCCCGTGCAGCCCTACCCGCCTGTGCGGGCTTACCCGCAGGCTCAGGCGTACCCGCAGGCTCAGGCGTACCCGCAGGCGCGGCCGCCGGGCGGTGCGCCGGAACAGGCCGAGCCGCTGGTGCCGCGAGTGCCGCCGATGCAGCCCCCGCCGTCCGTTCGGCCGCCGGAGCCGGCGCGGCGGGTCGAGCCGCCGACCGACGAACTGCGGGAACTCGGCGAGCTGTTGCGCCGACAGGCCGAGGGCGACGGACGATGATCGAGGCCCGGGTGATCGACGGGCGGTACCGGCTGGCCGAGAAGATCGGCCACGGTGGCATGGGCCAAGTGTGGGCCGCCTACGACGAGCGGCTCGACCGCCGGGTCGCGGTCAAACTGCTCCGCACCGACCTGCTGCTCTCCGCGAGCAGCGCCGAGGACGTCCAGGAGCATCGCGAGGACCTGCGCCGCCGCTTCCTGCGCGAGTGCCGGATCACCGCCGCGATGGACCACCCCGGCCTGGTCACCGTCTTCGACGCGGGCGAGGAGGCCGGCGAGCTCTACCTGGTCATGCAGCGGGTCCCCGGGGTCAGCCTGGCCGACCTGATCGCGGAGGAGAGCCCGTTCCCGATCGCCTGGGCGGTCGCGGTGGCGGCCCAGGTCTGCGCCGCCCTCTCCGTCGTGCACGCCGTCCCGGTGGTCCATCGCGATCTGAAGCCCAGCAATGTGATGGTCCGTGAGGACGGCCGGGTGGTCGTCCTGGACCTGGGGATCGCGACGGCGCTGGACCGCGAGCACACCCGGCTGACGATGACCGGAGTCCCGATCGGCAGCCCCTCCTACATGGCGCCCGAGCAGGCGCTCTCCGGCAACGTCGACCCGCGCAGCGACCTGTACGCGCTGGGGTGCCTGATGCACGAGATGCTGGCGGGGGAGGAGCCGTTCCGGGCGCCCACCGCGCTCGGGGTGCTGCGCCGTCAGGTGGACGAACCGCCGGTGCCACTGCGTGAGTTGCGGGCCGAGGTGCCGGCCTCCCTGGAGGCGCTGGTGCTCGACCTGTTGGCCAAGCGGCCGGACGGGCGACCACCGGACGCCCAGACGGTTCACGAGCGGCTGCTGCCCCTGCTGCCCGCGCCCGAGGACCGGCGGCAGCCCCCGCTCGGTCCGCTGCCGGATCCGACGGCCCCCTTCCGCCACCCGCACCACCCCCGGCCCTCGGCCTCGGCCGCGGTCTCGATCCCGGCTGCGGTCGTGGGCTCTGCCTCTACCTCTGCCTCTGCCTCTGCCGGGGAGCGGTCCGTCGCCGGGCCGTCGGCCTCGTCGCGGGCCCGGTCAGCCTCGCCGGACCAGTTGGACCGGTCGGACCAGTCGAACCGGGTAGCGGCGCCGGTAGTGCCGGCGGTGCCCGTGCTGGCTGTGGCGGCGTCCGGCGGGTCGTCCGTGCCCGGGTCGGGGGCTGCCGCCGACCTCGTGGCGGCCTGCGGAGAGGTCTCCGACCTGCTCGCCGCGCACCGCTACGCCGAGGTGATCGACCTGGCCGCCCGGCTGCTCCCGATCGCCCGGGCCGAGCACGGTGACCGGGCCCCGCTGGTCCGCACCCTGCGCACCATCTACGCCCGGACGCTGTTCCAGGAACGCCAGTACCGGGCGGCCCTGCCGGAGTACCAACTGCTGGCCTCGGCCGCCGCGGCCGAGGGCGGGCCGCTCGACCCGCAGGCCCTGGACCACCGGCGCAAGGTCGCCGCCTGCCTGGAGCAACTCGGGCACGGTGCCGAGGCGCTGAGCGAGTACCGGGCGCTGCTGGCGGGCCACACGGCTCGACGGGAGGCCGGACTGGAGAGCGACCCGGCGCGCTGCTTCGACCTGCGCGAGCGGATCGGGCTGCTGCTGGCCGGCGCCGGCGACATGGACGGCGCGTGGGAGTGGCTGCTCGCGCTGCTCTTCGACCGGGAGCCGCTGCTCGGCCCGCATCACCCGGACGTGGTCCGGCTGCGTCAGCACCTGGACCAGCTCCAGCACCATCGCCGGACCGGCCCGCAGCCGGCCGTTTCCCAGCCCCTTGACCGGCAGCTCCCTGGCCGGCAGCTCCCTGACCAGCAGCTCCCTGACCCGCAGCCCCTTGACCCGCGGACCGGGAGCTGGCCCGGTTACGGCGCGGTACCCGGCAACCCGTATCGCGCGCAGCGGTGACCCGCGGCTACCCGTTCGGCTCAACGTCTGGGCAACGACCCCCTGTTCTCCCTATCCTCATGTCCCGTCAGGAGATGCCAAGAGCCCCGTTCCGTAAGCCGGGAGGCCCCGCGTGATCCGCAGCAGCTCCGTCCTGCGTCGTACAGTTCCCGCCGTCGGCGCCCTGCTGGCCGCGGCCGTCCTGACCGCCTGCGGTGGGGCGGCGCACCCCGGGGCGGCCGCGGTGGTGGGCGACAACCGGATCACCATCTCCGCGGTGCAGTCCCGGATCGCCGAGATCCGCGCCGAGGCGGCGGCCCAGCCCGGTGTCGCGAGCCAGGAGTCGAGCGATCTGGCCCAGAGCACGGTCTCCCAGATGGTGATGACCGAGGTGGTGGACCACGCTGTCGCCTCGCACGGTCTGACGGTCTCGGACACCGAGATCGCGCAGGTCCGCCAGGACCAGGCGACGGCCTGGGGCGGCGAGGCGGCGCTGGACCAGATGCTGCTCGTCAAGCGCGGGGTGCCGACCGGCCAGATCGACACCTTCTACCGGGAGCTGATCGGGATCAACAAGCTGGCCGGGCTCTCGGGCCAGCAGGTCGGCACCACGGAGGGCAACAAGGCCGTGCACCAGCTGCTCAGCCAGGCCTCCGCCGAGCTCAAGGTCAGCGTCAACCCCCGCTACGGCAGCTGGGACGCCCAGCAGGCCATCGTGACCGGCCCCTGGGACGCCTGGCTCCCGCAGCCCGGCACCGCGACCTGAGCATCGCCGTGGTCTGAGCGGTGCCGCGGCCTGTCTGGAGCGGTGACCCCGCCTGCCTCGCTGCCCGCCGCCACCCCGCCCCCCGGCTCTCGCCCGTCGGACGGCGCCCGGGAGGCGGGGTGGGCGAGGTAGGTTCGGCCGTGTGGACACCTCCAAACTCACCCTGCTCACCACCACCCACCGTGTCGCCCCCGGTCTGCTGAGCTGGCCGGCCTGGGAGGCGCTGCGCTCCGCGCCGCTGGTGCTCGCGGCCGACCCCGCGCATCCGCAGCTGCCCGCGCTGGCGCAGGCCGGGGTCACTGTGGAACTGGTCGAGCGCTCCACCGCGCCCGCGCTGGCCAGGATGCTGACCGAGCGCGCCCCGGTGCTCTGGCTCGGCAGCCCGGACGGTGACCCGGGGCTGACCGACGCGCTCGCCCGGCTGGCCGTCGAGCAGGCCGGCAGCGTGCCGGAGATCGAGTTGCTGCCGGGCTCCTACGACCTGCCCGGCGCCCGGCTGCTGGACCTGGTGGCGGTGATGGACCGGCTGCGTTCGCCGGGCGGCTGCCCGTGGGACGCCGAGCAGACCCACGCCTCGCTGGTGAAGTACCTGGTGGAGGAGGCCTACGAGCTGGTCGAGGCGATCGAGGAGGGCGACCGGCCGACGCTGCGCGAGGAGCTGGGCGACGTGCTGCTGCAGGTCTTCTTCCACTCGCGGATCGCCGAGGAGCACCCCGAGGACCCGTTCTCGATCGACGAGGTGGCCGGGGACCTGGTCGAGAAGCTGATGTACCGCCACCCGCACGTGTTCGGCGACTCCGACGCCGACACGACGGCGGAGGTGGAGGCGAACTGGGAGACGCTCAAGGCCGCCGAGAAGCACGAGCGCGACTCGGTCCTGGACGGCGTGCCGGCCGGCCTGCCCTCGCTGGCGTATGCGGCCAAGCTGGTCTCGCGGGTGCGCCGGGCGGGGTTCGACGCCGTCCCGGACGCTCCGTACGTGCTGCCCGAGGAGCTGGACGAGCGGTCGGCGGGCGCGCTGCTGCTGGCCTTCGTGCAGCGCGCGCACGACGCCGGCGTGGACCCGGACGCGGCGCTGCGCACGGCTGCCCGCGGCTACCGTGACGCGGTGCGGGCCGCTGAGGGGCACGCGGTCTGACGCGTGCGCGGGGGCTGCGGGCCCCGGCGCCTGACTGACAGGCGCACGGGAGCCCGCAGCGCCGCCGGTAGCTCGCGCCGCCCCGCAGTGCCGCTGCCCCGACGGTCCGTCAGGACGCCCGCCGAACAGCCTCCGTGGCCGCCGCCTTGGCCGTCACCGCTGCCGTCACCGCTGCCGTCGCCCCCGCCGAGCCGCGCTGCGGCGGGACGACCTCGCCGATCGCCTCGCCGAGCGGGTCGAGCAGTTCGGCCAGCCGGTCGAAGTGGCCAGGCAGCTCGGCGAGGGCCACGATCCGCTCGCCGTCGGGGCCGGCCACGCAGAACAGGTCGATCGGGCCGAGGTGCTTCTCGGCCGTGTCCACCAGCGCGGCGATGTCGCTGGGCAGGTGGATGTCGCTGCTCACGCCGATCACCGGGCAGCCGGGCCGGTCGAGGGCGGCGGCCAGGTCCTCGGCGACCCCGGGGTGCGGGTCGGCCACCAGCAGCCCGGCGGCGCCGGCGGCGGCGAAGCGGCGGGCCGGCCCCGCCCCGTCGCCGCCCGTGAGTACCGCGATGACCACCACTGCCCCGGCTACTCGCATGGCCTGCTCCTCTTCTGCGGGCGACGCCGCACCGGCGCCCACCTATGGCATTTCGGAGGATCGTAGGCACTCCGCGACCCTCCGCAACAGGGATTACCCGTCAGGTGACCAGGCTCACGCCTCGCGGAGCCGGGATGATTTTCCGAGCCGGCCGCGCGGGGCCCGTCCCGCAGGCCCGCGCCGGTGCCCTAACGCCTGCTCAGCCCGGTCGCGAGGGCCCCGGGGGCCCCCGGGGGGCGTTCCCAGCGAAGTCAGGAGAGCACCCGTCCGGACGGTCGCCGGGACGGCCGTCCGGGTTCCCGGCAGCGCGACCACCGGCCCGCCCGCCTGCGTCGCCGCCCTAACGCCTGCTCAGCCCGGTAGCGAGCGCACCCGCCCCGACGGCCGTCCGGGTTCTCGGGGACCGGATACCGTCAGAACATGCCGGACCAGCCTGATGTGACCATGCCCGAGCTCTTCACCTGGGAGTTCGCCGCCGACCCCTATCCCGCGTACGCGTGGCTGCGCGAGCACGCCCCGGTGCACCGGACCACGCTGCCCAGCGGGGTGGACGCCTGGCTGGTCACCCGGTACGCGGACGCCCGGCAGGCGCTGGCCGACGGCCGGCTCTCGAAGAACCCCGCGCACCACACCGAGCAGGCCCACCGGACCGGCCGGGTCGGCATCCCGGGGGAGCGGCAGGCCGACCTGATGACGCATCTGCTGAACATCGACCCGCCGGACCACACCCGGCTGCGCCGGCTGGTCTCCAAGGCGTTCACCCCGCGTACGGTCGCCGAGTTCGCGCCCCGGGTGCAGCAGCTGACCGACCGGCTGATCGACGACTTCGCGGCGCGCGGTTCGGCCGACCTGATCCACGAGTTCGCCTTCCCGCTCCCCATCTACGCGATCTGCGACCTGCTCGGCGTGCCTGCGGAGGACCAGGACGACTTCCGGGACTGGGCGGGGATGATGATCCGCCACGGCGGCGGTCCGCGCGGCGGGGTGGCGCGCGCGGTGAAGCGGATGCGCACCTATCTGGCCGAGCTGATCCACCGCAAGCGGGCGGACCCGGGCGACGACCTGATCTCGAGTCTGATCCAGGCCAGCGACCACGGCGAGCACCTCAGTGAGAACGAGGCGGCCGCGATGGCGTTCATCCTGCTCTTCGCCGGGTTCGAGACCACGGTGAACCTGATCGGCAACGGCATGTACACGCTGCTGCGCCACCCCGAGCAGCGCGCCCGGCTGCAGGAGTCGCTGCTCGCCGGGGACCGGTCGCTGCTGGCCACCGCGGTGGAGGAACTGCTGCGCTACGACGGCCCGGTGGAGCTGGCCACCTGGCGGTTCGCCACCGCTCCGCTGCGGATCGGCGGGGTCGACATCCCGGTCGGTGACCCGGTCCTGGTGGTGCTGGCCGCGGCCGATCGGGATCCGGCCAGGTTCGCCGCCGAGAACACTCTTGACTTGGCCCGTGCGGACAATCCGCACCTGGGCTTCGGCCACGGCATCCACTACTGCATCGGCGCTCCGCTGGCCCGGCTGGAGGGGCAGGCGGCGCTTGCCTCGCTGCTCACCAGGCTGCCGGACATTCAGCTAGACGCGGACCCGGCCGAGTTGCGCTGGCGCGGGGGATTGATCATGCGCGGACTGCGCTCGCTGCCGGTGGGTTTCGCGCCGGAAAACCGGTAGCGGCCCTGCTGGGCGAGTCGGATCGTGACCTGACGGCGTGTCGATCAGGTTCGGTCAGTGGTGATCTGAATACGCATCAATCCGGACATACCCCCGTGGTTGGTGAACGATCAATGACGCTCCGTAATTCTCGTGTGATGAACGCGATATGAGCTTGTGATTGTTCTGCCTATCTGTCTAACCTCCCTGTTGTTCGCAGCTGCGAACCCCGTGCGCGGAACGCCGAATCCTGCCCGCCGCGTCCTCGGGACACCGACTGAACCCTTGGGCAGGGGCGGGGGACCCAGGTTTTTCTGCCGTCTCCCACGGCTTGGGGTGAAGCCGCGCGCCGGAGCAGTCCGGTGCCGCGGCCGGGCCACCTCCCGGTCCGAACCCGACAGCTCACCTCGCAGGCGTGCGGAGAGGGACACCTTCATGCTGTTTGTTGGCACTGGCCGTCACCGTCGTCGCACCCAGGCCGAGAAGGCCATCGCCGTGGCCGGCGTCGCGGGCGTCGGACTGGCACTTCCACTGCTCACCGCCACCGGCGCCCACGCCGCCCAGGTCTCCACCTGGGACAAGGTCGCCGACTGCGAGAGCACCGGCAATTGGGGCATCAACACGGGCAACGGCTTCTACGGCGGGCTGCAGTTCACCTCCTCCACCTGGGCCGCCTACGGCGGCACCCAGTACGCCTCGCAGGCCAACCAGGCCAGCAAGGCGCAGCAGATCTCGGTCGCCGAGCGGGTGCTGGCCTCGCAGGGCCCGGGCGCCTGGCCGGTCTGCTCGGTCAAGGCCGGACTGAGCAAGGGCGGCGCACCGGCGGCGGTCGACGCCAGCGCCGGCTCGTCCTCGTCCGCCTCGTCCTCCTCGGACTCGGTCCCGCAGGCCAAGCCCAAGCCCAAGGCCGCTCCGCAGCCCCAGGCTCAGAAGCAGAGTCAGGCGCAGGCCCCGCAGGCCCCGCAGTCCAGCGCCCCGGCCTTCCACGGCCAGGCCGGCTGGGACGCCGACGCCAAGGTCTTCTGGTACCAGAACGACGGCGGCTGGTACTGGACCAGCCACCAGAGCGTCTACGACCAGTTCGCGGGCGCGCCCGCCGCGCAGTCCGCCCCGGCCGCGCAGAGTGCGCCCGCCGCGCCGCAGGGCGCTTCGGCCCACGACTACACGGTCCAGGCCGGCGACACGCTCTCCACGATCGCCCAGGCCCAGCACGCGACCGGCGGCTGGCACGCGGTCTACGACGCCAACAAGTCGACCGTGGGCGGCAATCCGGACCTGATCCTGCCGGGTCAGGTCCTGCACATGGGCTGACGCCCCGGCACCGCGGTGGGGCCGTCCCCGGGCGGCCCCACCAGCGCAGGCGGGTGAACTACCGGTGAGTACGAGAGCCACGTGCTGAGACGGAACCCAGGTCCGCGCGGCCGGGGCGGCCGGTGCGGTTAGGCTCTGGTCGTAACGTCACCTCTTCCAGCGTCCGCAGGACCGCTTCCGCATAGGAGATGCTTGTGCCGTCCATTGATGTCGTCGTAGCCCGTGAGATCCTCGACTCTCGCGGCAACCCCACGGTCGAGGTCGAGGTCGGCCTCGACGACGGCAGCACCGGCCGTGCCGCTGTCCCGTCCGGCGCCTCCACCGGAGCCTTCGAGGCTCTGGAGCTGCGCGACGGTGACAAGAACCGCTACTTCGGCAAGGGCGTGGAGAAGGCCGTCCTGGCCGTCATCGAGCAGATCGGCCCGGAGCTGATCGGCTACGACGCGACCGAGCAGCGCCTGATCGACCAGGCGATGCTGGACCTGGACGCCACCCCGGACAAGTCCTCGCTCGGCGCCAACGCCATCCTCGGCGTCTCGCTGGCCGTCGCGCACGCCGCCTCCGAGGCCAGTGACCTGCCGCTGTTCCGCTACCTCGGTGGCCCGAACGCGCACGTGCTGCCGGTCCCGATGATGAACATCCTCAACGGCGGTTCGCACGCGGACTCCAACGTGGACATCCAGGAGTTCATGATCGCTCCGATCGGCGCGGAGTCCTTCTCCGAGGCCGTTCGCTGGGGCGTCGAGGTCTACCACACGCTCAAGGGCGTGCTGAAGGAGCGCGGCCTCTCCACCGGTCTGGGCGACGAGGGCGGCTTCGCCCCGAACCTGGAGAGCAACCGCGAGGCGCTCGACCTGATCGTCGAGGCCATCAAGAAGGCCGGCTACACCCCGGGCAAGGACGTCGCGCTCGCGCTGGACGTGGCCGCCTCCGAGTTCTACAAGGACGGCGCCTACCAGTTCGAGGGCAAGGCGCTCACCTCGGCCGAGCTCAGCGCGTACTACGCCGACCTGGTCGCGAACTACCCGCTGGTCTCCATCGAGGACCCGCTGGACGAGCAGGACTGGGACGGCTGGAAGGCCCTCACGGACGAGCTGGGCGCCAAGGTCCAGCTGGTCGGTGACGACCTGTTCGTCACCAACCCGACCCGCCTGGCCCGTGGCATCGAGACCGGTACCGCCAACGCGCTGCTGGTGAAGGTGAACCAGATCGGCTCGCTGACCGAGACCCTGGACGCCGTCGAGCTGGCCCAGCGCAACGGCTACCGCTGCATGATGTCGCACCGCTCCGGCGAGACCGAGGACGTCACCATCGCCGACCTCGCGGTCGCCACAAACTGCGGCCAGATCAAGACCGGCGCCCCGGCCCGCTCCGAGCGCGTCGCCAAGTACAACCAGCTGCTGCGCATCGAGGAGATCCTCGACGACGCGGCCGAGTACGCGGGCCGCGGCGCCTTCCCGCGCTTCAAGTTCGAGGGCTGAGCCAGCACCCGCGCACGCCTGACCGGTGCCCCGGCGCTCACCCCGTAGGGTGGACGCCGGGGCACCGGTGCGACGGAGGGGTACGCGAGAGATGGCAGGCTGGAAACTCCCGGGGCTGGGCACAGTCGGCCCGTTGCGCCCACTGCGCGCGCTGACGGGTCTCAAGGTCCGGCGGCCGCGCTTCACCAGCCGGGCCACCGTGCTCGTCCTGGTGCTCTGCTCGCTGGTGGCGATCCTCGCCTACCCGACCCGCCAGTTCATCTCCCAGCGCTCCGAGATCAACGCCCAGCGCGTCAAGGCCGAGCAGGCCCGCCTGCAGGTGGAGGCGCTGCGCAAGGAGCGGGCCCGCTGGCAGGACCCCGAGTACGTGAAGGCGCAGGCCCGTAGCCGCCTGCACTACGCGCTGCCCGGCGAGACCCCGTTCGTCTCCGTGGACCCCGCCCCCTCCGGCGCGGCCCAGCAGCCGCCCGGCGCCGCGCAGTCCGCGAAGGCGGCCGCGGCGGGCAAGCCCTGGTACGCCTCGATCTGGGACTCCGTGGACGCGGCCGACGCCGCGGCCGCCGCGCCCGTGCCCGCCCCCGCTCCCTGAGCAGCCCGACGCCCCGAAGCTTCTGACGCCCAGAAGCCCAGAAGCCCAGAAGCCCAGCAACCCCCGCCCCCGCTTCCCGAGAAGACTGTCATGACCACTGACCCCACCCCGCCGGTCGCGGACCGCGACCTCGCCGCCGTCGCCGCCCAGCTCGGCCGTGTCCCGCGCGGCACCCGGGCCGTCGCGCACCGCTGTCCGTGCGGCAACCCGGACGTCGTCGAGACGGCGCCTCGGCTGCCCGACGGCACGCCGTTCCCGACCCTCTACTACCTGACCTGCCCCAAGGCCGCCTCGCTGATCGGCACCCTGGAGGCGGACGGGGTGATGAAGGAGCAGACGGCCCGGCTCGCCGAGGACCCCGAACTCGCCGCCGCCTACCAGAAGGCGCACGAGGACTACCTCGCCCGGCGCGACGCGATCGAGGTGCTGGAGGGCTTCCCCTCGGCCGGCGGGATGCCGGACCGGGTGAAGTGCCTGCACGTGCTGGTCGGCCACTCGCTGGCCGCCGGGGAGGGCGTCAACCCGCTCGGTGACGAGGCGCTGGCGATGCTGCCCGAGTGGTGGCGCAAGGGCTCCTGCGTGAGCGAGGAGGCCGTCGAGGACGGCGTACGGGCGCTGGAGGCCCAGCGGGCCGGGGTGGAGGACCACGAGACCGCGATCGCGGTCAAGCAGCGCAAGGCCGCTGAGCGCGCCGCCCGGCGCCAGGCACAGCGCGAGCGCGAGGCCCAGGAGCTTTTGGCCCAACAGGAGCAGGAGGAGCGCAAGTGACGACGACTCGGGTGGCCGCGGTGGACTGCGGCACCAACTCGATCCGGCTGCTGATCGCCGATCTGGACCCGGAGACCGGGGCGATCACCGATCTCGACCGGCGGATGGTCATCGTCCGGCTCGGCCAGGGCGTGGACCGCACCGGCCGGCTCGCCCCCGAGGCGCTGGAGCGCACCTTCGCGGCCTGCCGCGGGTACGCGGCCGTCATCGCCGAGCACGGGGTGGACCCGGAGCGGACCCGCTTCGTGGCCACCAGCGCCTCCCGGGACGCCGAGAACAGCGCGGAGTTCACCAAGGGCGTGCGCGAGATCCTCGGTGTCGAGCCCGAGGTGGTGACCGGCGACGAGGAGGCCGAGCTCTCCTTCATCGGCGCGACCAAGGAGTTGACGGGTGGTGCCTTCCAGGCCCCGTACCTGGTCTTCGACCTGGGCGGCGGCTCCACCGAGTTCGTCCTGGGCACCGACCGGGTGGAGGCCGCCCGTTCGGTGGACATCGGCTGTGTGCGGCTGACGGAGCGCCACTTCTCCGGGCCGGAGATCCCGACGCTCGGTCAGATCACGGCGGCCAAGGCTGACATCAAGGCGGCGCTGGACCGGGCCGCCGAGCTGGTGCCGCTGACCGAGGCGGCCTCGCTGGTGGGCCTGGCCGGCACGGTGACCACGGTGGCGGGCATCGCACTGGACCTGCCGGCGTACGACTCGGCGGTGATCCACCACTCCCGGATCCCGTTGGAGCAGGTCCGCGAGGTGACCGGACGGCTGCTCAGCTCCACCCACGCCGAGCGGGCGGCCATCCCGGTGATGCACCCGGGCCGGGTGGACGTGATCGGCGCCGGTGCGCTGGTGCTGCTCTCCATCATGGAGCGGACCGGGGCCACCGAACTGGTGGTCAGCGAGCACGACATCCTGGACGGTATCGCCTGGAGCATCGTCGGCTGAGGCAAGGCTGAGGTAATCATCGTTCTGGGCGGTCAGCCCTTACGAGATCGGCCCCGGGAGGCGCTTCCTGCCCCCGGGGCCGACCCTTGGGCGGCCTGTCGCGAGAAACTTCGTGAATTTCTTCACATGGCGATCCAGCCTTTCGACGCAGCTGGATGCCGTCTCCGTCCGGAATGCGGGACCGAAGGTCGTCCTCGGAGCCGGACCGCTGGATCCCAGGTGTGGCTCCCGATCGGCCGGTGGAATCGAAATGATGCGCGGGAACCCTGGTGCCAGTGGGATCGTTGCTGCTCAACGAGGTCGCTCTCACCCAAACCCGCTGATCGGGCGCCGACCCGCCGCCCGCCATGGAGGAACCTCCGGAATCTGGGCCGCGAAGTGTAGCACAGGCTGTCCAGAGTCCTGTGACGGGCCTCACGCAGGGGGCGTCGAGGGGGGGTGGATACTTTCGGATATGAGCACCACGGAGCGTCCTCGCATCCTCATTGTCGGCGGTGGTTACGTCGGCCTGTATGCCGCGATGCGCATCCTCAAGAAGATGCGCTACGGGGAGGCGACCGTCACGGTCGTCGACCCGCGGTCGTACATGACGTACCTGCCCTTCCTTCCCGAGGCGGCCGGCGGCAACGTCGCGCCTCGCAACCTCGTCGCCCCGCTGCGCAGCGCCCTGAAGAAGGCGGAGGTGCTCACCGGTCACGTGACCGGTGTGGACCACGCCCGCAAGGTCGCCACCATCGCGCCGCTGGCCGGCGACTCCTACGAGCTGCCCTTCGACTACCTCGTCGTCGCGACCGGCTCGGTCTCCCGCACCTTCCCGATCCCGGGTCTGGCGGAGCACGGCATCGGCATGAAGACGGTGGAAGAGGCGATCAGCCTCCGCAACCACGTCATGGCGCAGCTGGACAAGGCCGAGTCCACGGCGGACGAGGACGTCCGCCGCAAGGCCCTCACCTTCGTGGTCATCGGCGGCGGCTTCGCCGGCGTCGAGACCATCGCCGAGGTCGAGGACATGGCGCGCGACGCCGCGAAGATCTACAAGACCGTCAGTCGCGACGACATGCGCTTCATCCTGGTCGAGGCGGCCAACCGGATCCTCCCGGAGATGGGCCCGGACCTCGGTCTGTGGACCAAGGAGAAGCTCGAAGAGCGCGACATCGAGATCTACATCGAGACCTCGATGGACTCCTGCACCGACCAGCACGTGGTGCTGAAGAACGGTGTCGAGGCCGACGCCGCCACCATCGTGTGGACGGCCGGCGTCAAGCCCAACCCGGTGCTGTCGAACTTCGGTCTGCCGCTGGGCCCGCGCGGCCACGTGGACACCGCCCCGACCCTGCAGGTCAAGGGCTTCGACAACGTCTGGTCGGCCGGCGACAACGCCCAGGTGCCGGACCTCGCCGTCGGCGAGGGCGCCTGGTGCCCGCCGAACGCCCAGCACGCGGTGCGTCAGGCGGTGCAGCTCGGCGACAACGTGATCTCCGGGATGCGCGGCTTCCCGCAGGCCGAGTACAAGCACAAGAACCTCGGTGCGGTGGCCGGCCTCGGCCTGCACAAGGGTGTGGCGATCCTCTTCGGCAAGTACAAGCTGAAGGGCCGTCCGGCCTGGTGGTTCCACCGCCTGTACCACGGCAGCCGGGTGCCCACCATGAACCGCAAGGTCCGGGTCTTCACCGACTGGACGCTCGCGATGTTCCTCAAGCGCGAGATCGTCGGCCTCTCCGAGATGGAGAAGCCGTTCGGCGCCTTCCAGGAGGCGGCCGCTCCGGCGCCCAAGCCGGTGGTGGCCCAGGCGGCCCCCGCCGACACGGCCCCCGCTGACGCCAAGGAACTGGCCGCCAGCAAGTAAGCGACTGACCCCGGTGTCTTGAGCACCGGGGATGAGTCGGAGGCTCTCCGCCCGGCAGCGTCGCCGGACCACGACCTCCGTGGTGCTCAGCCGGCCCCGTGGCCGGGCGGAGTACAGCAAGCAGTAGGCGTACCAAGGGCCTGGGGCCCGGTGGTTTCCCACCGGGCCCCAGGCCCTTCGCCGTCGGCCCCGCCTGACGCGGTGTCAGGACGGAGCGTCAGTCGCTCTTGATGCTGCTCAGGATGTCGAGCTTGGAGGCCCGGCGGGCCGGCCAGAGCGCCGCCACCAGACCCACCAGCCCGGCCAGCAGCAGGAAGAGTCCCAGCTTGTCGTAGGGCAGTACGGTGGTCAGCCCGTCCAGACTGCTCTTCAGGGTGCCGTTCACCGCCCAGGCCAGGAAGCAGCCCAGGCCGATGCCCAGCACCGCGCCGAGCAGTGAGATCACCACCGACTCCAGGCGGACCATCCGCTTGATGCCGCGGCGGTCCAGGCCGATCGCCCGCAGCATCCCGATCTCACGCTTCCGTTCGAAGACCGACATCGCCATCGTGTTGATCACTCCCAGGACGGCCACCAGGACGGACATCGCCAGCAGGCCGTACATCATGTTGAGGATGAAGGAGAGGTCCGCGCTGAACTGGTCGAGCAGGTCCTGCTTGGTGTCCACCTTGATGATCGGGTTGTTGCCGCCCGCGTCGACCAGGGACTGCTTCAGTGCGGGGCTCGGGCCGCCGGTGCCCTTGACCAGGACCATGCCGATGCTCGGCTCGGCGCCGTGCTTCAGCAGCGCGGCGCTGCTCATGGTCATCGGGTTGACCATGGCGTTCTTGGCGTAGACGCCACCGACCGTCAGGGTGCCGCTGGTGCCGTCCGGGAAGGTGGCCGGCAGCGCGCTGCCGACGCCCACGTTGTCGCTCTTGGCGATGTCGGCGTCGACCAGCACCTGGCCCTGGGCCAGGGCGCCGGTGGAGCCGCTGGTCATCTTCAGGTTCAGCACCTGGTCGACCTGGGCGGCGTCGACCCCGGAGACCGAGCGGTTCTTGCCGCCGATCTCGAAGTAGCTGTCGCTCAGCACCGAGGTGGCCGAGACTCCGGGCGCCTTGGCGGCCCGGACGGCGATCTCGGGCGAGACGCCCATCCCGGTCGAGGTCTGGACGGCGTAGTCGGCCTTCATGGTGTCGCCGACGGCGCGGTCCATCACGCCGGTGACCGAGGCGCCCAGCACGGTGAGCGCACTGACCAGGGTCAGGCCGATGGTGAGCGCGGAGGCCGTCGCGGCGGTGCGGCGCGGGTTGCGCAGCGCGTTCTGCCGGGCGAGCTTGCCGGAGATGCCGAACAGCTTGCCCAGCAGCGGCCCGACGACCGCGATCAGCGGGCGGGAGAGCAGCGGGATCAGGATGAACGTCCCGATCAGGGCCGCCACCGCGCCGCCGGCCACCAGCCACTTGCCGTTGGTGCCGGCCGAGGAACCCCACAGGATCAGGGCCAGGCCGGCGCCCGCGATCACCGAGCCGATGCTGTTGCGGATCACCAGCCCCTTCTGGGTGCTGGGCTGGTCGCCGCTGCTCATCGCGGCGATCGGCGCGATCCGGGAGGCCCGCAGGGCGGGCAGCACGGCGGAGAGCACGGTCACCACGACGCCGGTCACCAGGGCGGTGACGGCGGTGGCCGGGGCGACGATCAGCGGACCGGAGACCTTGACGCCGTTGCCCAGCGCGCCCATCAGCGACTGCATGCCGGCGCCGAGGCCCACGCCCGCGGCCAGACCGGCCAGCGAGGAGAGCAGGCCGATCAGCACGGCCTCGGCCAGCACCGACAGGGTGACCTGCTTGCGGCTGGCGCCGATGGCGCGCATCAGCGCGAGTTCCCTGGTGCGCTGGGCGATCAGCATGGTGAAGGTGTTGGCGATGATGAAGATGCCGACGAACAGGGAGATCCCGGCGAAGGCCAGCAGCGTGGTGCGCACGCCGCTCATCGCACTGGAGATGTCCGACTTCTGGGCGTCCTCGACCTGTTGCGCGGTCTTGGCCTCGATCCGGTCACCGGCCGGCAGCACTGGCTTGACCTCGGCGAGCAGGGTGTCCTGGCTGCTGCCGGGGGCGCCGGTCACCGCGATGCTGCTGAACTCGCCCGGCGCCAGCAGCAGTTTCTGGGCGCTGGCGGTGTCGAACAGGGTCAGCGGGTCGCCGGCGCCGACCTGCGGGTCGTCGGTGGTGAAGATGCCGGTCAGGACGGTGTCCATGGCCGGGCCGTTGGTGGCGATCCGGACGGTGTCGCCGACCTTGTAGCCGCCCTTGTCGGCGGTCGCGCGGTCGAGCGCGATCTCCCCGGACCTCTGCGGGCCGCGGCCCTGGGCCATCGGGTAGCGGGAGTCCTGGCCGTCGCCGCCGGGCGTGAAGTTGGAGCCGAGCGAGTCGCGGCCCTGGCCGATGCTCTTGCCGCTGTGGTCGGCGACGGCGGTGAAGCCGCTGACCACCCCGCGGGACTTCTGCACCCCCGGCAGGGCGGCGATCTGACCGACCGTGGTGGCGGTCAGATGCGCGTCGTTGGCCTTGGTCTTGTCCTTGACCCGGGTGTCGGCCTGGGCGCCCTTGTCGGTGACCAGGACGGAGAGATCGGCGTAGTTCTTGGAGTAGCTGTTCTTCAGAGCCGAACCGAAGGTGTCGGAGAAGACCAGGGTGCCGGCGACGAAGGCGGTGCCGAGCATCACGGCGAGCGCGGTCATCAGCAGTCTGCCCTTGTGGGCGAGCACATTGCGCAGTGCGGTGCGGTACATGACGAGTCCTGGGGTCGAGGCGAAGCGGAGGGCTGACCGGGTGTCAGCTGGTGCGGCCCTTGGCGTCGAACCGGCGCATCCGGTCCAGGACGGAGTCGGCCGTGGGGGCGGTCAGCTCGTCGACGATCCGGCCGTCGGCGAGGAAGACGACGCGGTCCGCGTAGCCCGCGGCGACCGGGTCGTGGGTGACCATGACGACGGTCTGGCCCAGCTCGCGCACCGAGTTGCGCAGGAACGAGAGGATCTCGGCGCCGGAGCGGGAGTCCAGGTTTCCGGTGGGCTCGTCGGCGAAGATGATGTCGGGCCGGCCGGCCAGTGCGCGGGCGCAGGCCACCCGCTGCTGCTGGCCGCCGGA
>FTKT01447252.1_pt1 | contig 29068 bp, 29 predicted proteins | sample 1658271 | NCBI WGS metagenome assembly FTKT01 (sample SAMEA3914811, study PRJEB12502) | metagenome | biome: forest; material: soil | place: Canada | collected 2011-08-04 | depth 0.3 m | reverse complement strand
CGCGACCGTCTGAATGACCGCTGACAGGACGCGTTTCCGCTATGGGTTGGCCTCGGCCTGGTCGCCGACGCCGCCTGGGGTCGGCCATGCTTCCTGCAACGGACGGTCGCCGTCACCTGCAGGCCGAGCGATGCGGCCGCCGACGGCCATGTCGCAAGTCGGCCATGAGCTGCGGTTGGCCACCGTCCGCTTTCGAGTAGTCTGAACGCATGCACACCTTCAATCTCTTCGCCGACTACTTCCAGTTCTATCTTCAAGACGAAACAATCGACGGCGACCTTTCGGATTCCTGGACCAATGAGGCAGTGACCAGGCTGCTCGCAGTAGCCCCGGGTACCGTTGGTGTCGGCACTGTGAGAAACATGGAAGTTCCGGTGACACTGGAAGTGCTCGCCTCGGAACCACCACTTAATGTGATGGCCTACGATCACATCGTCGAAGGCTCGCTATCGGTGGCCGGCAAGAACTTGGTGATCGCCGGGTGCACGGACTATTTGCCGGAGGCGGCGAGGATCCAGATTGAACCTGGAGACTATCGGGTACGGGCGTGCTTCTCCTGCCTCGACTCGCTCTCCGAAGATGACCTTGACGGAGAAGACCGTTACCACCTCCAGCTTTGGCCCGCTCCACCGGCCCACGTCGCGGTCATCAAGCAGTTCGTCAGATAGTCGATGCGAGCGCGTGTCCAATGGCGTCAGTCGGCCACTTCGCGTCATTCGCGAGCGTCGGCTCCCGGGTAGGCTGGCATCGCAATCGTCGCGCTCCGAGACGCCGCAATGGAGGCCTCATGGCAAAGCTCGTATTCGGAATGAACCAGTCCCTCGACGGCTACGTCGACCACGATCGCTTCGGCTCGCTCCCGCCGGGCCTGTTTCGCGACTACATCGACCACGTTCTCGCCGTACGGGGCATGCTGTACGGCCGCCGGCTCTACCAGATCATGCAGTACTGGGACGACGACTCGCCCGAATGGGGTGAGGAGCAGCGCGAATACGCCCAGGCGTGGCGAAGCCATCCCAAGTGGGTGGTGTCGCGAACGCTCAAATCGGTCGGTCCGAACGCGACGCTGCTCGGCGATGATCTCGAGGGCGCGGTGCGGCGGCTGAAGGCCGACGGCGACGGCGAGATCGACGTCGCCGGCCCCGAGCTGGCCCGCAGCCTGGGACAGCTCGGTCTCATCGACGAATACCGCCTCTACATGCTGCCGGAGGTGCTTGGCCACGGCACCCCATTCTTTGCCGGCTCGCGACCGCCGCTGCGCCTCGCGGGCAGCGACATGATCGGCGAGGCGGTGATCCGGTTGCGGTATGTTCCTGCGTGAGGCGGCGCCGAGGACCATAGCGAGGAAAGTTCGCGGGCGGCTCGTCGCGGCAGCAGCCGGCCATGAGCCGACGGTCGGGGACGGCAGCTTCCAGGTAGGATGAAACGATGAATGAAGGTTGGCATGGCGATGAATATCTCGTCATCTTCTCGCAAGCCGAGTCCCAAGCTGCAGCAGCGAACTACCACCTGGATCGGCGTCTGCCGGGCTATGTGTTGATTGGCCTGCGCTCGTGGGACGATTTCATCGTCGTTAATCCAGCCGGGGCCGCGCTGTCGCTGCCGACGCTGCCACTGGAAGCTTCGAGAGCCGATGGCTTTTTGCTGCCTGAAGCAATTTCTTTGCAGCCAGACACACGATTTACTGGCCGGGTGAAGTGGTACGTCAAGCCTTTGGTCTTCGGTGGTGAGCCGAGCGCCGAAAATACCAGCTGGGTCACACACGACCAGCACGTGCAACTCGTGACTTGGTGGAACGACAAGTACGATTCGCTTAAGACTTAGCTGACAGCCTCGAGGAGGCAGATCGCGCTAGGAGGCCATGCGCGGCTGCAAAGCGTCGCATATCGGCCAATACCGGCCGGTCGCCAACGTCTGGTTTCGGGTAGGCTACCTTCCATGAAGCACATCTGCTGTCACTGCGGAACTGCGATCCACTGGTGGAATTTGAAGAGTTCCTTCCGGTGCCCTTCGTGCGGACAGGCACTACGCGCGAATGTCGTGGGTGCTTGGGTTGTCACGTTCGCTGTTTGGACCGTTGCTGAGGCAATCATCTTCGTGCTCATGCCTACGGGAGAGTTCGCTGAATTCCTTCTGCGTACGATGCTGAGCCTGCTAGCAGGCGCGACCGCGGGCTGGATCGCGTTCGGGTCACTGGCTCGCGTCGCATCCGCGTCGTAAGTGACGGATCGCTGACACGCAGTGGCTTCAGCCGGCAGGTGCGGCCGTTCGCGAGCGTCTGCTCCCGGATAGGCTAAAGTTCCGGCGGGTAGCGCAACCGAGGGTGGACTCATGAGCGTCGAAGCAAGTGATCTGCGAGGGCTTCTAATTCTCAAGAACCTTGAGAAGCGCCAGCAAGCCCGAGCCATACTCGGAGCGGAGGACAAGCCGATGCGGTCGACACTTCAACTTGCGAGTGTCGCCTTTGCCGCTGGGGTGACCGGTTACTTCGTCGGTCAGGCGACGGTCGCGAGGTCGATCGATTGCGTGATGCCAGCCATCGCCGCTGGTCTGGTGGGGATATGTTTCGAAGTGTCGAGACTACGGCGTCGGCTTGATGCAGTCGTGGCGCTCATCGACCTTGAAAGCTCCTCACCTGACGAATGAGAAGCGATTCCGGCGAAGACGCAGTTCGGCCACAAGCGGGTCTTCACGACAGTCTGCTTCGCGGTCGCTCAGTAGTCCTTCTGAAAATTTCAAAAGCGAGACCATGACTCTGAATCAGATGACGATCGCAGCTGTGACGGCGTGTACTTTGTTTGTCGCGGTGTTGGCTTTCAGGAACTCGCGCACAGCTTCGAAGAAGGGACTGGGCTCAGCGACCAATCTTCGTTGGTTTCAGCGAGTACGAAATCGCACCTCGCCCCGTTGCCTTGGAGAACGCGAATGTCTCGCCCATACATGAGCACGGTTCAACGCTATCGCTTCAGCGACGCGACAGCTTGAGGTCACGCGACCAAGCTGATGCAACTCATTTCTAGGGGGCGGCCTCGAAATCATTCCCCAAGAGGATTGACCGAGATCTAGAGTGCGCAGCTTCAGTCTCTTGTGCGGAGGGTGCGCCATGAATTCTGACCTAACTCGCTCGCTGATGACCATCGCGATTGCGTCGATCCCCATTGTCGCGCTGGCCGATCCGATCACGATCTCGCAGCCGTTCATGAACCTCGACAACCGAGGCGTCAACTCGGACGGCTTTGCCTCTGGCGAGTTTTTCAGAATCGGAGCGACCTCAGTCGCCCCCAACGCCACGGCGGGCACGACGGGTTCAGGCACCACCATCGACCTGTCCACCGGCCAATCGGTCACCCGCAGCATCCCGCCGGACCCGGGTCCAGAGATCCCCAATTTCTTTTCGCGGTTGATGACCTATTCGCCGTCGTTGCTCGGTCCCTGGACACTCACGTTTGTCAACGGAGCCGATAGCGCACAGACCGTTGTCACGCTGCCTGCGGGGCAGATGCAGGCGCCTTTCGTCAACTCCATCACCTTGTCAGGCTCGAGCGCGACCCCGACGTTCTCGTGGACGCCACCCCCTGGTGCCGTCGTCAACGGCTACCGCGTCAACATCTACGACAAGTCGCTGATCAGCGCCACCAACAACGGCCAGGTCGTCAGCGTCAACCTGCTGCCGGGGACCACCTCTTACACGATCCAGCCGTCGGACTTCACGACGACGGGCTTCGGCTTCAACTCGAGCCACAACTACTCGATCGAGATCGGCCTCCTGCAGACCAAGGACGGCACATCGACGAATCTGTTGAACTCCAACATCGCCGCCATCTCGCGGTATTACGCTGACTTCAGTCCGGGTTCGGCAGGCGGCTTTCCGGTGAACCTGCCGGTCACGCTGTCCAGCGGGGCCTACCAGTACAACATCACCGTCGTCGCGGGGCAGACCTACTACGTCGACCCGAAAGTGGCGACGGGCTACGACTTCCAGATAGGCAGCGGCGATCCGGACTTCAAATCGGTCGTCTTGCCAAAGGGCATCGGCGACGGGCTGTACGACATCTTCGGTGTCGGCGCCGACGGAACGGCGACATTGCTCGCGCACAACTGGGCCGGCGGAGCCACCTTCGACTTCGCGGGGGCGGGCGTGAGCGAGTTCAGGGTCGGCGGTATCGAGGCGACCGCTGGACTAGACCCCGCCGATCCCACAGCGTTCGTCACTGGGCTGAGCTTCGAGGGCAGCGGCGTGTTCACCGGCACCCAGACCCCACTCGTGACGGATGTGAGCGCCGTCCCCGAGCCGGACTCCGGTGCTCTGATGCTGCTGGGCATGGCGATGGCGGGTGCAGGGTATTGCCGCCGCAGGCTTTCGAACGACGCCTCTCGAGTGCCGCGGATCCAGTTGCAAGCGATGGGCGGTTAGCCACACCGAGTCGGGAACCTCGCTCTCCGAGTTGAATGTCCCCTAACGAGTGATGAATCGTGCATTGCTGAGGGCTGCTCCGGGCCCGGCCTGGTCTACCACGCGGGGCTGAGTTGGCCACGCTTCATGCAGCGGTTGAACACCGACAGCGGCACGCCGAGCAGGGGCGGCCCCCGGCGGCTAGGTCGCAAGCCGCCCAGGGCAAGACGCTTGTGCGCGGCTGGTCTCGGGAAGGCTGAGTGAGGCGTCAGACCTCATGGCGAGGGAAATCGCGATGAAGCGGCCTTCAAGAATGTCAGCAATTGCCCTGTCCCTGTTGGCTTGGCATTTCCCTGCACAAAGCGCAGTGCGCTGCGAAGGTGAGATGACCGGGACAGTCAACATCCAGAAGCCTGTGTACATCCACATCTACGACAGCGGGATCGGGATCTGTGCACATCTGGACCTTTCCTCGAAGGCGTCACCCCGACATCGGGGTTAGCACGACCTATGACAATGGCGAAGGCAACGGTTTCGCAATCAGCGGTTCCGAAGGACGATTCAAGAGTGGCGCCGGCTATGCGTACGTTCAATCCAGTGCTTTCCGTGGTCGTCCCCGAAGGTCGCAGCCCAAGCCGCTTCGAGCAGCGTCGTTGCTCTCGGCGCATCGTCGGCTGCGTCTTCGCCCTACGCAGAATAGACGGCCGTAAAACTACGGCTTTGCAGCAGCCGATTCGCACACCACGAAGTCCGCAACGGGTCGGCCACCGCCTGGTCGCTGTCGCTGCGACAGTCGGCTATGCTTCCTACAGCGGCCGAACGCCGACAACGGCTCACCAAGCGCCGCGGCCGGCGGTGACCATGCCGCAAGCCGGCCATGAGCAGCCGCTCGCGACCGGCGGCTTTCAGGCGAGCTAGACTTGGCTATGAAGCTACGCGCCGCATCTGCCTGTGCCATCTTTGGAGCGATAGCCTCGGCTTACGGGGTGGGCATCGCGCTCTTGCCGCTGATGACCGGGCTATTCAAGCTCGACCTATCGCGGTTTATCTCGGACGCACGGGCCGCAAAGGTTCTTGAGACGCAACTCCGGACGGCAGATGGACTGTCGGTGCGCATGCTGGCGACAAGCGCCTTCGCCCTCCTGCTTTTTGTCGCCATGGCTTACCTCGATCGGCCGGCGACAAGGCAACCAAGGTCCTCTGAGTGAAGTGCGACGTCAATGATGGACGGTTCGCGGCGGGCTGTACTCGGCCATGAGCCGACCTTTTTCGAGCACGAGCTCGATCTCTCGAACGTCCCCGACCTCGGATCAACCATCCCGTCGAACATTGCCGGCATCGCGAGTGGATGCTCTCCTCAGGTTCCGCCGTGACAGACGGGCCTTGACAGATAAGTCCTCATAGAAGCTGCCGGTCGCCAATGACCGCTTCGGAGCTGGCAAACTTTGCTCGTAGAACTACCAGGCGGCGCCGCGATGCCGGACACCATGCTCGATGAACTGATGGACGACCGCGATCTGTATCGGATGGTGGACGAGCTCCTTCACTACGTGTGGGACCCCATCGGGGTCGCGGGCGAACCGCGCGCTCGTGACGAGTACTACGGCTACGTTCCGGCGACGTTCAAGCTGGTACAGGAGGGGGCAGCCGCTGAAGCCATCGCAGCACACCTCCACAGCATCGCTACCGACGGGATGGGGCTTTCGCCGAATTCGCAGCACGCCCTGAAGGTTGCACGGCTGCTGATCGAGTGGCGAAATCTGGTTCGCGTATCGCCGTCAACGCTACGATCAAGGCTTCCACCCATGCCCTCGTACAAAGACTAACGCCTGGCTGAATGCGTCATGTCGGCCAATTGCGGACGGTCGTGTGCGTCGGCTTTGGATCAGGCCACCCTACTTGGCTCCGGCGGGCGTTTCGATCCGCCGAGCATCCCCTCCACCCCGCCTATCGCCACTGCACCAGGGCCGCTTCATGGCCCAAGCCGTCGCGCCCCCAAGACGCCCCGCGACGCGCTGACCGAAAAGACCCACAACGATCGATCCTGAGCCGAGTGGCGGTATCTTCGGCTGCGCCTGCTCGACCATAGAAGCAAGCGACAATATCTGGTGCCCCTAGCTTCGGAGTACCTCGTGGACATCAGAGCACGCAACAACGTACAAGTATCCGGCGAAGAGGCGATCACGATGGTCTTCGCCCATGGCTTCGGCTGCGACCAGAACATGTGGCGCCTGCTGGCACCTTCGTTCGAACAACGATTCCGCACCCTGCGCTTCGACCACGTCGGCAGCGGCAAGTCCGACCTGTCGGCCTATGACCGCTCGAAGTATGGCTCGTTGCACGGGTACGCGCACGACATCAATGAACTGCTGGATGAGTTCGTCCCCGGTCCGGCGATCTTCGTCGGTCATTCCGTCGGCGCCATGATCGGCATGCTGGCCGACCTGGAGCGGCCGGGTCGCATCATCGGCCACGTGATGGTCGGTCCGTCGCCGTGCTACGTGAACGACGTCGACTACACGGGCGGTTTCGAGCGCGAGGACATCGATGAACTGCTCGCCACCCTCAAGAGCAATTACCTCGGCTGGTCGAGCACCATGGCGCCGGTGATCATGGGCGCTCCCGATCGGCCCGAACTCGGCGCCGAGCTGACGAACAGTTTCTGCCAGACCGATCCCGAGATCGCCGAGCACTTTGCGAGCGTCACGTTCCTGTCGGATCATCGCAGCGAACTGCCACGCCTGCACACGCCGTCGCTCATCCTGCAGTGCAGCGAGGACATCATCGCGCCGATCGCCGTGGGCGAGTACATGCACAAGGTGCTTCCCAGGAGCACGCTTCGCATCATTGACAACGTCGGCCATTGCCCGCACCTGAGTTCGCCGAGCGCCAGTGCCGCCGCGATCGAAGAATTTCTCCACGAGCTGACCTGAGATGATCGACGCCCCCGGCGGCGATCCGCTCTACGAGGATGCTGCTTGTGGGCTGCTGTTGACGCAGGCCGATGGGACCATCCTCCATGCCAACAGGACGTTCTGTACCTGGCTGGGCCACAGTCGCGAAGATCTCATCGGACAGCGGCTGGACAGCTTCCTGACGATCGGCGGCCGCATCTTCCACCAGACGCACTGGATGCCATTGCTGAAGATGCAGCGCTCGCTCAGCGAGGTGAAGCTGGAGATGAAGCACGCGAATGGCCAGCGCGTACCGATGGTCATGAACGCCGTCATTCGAACGCGCGACGGCCGCGAGTACCACGAGCTGGCCGTCTTCAGCGCCCGCGACCGCCACAAGTACGAGCTCGAGTTGCTCAAGGCTCGCGAGCGTGCCGAGGAGCACCTGCGCAACGAGCAGGAAAGCCAGAAGGCGCTTGCCGAAGTGCGCGCCGGCCTCGAGCTGGCCATCGACGCGGCGCAATTGTTCCAGTGGTCCGTCCACATGCCCGTCCGCGAACGGCGATACGACCCCAGCGTGGCGCTGCTGTTGGGCTATCCCGATCGGCGGGCCATCGAGCCCGCGGAATTCACCGGTCGCATCGTCGCCGAGGACCGGCACGCCGAAGCCAGCGCGCTGGATGCCTTCCTGGACGCCCCGGCCGATCGCTTCCAGGCGGTCTTCCGCGTGCTCGGCGTGGACGGTGTGCAGCGGTGGGTCGCCTCGTGGGGCCGGCTCCGATCGGATGCCAGCGGCTCGTCCACGCATCTGGTCGGCTTGCTCCAGGACGTCACCCAGTCGCACAGCCAGCGCGCGGAGGCGGAAGACCGGGCGCTGCTTGCGGAGCAGACGCTAGGCATCGTCGGCCACGATCTGCGCAACCCGCTGGCGGCCATCCAAATGGCAGCGGAGATTCTGGGGCTGCGCACGCTCGACGCTAATCAGCAACTCGCACTCGGCGAGCGCATCCGCTCTTCGACGCGGCGCGCCAACCGCCTCATCGCGGACCTGCTGGATTTCACACGCGCCCGGACGGGACGCGGCCTGAGCCTGAGCAAGACCCTGGTGGACGGCCATGCCGTCGCGCGCGACGTGGTCGCCGAACTGGCGACCGCGCATCCCGGACGCCAGCTACGACACACGGAAATCGGCGACGCGGGGATCACCGCGGATGGCGATCGCATCGGCCAGGCCTTGGGCAATCTCATCTCCAATGCGCTGACCTACGGCTCGCCCGACACGCCCGTCACGGTGAGCTCGGAAGGGAAAACGCACAGCGTTCATTTCTCGGTACACAACCACGGCATGCCTATCGACCCCGGCATGCGGCCGACGATCTTCGAGCCGATGACACGCGGCGAGTTCGCAGGCCACCTGCGCAGCGTCGGCCTGGGGCTCTACATCGTTCGCGAGATTGCCACGGCCCATGGGGGCGATGTGGACTACACGTCCGACGAGGTCTCAGGAACAACCTTCGTCATCGAGTTGCCCAGGTAGCGATACGATAGCGATACGATCAGATGTCCGACCGATGCTCGCTAGATCCAGCGAGAACCTTGACTACTACGAACTGTGCCGACCGTCAGCAGCCGGTCAGAACCGGTCGTCGGCGACCGTCCGCTTTCCGACAGTACGCCTGGCGATCTAAGATGGCAGCACGATGAGATCTCGCATCATGTACATCGAGTCGAAGGCCGGCGGCCTGACCGGATCCGCGCGCGTCGGCCGAGTCACGTTCTCCAAGGCGGGTGCGACCATCTACTACCAAAGCAAGGCGTTTCAGAGCCTGCGCGGTAGTGGCTTCAAGTATCTGGACGGCGTCCGCGTCATTGCGATGGACCAATTTGCGATCCCCAAGGGCCATCGCCACGCCGCGGTTGTCGTCGACGCTAGGCGAGCACCGTGTGTCCCCAGGCTTCCTCACCACAACCGGACGCGCTGGGCCGGCGCGAGGTAATAGGCGTCGTCGGGCCTGACTCCGAAGGCGTCGTACCAGGCGTCCAGGTTGCGCACGACGCCATTGACCCGGAACTCCGCAGGGCTGTGTGGGTCGGTGGCGACGTCCTTGCGCATCTCCTCGTCCCGCTCGCTCTCGCGGTACGTCTGGGCCCAGGACAGGAAGAAGCGCTGGAACGACGTGAAGCCGTCCAGCACTGGCGCGGACCTTCCATGCAGCGAGATCCGGTAAGCCTCCAGCGCGATGGCCAGGCCGCTGTTGTCGCCGATGTTTTCGCCCAGCGTGGCGTTGCCGTCTAGGTGCAAGCCCGGCAGGGGTTCGTACGCCGCGTACTGCCGCGAGAGCCCCGCCACCCGCGCCTTGAAGCGGACGACGTCCTGCGCCCGCCACCAATTGCGCAGCACCCCGTTCTCATCGGACTTGGATCCCTGGTCGTCGAAGCCGTGGCTCATCTCGTGGCCGATGACGCCCCCGATGCCGCCGTAATTGACGGCCGGGTCTGCGCAAGGATCGAAATAGGGCGGCTGCAGGATCGCGGCCGGGAAGACGATCTCGTTGTAGAAGGCGTTGTAGTACGCATTCACGGTCTGTGGCGTCATGCCCCATTCATCGTGATCCGTGGGGCCGTCAAGGCGCGCGGCCTTCCTGCGCCAGTCCCACGAACGCGCGCGGCCACGGTTGCCCAGCGGGTCGCCTGCCCGCACCTCGAGGGTGGAGTAGTCGCGCCAGCGATCGGGATAGCCGATCTTGACGCGCATCTTGGCCAGCTTGCGCAACGCGGCTTGCTTGGTCTCGGGCGACATCCAGTCGACGCCCGAGATGCGCGAACGGAAAGCGGAGCGCAGGTTCTCAACCAGTTGCACCATCTGGGCCTTGGCCTCGGGCGTGAAATGGCTCCGCACATAGAGCTTGCCCACCGCCTCGCCGAGTGCCGCGTTGAGCGCCGTCGTGGCGCGCTTCCAGCGCTCGCGCTGGCGCGGCTGGCCGGACAGCGTGCGGCCGTTGAAGTCGAAGGCCAGGTCGTCGAAGGCCGCAGGCAGCACCTCGGCGGCGTCGTTCAAGTAGTGGAAGGTCATGTAGGCGCGCCAGGTCTCCAGCGGCGTCGCACGCATCAGCCTGGCCATCGCCTGGATGGCATCGGGCTCTTTCAACACGAAGAAGTCCTGGTGCACGATCTCCAACTGAGCCAGGGCCTTGCCCCAGGGATAGTCGGGCGCGAAGGCTTCGAGCTCTGCCCGGGTCCTGGGGTTGTAGGTCAGGTCCCGGTCGTCGCGTTGCGCCGCGGGCCAATGGTGCTGCGCAATCGCGGTCTCCAGCGCCAGGATCGCGTCCGCCGATCCGGCCGGGTCCGGGTAGGCCGCCAACGCCAGCATCTTCCCGACGTAGGCGCGGTACTGGTCCCGCAGCGCGGCTGCTTTGATGTCGGACGTCAGGTAGTAGTCCCGGTCCGGCAGGCTCAGGCCGCTCTGGCTGATGTTGACGGTGTAGCGTTGGGGATTCTTGGGATCGGGCCAAATCTCGAACCCGAACGGACCACCAAGGTTGACATCCTTGCGCGCCATGAGCCGCGCCACGTCCTCGTAGGTTCGCACCGCGGAGATCGCCGCGAGATCGGCCTTCGCAGAGGTCAATCCTGCCCCGGCTATCGCATCGGTGTCGAGGTAGGCTGCGTAGTACCGGGCGATCTTCTCCGCCTCCGAGCCTGGCGCCTGCGGCTGGCTCACCACCGCATCAACGATCGTCTTCACGTCCGCCTCTGCGCGGGCGCGCAGGATGAAGAACGGGCCCCAGATGGTGCGGTCAGGCGGAATGGGGTTGTTTCGCAGCCAGCTTCCGCCGCCATAGCGGAAGAAGTCGTCCCCTGGCTTGACCGTGCGATCCATGCCGGCGAGATCGAGCCCCCAGGGGCCGTATTCCGCCCGAGCGGGCGGCGTGTTGGCGTCGGCCGCGGTGGCAGGAACTACGACGGTGAGGGCCAGGGCGGCCGCCAGACAGTGGCGTGCGAACATCGAACACTCCGTGCAACGGCTTCTTGCCAGTGGCCTCGCTTGGGCTTCGGTTTCCAGGCGTCAGATAAAATATAAGTAGGTACCTACGGATACTAGCATGTCAAGCAAACATCAGGATGGGATCGTCGCGGCGGGCGCGGACTATGGCCGCAGCCCGGGCGGCGCCGCCATCGGTGCTCGCCTGAGGCGGCTGTCCGAGCGCATCGACCGCGACGCCAACCGGGTCTACGCGCTGTTGGGCATCGCGTTCGAGCAACGCTGGATGGGGGTGCTGGACCTGATCGCTCGACGGGGGCCAATGTCGGTGAACGAACTTGCGGCGACTCTGGCGATCAGCCACCCCTCGGTGAGCCAGACCCGCCGTTCGCTGACAGCGGCGGGCCTTCTGGCCGAGCAACTCGATCCCGCCGACGGCCGACGCCGCATCTTGCACCTGACCCCCGACGGCGGGGCCCTCGTCGGCCGCCTGAGGCCCATCTGGGCGGCGCTGGAGGCGGCGGGCCATGCGCTCAACGCGGAGGCCCAGGACGCGGTCTCGGCGCTGGATCGACTTGACGAGGCGCTCGATCGCCGCTCGCTGTTCGATCGGGTTAACGACGACGTCGTGCGCAAGACGGCGGGCAAGCGGACGTGACACCCTTGGATGCCAGCCGAGCCACCGTCCGCGCGACCCACAGCGGACCCTCCTGGACGGGATGGCTATAGCCTGCGTAGTCGGGTCTTCACCCGACCGGGTCATTCGGTAGAACCCTCGTTCGGCTACCAGCACGCGTGGAGGAACACCTGTCTCCAACGGCATCGTGGGTGCCCGATGTCGGCCAGGACCAGACGGTCGCGAGGGGCCGCTTTCAGGTAGGCTAGCCGTTATGTAAAACACCCAGCGACACATGCCGATCGTCTAGAAGCCCGATTCGATGGTTCGGCCATTTGCGTTATCGCGGTCGGCTCCCATGGTGATCCGTTGGACCTTGGAGAGGGTGAAGTCGAAGACTTCATCGCAAAGTTGCAACTTTGTCTTCGTGAAGCGCATGGCGATGAACCCGCTCAGTCCTGAGTCGGCCAGTACCGGACACTTGTGGTGGGCCGCTTTGCCGCGGCTTGATTGATCAGAATCGACCCGCGCGCAGATGGAACCAAATGAACCCTGATGTCCTGAACCAAATCGAATGTCATGTGCGAGGCGGCTTTGTTCCGATCGACGACATCAGCCGAATAGTGCTGGAGACCTGGGAATTCCAGGCCTTGGATCCTGACGAAGTCCACGGACTGGTGCGAACTTCGGGACGAGCGCTCCGAAAGCAGGCCAGGACGTGGCCTGAGATGACGGACTGCGACAGGCTGGATGCGGCCTTTCGCGCACTCTTCGGCAGGCGAGTCATCGCTCTTCAGAACACCGGCCTTACGCAAAGCGATGGCTACGATGACGTCCGCACGGCAGCACATTCCCACCCGGAGCCTACGAGCGTCGTCGGATATTGCTTTTTTCACGGGCAGGATCTCGAACTCGCGGTGCAGGGTAAAGGCCTCTATCTCGCATTCGGCCCGATGGATCCGATTCTCGAGCAGACGATGGGGCCGCAAGTTGGCAGGATGGTCGTGGAAGAAGTTGAGCGAGTCGGGCTGCAAACTGAATGGAACGGGACAATTAGTCAACGGATCCTGGTGCGGCCTCTGGATTGGAAGCGGCGCCGCACCGATTGGTGAGTCAGGAGCCGGCCAAGTGCAGTCGTTCGCGGTCGACCGCTTTTGGGTACGAGACCATGCACGTTCCGGACCTTTTTAGCACCTCTCCTGCACGCCGTTTCGCATGCGAATCACTTCGCCGTGGTAGACCCGCCCGTTAACGCATCGAGTTCATCTGTCAGGCGCGCCATTCGAGCCACCAGCGCGCGGTACGGCGCGGGGGTCGCCATGTCCAGTCCAGCCTTCTTCACGACCAGGTAGGGGTCGTTCGAACCACCGGCCCGGAGCATGTCCAGGTAGCGCGTGCGCAGGTCGGTGTCGCCCTTCTCGATGCCTTCGGCGAAGAAGGCGGCGGCGCTGATCGACGTGGCGTACTGGTACACGTAGTAGTCCGTGTAGAACTGCGGGAAGTATTCCCACTGGGTGCCGTAGGGGTCCTCGATCTTCATCACGCCCTGTGCATCGCCGTAATAGCGGCGTAGCAGATCCAGGTAGAGCTTGCTGAGGTCCTCGCCGGTCAGCGGTCGGTCCTTCTCGACAGCTTCGTGCGCCTTCAGTTCGAACTCGGCGAGCAGGGCCTGGTGGTAGAACACGGTGCGCATGCCTTCGAGCTGCAGCTCCAGCGCGTAGATCTTCTCATCCTTCGTCTTGGCGTTCTTCGCGACGTAGTCGGCGAGCAGCATCTCGTTGGTGGTCGAGGGAATTTCCGCAACGAAGATGCCGTGCTCGGCGGTTGGGTAGGGCTGCGCGGCGTTGGCCATCACGGAGTGCATCGCGTGGCCCCATTCGTGCGCCACCATCGTCACGCTCACGTAGTTGTTGTTGAAGCTCAGGAGCACGAACGGATGTACGTCGTAGGCCGTCTCGTTCGTGTAGGCCCCCGAACGCTTGCCCTTGCGCGGGACGGCGTCCATCCAGCCTTCGAGGAAGTGCTGCCTCAAGGTCTTCACGTAGTCGTCGCCCAGCGGGGCCACGCCCTTGAGCGTCAGCGCCTCGGCCTCGGCCAGCGTGTAGCTGCGCGGCGCCTCAGCGAGTTCGGCGTAGATGGCGGAATACGTCTGTTCCTGAATGCCCAGCAGGCGGCCGCGCAGCTTGAGGTAGCGCTGCAACGTGGGCAGGCCCGCATTGGCTTCGGCCACCAGCGTGCGATAGACGGCCTCCGGGGTGTTGTACTTGCTCAGCTTGGCCTGAAGCGCGCTGTCGAACTTGTGTGCACGCGCGTCGAACACGACGCCGTGCAGGTGCGCCACGTAGATCGCGCCGATGCTGCGCTGGAACGATTGGTAGACGGGCCAGGACGACTTGAAGACCAGGTCACGCACTTCGGGGTCATGATCCCCGCGCAGCTTCACATAGGTTGACTGGTCTAGCGCCACCTTCTCGCCGCGTACGGTGATCGTCGGCCAGGGCATGTCGGCGTTGAACAGCAGCTGATAGATCTGTGCGGGCTGCGACAGGGGATCGGCCGCGCCGGCCAGGAGCGCCTCCTGGTCCGCCGACAGCGTGTGCGCGGCCTGGCGCAGCGCCGTGTGCAGCGCGTACGAGAACGGCGCGAGCTTCGGCTCGGCGGCGAGGTAGCTGTCGATCTTGCCCTGGCCGAGGGCGGCGATCTCGGACGACTGGAAGGCGACGGCTTGCGAGAACCGGGCCCGGGCGGACGCCGCTTGCTGGCGCAGCGCCTGGTTGGCGGTGACCTGGGTGTCGGCGTCGGACTTCAGGCGCGCGTAGGCCTCGAGACGGGTCAGCGCGCGTTGCTCGTTCGAGATCGCCTGCATCGCACTGAGCAGGCTGGCCGGACCAGCGCCGAGCGTGCCCTGCAGGGCCTTCAGTTGCGGCAGTTGCGCCAGCGCCGTCTGGCGTGCGGCTTCCCAGGCGGCGTCGTCGGCGTAGAGCGCGGTGAGTTCCCAAACGGCGGGCGGGTTGTCCGCGGTGGCCGGGGCGGAGTCCGCGGACGCCGGAGTGACGGCGGCCTGGGTCATCGGCGCTGCGAGGGTCGCGAGCGCGGTGGCGAGGGCAAGGGCGGTGAGTTTCATGGGTCCCATGGCAAGAGGGCAACCGCGTGACGATACGCCCCAGCGACGGCTTCTCCGAGGCGTCCGGCATCCCGGGTGATGAATTGCAGGAAGGAAGGGCCTATTCGCGGAAGTGAAAACCCGCATTCGAGAGGATCCAGGCGTCGGGGCGGGTCGGGCGCAAGCCAGCAACCTTCGTCAGGACTGAGGGCGAGCAAGTTCGTGGTTGCGAGCAGACGGGGAGGTTATATGCGCAACGCCGTCGCACGCCCAGGGATGACCTGTCCAACGACCTGGGCGCGGCGTCCGAAGACGCATGCCGCCCATAACCAGCCGGTCGTGACCAACCGCTCTCACGTAGAGCTTTTCAGCCGCTTGCCCTCAGCTGCCCTCTTTGACGGCAATCTCAGTGTGTCGTCGCTTCGTCGTGAGGCGGCCAGCAGTGCAGCCTGCCTCCAGTTTCGCCCATCGCTTTGCGCCAGACCTCTTCGGGGAAGATTCCGCGCGCCGTCAGTGCACCGAATAGCGCTGCGCCGACAGATGCTTCGGTCGGGACAATGAGCGATTCCGGCCTCCCGCGAAGTTCGATGAACAGCAAGTCCGAATGATCGAGACCTTCGTCTTGGAAGCAGACGCGGACAATGTCTGACCACTCGAAGGTTTGACTCCATCGTTCGTCGCCGCCGTCGGGTGTTCGCATCCGCACCTGCGCGTCGTCGAAGTCGACGGAGAGTTGCTCGCTCAGCCGCTTTGGTGGAGGCGCGAGGCCGAACTTCGTCGCGCGGAGGTATTTGGTCGCTGGGAAGCCGAAGACGACAAGGAACAGGGTCGCGTTGAGGATGGATGTGTCGCTCTGCCTTCCCGTGATGAGCGGGCCATGCAACAGCATGCTCGCGAGGTAGGCGAGTCCAGCGGCCAGGACGCCAGCGGCGATCAGTCCACCGACGAAGTGCGCAGCTCGGCCTCGCAAAAAGCAAACGAACGCGATGGCAAAGCAGAAGGCTCCGAACAAGCAGGAGAGCCATGCCTTTCCCGGGTCGGCTTGCGAGGCCCACGCAAGCATCATGACGCCGCAGAATGCGGCAAAGATGGCAAGCAAGAGGCGCGCTAGTAGGGACATGGGGCAGTCCGATTTCTATCTACAACCGGGGAAAGATCTGCCTGCTGATGTCGTGGAAGACCGCAAGGGCGGCCGAAGCGTGGTCTCCGCTCGCCCTGCCCGGCGTGAAGACGCTGCGCCACCGCATCGCCCGCGTGATTCGCGACTACGGCATGCGCGAACGTCGCGAGGCGCCGCAATACTACCCGGCGGCACCGATCGAAAGTGCCGCATTCCGAACTGCAACGGCAGAAGATGAATGGCACCAGCCTGAGCTCCCGCTTGCTATTGCAGGCAGCTTGACCCGCAGCGCCCTGAATCGACCCATATCGAACTCGAAGGCACGCGATGAACCTGGAACGAACCTGCACGATTCTTGACGGAAGGTCGGTGGCGGCCGCCGACCTCGAAGCCCTGCGACATCGTGTCTCTGCCCTCAAGGCCTGGAATGGCTCTCGCATGCCCATCCTCGCGACCCTCCTGGTCGGTGATGACCCGTCGTCAGCAACCTACGTGAAGATGAAGGGGAATGCCTGCCACCGTGTCGGCATGGATTCGCGTGTCGTGAAGTTGGACCAGACCGCGAGCACGGCCGACGTACTGCGCGAGATCGATCCGCTGAATGCAGATCAAGCGGTTCATGGGATCCTGCTGCAACATCCAGTGCCTTCCCACGTGGACGAACGGCAATGCTTCGACCGCATCTCGCTCTCGAAAGACGTCGACGGTGTCACCAGTCACGGTTTCGGCTTGATGGCGATGGGTAGACCCGCATTCGGGTCTGCAACGTCGGCGGGAATCATGCGGTTGCTTGCACACTACGACTTGAGCGTATCGGGCCTGCGGGCGGTCGTCGTTGGTCGCAGCCCGATACTCGGCAAACCGCTTTCCATGATGATGTTGAATTCCAGCGCGACAGTGACGGTATGCCACGCGAAAACCTCGAATCTCGCCGAGGAAATCCATCGTGCTGAGGTCATCGTCGGGGCGGTTGGAAGGCCCAATTTCATACGAAGCGAATGGATCCGGGACGGCGCCATTGTCATAGATGCCGGGTACCACGCCGGCGGGGTCGGGGACATCCAGACCGAAGGGCTGGTCGACCGGTGCAGAGCGCTCACCCCGTGCCTGGCGGGGTTGGTCCCATGACAATCGCCAGCCTCATTTCTAAAACACTCGAGGCAGCAGAGCGCGCAAGCTGATCCCGGCCAAGCTGTCTGCGCAACGCGCAGGACAGGCGCCACGGGCGATCAGGCGCGGTTCACTGCGCCTGGCATCGCATCGGTTTGCGGCCTAATGGTTGATCCCGACGATTCGAGAGATTTGTTAGGGCTGTCGAAAAGCGCGGTCTCACGGACGCGCGCCTTGGAACAGCACTCGCCCGCCTCGAATCGTGTACCGGACGTCCGAGAATGCCCGCGCGCCCACGGAGTTCGGATCCGAACCCAGCACCGTCAGGTCGCCTTCCATGCCGGGTGCGACGCGCCCTTGATCCGGCGCGACCGAAAAGAGCTCGGCAGGCGCGGTCGTCAGCATGGCCAGGATGTCGTCGATGGTCAGGCCGGCGAGGGAAAGCTGCTTGAACTCCTCGGAGACGTTGTAGTCGGTCAGGAAGCCCGTGTCGGTTCCGAATACCAGGCGCACGCCGACCCGATGGACAGCGAGCACCAGGCGTCGAATGCCAGCGATGTCGCGGTCCTGGGCGAACAGTTGCAAGGTTGGCACGATCGTGACGTGTCTTCGGGCAAGATCTTCGATCACTGCTTGATCGATGCCGTGAACGACCTCCGGTGCGTGTGCAAGCACGTCGACGCCGCTGTCCACCGCTACACGAACCCCTTCCAGGTTCGTCGGATGGGCGAACACGAGCGCTCCCGACCGGTGCGATTCCGCGACCGCGGCCATGGCAATGTCCATCCGCATCGGTTGCACCTGATCGGGGCCCACGATGGAACCCGTGAACAGCTTGGTGATGTCGGCGCCGGCTGCCAGGTTGTTCGCGACGAAGGTGCGTGCTTCCTCGGGCGATGCGGGTTGGCCCAGCTTGGCCTTGAGCTGGTCCGGCAGATCGGCCAGGTAATAGGGCAGGCCTTGCGCGGGATACAGCGGCGGCCCGGCCGTGCGGATGTGCGGACCGGCAACCTCTCCGCTCTCGATGCGGTGTCGCAATGCACCCGTGACACTCAGGTCAGAGCCCGTGTCGACCACCGAGGTGAAACCGGAATGCGTGAGCATGTCCTGGAGTTGTCGCTCCAACATGGGCCCCGCCAAGTGTGCGGCGTCCAGCCATTGCGGCCCGGTGAAGTGGACGTGCGCATTCCAGAAGCCGGCAAAGACCACGCAAGCGTCACAGGGCAGTACCGTCGTGCCCGGCGGCAGCGTCACTTGCCTGGAGACCGCGGCGATCCTGCCGTCGTGGATCAGCACCGTGGCGTCGTCGAGCGGCGTGGCGCCGGGGGCCGAATAGACCCTGGCGTGCGAAATGGCGACGTCTGCGGCGCGGCATCCTTCCCCGGCAATGGTGGCGAGAGAGGCCAAGAGGAACGCTGGAAATTTCATGTCATCTCTTCCTTGTGTCGATCAGTGTAGTGCGCACGCGGCGACGCAGCGTGCTGTCGACGAGCGCCACGCCACGCCACGTCGTGCACGATCTCGCAGAGGATGAAGCCCCGGCGCCAAAGCTGTAGCGCCATGCGACGAAACGCGGATTCGATGGCCCCGGGAGCATGTGCACTTCGCGACGAGGTGCCAACATGTCCCATCTCCAGCGACATCAACGAGAGCAAGGTATGCGCAACTTCGGTTCTTGGGCGTTCAGAAGCTTCGACGGAACCGACCTCACCGGTTCGAGATTCGATTCCCGGCTTGGCTGCCCACCAAGTCGATGGCTCGCTGTGGCCGCGGCCGTTGCAGGCATTCTGAATGTCGGACAGGCATTCGCATCGGACGCAGCGCCCCTGGCCTGGTTCGCCGGAGCGTGGCAGTGCGTCGGCCAATTCGAGTCGAACGGAAAGCCGATTGCGGCGCGCGTGCGCTTTGACTGGAACGAGTCCGCTGCTGCCTTGGTGAAACACCACGATGACAGGGAACCCAATGCCTATCACGCCGTAGAACTATGGAGCGCTGCCAGTCCGAAAGGCTTGGCCGCAACCATCGTCGATGCATATAGCGGTGCACGCCAATTCACCTCGGCCGGCTGGGCGAATGAATCGTTCGCGTGGACTCGCGTCGCAGATGCAAAGCCGGTCGAGCGATTTCTCTACGTGCGCGAGGCCGACGACCGACTGCGGATCGAGTGGGCGACATCCAGGGACGGGTCGACATTCCAGGTCGGCGACACTTTGTCCTGCAAGCGAGACGCCGAGGGCTGACCCGCTGACCTACCGCTGTCCCCCTCAGCAGTAGCTAACCGCCGACTAAGAAGACGAGTAGGCAGCACCACAGATGCTTCGAGTGCACGTCCTGCACATTGGCGTCACAATTGGACGCCGAGATTCGACGGCCAGCACTCGGTATCGAGTGCGGCCTCGATGGGGACGGTTGGTGTGGACGCTTTGTCTGAAATCGATTCCCTGTTGGCAGATCAAACCGTGCGACGAGCCGTAGATTGGAGGCCACCAACGGCATGCTCGCCGAGCCGCACAGTGCCAAGATAGTGACCTATCCAACACGAGCTGGAGACCCGCACATGCGTGAGTCTCGTCGATGCCTGGGTCCGGACATCCAATGAGAATCGTCCGGGCGCAGTCCAGGCGCCTCAATGCCCGCGGTCAGCGACACCGTGTCTTGCAAATGGCAGAAACAGTGAATCAGCACCACTCTCGCTCGGTCGGCGAGCAATTGCGCAGATGGCGCCAACGTCGTCGCATGAGTCAGCTGGACCTTGCAGGTGTCGCGGAGGTCTCTACGCGTCATCTGAGCTTCGTCGAAACGGGGCGCGCCGAACCCAGCCGAGAACTGCTGCTTCGCCTCTGTGAACGGCTAGCGGTACCGTCGCACGACGGCAATGCGCTGCTTCTCGCCGCAGGATTCGCGCCGATGTTCCAGGAGCGCATGCTCGATACACCAGTACTACGCCCGATCGGCGCTGAGGTCGAACGTATCCTGAACATGCATGCACCCTATCCGGCATTGGCGGTGGATCGACACTGGAACATCGTCCTGGCCAACAAGGCCATGGCGCCACTGCTGCAAGGCGTGGCGGCCTTCTTGATGGAACCTCCTGTGAACATGATGCGAATATCGCTGCATCCACGGGGCATGGCCTCTCGCATCCTCAACTTCGATGAATGGCGCACTCACCTGCTTTCTCGACTACACGTCCAGCTCGTCGCCAGTGCAGACCCGATGCTGGCAGCGCTGCTGCGTGAACTTGCAGACCTCTCGCCACCCTTGCATGACACCTGCTCGCCGCCCCATCGTTGCGCCAGCATCGCGGTCCCGTTGCTACTGCGCACTGATCACGGTGTGCTGAACTTCATCAGTACGACAACGGTGTTGGGTTCTCGCGCGCAAACCGCCCTGGCCGAACTGGCATTGGAGTTCTTCTTTCCTGCCGATGATGCCACGGCGCAAGCACTTGGCGCCGCGCCGGAATTTGCTCTGGCGACGTCCAGCGAAGTCGCTGGCTAGATGATAGATTGTGGGTCCCCTCTGTCTCGCGACGATTGCGCAGAACTTGGCATCACCCGCAAGCTCGCTCGGTCCTGCCGTTCGCAGATCAACGGCAGGGCCGAGCCTGCTATCCAATCAGACTTGCGGGAGTGAGCCTGCGGCTTTACGTCCCAGGATGGCGCGGATCGCCGGCGCGAAGCAGCCTTCAGCAGACCGCAGCGTGCGAAGGCTGCTTCTGCGAAAAGCGCACGATTTCAGCGTTGAGACGGTGACGATGCGTGAAATACAGGCCGTGCGGCGCGCCGTCGTACTCCACAAGTTCGGCGCCCGGGATCAAGGCAGCTGCTGGTCGACCAGTGAGTTCGATCGGCACCGAAGCATCCGCTGTCCCATGGACGATGAGCACGGGGACGTCGATACGCTCCAGTTCGGATCGGAAGTCCGTGTGAACGCCGATCTTGACCAGTTCGATAGTGGCTTGCATCGACGTGCGGAGCATGTCTCTCGCAGTCCAGTCGACGAGCGCGCGCGACGCTGCAGCGCCGAAGTAGGGCACGGAGGTACTTTCGATCCAAACGGGGAAGTTGTCTTCCAGCATCGCCAGGTTCGCATCGATGGCCGCCTGGGGAACACCGTTCGGGTTATCGGCTGTCTGCTTGATGAACGGGATAGCTGCAGGCGCGAGGAACAGGATGCGGGAGACACGGCTACTGCCGTGGCGCGACAGGTATCGAACGACCTCACCGCTCGCGAACGAGTGCGCGACGAAGAGGACGTCCCGCAGATCTAGAGCATGCAGCACCGCCTCGATATCGTCGGCAAGCGTGTCGAAGTCCAGGCCGCGCCCCGGATCGTCCGAACGTCCATGGGCGCGCCGGTCGATGGCGACGCAGCGGAAACCTTGGCGAGACAGCGGCAGCATCTGGTAGGCCCAGGCATCGCTGCTCAATGTCCAGCCGGACAGAAAGACCAACGGTCGGCCTTGCCCCCAGTCGCGAACGAAGAGCTGCGTGCCGTCATTGGTACGAACAGTAGTCATGAGAAATCCTCGTTGTGAAGATAGGCAGTTTGTTGACGCGCACGACGGTTGTCCATTACCTCGAAGGTCATGGCCGTGAGGCCCGCATTGCGCATGCGACGCAAGAGGCAGAGTCGGCAAATAGCTTCACTGGGTCGACTCCGCACAGTCGATGAAAGGCGTCTTCAAGCTGCGCGAGGCTCCGAAGGGCATCAGGGCAGCGGCTGACCTGCTGAAGTGGGTCGCATCCTCTCCGTTTGACCCCTCTTAACTGCAACCCGTCGGATCCGCTGTCCGGGCTCGCGGGGAGCGAATAGCATGCCGGCCAACGCTTCGAGGAGATCATGATGTTCAAGATGTTTGCGGCGCTGCTGTGCGCCGCGATGGCCACGCACGGCGCAGGGGCCCAAGACGATCCGTCGCCGGTTGTCTTTGGCGAAGGCGTGATCTCGGGGCCACTGCACGATTCGGCACCGGCGTTCAGTCGTGACGGTCGCACCGTGTGGTTCAGCCGCGGCGACAGCGGGCAGCCTTCGACGATTCTGGTGTCGCGATTGGTGAACGGCCGATGGAGCGTCGCGGAGCCGGCCTCCTTCTCAGGCCATTGGAGCGACATGGAGCCGACGATGTCGCCCGACGGGCGCACCTTGGTATTCATCTCGAACCGACCCGTCGATGGCGGCGACACCCCGCTCGACGGCTTTTTCAACGGCAGGAAATTCGTCGCTGGCGGCGGCAACCTTTGGCGCGTAGACCGCGTCGGCGACGCCTGGGGCGCGCCTATCCACCTGCCCGCGCCCTTGAACGACGATTCGTCGACGTTCGCGCCGAGCCTCGCGCGTGATGGCAGTCTCTATTTCATGCGTCCCGATGACGTCACCAATCGGTTTCGGCTGTACCGCGCCCAGTTCATCGACGGCCACTTTGAATCGCCTCGCCCCTTGCCTTTCAGTGACGGGTCGTCGACTGACGTCGACCCGGCGGTGGCCGCCGATGAGTCCTTCATTGTCTTCGGATCGGCACGCGCGCCTGCACGCTCGATCGACCTCTTCATCGCGTTCCGCGAGCCCGGCGGCTGGGGAGTGCCCATCCACATGGGCACTCGCATCAACAGCGCCGGATCGGATGCGGAGGCAAGGTTATCCCCTGATGAAAACACGCTCTATTTCTCAAGCGACCGCCGCTCCGAATCGCGCGCCGATGAGTCTGCGACCTGGAACAACGGCAAGTACAACATCTGGCAAGTGGACTTGGTGCAATGGAGGCGAGCGCATGGCCGGTGTCGAACGGCCGGCCCTTGTTGAGAATTCCCCGCGCGTCACTCGTCCCTGCCTCTCAAGCGCCCAAGACAGATCGCGGGGACCTACGACTTTCCGCTCAGTGCCGCGAAGCGTCACGAAAGAAACCTCAGCCGGAACGCATCATGAAGGGCGCGGAGCGGCCTTGACCAAATACGTTGGAGTGTTCTTTCACCAAGAGCCTCCGGTGCCTCGGCGCCTCTCATCATGCGCAGTTGCTCTACGAGAGTAAGTGCGTTCGCGACACAGCGCCGTCGCTTGCGATCCTCCTAGGACAGGAGCGCAAAGGCTGTTCCACGCCGACGAGGACGCCAAAGAGTCCCGCTTTGCATGGGCGAACGGATCACGAAGACTCGGCGGCGCCAAGTGCGTCGTGACAGACGGCCTCGATATTGTGGCCATCCGGATCCAACACATAAGCCGCGTAGTAGTTTGGGTGGTACTGCTGGCGCATCCCCGGCCCGCCGTTGTCCCGACCGCCGGCAGCCAGCGCTGCCGCATGGAACGCATCCACGGCTGAGCGGGACATTACACGAAAAGCGATGTGGAGCGGCCGCGTTGGATCGCCCTGGCTGATCCAGAGATCCGAGCCGTCGTCGTGGCAGAAACCAGCACTCGGTTTGCGGCCACCGTCCACCATGATTGCAGCCACCTTCGAATGACCGATCGGTGCGAGGGCCTGAGTGTAGAAGGCCTTGCTCTTCTCGAAGTTACTGACGGCCAGGCTGATATGGTCGAACATGCAAACTCCTGTTAGTGAGGTGTCGATACATCCGCGAGCCAACCTACTCGGAGGGCAACGGTTCACCGCGGATTCAAATGGGCAACGCAAGGTATTCGCTGAACGCTTCAATGGGCGTCTTGAACGTCGAGGGCCTTACCAGGTCTCTCTTCAATTGTCTCGCGATTGCGTTGGGCTGCAAATGTGAGATGCCTGAGATGTCGACGCCATTCGACACGCGCTGATTGCCCGAGAGACAGCGTTTAAGCCGAACGTACCAAGAGATGAGCCAGCCGGCAGTTCGGTGCCACCCAGGATGAAGTCGATGTCGGGGACATTCCCGCCCAGCAGTTCCAGTCGGCCCACCGTCGTCATGGACGTGTCGACCTTGCCGCCCAGTCCAGCCACGGAGATTCTCCGGGCATCCAGCGAAGGCGCAGCTTGAGCTGCGCTGCGGCGGCCTCCGTGAGGAAGCTGTAGAACGCCCCGCTGTCTAACATCATCGGCACGCTCGTGCCGTTGATGTGTACCGTGGCAATGGCACGGGTGCCGACCATCGTGCCCGGTAACTCTGCGGTCGTGATCTTGCAGTTCGAATATGCCGCGGCTGGCAGCAGAAGGGCCAACGCCGTCAGCGCGCTGGCGAGGCCGCAGCGACGCGCGCGTGGCAGCGCTGGCATAGCGGCTCGAACCCGGGCGTTGGCGCAAGGATCTTCGTTCATTGGTCTCTCCCCTCAGCCGGCGATCACGGGGACGCTGCTGGCCGTGTTTGCGGAGCACTGTACGTCGGGAAGCCTTCGGCGCGCCGGCAGGGGCGGTGGCTTGGCGGGTTGCACTCGTGCGGCTGCCCTGAACGCTGACGGTCATCAATTGTCGATCTTGGCCGACCTCTGCCTACCGCAGTCATTCGGACACCTGCGAGGTCAGCACCACGAACTGCGTCTGACCAGTGGTCGACTGCACACCCCCAGGGACGGTCAATATCGATGGTAGCTTCTCTTCGCATGACTGCGTTATCCCGTCCGCATCCTGGAACGAGCATTCGACCCATCCGGGGAAGCTCCCACCTATGACGCGATCGATTCGTACCGGAAGGCTAGGCATGGGACTGAGCAAAGCGAATCCCGACCCTGCCCGGAAGCAGACCGTCGCGAAGGGCAGCTGGTGGCCGACAGCGTCCCTGAGGCCCGCGGGCTGGTCGGGTGACGCGACATCGGCCGTCGGCCGACCGCTGTGCGCAGCATACCTGCCCGTCGATCCCGGCGGCCGAGCAGCAGGGCCCCATCAGCGACATTCGGCGTGCAAATCTCGATGCCGAAAAGCGGACTTTCCTCGCGGCGCACAGAAGTCGGCAAGTCGTCATCGTCGTGGGCCCCTCAATCCGTCTTGACGAAAACTTCGTGCGACGAGAGCCCGCACTTCGCACACTGTCTCTTGGGAAGCAATCTGCCACGTACCGCGCTTTTCTCAGGGGTCAAAAGTAGCGGTTCGCGGCATCTTGGGCACTTAAATGTGAAGAACCACACTGCATGGACGACAGATCCGAAAATTGCTGGCACGACGACCAAGCCAGAGGTAGGGTCGTTCGACATCATGAAAAAAGGCGCGCCTATCACGCAAGAGATAAGCGCGATCAATGCAAGGAATGCTTTCTGGAAGGCTGACATTGATCTATTCCGGATAGGTAGCGCCAATTCGATACTCCACCTGATTAGCTGACGGTCGCCAGCGGCTGGTCCTGGCCAGCTCCTGTCGGCCGAGGAGCATCATCGTACGTCGGCTATGCTACCGAAACCTGACGCCCGCCATGTCAGTGACCGCTGTGGATCAAATTGCAGCCACTCGATACCGGTGGCTGACCGTCAACACCCGGCCAGAAGCTGCCCTTCGACGATGTCCGCTTGAGGTAGCCTTGGTACATGCGAGCCGCACCACGACCTCCCATGCCTCGGCGCTTAGACCGGTCCGTCCTTGCACTCCCGATCCTCGCGGCCGGCATGCTCGCCCCGCTCGCCGCGACCGCAGCGAACATCGCACAGGTCACGCCCGCACAGCTTGCGAAAGAGCGCGCTTGGCTGGACGAGTCGCGGCAGTACGATGGCCGGCTCGTCGCCCTGCATCGCCGCGTTTCGCCTGGGACCGTGGACTGCGCGTCGTGGCACCGGCAACGCGTGGACGTCCTGCTGGTCATCGAGGAGGACGGCGGCCCGCCGGGCCGCCCCGTTCGGCACGAGGTCGAGGGCTGGTTCGAGCGGAACGCGCCGATCGAGCAAAATTCGGTACCGCCGAGGGCCCTGTGCTTCAACGGCTCCCCGCAACTGGGCTTCGCCTCGCTGGAGCAACTCGCGCCGGGCCAGCGCCTGCACGTCTGGAGCGAACCCCTGCCGCCGGGCGATGAAAACCTGCGCGCGTGGAGCTTGCCAGGTGGCATCCCGATCAGGACTTTCAACAATACCGGCTACGTTCTTGTAGATGACGCCGGCCAGGCCGTCCCCGCCAACGAGCGAGAGCGGATCTGGAATGCGCACTTCGAGGCGATGCGGGCCCCACGGCCGGCATCGTCGGCAGCGGAGCAGGCAGCCCCCAAGCGGTAGGCCGTCAACGACATCGCGATGGCGGCCCCCAGGCGTGTGCTTTCGCCCGAAGACGGTTCCTTCGAGGGCCGCCGTCATCTGGCGACCCAGCCGCTTGCAAGACACACGACCGGCGTACCGAGATTCCGCTTCGGGCCGGCGCCCGTCTGGCCGCCGTCCGCACCGACAGTCAGCTATGCTTCCCTCAGCGGTCGGGCGCCGGCATTTCCACTCCACGCGACGCGGCAGCCGGCGGTCAGGTCTCAAGCCGACCACCAGCGGACGTACGCACAGGTCAGCTTTGGGGAACAACAGGGGAAGGAACAGGCGCGATGAACCGTGTCTTCACAGCATGGCGCAGCGTAGACGGATTGCAGATTTCCCTGGTCGAAGGCGAGGGCCCGCCCACGTCCGCCAACGGTGAACTGCAGGAGAATTGCGACGTGAAACTCTGGCGCATCGACGTCGGCTCGTATGAAGAGGCGATGGCAATCCGCAACCTGAGACTCGGATATGGGCCGTACGTCCCGCAGGGAGAGGCCGTCCCTTGCCCAATTTGCGACTCGATGCACTATCCGGAGCATTCCGGGCAGTGCTGGAATTGCGACTACGAGGCGTAGTGACAGGCACTGACCGGCCAGAAGCCGGCACTCGTGACCGTCTCCTACCGGGCATCGAAAATTCGCGCTACTCTCTGGCCACAGATCCCTGACAGAGGCTCATGGACGAAAGCAATCGCATCGCACTCGGGGCAATCCTGATCATTTTTGGCGTGCTGTGCATCTGGGTGGGCGGCACCAGAATGCCCGTCAAAGGTGGCGCCGTGCTCAAGTTGTTTTCTTCTCCCATTGCTTCCAGACCTTGGTTTAGGCGGCTGATGGGCGCGGCGCTGATCTTCGCCGGCGTACTCGTCATCGTTCAACGCTAAGTCGTGCGTGTCTCTTTGTACCGCAACAGCTGGAGTCGGCCAGGAGCCGACGGTCGCGGACGTCTGCTTACGGGGACCACGCCGATCAGGTCGCGACAGGTCGTTCGAGAAGGTCGTGCAGATCGACGCCCGGGGAAGAGATGGTTTGTCGATCTCCGCTGAGGTCAGACATCACCACAAATGTGTGACGCTGGTCGTCGATCGCTCGAGCGCCATCTAAAGCACACAGCACGCCGAACAGTGTGGCGTGGGCGGCGTCGCCCATCGCTGCGACGACCATTTGACGATCATCTGTTGGCAGTGCGTTGAACCACTGCGACATTCGCACAAGCCGATCTGCTGGCCGACGTCCCGGAGGCTGCGCGTAGGCGGCGACGCAGTCGGAAACGGCGGTATCGCGACAGTGCGTTGCGAGCGCGCCAACGAATTTGCTTGGGGAGATGGTCATTGCTCTTCCAGCTGAACTGCAGCGAGCATAGCGCGCCACGCTCTTGCTTCCGCCTAGCGCCGTCGCATTCTGCGAAACTCGGGTCTCGGCCAGTTGCTGCCGGTCGCGAACGGCGGCTAGCGGGTACGGTCATAGAGTCCTTCTCGTCCTGAACAGCCTGTTGAGCGAACGGGTTAGACTTTCTTCGTCCGCGCCCCTCGCCGCCGAGGTGCTACAGGAAGCCGCAACGCGGCGTTTGGTCAGGGAGGCCGTCGATGGTCAAAAAGGCAATCGCGTTTCTGCTTGCACTCCTGCTGCTGGCAGGAGTAGCGGGATGCGAACTTCAAGCCGCCGCAGACGCAAAGTTCGGCGATCAGCACTTCAAGACAGTCATCGCGCTCGTCGAGCTCCAGAAATTGCGCAGCGGTGCATATCCCGAGCAACTGAAGGATCTTCAGTTCACGGGGGACTGGGATGCAATTGCGATCAACGCCGTCGAATACAGAAGGGTTGGGAGCGGCTACGAACTCAATGTTGTTCGGGGATGGATCGGCAAACCCACGCTGTCCTACCCCCCAGAGTTCTGGCGCGGCCTGGGGCTCGTCAAATCGAACATGAAGCCGGCCTAGTTTCATCGGCCACGGCAGACGGTAGCTGTCTCATCTCGGCCAAAAAGCCACGATAGATCAAGACCGCTTCTGAGCATTCAACCAAGGACACGAAATATGCCGCGCTGGCCCAAGCAGCATGACCGTCCAAGCATGGACAGGTATGGGCGCACGGTGCTGTGGGATAGAGCCGCGGCAGGAGACGTTGACGGCATCCTGGCTGAGATTGCCGATGGGGCCGAGCCGAGTGCTGGAGATGACGCCGGGTACACGCCTCTCCATGTCGCCGTCCAGAATGGTCACTTGGCCGCTGTGCAGGCCTTGCTGGATGCTGGCGCGAATCCGAATTCGACGGACAAGCATGGAAACGGGCCGCTTTGGACCGCGACTCATCATGCCTGTTTGGCCACGGCAGGGGAGCGCAACATTTCGATCGTCAGAGTTCTCATCGAAGCGGGTGCGAATCCTCACCATCTGAACAATGCCCGCCGCTCACCCTTTGAAATTTCAGAGAGGCGCGTTGAAGTGCGCGAAACGTTTGCGTCAGCCGCGCTGAACACTGGGGGGCGCGCGTAGAAGCGCTAAGCTTAGGTACCAGAAGGACATCAAGCCGCGGACGCCTTGAACGTCCGCTCTTCGTGTCCAATCCGCCTCTGGCTACTCCCGCTTTGGGTCGGTCCCTGCTGCTTGACCGCCGGCGTCGACGGGCAGGTATGCTGCGTATAGCGGTCGGCCGACGGCCGACGGCGCGTCATCCGAACAGGCCGCTGGCGTCACGGACGCATGTCGGCCAC
>FTKT01011609.1_pt1 | contig 29339 bp, 14 predicted proteins | sample 1658271 | NCBI WGS metagenome assembly FTKT01 (sample SAMEA3914811, study PRJEB12502) | metagenome | biome: forest; material: soil | place: Canada | collected 2011-08-04 | depth 0.3 m | reverse complement strand
CCGACACCAGCGCGTAGTGCACGCGCATGCATTCCGCCAGCATGCGGCAGTCCTGGTGCCGTCGCTTGAGCTGATGAACTTGCGTGCTGGCATAGACCAGCCACGCGAAGACCATGCACGCGAAATACGCGCCTAGCGTCGTCCTTCCGGCGAAGGGACGCCAGGTGTCGAGATGGCACTGCAGCAACTGTTTGAAGAAGTCGTTGCCATCTTCGTGGCAGCCCTCCGACAATTCGGCAAACATGGTGAAGAAGACGGCTGCGAGCAAGCCCAGCGTGAACAGGTTGGCAGGCTTCACCGCGCAGCCCCACAGCCACAAGGGGTGATCCCGCAGCCGCTCCACGTGCCTGGGCTCGGTCCATTTCGGGCCGAACGCGTCCGTGTCCATGGCGTATTTGGATCCCGACAACCGCTCGGTCGGCCCGAGCATGAGCCACTGCCAGCGGGACTGCCAGTAGCTGGCGCGGCGGTCGGCGACGGCGCCGATGGCGAGGAAGCGGGCGAGGAGTGTCGCGTCTTGCTGCTCCGCGCCGGAGGCGGGGGGAAGCTCCTCCAATGGCTGCTGGTAGTAGCCTGGAATGGGGACGTAGTTCTCCTGGCCCGCATCTGCGCGGCCGATGGACTCGTTGAACATATCGAGCGAGACCAGCTGCTTGGCGAGCACGGGCAGGAGTTTCTCCGCATCGCGTTCCGGATCGTCGTCCTCCTCGGGCTGGTCGGCCACGAGCGACTTCAGCCGCCGCAAGAACTCCCGGACCCGGCTCCAGGTGAACCGCATTTGGTTCGACGGCCGCTTCAGTCGTTCGATCTGCGCGACGAGCGATCTGCTGTTGCGTGAGTCGTCCAACAGCACATCGAGCGGCAGCTTCAGCGTGTTGTCGAAATGCAGGTGCCGATGCGTGCCGTTGGCGGTGACCACGAACCAGGCCGGAACCTTGGCGTCGTCGGTCGACCGCAACCAATGGACCACTGTGTGGCTCAGCGTGCCCTGGAGACTCTCGCGCAGGGCCTCGAGCTGCTGCAGCGACGCGGCCTCCGATTCGAGCGAGGCATGCGAGCGGAACCACAACGGAATGCGGGCGGGCTCGTACAGACCTTCGAAGTAGGGCGCGCCGACGATGGCCTCGGTCCCGTCGCGGTATCTGACGTGCCAGTCGCCGGCTCTGCCCTCGAGCTCGCCGCGGCCGTCCGACAGCACCACGGTCGATGGCTCGGCGAGCCTCGAGGCCTCGACCAGGCTGCGCCGCTTGACGTAGGCGCCGTCGCCGCCGGCCTTGGTCTCCGGCGCCGCTTCGTACTTCGCGGCGAACAGGGCGGCCTCGACGGGCCACTGCTCCTCGTCGCGTCCCGTGACGATCGCGTCCCCGGCGGCGTAGCGCACGGGGCCCTCCGCGGTGTCGCAGACGCCCGCCTCGGACGCGAACCGCACGGAGACGCTCACCACCTTGCTGATGTAGGGCGCAAGCACCGACATACCCCCCTCCGGCCGTTGTCGTTCTTATAGACGTGCCACTGTCGAGTGTCAAACGCGCCGGCCTGACGCGCCGTGAACCGGTACCTCTTCGAAAACGAGTGCCGCTGGAAGGCGAGTCGAACTTGATGAAGCCGTGTGCTCCGACATTGGCGCTCCCGGAATGGGCGGCGGCAATCGTTTCCGGCGACTCGAGCGGTGGCTGGATCGTGGCGATTTGACAGCGGTCGGAGCGGTCGCGACACCCGATATTGACAGGCTTGGCGCCCAGGTCGTCGCCGCTGTTGCATCATGCAGGCCTCATGACAGAAATCGCCTCCGCTCCCGCCCCGAAGCCGCCCGCGCGCGGCCCGCTGATCAGCGCCGACGACGCGCTCGCGCGCCTGCTGGCCGCCGTCGTGCCGTCCGGCCGCGCCGAGACCGTCGCCACGCCCGAGGCCTGGGGCCGCGTGCTGGCGCGCGACGTCGTCTCCACCGTGCACGTGCCGCCCGAGGACAACAGCGCGATGGACGGCTATGCCGTGCGCATCGCCGATCTCGCCAACGGCGCCGGCACGCTGCTGCCCGTCAGCCAGCGCATCGTCGCGGGCCGGCCGGGCGAGCCGCTGGCCGCTGGCACCGCGGCGCGCATCTTCACCGGCGCGCAGATCCCGCCGGGGGCCGATGCGGTCGTGATGCAGGAATACTGCGAGGCCGTCGCGTCCACCGGCGCCGACGATCCGTTCGGCGGCGTGCGCGTCAACGAGGTGCCGACGCCCGGCATGGCGATCCGCCGCCAGGGCGAGGACGTGATGCGCGGCCACGTCGTGCTGCGCGCCGGCCATCGGCTCGACGCCGCGGCCATCGGCCTGGCGGCCACCGTGGGCATGGCGCAACTGGAGGTCGCGTCGCGGCCGCGGGTGGCGCTGTTCTCCACTGGCGACGAGCTCGTGATGCCCGGCGAGCCGCTGCCGCCCGGCGCGATCTACAACTCCAACCGCTTCATGCTGGGCGCGTTGCTGCGCGGGCAGGGCTGCGTGGTCACCGATCTCGGCAACGTGCCGGATCGCCTCGACGCCACGCGCGCGATGCTGCGCGAGGCCGCGGCCGGGCACGACCTGATCCTCAGCTCGGGCGGCGTGTCGGTCGGCGAGGAGGATCACCTGAAGCCGGCGCTGGCGGCCGAGGGACGCCTCGACCTGTGGGCCATCGCCATCAAGCCGGGCAAGCCGCTGGCTTTTGGCGCCGTCCGGCGCGCGGGCGACGAGCAGGGGAGCGAGACGTGGTTCATCGGGCTGCCCGGCAACCCGGTATCCAGCCACGTCACGTTCACGCTGTTCGTGCGGCCCGTCCTCGCGCGACTGCAGGGCGCGCAAGCGCAGATGCCACGGCCCATCACGATGCGTGCCGATTTCGCCTGGCCCAAACCGGACAAGCGGCGCGAGTTCCTGCGGGTGCGGCGCAACGCGAACGGCGGGCTCGACCTGTACAGCAACCAGGGCTCGGGCGTGCTGACGTCGCTGGCGTGGGGCGACGGCCTCGCCGACATCGCGCCGGGCCAGGCCGTGCAGCCCGGCGACCTGGTGCGCTATCTCTCGCTGGCGGAGCTGGCGCCATGAGGCTGACGCTGAAGTACTTCGCCTCGTTGCGCGAGGCGCTGGGCCCGGGGGGCGCGCTCGACTGGCAGCCCGCCGGCGAGCCCACCGCCGAGGCGCTGCGCGCCTGGTTGCGCACGCAGTCCGACGCCCACGCGCAGGCGCTCGCGCCCGGGCGCGCGGTGCGCGTGGCCGTCGACCAGGCGCTCGCCGACGAGGCGACGCCACTGCGCGACGGCGCCGAGGTCGCGTTCTTCCCGCCGGTGACCGGAGGATGAACGTGGCAGGGCGGGTGCGCATCCAGCAGGCCGACTTCGACGTCGGCGCCGAGCTCGCGGCGCTGCAGGGCGACCGCACCGACGTCGGCGCCGTCGCCAGCTTCGTCGGCTGCGTGCGCGGCCACACGCGCGAGGACGACGTCTCCGCGCTGACGCTGGAGCACTACCCCGGCATGACCGAGCGCGCCATCGAGGCGATGATCGTCGAGGCCGAGGGGCGCTTCGGCGTGCAGGGCGCGCTCGTGATCCATCGGGTCGGCCGGCTGCTGCCGGGCGAGCGCATCGTGCTGGTGGCGGTGGCGTCATCGCACCGCCGCGACGCCTTCCAGGCCTGCGAGTTCCTGATGGACTACCTGAAGACGCACGCGCCGTTCTGGAAAAAGGAGACGACGCCGCAGGGCGAGCGCTGGGTCGACGCGCGGGTGGCTGACGACGCGGCCTTGCAGCGTTGGGGGCTGGCGTCGGCCAATGCGGGGGGCGGGCAGGGCGGCGAGGGCGGGGGCGGCTGATCCGGCGGATGGGCGGCCGGGCGCGGGCGAACCGTGCGGTCGGTCGGGGGATCGTCACGCAGGGCGCTTCATTCCACTGTGAGTGGAATTGATTGCACTCGAACACCAATGAATTGCTGTCTGAGTGGAATGAGTTCGACTCCGAGTGCAATGAATTGGTGTTCGAGTCGAATTAGTTCGACTCCGGATGCAATGAATTCCACTCGGAGTGGAATTCATTGGTGTTGGAGTCGAATTCATTCCACTCAGACACCAATGAATTCGACTCGCGATGCAATGAACGCCCCAAAAAGGGGCGTTCATTCCACTCCGAGTCGAATTCATTCCTGCTGGAGCGAATCGCGTTCCCGCTCGCGGGCCGACGACTCGAACCAACGGGTCGCGATCGCGCCGAGTGCTGCGCCAGTGGATAGAGGGGCGCCGTGCAATGCGCGCTCGGGCGCATCGCTACCTTGGGCCGGAGGCGACCGCGCCGGATGGTTTCGGTTCGACCGGACCGTGGCCCACCTTGCCTCCCGGCGCCCGGGCAAGAGCGAGGCTTCAGTCGCCAACCGTCGCGAGGCTATCTCAAATCTGAGCGGATTTGCGGGGGGCACGACTTGACCTTGATGACTTAAAAGGGCCTAGGCACAAAGCCACCTGCCGTGACTGCGGCCGGCCAGAAGCGGTCGGTCGCGAGCGGCTGCTTTCGGGCATAGGTCAGTGTTCGTCGGCCATCAGGAGCGCGTGTGCCAAGGCTATTCCCAAACGCGCAGGTCGTCCCGGTGAGCGAACAGCATCCCAAAGTCATCCTCTTTCATTCTCGGGCCGCCTTGTGTACTGTCTTGTCCTGCCGCGGCTTCTCGTGCGACTGATCTGCGTGCCGAGAAGGCGCGTGGAGACGATTCCGGCGTCGTCCAGCGTCGCTTCATGTTTGATCGTGCGTGCACGCGTGCAGGCGCTTTTCGTCGCGCGCACGGGAGCATCCACGGCCCAACCGGGAATTCAACCCGTCCGAACGGAGGAGCGCTGTGTCACTAGTTGCTGCATTGAAGGAGTCCCCGGCGACCCTGTCGAGGGCCTCGAGCTTCACTTGGATGAGCGGTGTTTTCTACATGGCGTCCGGCGCCTTGTTGCTGATCTGGCCCGCAGCAGCGCAAACGCTCCTGCGCGATCCCGATTTCGTCGGCCATGAGGCTGCCCTCATGCGAGTCCTGGGTATGTGCGTGCTGGTCATTGGCTGGCTATATTTTTTCGGTGGCCGGTCTGGCGGCAGACAGTTTGTCGCCGCGACAGTGGCGGACCGGGTCGTGCTGGTGCCCATCGTCCTGATTCCCACCGCCTTGGCCGGCGTCTTCCCGCACTCCTTGCTGCTCTTTGCCGTTGCCGACCCTGCGCTTGCCCTCGTCAGCTGGTTTCTCCTCTCGCGACGGAGTTGATTGCAGGTTGCCATGCACAGAGGTCCGACTGCCGTGGCCGCTGTGGCGAAGCGAAGGAACCGGACTCCGGTGGAAAACCGTCGCCGGCCAGGAGGAGTCTGTCGCAGGCGGCTGCTTTCGAATAGCCTTGCTGCGGTCACTGCGCCCGTCGGGCCGGCAGTCATGATGCGACCGAGTGGACGATCTACCGGCGAGGTGTCCGGTTCCGTTGCCGCAATGCGTCCGACCGGTTAGCCTCCCGCTTCGGTACCGCCCCATGCCGCTCGATCCGCGCGATCTCGCAACGCTCAGCCGTCTGATCGACGAGGGGTGGGACGTTCCCGCGGCTGAACTGGAGGCCTGGCTGGTCGCACTGCCGCCCGAGCACGCGCACCTGCGCGATCGCTTGCGCGAGATGATTCTGTCCGGGCCGTCGGAGAGCCAGGACATGCTGGCGCGCGGCCCGAGGCTGCGCGGTCTGGGCCCGGACGAAATCGGCGCCGCGGCCGGCGACTGGGTGGGGCCGTATCGCCTGATCCGCGAACTCGGTCGTGGCGGCATGGGCAAGGTCTGGCTGGCGGATCGCGCCGATGATGGCGTGCGTCGCCAAGTGGCGCTCAAGCTGCCTCGCCTGGCCTGGGACGACGGGCTGGCCGATAGGATGGCGCGCGAGCGTGACATTGGCGGGCTGCTGGAACATCCGAACATCGCCCGGCTGTACGACGCTGGCGTCGATGACAAGAGCCGGCCGTACCTCGCCTTCGAATACGTGGCCGGGCAGGCGCTGGACGCCTGGAGCACCGCGCGTAGGCCTCCGATCCGCGATCGGCTGCAACTCTTCCTGCAGGTCGCGTACGCGGTCGCCTATGCGCACGGGCGCCTGGTCGTGCATCGAGACCTGAAACCGTCGAACGTGCTGGTGTCCGACGACGGGGTGGCCCATCTGCTGGACTTCGGCATCTCCAAGCTGCTGGACGAAGATGCGGTCGGCGACAGCCCGCTGACGCAGGAGCGCGGACGGATGCTGACGCCTCACTACGCGTCGCCTGAACAGCTGGCGGGCGGTCTCGTCACGGTGGCCTCCGACGTGTACTCGCTGGGCGTGCTGCTGTACGAACTGCTCACCAGCGTGCGGCCCTTCGAGGGCAGCGGTCGCAGTGCCGCGGCGTTGGAGGAGGCGGTGCTGCGCGGCGACCCGCCGCTTGCAAGCAGTCGGGTCGCCGACAAGACCGTCGCCCGGAGGCTGCGAGGGGAGCTCGATGCGATCCTGGCCAAGGCACTGCGGCTCAAGCCGGCGCAGCGCTATCCGACTGCGGACGCCCTTGCACAGGATATCGAGCGGCACTTGGCGGGTGAAGTGGTTCAAGCGCGGCCGGATAGCATTGCCTACCGCTGGAGCAAGATCGTGCGCAGGCACTGGTTCGGGCTCGCGGCAACCGCCGTGGTGTTGATCGTCGTGATGGTCGGTGGCGCCGCCGCGATAGTGCAGTCGCAACGTGCAAGTAGACAGGCGGAACGCACACGGGAGGCGACTGAGTTCGTTTCCGAACTCTTCCGCTTGAATGCGAACGACCCCGCCTCCGGCACCGGGACGCAGTCCGGCGCGACCTTCGTCGATCGGGGTGCATCGTTGATACAGACGCGCTTCGCCAAGGAGCCGGACATGCAGGCCGAGCTCTTGGGCGCTGTCAGTCGCGTGTACGGAGACATGGGCGCCGATGCGCTGGCGGTCGACTATGCCCAGCGGCAGCTCAGCGTATTGGAGACACTGGCGGGAACACGGGCGCAGCAGGTCAGCAGTCTGCTGTTGATGTGCGGCGCGCGCCTGCATGACGAGGACGACGAGGCTGCAGAGGCCGTGGCGCGGCGCGCACTCGGCGTGGCCGATTCGAATCCGGAACTGCGACTGAACGCGTTGGCGTGGCTGGCACTTGCACAGATCGAAAACGGCCGGCTCGATGCCGCGCGCGAGACGATTCGTGCAGCGGTTCCCATCGCCGAAACTCCCGGCGAGGCCCGCTCGGCCAGCGCAGCGCGCTTGCTCGCGGCTCGGGCTCGACTGCTGGTCGTCGAGAACAAGTTCCAGGAGTCGACATCGCTTTACGAGCGCGCCTTGGACCTGGCGCTGCAATCTGAGGGGCCGCAGTCGCGCCTGGCGCAGGAGGTCTTGGAATCACGGGCCGAAACCTTGCTGACTCGCGAGCAATTTGACGAAGCACGAACCGTCTTCGAACGTGCCATGTCGATCTCCCACCAGCGTGGCGTCGGGTCGCGAGTCGGCGAATTCGTCGCTACTGCGCAATTCTGGTCGACGGCGTACGCGTCCAACGTGTTGCCGTTCGACCTCGTGCGTTCGGCACTGATCAAGAGTCACGATTCGCTCGTTGCAATGGGCGGTGCGGTTCCCCCTGTCGTCCTGGCACGCGTGGACTTCCAGATCGGCAAGATGTACACCAACTGGACGGACGTCAAGCGTGCGCGAGATTGGTTGGAGCCCAGCGCGAAGGTGTTGTTGGCTTCGAATCCAAGTATCAGGACGCAACGCGACATCGCCATCTATCAAGCCAAGTTGACCGCCTATCTTGGTGAAGATGAGATATCCACCGAATACATGCTCGAAGCGATCCGATTGCGTGAGCGCATCTACGGTCGCGGAAGCCCGCTCGTGAGTTTGGACTACGTCAATTATGCAAGAGGATTGACGGAACTTGGAGAGTTCGAGCGTGCAGCCAAGGTGCTCGACGAAACGCCTACCGGGCCGTCCAGCGCGGACTATCCTTTCCTCAGCGGGGAGATGATCTTTGCGCGAGCTCGTCTTGCTTACAAAAGTGGTGACCCGCGGAGAGCGGCGTCGATGCTGCCGCAGTTTGAAACGTTGTCGGAATTCACACGTCTCAACCGGGCTGACTTGTATGGACTGATTGCATGTCACTCCGGGCGCCCGGAGGAGGGCCTCCGCTTGCTCATGTCTGCATTGAAAAAGCAGGAATCTGTCGGCACCTACCGCAATGACCCTGACGTGGCCGAGCAGCGCTCCGAGACCGGTCTATGCGCTCTGCTCGCAGGCGACCGAGTCCAGGCCCGGCAGCTTGCAATCGCTGCGCGCCAGACGTTCGACGAAGAGCCGTTGATAGGACCGCGCTTCCAAAAGCCGCTGATTGAACTCGAGCACAAGCTGGGCATCGAAAAGCAGGCGAGTGCAACGGTTCGGTGAGCCCGCTCACATCGACCAAGAAGTGATCACACGTGTCTGAGACCTCGGGATTCGGGGTCAGGTCTTGCCTACCAATTTCAATTGACTAATTTGCTAGGCAAGACCTGACCCCGAATTCGCGAAAAGGGGCGTTCATTCCACTCCGCGTCGAATTCATTCCTGCTGGACTGGATCGCGTTCCCGCTCACAAGCCGACGACTCGAACCACCGGGTCGTGATCGCGCCGAGTGTTGCGCCAGCGGATAGGGGGGCGTTTTGCAGTGCGCGCTGCGGCGCATCGCCACCTTGGGGCGGAGGCGACCGCTCCGCATGATGTCGGTTCGACCAGACCGTGGCCCACGTTGCCTCCCGGCGCCCGGACAAGAGCGAGGCTTCAGACGCCAACCGCCGCGAAGCTGTCTCCAATCTGAACTCGGGGTTGCTCCGGAGCGACTGCGTGAAGTTTCGCGTCTACGGTAGCCATCTCGATACATAGAATCGAGCGCAACAGAGAAGCTGCCACCATGGCAGCGACAAAAGAGTGGCCAGCGATCACACGCATGGCCTTCAGGGAGAGAGGTTTTCATGGCAGAGGGACGCGCGTCCCAGGGGCGAGCACGCCTTGAGCGGTGGCGCTCGAGGGAGCTGCTGCATCGAGGCCCCGCAGCGGCGACGCGCCAGCGCGAGCGCATTGTCGGCTTGACGTTGCGAACGCCTTCCGTGCTGAATGAATGTGACAGCGGATATTGGTCGCCCATGAGTTCGCTTGGCCCAATTCAAGCTTTTTTTGCAGATGAATGCGCCCGGCCTATAGGCGGGCCTGTGCAGCAGCGTCTCGCGATCGCGCGGACGATCCATTTGAAGCATCTGAAGAATTTAGCGGCCTGGCTTCCGTATGCGAGAAGCCCCTCGCGATCGCTATCGAAAGCGTTTAAAGGTGTAGTCCCATCTACAACCGCTTTTGGTGGCTGACATGACTGTGTATCGCATGGCTCAAATTATCTCAAAGTGTGTCGCGGCTTTTCTTGTGCTTGGAGCAGTTTGGGGCTGCACGGCCAGGCATCTTGACACTTGGGAAATTAAATATGATACCGACGCGCAAAATATCGGCATCACTCATTTGCTCGTCAAGTCGCAGGGCAAGGTGCTGGATGAGGAATACTTTAAGAATCCGGATGGTTCATTGGTGAAATTCTATCGGGAAGGTTTTGTCTCGGAGATGCCTCACCCCGATAGTGTATTTGTCCAGTGGGTTGACAATAATACTGGAATATCTAGTGAGCGTGACATCAACCTTAAGGGCTTATTACCAGAAAGTCTTGAGGGGCAAAATCTGACTCTGGTTTTTACCAGTGAAGATGTCTATATATTCCTTGTTCACTCAGACCTGCCGGCCTACGGTGTCAAGATGATTGAGTTGCCGTCGCCACAGATCTTTCCTGACCCGAGTGTCAAACCATATGTTGGCGCAAATCATCCGAAGAATTTTGTTCTGCCGCAAAAATAGGCTGCAGGCGACCGAATTTTGGTGCTCTCTTTGACCATCGCCGGAAGCCGGTGTCAACAACTAATTAGCTGAACTTTTATGCCTACGCCTACGCCTACGCCCGCGCCCGCGCCCGCGCCTGCACCTGCTTCCTTTACGCCTGGAGTAACGATTCCTCTGACTCCGAGCCAGCAGCAAAGTATCCTTATTTCTGACATCGCGGCTACGTCGGCGGCGAGTTCCGCTGCAATTCCAGGTTCAATTGATACATCTCAGTTTGTTTTTTTTGGTGCTTTTGACGGCACAGGAAATTCGTTGGATGACAATACGCCTCCGGGCAACGATTTGCCGGATAATATTTCCGCGCTTTGGAAACAATATTCTGCGTTGAGAGGGCCGAATCCGCCGCCGGCTTCAAATCTTCAAGGAAATTATTACACGGGCCCGGGCACCAACGGAACGCTTTGGAGGTCTGATACGGACCCTTGGGCCGTCACGGCAGAAGCGGTCAGAACCGCCCAAAATGCTTATAACGATTTTTCGAAGCAGGCCAATGATTGGATTACCGCAAATCCGGGGAAGTCATTCAATCCGCAAATTGTAGTTGCCAGCTTTAGTCGCGGAGATGGGGCCCTCAGTTTCTTCAGTCAACTTCTGTATAGCGAGGGTTTGAAGGGCAGAGATGGTACTTACATTGTGCCGCCTGGTGTTCTTGGAATTACGGCCGGCCTGCTTTTTGACCCGGTTACAACGGGTGCTTACGGCAATTTGGCACAATCTCCCACAAGCAAGGATGTGGTGGATATGTATGCCTTGGCGGACTATCGCTACCAGTTCGAGGGCGTCAACTATAGCCCCGAGCAATTTGTACAGATGTTCGGAGTGATTGGGAATCACTGCGACATTGGCGGCGGCTATGGCAATGCGGTCGACGCGAACGCAAAACCCATATTGGATTCGAACGGCCAGCCTATTCCTGCCAATGGCATCAGTTCATTGACTTTCGAAGCCGCGGATCAGTTTTTGGCGGCTTCAGGGTTGACGGGCCTTGCCGAAGCTCTTCCGACACCTAACAAGATCTTAAGCAACGTAACCTCGTCTAATATCTATCTTCACGTAGAGATTACCATGAGCCACGGAGTGCCGTGGCCTAACTATGCTCCTGATTCATTCAATCCTAGCGCCCCGGCGCCGCGGAGGTGGGCCAGCGGTCCAGTCGTGCAAACGGCCACCCAAGTAGCAACGCCGCTAGGACAGGCGACACAGTTCCAATTGTTTAATGATGGTGATGTAAGTTTCACCAAAATTCAGACAACCACCAAATTATCAGGTGGTGGATATCGTGTCCAAGTTGAAACATCGGCCCCGAAGGGATATAACAGCTACCTTTCGAAAACTGTTATTACCGGTTATTCTCCTGTATCGACGCCCGCTGGCCCGCGGTTTTTAATTGGCGACGTCACCAATGTGACAAATTACAGTTCGACCGGAGTGTACGACGTCAAAGTCGAACAAGATAGCGATAATTGCACCGTATTGATTCCGGTCGACTCAAAGAGTGATACTCTGACAGTAGCCGCTTTGTCAGGGAAATCACTTTCGACTGATACTATCGCTATCGAAACATCCAACGCGGCCGGTGCTGGAGTTGTTCTAGTTGGCGGTACAGCAAGTGGCAGTTCGTCGTTTGGATGGGTTGGTGCAGACGGGAAGACCACTTATACTTTTGTTTCGTATGGCGCGAACCACACCGGGACGCTGCAGGTCACGGGCGGAGTGCTCGGCGGCACGACCCTCAATATCAAGAACTTTGACTTGAGTAAGGCCCAAAGCAAGAGTGGCTATCTCGGAATAAAGTTGTCGGGGGGGCTTGCGGTTACAGCTGGCACTTCCAATCCATTTCAAACTGCGAGCGTGGGCCCCGGCGATGTCACGGTGAACGCATCTCAAAACACGCAGACGTTCACGGTTTCATCGACAGCGGATAGTTCGGTTGCGCGCACGGTGCAGGTAGCGCTTGCGGGGGCAACCGATGCTTCAAAATACTTTTTGAATGAGGGCGTGGCAACCCAAAGCTTCGCAGCGGGCTCCATTGCTGTCACGATCCCGGCAGGTGAAACCAGTGCAACTTTCGGTTTGGTGTATGCGGGCACGTCTACCGCGGGGTCAACCCCGACCTTGACTGCCTCAATGGACGATGGTTCGGGAAATACCATCTCCAGCAATCAGTTCACGGTCAATTATTCTGGCCTGAGCGCGGCGCCAACCGATTTGGTCGCTGCGTCGCAAGGTGCACAGTTTGTCGATAGGAACTATAACCCGTTTTATTACATCAATCCGAGCATGGATATTCCGGGCTACAGTCCCTCGAATACTAACGTGCTCCAAGCCTCGGGCTCAAGCGACACGGATTTTAATTCGGCAGGCTCCAACGAGATCCTGGTAGGTTACAATACTGCGCGCGTCGAAAGCTCGGTCGGCAACGATACGATTTATGGCGGCTTCTCGCCCCTGAATACTTCAACCGCAAACGATACAATAACAGGAGGTGGCGCTCCGGACGTCATCCTTCTTGCGAGCGGGAATAATCAAATATATCGCCGCAACGGCGTCAACAATCTCCAGGATGCGCTTGCGGCGCGTTCTACCGCGACAGCTACTGGCGCGAAAGGCGATTTTATTTCCGTCTTGGATGGAAATAATACCATCGTGGGTGGGGACGGAAACAATCTCATCGATGTTGGCGAGGGCAACAACACGATCGTGATGGGCCAGGGGCAGAATATATTTATGGGAGGGATGGAGGACTATCAGGCAAGCTCCTCATGGTCGACCTCCGCGCTCGACTGGAAAGGCTCCTCGGATATTCTCATCAACAATGTTCAAGGGGGGCCAGGTGCGTTCAACGCGCCGGCGGGCTATGAAGGCGCGCATGTGGATGTTGGGACGCTGGCCAGCCACACTTCTTATCCGCTAGGAACGGGTAACGATACCATCTACGGCGGCACCGGTAATAGTATCTACTATTTGGCCAATGGTAACAATTATATCGATGCCGGCGGCGGTAATGACAGTATCTGGGCGAGCACAGGCAGTAGCACTATTTACGGCGGCTCTGGCAGCGATATCATTTATGGTGGCGGCGGCAATAACTACATCAACTGTGAATCCGGCAACGATACCGTTATCAATGAAGGCGGCAATTCGACGATCTATGGCGGCACGGGAAATCAGCTGATTTACAGCGGGGAGGCAACCAATTTTGCAAGCTCGCACACCGATGCGGTCTCTTACATGGAAGCCGGTAGCGGCAATACGCAGCTGTTTGGCTCGGCCGGCCATGACACCCTCGTAGGCGGCAGCGGAAGCGATCAACTCCACGCCGGCGACGGGCAGGAACTGCTGCAAGCTGGCAGCGGCCAGACGACGATGTTCGGCGGAGCCGGCCAGGACACCTTGGTGGGCGGCAGCGGTCAGGCCTCCATCTACGGTGGCACCGGTGCCGAGACCATCACGGGAGGTTCCGGAGCTGACTCCATCATTGCAGGATCCGGAGCGACATCCATCACTGGCGGCAGCGGTGTGGACTCGATCTGGGGTGGCTCGGGCGACACGAACATCACTGGCGGGGACGGCGGAACGGATGGTAGTGCGGTGAACATCACCGCCGGAACCGGCAACACCACGATTCACGGCGGTAGCGGCGTCAATCTGATTCAAGGTGGCTCGGGCACGAATCTGATCTATGCCGGCGATGGTGGAGACGCCGGCCAGGCAACTCAGGTCACCGCCGGATCGGGCCCGACAACGATCTACGGAGGCGCAGGGATTGACCGCCTGATCGCTGGGTCTGGCTCTGATTACATCGTTGCCGGTGACGGTGGCACTTCGGACAACTACACCACGGTTGAAGGTGGCTCCGGCAATTCGACGATCGTCGCTGGCGCCGGCTATGACGCCTTCTTCGGAGGCGCGGGCTCGACGACGTACGTCGTCGGAGACGGCGCAGGGACCGTTGTGATCGCGAACAGCAACTCAGGTGACGTCCTGCAGTTCAGCGACGGCACCACGGCGTCCAGCATCACCGCAAGTGAGACGGTCAACTCGGATGGCACCTACGTTGGATTGACGCTGGACGGCGGAAGGCAGATTGTTATCGCGCCGGGGGGGCTGTCTCAAGTCATGTTTGCAGATGGAACGCAGCTGCAGGTCAGCGACTTCTTCAGCAACAAGACGACCTCCGGCAGTGCCACGTTCTCTTATCAGACGGCGACGCTGCAACAGAGCACCGACACGAGCGTGGCGACACAGCATTCGTTGACAGTGATGGGCACGCAGGACGCTGTCGCAACCGGAAACGATGTTGACGATGTGTTGACCGCCAACTTCGCGAACGACACGCTCGTTGCAGGAAGTGCCAACAACACACTCGTTGGCGGGGGTGCATCCGATTGCTATGTCGTAAGCGCTGGTGCGGGAACGACCACGACAATTTCCAACAGTACGGCCGCGGACGTTATTGAGTACACGTCCAGCGTGCGCGCGAGTGATCTCACCGCGACTGCCTCTCAGGTGGCGGACGGGTCGCTGCAGATCACGCTCACAAGCGCGAAGGGCGGCAGCGTTGTCGTCAACCAAGGCACAAACGTCTCGACACTCGGCAGCGTCGATGCCATCGCATTTGCAGACGGAAGCACGACCTCTTTGTACAAATTGCTCGCGGCATCGAACGTCGGGGCAACCGCAACGACGTCGTCGGTCAGCGGTGCGCTCGCCGACGGACTGCAGAACCTGACGCTGACCGGATCCGGCGATCTCATCGTGGCCGGGAATGACTTGGACAATGTCATCACGGCGAACCTCGGCCACGATACGCTCGTATCCGGTACGGCGGAAGATACGCTCGTCGGCGGCGGCGGTACCGCGACGTACGTCGTCGAGTCCGGCAATGGCGTCATCACCATTCTCGACAGCGGTAGCGCCGATACACTGCAGTACGGCGAAGGGATCAACGAAACCGATCTCGATGTCTCGTCCACGGTCGTCGGCGGTGTCAGTGGCGTTGAACTCTTGTCCGTCGACGGACGCACCGTCGATATTCTCGGCGGCGCCCTACAGAACGTCGACTTCTCCGACGGCGGCACGGCCACCATCGCTGAACTACTGGCGAACTCGTACAACGTTGGCGACACGACTTTCGCGCGCGCCAGTACGACTGCGGGTGCCGGCATTCAGCAGTTGGCGATGACTGGAAATGCCGACGTCGTCGCCACCGGCAACACCTTGGACGACGTCATTTCCTCCAACTACGGCAACGACACCCTCGTCGCCGGCAGCGGCAACGACACCCTGATCGGCGGCGGCATGTCCGACGCCTATCAAATCGGCGCGGGCAGCGGCCCGACTACAACCATCGAGAACAGTTCGGACGCCGACACGCTCTCGTTCGGCATCGGCATCTCGGAGTTCAACCTGAGTGTCACGACCATCACGGCCTCCGACGGCTCGGCGATCGTCACGGTGGCGGACGGCGTCGGCGGCAGCGTCGTGATCGACGCGCAGGGCACCCAGATCCTGGACAACATCTCCTTCGCGGATGGCTCCACGTTGTCGCTGGCGCAACTGGAGGCCGCGGACGACCTGCTGCGCACCACTGGCACCTCGGCGATCAGCCTGACCCTGCCTGCGGACGTCTCCAGCGTCACGCTGACGGGGGCAAGCAACCTCGTCGCGGTGGGCAATGCGCTCGCCGACACCATCACGGCCAACAGCGGCAACGACACCCTCATCGCAGGTTCGGGCCTGGCGACGCTGATCGGTGGCAGCGGCAACGACACCTTCGTGGTGACCAACGCGGCCGACTCGATCGTGGCCGGAACGGGCAACAGCACCGAGCAGGCCGCGATCTCCGTCACCCTGGCGGACGGCGTCCATCAAATGGTCGGAACCGGCAGCGCCAACATCTCGCTGAGCGGCAATTCGACGCGGGCCGCCGCCATCACGGCCAACGCCGGCAACGACACGCTCACCGCGGGCACGCTCGGCGACACGCTGATTTCCGGCACCGGCGTCGACACCTTGATCGGCGGCACCGGCAACGACACCTTCGTCGTGAACAACGCCAGCGACGTCGTCGACGCTTCGAGCGGCGGCCGGGACGTGGAGCAAACCAGCGTCTCGACCACCTCGGGCACCGGCATTGCGGAGCTCGATGGCACCGGGTCCGCCAACCTCGTCCTGACGGACGGCCAGGGCTACGGCCGGCTCGTTGCCAACTCCGGCAACGACACGCTGGTCGCGGGCAACGGCACGAGCATGCTGGCGGGCTCCGGCAACGACACCCTGATCGTCGGGGCCGGGGACTACGCGACCCTGTACAGCGGCAGCGGGTCGACGACCTACGTCATCGACAGCGCCGCCGCGGGGGCTACCATCAATGCGGGCGCGAACGACGTCATCCAGCTCGGAAGCGGCGTCACGCTCGACCAGGTCTGGACGGTGGACTACGGCAACGGAAACATCCTGCTGGAGACTCCGACCGTCACCGCCAGCTTCAGCGCGCCCCTCGCCTCCGAGCACAGCGTGCTGCGACTTGCCGACGGCTCGCAGATTGCCGTGACGACGCTCGCCGACGGCAGCTTCATTTCGGGCCAGTCGCAGTACACGACGACGAGCGCGACGCTGCAAGGTGGCCTGACTTCGCTGACGCTGCAAGGCGGTGGGCTCTCGGGCACGGCCAACGACCTCGACGACGTCCTGCGTACCGGGGTCGGTGGCAACGACACGCTCGTCGCGGGTATCGGCAACGACACGCTCGTCTCGGGCGTGGGCGAATCGTACGGAAACAACACGCTGGTTGGCGGGACGGGCGCGGGCAGCACGACCTACAACCTGAACGCCACGGGCGCGACGATCGTCGGCAGCCGAGCAAGCGACACGCTCGAGCTTGGCGTCAATTTCGGCAATCTCACCAGCTTCCAGAACTACGGCTGGGAACGGATCATGCCCGTTCTACAGAGCGATGGATCGGTGACTCTGAATTTCCAGAGCATTCTCACGGGCACTTGGCAGAACCTGCTGACGATCGATGTCGGCAGTACCGGATACGCCAACAATATCCAGTTTGCCGATGGCTCGACGACGTCGATCGACTACCTGCTGCAGCATTACTACAGCGGCGGCTACTACTCAGCCAATGCAAGCAGCGTCATCCTTCCTTACAACGCCGTCGTCGCCAATGTCAGCTATTCGGGTGCGATGACGGTCACTGCGAATTCGCTGGATGACTTCCTCGAGGTTCAATCGGGCGATGCCACGGTGATCGGAGGATCGGGGGCCGACACCTTCGATCTGTACGACAGCGGCAGCGTCACGATCCAGCAGGCATCGGATCGAGACACTCTCGAATGGAACAACGTTGCAACCGGCAGCTTGTCAGCCAGCATTTCGGGAAGCGGCAGTGCTGCGGTCGTGACGCTCACGGCTGCTGATGCCTACGTCTCGGGCATTACCTACACCGTCCAGATCGACGGCGCGCCCCTGAGCATGGAGGTCGTGGTCGGAAGCAGCGAAAGCACGCTCGGACAGCTGCTGGGCATCGCGCCGACGGTCTTCTCGTCGACGAGCATCAAGATGGCCAGCGGCGTCAGCAACCTCACGCTGACGGGCACCGCCGATCTCACCGCCACCGGCAACAACCTGAGCGACGTGATCACCGCGAACAGCGGCAACGACACGCTGATCTCCGGCGCGACGCAGAGCACGCTCATCGGCGGTGCGGGCAACGATGTGTTCGTCGTCAACAACGCGTCCGACGTCATCACGGAAGCGGCCAACGGCGGCAACGATACCGAGGAGGCGTCCTTCTCGATTGCCGCGGCTGCGAACATCGAGAACCTGACGGCCCTCGGGTCTGCCTCGCTGACGCTCACGGGCAACAACCTGTCGGGCGTCCTCACCGCCAACTCTGGATTCGACACCTTGGTGTCGGGTACCGGCGTGGACACGCTCGTTGGCAGCGGCGGGTACGCGACGTTCGTTGTCAACAATGCTGCGGACGTCATCGTGGCAGGCACCGGTGTCGGTTCGGAGGAGTCCTCCGTCTCGACGACGCTGGCGACGAACGTCGGCACGCTGACCGGCATCGGCTACGCGAACCTCGTGCTGACCAGCAATGCGCAGGGCGGCGTCATCACCGCGAACGCGGGCAACGACACGCTCGTCGCGGGCTCGGGCAGCGACACGCTGCAAGGTCCGACTTCCTCGCTTTCGAGCTCCGTCCAGGACGTCATGGTCGCCGGGACGGGCGCGGCGACGACGTTCAATGTCGACACCAACATCGGCAGCGGACAGGCGGCCTACTCGGTCGTGATCCAGGGCGCACGCGCCAGCGACACGCTGGAGCTGACCGGCGGGACGTCGAACGTCATCGCGCAGTCGGTGGTCGAGAATGGCGTCACCGACGTCTATCTCTACGCCGGCAACGGGACGTCGATCGAGCTGGTCGGCGGCAGTCTCGGCCAGGTGAACGCCTACGGGACGACGTCCAGCCTCGCCCAGTTGCAGGCGCAGGATCCCACCACGACATCGTCCGTCAGCCTGACGATGGCTGCGGGCACCGACAACCTGGTGCTGACGGGCTCTTCGGCGCTCACGGCCACGGGCAATGCCAGCAACGACGTGATGCGGGCGAACTCCGGTGGCGACACGCTCATCGCGGGCTCCGGCGCGGCCACGCTCATCGGCGGTTCGGGCAACGACACCTTCGTCGTCGACAACACGGCGGACGTCATCGTCGAGCAGTCCGGCGCGGGCATCGACACGGAGCAGACTTCGGTCTCCGCCGTGCTCGCCGCCAACGTCGAGAACCTCACCGGCACGGGCAGCAACGACCTCACGCTGCAGGGAAATGCGCAGGCCAACGTCATCACGGCCAATTCCGGCAACGACCAGCTCTTTGCCGGGACGGGACCGGCGACGCTCGTCGGCGGCTCGGGCGCCGACACGCTCACCGGCGGCCGCTCCGCCACGACGCTGATCGCCGGCACCGGCGTCACCGACCTGCAAGGCGAGTCCGGCAACGACACCTTCATCCTGGGCACCGGCTCGTCGACCTCGGACTGGGTGTCGGAGAGTGTCAGCGGCAACAACGTCGAAGAGAGCGCGGTGTCCACCACCCTCGCTTATGCGGTGCAGCGCCTGGCCGGCCTTGGCACGTCCGCCATCCGGTTGACCGGCAATTCGGGCGGCGGCTCGATCGCCGCCAACGGCGGCAACGACACGCTGTCCGCCGGAGGCGGGACCTCGACCCTGATCGGCGGCGGCGGCACCGACGTCATGATGGGCAACGCCAGCGCTGGCATCACTGCAGCGACCGTCTACCAGATCAACACCGGATACGGCAACACGACGATCTACTACTCGGAGTCCGGGGACGAACTCGTGTTCGGTTCGGGCATCACGGCGGGCATGCTTTCCGCCACGCAGGGGACGGGCACGGTCAACGGGGTCGCCAACCAGACGATCATCACGATCAAGGTCAGCGGCGGCAATTCGATCACGCTCGCGGCGCCGGCGTTCACGCAGGTCGGCTTCGCGGACGGTTCCAGCACGACGCTGGCGGCGATCGTTGCGCAAGGCTCCTCGGTCACGTCGGCCGTCAGCACCACCATGGGTGCGGGCGTCACCAAGCTGACGCTGACGGGGACGGCCAATATCTCCGGAACCGGCAACAACCTGGCCGACACGATCATCGCCAACAGCGGCAACGACACGCTGATCGCGGGTTCCGGCCTGGCCACGCTGGTCGGTGGCAGCGGCAACGACACCTTCGTCGTCAACAACGTCGCCGACGTGATCCAGGAGGCGCCCAATAGCGGCAACAACACCGAGCAGACGTCGGTGTCAGTGACGCTGGCGAGCAATATCCAGAACCTGACAGCGACCGCCGGCACCACGGCGCTGACGCTGACGGGCAATTCGCTCAACGACGTCATCACGGCCAACAGCGGCGCCGACAAGCTGGTTGCTGGTTCGGGCGCCGACACGCTCGTTTCCGGAACCGGCATCGATACGCTGGTCGGCGGAACCGGCAACGACGTGTTCGTGGTCAACAACGCCTCCGATGTCATCACCGAGGCCGCCAACAGTGGCAACAACACCGAGCAGACATCGGTGTCGGTGACTCTGGCCAACAACGTGCAGAACCTGACCGCGGCCGCCGGCACCACGGCGCTGACGCTCACGGGCAACACGCTCAACAACGTCATCACGGCCAACAGCGGTGCCGACAAGCTCGTCGCAGGTTCCGGCCTGGACACGCTGGTCTCGGGCACGGGCATCGACACGCTGGTCGGTGGCACCGGCAACGATGTGTTCGTCGTCAACAACGCCTCGGACGTCATCACCAAGAGCGCGAACACCGGCAGCAATACCGAGCAGGCGTCGGTGAGCTTGACGCTGGCGGCCAATGTGCAGAACCTGACCGGCATCGGCAGCGCAGCGCTGAGCCTGACGGGCAATTCGCTGGCCAACGTGATCACGGCCAACAGCGGCAACGACACACTGGTCTCGGGCACCGGTGCCGACACGATCCTGGGCGGCGCGGGCAACTACACGGTCAACATCGGCGCCGAGTCGGATACCGTCACGCTCGGGTCGGGCAACGACACGATCGTCTCGGCGGAAGGCTCGAGCAACGCGGAGACCATGCATGTGGGCGACGGCAACGACGTGATCACGCTCGGCACCGGCACGGATCAAGTGACGCTCGGCAACGGCGTGGACACCATTAACGTGAAGGGTGGCACGGATACGATCACGCTCGGCACAGGCCAGTACGTGATCAACAGCACCGGCGGCGTCGATAATGTCGTCCTGACCAACGGAGCGGAGAACAAGCTCTGGTTCGAGCAGGTCGGCAACAACCTGCAGATCAACGTGCTGGGGACGACGGAGCAGGTCACGGTCTCGAACTGGTTCACCACGGGAACCAAGCTGAACCAGTTGACCTCCAGCGACGGCCACACGATCAACGCGGCCGGCATCGGGCAGCTGGTGCAGGCGATGGCGGCGTTCGCGGCGCCGACGTCGGCCCAGACGGCGTACACAGCGCCGGAGCAGACGGCGTTGGCACCGGTGCTGGCAGCGAACTGGCATTGATCGGGCTTCGGCCACCAAGGGCAACGAACGGGCCGGGATGGATCTGATCCATCCCATGCCCGTGCCTTGCCCGCGAAAGGCGCCACGGATGGCGCCGACTCAAGACTTGTATCTCGATCGATGACGACTTTGCCTTTGGTGCCGCCTGCCACGGACGGCGATCTGCTCGAATCCTCCAGGGACGGCGCGGACAGCGGCCTGGCGACGCTGCTCATGATGGCCGAGCTGCATGGCGTGGCCGCCGATGCAGCGCAGCTGCAGCACGAATTCGGCACCGAGCGATTCACGGTGCAGACCATCGTGCGAGCCGCGATGCATCTGAAGCTGTCGGCCAAGCATGTCGTGCAGGATGCCAGCCGCCTGAGCACGGCACCGCTGCCCGCGGTCGCGATCGATCGCGAGGGCCGCTTCCTGGTCGTTGGCGCCGTGGACGTCCGCAACAAGGATGCGCCGCGTGTCCTGATCCAGCGCCCCAGCGAGCCGCCGGCCGTCCTGCCGCTGGCCGACTTCGAAGCGATGTGGACGGGGGAGCTCATCTTCTTCACGAGCAAGGCCAGCTACGCCGGGGACACGGCGCGCTTCGACTTCTCGTGGTTCATTCCCGCCGTCGTCAAATATCGCAGCCTCCTGCTTGAGGTGCTGGCAATCTCCTTCGTGCTGCAGATCATCGGGCTCGTGACGCCCATGTTCTTCCAGGTCGTCATGGACAAGGTGCTGGTCAACCACGCCATGAAGACGCTCAACGTCATCGCGACCGGCCTGGTCTGCGCGTACGTCTTCGAGGCGCTGCTGACGGGCATCCGCACGTATGCGTTCTCGCATGCCAGCAGCAAGATCGATGTCGAGCTGGGCGCCCGGCTGTTCAGGCACCTGCTGCACTTGCCGACGGCCTACTTCCAGGCGCGACGGGTCGGTGACTCCGTCGCAAGGATCCGCGAGCTCGAGAACATCAGGTCCTTTCTCACGAGCAACGCCATCACGCTGGTGCTGGACGTTGCCTTCTCCTTCGTCTTCTTCGCGGTCATGCTCTGGTACAGCACGGCGCTGACCTTGGTCGTCGCGGCGTCGATTCCGGCCTATTTCGTCCTGTCTCTCGTCTTCACGCCGATCATCAGGGCCAAGCTCAACGAGAAGTTCAATCGAGGCTCCGAGAATCAATCGTTCCTGGTCGAATCGATCAGCGGCATCGATACCGTCAAGGCGATGGCGGTCGAGCCCCGGTGGCAGGCCAAATGGGAGAAACAACTCGCCGGCTACGTCACTTCCGGGCTGTCCGCCAACAATGCGTCGATGGTCGCGAGCGGAAGCGTTTCGTTGGTGAGCAAGCTGGTGACCGCAGCCATCATGTGGATTGGCGCCTCGCTTGTCGTGGACAACAAGATGACGGTGGGCGAACTGGTGGCCTTCAACATGTTGGCTGCGCAAGTCTCGTCACCGATCCTGCGCCTGGCGCAGCTGTGGAACGACTTCCAGCAAGTCGGGATCTCGATGAGCCGGCTCGGCGACATCCTGAACACGACGCCGGAGGCCGGCGGCCAGAAGACGCGAATGCCGAGGGTTCAGGGCTCCATCGAGTTCGACCAGGTCTCGTTTCGCTATCGCCCGGACGCGCCCGATGTGCTGAGGTCCATCAACCTCAAGTTCACGGCGGGCGAGGTCATCGGGATCGTCGGCCGCTCCGGCTCGGGCAAGAGCACGCTCACCAAGCTCGTTCAACGCCTCTACGTGCCTGATCGGGGCAGGGTGCTCGTCGACGGCCACGATATCGCCATCATCGACACGGCGTCGCTGCGCCAGCAGATCGGCGTGGTGCTGCAGGAGAACAACCTCTTCAACCGTTCAGTGCGCGACAACATCGCACTGGCAAATCCGACGCTGCCCATCGAGGTCATCATCGAGGCGGCCAAGCTCGCCGGAGCCCATGAGTTCATCAGCGAACTGCCCGAGGGCTACGACACCCTGGTGGGCGAGCACGGGACGGGCCTGTCCGGTGGCCAGCGGCAACGAATCGCGATTGCCCGGGCGCTCATCACGAATCCTCGCATCCTCATCTTCGACGAGGCCACGAGCGCGCTGGACTACGAATCGGAGCGCGTGGTCCAGGAGAACATGCGGCGCATCTGCGCCGGGCGGACGGTGCTGATCATCGCGCACCGGTTGACGGCCGTGCGCGAGGCAGACCGGATCGTCGTCCTGGATCGAGGGCAGGTCGTCGAATTGGGAACCCATGCGCAATTGCTCGAGCGGCAAGACGGCCTCTACTCGATGCTGCAGCGGATGCAGCAGGGGAGCGCCGCATGAGTGCCAAGCATCGCCTCGCGGCCTGGGTCGATCTGGTCATGCGCTATCAACGCGTGTTCATGCATGCCTGGCGGGATCGCAAGGAATTGGCCGGCAGGGTGCTCAACGAGGATGAGGCGGCCTATCTGCCGGCTGCCCTGGCGATCCAGGCCAGACCGTTGTCTCCGACGGTGCGCGTCACGGCGTGGACTTTGATGGTACTGGTGGCGGTGGCGGTCGCCTGGGCTTGGGCCGGCAGCATCGACATCATCGTGACGGCCACGGGCAAGGTCGTGCCTTCGGGCCGCACGAAGACGATCACGTCCGTCGAGGTTGCGGCGGTGCGGGCGCTGCATGTCCAGGAAGGCCAGCATGTGAAAGCCGGCGATGTGCTCGTCGATCTCGATGCAAGCGCTGCCGACGCAGATCGTGACAAGGCCAGCGGCGATGCCGTGACGTCCGCACTCGAGGTCGCTCGTTCGAAAGCGCTGCTGGAGGCCATCGACGGCTCGAGGGAGCCGCAAATGGCACGCTTGCCCGGCACCACGAATGCGCAGTGGCTCGCGGCTCAGGCTGGGCTCGCGAGCCAGTGGCGCGACTTCAAGGCAAAACTCTCGCGCTTCGACGATGCGATCACGCAGTACACGGCAGACCTTCCGCTGGTCACGCGTCGCGCGGAGGACTACCAGCTTCTCGCGCAGGGACACGACGTCTCCGACCACGCGTGGATCGAGAAGGAGCAGGCTCGCATCGACCTCCAGGGACAACTCGCCGAAGCGAGGAACCAGCGCGCCGCGCTGATCACGCAGACTCGCAAGGAGGCCCATGACGTTCTCGACGGAGCTGCCCGTCGCGCGGCAGCGAGCGAGCAGGACGTGCGCAAGGCCGCTGAACACAGCAAGCTCATGGCCCTGACCACGCCCGTGGACGGCACCGTGCAGCAACTTGCGGTACACACGATCGGGGCTGCGGTGCCGGCTGCGCAAGCGTTGATGGTGATCGTTCCTGACGACTCGCATGTCGAGGTGGAGGCGCTGCTTGAAAACAAGGATGTGGGCTTCGTGACCGAGGGCCAGGCCGCGGAAGTGAAGATCGAGGCGTACGAGTACACGAAATATGGAACGATCCCGGCCCATGTGACGCACGTGTCGCGAGACGCCATCCAGGACGAGAAAAAAGGCCTCGTCTACTCCGTCAAGGTCGCGCTGGACAAGCCATCGCTAGTGAACGACGGAAAGGCCCTGCCGTTGGACGTCGGCATGGCCACGTCGGTAGAGATCAAGACGGGATCGCGGCGCGTGATCGAGTACCTCCTGTCGCCCGTCGCGCAGCACGTTCACGAGGCGCTGCATGAGCGATAGTCTTCGTCTGCGGAGCGCATTCGGGCTCGTGCTGCTGTCGCAATTTTTCTTCATGCCGCCATGCTCCTTGGCAGCCGACGGCGGCACGTCGATCCAAGCCGGGGACGGCCTTCGCGGCATGGTCGACGTGCCCATCGCCAAGGGACCAGACGTTCCGACAATTGGTGTCTCGGTCAACAGGTTCATGGACGATCCTCAGCGGACTGATGACCGCCTGCCCGCGGCTGATCGGCTGCTGCCCGGAGAGATGGCCTCCGCGCCGTGTCCGGCGGGACAGGCTGCCGTCCAGGAATTGTCCCTGGAAGGGGCGATAGACCTCGCCCTTTGCAACAGCCCGCTCATTCAGAGCGCGTGGGCAGCCATCAAGGTCCAGTCTGCCGCCGTGGGGGAAGCAAAGGCCGCCTATCTGCCGGTGGTCAGCGCCGGCTTCACGCGCAGCAGCGACCGGACCACTTACCCGGGTATCGGGTCTGCGAAGTCCACACAGGTCGGCAACAGTTCGAACGCAGGCGTGAACTGGCGGCTGTTCGACTTCGGAGGTCGGGCAGCCAGTCGACAGGGCGCGGAAGACCTCTTGAACGCCGCCATCGCGAGCCACGATGCATCGATCCAGAAGGCGCTCGAATCCGCCGTGGCCGCCTATTTCGATGCGCAGTCCGCCAAAGCGGCGTTCACCGCGAAGCAAGAGGGTGAATCGCTCGCACGCGAGACGTTCGAGTCCTCGAGAAGACGCGAAAGCCATGGCGCCGGATCTCGAACCGAAACGCTGCAGGCGCAGGCTGGCCTGGCCAAGGCGGCGCTCGAGCGAAGCCGCGCGCATGGCGACGTCTTGAAGTCCATGGCGGAATTGATCTACGCCTTGGGACTGCCGCCAGCCACCGACGTCACGCTGGCCACCGACCTTGCCGACGATGCTCGTGACCTCGGCCCGGAACTCACGCAGTGGCTCGCCGAAGCGCAGGCGGCTCATCCAGCGATTCTCGCCGCCAGAGCGCAATTGGCCGCAGCTCGTGAGAGGGTCACCGAGGCCGAGTCCGCTGGTCGCCCGACGCTGGATGCATCGCTCAACTTCTATCGGAATGGGCGTCCTTCGGAGGGACTGTCCGCGTTCCAGACCACGGAGCGAGTCGTCGCCCTGACGCTGAACGTGCCGCTCTTCGACGGATACTCGACCTTGTACAAGGTGCGCGGAGCCCGGGCAGAGGTGGAGCAAAGGGCGGCGGACCTCCAGGATCTATCGCATCAGATCTCGCTGGACGTTCTCAAGGCGCACGCCGATGCGGTCGCGGCGCTGGACAACCTCGACTTGTCGCGCAGCCTCGTATCCGCGACCCAGAGCGCGATGGAGTCCGTGCGCCAGCGGTTCGATCACGGCGCGTCGGACATCCTGGAGATGCTCAGTGCCCAGGCAGCGCTGGCGGACGCGAGGCAGCAACAGGTTCGATGTCTGGCCGAATGGCGATCGGCACGGCTGCGAATGTTGGCCGCGGCCGGCCAACTCGGCCACGCCAATCTGCATTGACGCAGTTCATCTCGGTAGGCAGAGTTCGGTCCCAGTGATTCGTTGCCATGAAAATTCTTCTCGTTCATCAGAACTTCCCCGGTCAGTATCTTCATCTCGCGCGGTACCTGGGGGCATCGGGGCAGCACGAGGTGGTCTTCATCACCCAGCGGACAGATGCCGAACTGCCGGGCGTGCGCAAGATGGTCTACAAGCCCGCCCGGCAAGTCACGAAGGGCATTCATCACTACGTGCGGGAGACGGAGGCGGGTGTGCTCAACGCCCAGAACGTTGCACGGCTGGCTCTCAAGCTGAAGGAGTCCGGCTTTGTGCCCGATGTCATGTTGGGCCACAACGGATGGGGCGAGCTCTGGTATCTGAAGGAGGTCTATCCGGACACGCCGCTGATCGGGTACTTCGAGTTCTTCTACAAGTTGCATGGCGCGGATGTGGGATTCGAGCCCGGACAGCCCGAGATCTTCGATACGGGACCGCGTATCCGGACAAAGAACATCGGCAACTTGCTCGCTTTGCATGCGGTCGACTATGGCCAATGCCCCACGCAATGGCAGAAGTCGCTGTACCCGGAGGAGTACAAGCACAAGCTTCACGTCGTGCACGAAGGCGTGGATACCGACACGCTGGTGCCTGACCCGCAGGCGTGGATCGCGATTCCGGACAAGGGCATCAAGCTGACGGCCGACGATGAGGTTGTCACCTATGTGGCGCGAAATCTGGAGCCCTATCGAGGCTTTCCGAGCTTCATGCGCAGCTTGCCGAGGATCCTTGAAGAGCGCCCGAAGGCACACGTCCTGGTGGTGGGTGGCGACGAGGTGAGCTACGGCCCCCCCGCCGGGAATGGCCGCACCTTCCGATCCTTGATGGTCGACGAGCTCGGCGCGACGATCGACTGGTCGCGAGTCCACTTCCTGGGGCGCGTCTCCTACTCGAACTTCGTCAAGGTGCTCCAGGTGTCGAGTGCACACGTCTATCTGACGTACCCCTTCGTGCTGTCGTGGTCGATGCTCGAGGCCATGTCCATCGGCTGCCTTGTCATCGGGTCGGCAACGCCTCCCGTCATGGAGGTCATCCGCGATGGCGAAAACGGCGTCCTCGTCGACATCCTCTCGCCGCAGGAGATCGCCGCACGCGTGGTGGACGCGCTGGCGAACAAGGCCAAGTATCTGGGGCTGCGTAGCGCAGCCAGGCAGACGGTCGTCGATCGGTACGACTTGCGGCGCATCTGTCTTCCTGTGTACCTGGAGCTGATCGATGCCGTGGCACGCGGTCAGCGGCCGCGTCTGGCAGGCTAGCCAGAATTTGCCTGGACTCGCGGAGACGGGTCGTTGCTTGAGCCTTGGGCACGGTGCCAGGGGAGATGCCTTGGCTCCGCCCTGGAGTGCCAGGGGCCCGGGCACGCTCCCGGGCCGGTCGCCCGGGATTGCCGCCACTGGGATTCATCCAGCCGGCGCCCGGGCGCGACAACGCTCAGGCCGCGGGTGGCGCCTTGACCGGCGTGCGCGGGCCCTGGCCGGCGAAGCGTGCCGACAGGTCATCGGCAATGGTCCCCGCACCGGGCATGTTCAGCTTGTTGGCCGTCTTGACCGACTGATAGTAGGCCAGCGCCGCGTTCATGGCGTCGCTGCCGGTGAGCGCCAGGCTGTCGTCGAGCATGTCGGCGAGCTGGCTGACCGGTTGCTGCAGCGAGCGCAGCACGCCGAAGGCCGCGACGTCCTGCGAGAAGTTGCCGATGTCGACGAAGGCCGGCTTGAACTGCGGGTTGGTGCTGGCGTAGGTGAGCGTCTTGGACACGAAATCCACGCTCTTGCTGCCCATCTTCGCCAAGGCGCGCTTCTCGTCGGAGCCGATGTTGACGAGGTGCGGCACGAGCCTGGATTGCAAGGTCTGCACGGCGGCCTGGACGGCTTGCAGGTCGTCATCGGGAATGTTGAACGAAGTGCGTTTGGCGATCACATTGGTGTTCACTGTTTTTTCTCCCTGTGGGTTGTTGACGCCGCCGCGGCCCCTTGCCGGGCGGTGCGCGATTTTGTGGATACCTGCTGAGGTATCTCAAGCGAACAACTAGGGAGGGCATGCGTGTTGGTTAGGGGCTTCGCGTCCCCGTCTCGCGACTCGATGGCGGTGTCCCGGCGGGCGCCGCCCGGGGGGAGAAACCGATCGAAACGGGCCCTCGGGCGACGCCGCCAAGGGATGCTCGCCGGCGTTTGAGACAATGGCATCACGCCACCGCGCCGCCGGCGCCAGCTCGGGCGGTTGCCCCGGGCAGCCTTGCTGCATCCATCCCACGTCCTCGCCTCGCCCCCGCCATGAGCGTCACTCCTCTCGTACCCGCGCCCGCCATGGTCACCACGCTGTCGACCTGGGGCCAGGCCGGGCTCGTTTCGCTGGGCGGTGTCGCCGGCTGCCTCGCGCGCTGGCGCATGGGTGTCTGGCTCAACGTGCCGCCCTGGCCGATCGCGATGGGCACGCTGGCGGTCAACGTCATCGGCGGCCTGGCGGTGGGCTTCCTGATGGCCGTGTTCGCGCGCTATCCGTCGGAGGCCTGGCGCCTGCTGGCGATCACGGGCTTCCTGGGCGGCATGACCACCTTCAGCGCGTTCACCGCCGAGTCGCTGGGCCTGGTGATCAAGGGGCAGGTGGGCCTGGCCATCGTGCACAGCTGCGTCCACGTGTTCGGCGCGTTGATCGCGGCGGCGCTGGGCTGGCAGATCGGACGCTGGGTGCTGAATTGAGCGACGCCGACATGCGCGACGACCGCGACGACCTCGAGCCGGAGGACGTGCCGGAGCTGGCTGCGACCGAGCTGGGGCCCGACGAGCTGCGCCTCGCGCTGGGGCGCTTCGTCACCGGCGTGACCATCGTCACCTGCCGCGACGAGCAGGGCGAGCCGATCGGGCTGACGGCCAATTCGTTCAACGCCTTGTCGCTCGATCCGCCGCTGGTGCTGTGGTCGCTGCGCCAGGCGAGCTCCACCATCGCCGCCTTCACCAACGCGAGCCACTTCGCGGTCAATGTGCTGGCGGCCGACCAGGTCGACCTGTCGCGCCGCTTCGCGAAGCCGTCGAGCGCAAAATTCGAGGCCGGCGAGTGGACGGACGGGCAGGGCGG
>FTKT01005711.1_pt1 | contig 29458 bp, 28 predicted proteins | sample 1658271 | NCBI WGS metagenome assembly FTKT01 (sample SAMEA3914811, study PRJEB12502) | metagenome | biome: forest; material: soil | place: Canada | collected 2011-08-04 | depth 0.3 m | reverse complement strand
CGCCAGAACGGCACCGGCGGCAAGGTCCACCTAGGGAGCATTTCGAAACGGGGAGACCCGTACCTGCGCACGCTGCTCATTCACGGCGCTCGATCAGTTCTCTATCACTCTAAGACGCCAACGCCATGGCTGAAAGCCATTCAGGAACGAAGACCAGCCAACGTCGCAGCGGTCGCTGTCGCGAGCAAGATGGCCCGGACGGCATGGGCGATTCTCGCGCGTGGGCAGGCGTATGAGCGAGAACACGTTAGCATGAAGCCCGCCTGAGACGACGAGCGAAACGTAGTTCACCGAATTGGTTGCTGAGGTTGATTTGAATGTGATGGCAAGACAGGTCGGACCGCAAGAGCACAAACCTGAACACAGCCGTGCGCTTCGAAGCGCGTGAGCGAGATGAGGACGTTCTTGGCGAAATCCATCAGGGCCCGCAGGCTTCGGCTTGCAGCGCAAGGCCGGATATAAGACTGCAGCCAGTACCTCGTTGAGTGTCACATGAAGATCAGCTTTGCAAACTGGGCGGTGTCCATATAAGGCTGTGTGAAAACTCGCTGCCAGGGCTCCGCCACGAAAGGACGACGCGTCAGAACGGCGATGGTTGCGTTTTCTCGACCTTGCTAAGGGTGAGAAGACCCCCGAAATTGCTTTGCGAAGTAGTTTTCACACAGCCTCCAGCGATTGCCGCCGTCAGGCGCGGCGCTCCGACGGTCAGCTCTCGCTCGCGTAGCAGACCCTCGGCTCCGCCCGAACGCTCTCAGAGTATCCGTCCTTCTATCGACGGGCCAAGCAGCTGACGCAGGCACGATTTCCTTTCGCAAGAAGGTGGCGATTTTCCGGCGACAGTTGGCATCCAATTGCTGGCGGCCTGCCTATCCTGCACTCACTTTCAAACTCAATTGCGTATTGCTTCCGGATGACCGATATGAACCAAAGGCGAGCGCAGGTGACCAAGAGCCGAACAGCAGACGATCGACACCCGACAAAAGCCGACTGACGACTCACAAGCGAACGAGAAGTGACCGATAGCCGCACGAGAGCCGATCGATGTGACCCAAAGCCGACCCAAAAGCGAACGGGATCCGAATCGTCGTGACTCAGTTGCGGCGGCGCGCCGACAGTTCACCTACTTCAGCAGCGCCGCTCTCGCCTCCGCGAGCTTGCGAGCCAACTCGGCATGTATATCGTCTGCCGCAAAGTAGATCCCCGTGCGCCTGGCTTCGTCGCGAGATGCCAAGCCTCGCGCGATGAACTCGATCTGGGTTCGGCGTCGCACGACGGTCTTGCGCACGGAGGCCTTGATCAGTCCCGACACGGTCTCGCCCTCTTGCAGAACACCTTCGGCAGCGTCGAGCAGTTCCGGATCGAGCCTCACCGAGGCGCAGGGGGCGGTCTTCATGGCTGGCGATCGGTGCGTTGCAGTTGCGACGCATTTTGCGCCGTTTGCAAGGTCTGCTGTGCGATCGAACGTATATGCGCCGGAGAATTGACGAAGGGCGGCGCCGGCGGCGCCGCATGGTCTCAGAGGGGACCGCGCTCCGCATAGCTCACGATCACGTCGCCGGTGACGACCAGGTGATCGAGCACCGTGATGTCGACGACGGCTAGCGCCGCCTTCAACCTCTTCGTCAGGGAGTCGTCCGCAGCACTCGGCTCGGCCTCGCCCGAAGGATGGTTGTGCGCCAGGATCGCGGCGCCGGCATTCAGGGCCAGCGCTTCCTTGATGACCTCCCGCGGGTACACGGAAGTCTGCGAGAGCGTGCCGCGGAACAGTTCCTTGATGGCATGAGCCGATGCTGCGCGTCCAGGTAGAGCACGGCGAACACCTCGTGCTCGAGCATTCCGATGTTGAACCGGAGGAAGTCCTTGACCGCGCGCGGCGAATGCATGGCGACCCCGCGCCGAACGCGATGCGCCAGCACTGTCCTGGCACGCTGCAGCACTTCCTCGGAACTCGCGGGACGATATTGCCCATAGCCGTCACGAACGAGCAGCGCGTTGGCCACCGCAACTTGGATCGGAGCCTTTGAAGACGACGACATGATGATCTCCAGTCTGGATCGGGCGGGATTGCCCGAAACCGGAGCACCACGACGCAGCGCAGCCGTCAGGGTTCGAAGACGACCGCAGGGCGCCAGCGCGAGCGCACGCGAGCGCGCAGACCTTGACGGCGAGAACGTCGTGGTAGCGTGGGTCGACACGGCAAGCCCACACATACCACTCACCCCTTCGTCCTTCTAGCTTCGATCAGACTGGACTTCGATAGCCACGTCGTCAGGTGCGTGTCTTCTTCTGTTTGCGCGCAGCAGCGCTCTTGTGGCCCTTGACTCGGCGCACGGACTGCTTGCCTTGCAGCTCAGCGGCGCGCCGCTCGGAGAACTCGAGTGCGTTGATGACGGGCCCAAGAACGGTGTGCACCGCGCCCGCAACGTCCGGTTCGCCACCCCCGGTCGAGCTCCGCTCGATGAGGCTGACCAGTAGCGCATCGAGCGCTTTCAGCTGGCTCCAGGCCCAGCTGACGAAAGCGCCCGGCAAGGCCTGGTCACTGAAGACCAAGGCCGGAGGTTCGTCTTCGTCAAACAGGCACCGAATGGCGTTGGCGCCGTCGGGCACCGCGGCGGAACGGTCGACGCCTGGATCACCCTCCGAACAGAGGCCGACAAAGGGCGACTCCCCCAACCCCAGATCGGGGCCTGTTCGCCACGCGACGATCGGGCGCTGCAGGCGCTCGTACGAGAAGTTCGGATGCGGCGCGTGCGGATGCGGCGCGTGCGGAGGGTGCGCGGACGCGAGGGCAGTTCCAGCCATGATGACTCCTTGTGTGTGGAACAAGCTGCCATCACCGCTGTCAATCGGAGGGTGGCAGCCCGAAGCGAGGTTGACAGACCGGACACAAGGAACCGGCAGGCCCGAAGGCCTCCCCGCTCGGGCCGCCATAAAGCGGACGAGCGAGCACACCTCGCGATCGAGGTATGCCAACGCGCAAAAAAGCCGCTCACTCGGGCGGCTGCGCGCCTTGTGTTTCGGGCTGTCAAACCCGGCCTCGAATGTCTCGAGGCGCGATCAATGTAGCACCGTGGGTCGGTCGCTCGCAATCAACGCTCGATTTCAGGATCCGACCGGTCCTTCGTGATGTCAGGACGCGTCACCTGCCGGAGCCCAGGTCGCTCGATCGTCACCGCCCGCTGCTGCCGATTGGCAACCTGCCGCATGTACGGCGAGGACACCGCGAACTCTCGAATGCTGCGGGCCAATTGGCGATCGGCGGAAGCGTCCGAAGCTTCCAACGCCTGAAGGATGCGCAGCCACGCTTCCATCGCGCCATTGCGGCTGACCTTGTGACGATCTCCCGATCGCTCGGTGTTGCCATCGTCCCGCAAGCGTCCCGCCTCTCTGGCCTTGATCCGCCACAGCCCCTCATGCAGGCGCGTCTCGCCCCGCGAGGCCTGACGCGTCGCCTCGGCGTCGATCCCGAGATCGCGCAGTTTCTCCGCGAAGGTCTCTCGCCAGCGATGAAGATCCACCTTGCGCGGATTGAGGCGGTCGCCGTTGACCGCCTCGGCACGCACGCTCAGATGCACGTGCGGGTTGGCCTGGTGCTCGCGCAACACCATCACCCAGCGATGACCCCCAAGCTCCGCGTGCGCGAACTCCCGGGCGGCCTGGCGCACCATCTCCGCGGGCGTGCCGTTCGGCATCGACAGCATCACGTTGAACGCCTCGCGCCGATGGCTGACGTCGCCGATCTGCGAGCCGCCGTAGCGCCATTGATCGACGAGGTCGGTCACCGCCTCGCGCCCTTCGTGCGTCGCGCCGCGATCGTCCTCGATCTCGAGGCGACCGTTCTTGCTGATGTAGCGGAAGTGCGCGGCGATCGCGGCCATGCCGCGGCCACCGCCCGTCACTTTCACCATCACCTGCGGAGCGCGACGCACGACAGTCGCGACGATGCGAGCGCGGATCGCAGCCGCCTGTCCCCGCATCCGGGTGTCCAGTCTCGGCAGCGGCGCGCTGTTGACGATGCGGGATCGCGGGTAGAAGAGCCGGTCTCCCCATTGAACGAGGGTCGCGTCGACGGACGCGCGCTGGGTCATGGCCGCCGCTCGGTTCGAGCGCGCGGTCCGCGATCCAGCGTCGAGGCGGATCGGGGCGCTCTCACATCGGCGACGAGCCGAGAGGCCAGTCGAACGTGCTCGTTCACGATGGCCTCCGTGCGGCTCAAGGCGGCGACATGCTGCGCGCTATCGCCGACATCGGCACGACGCAAGCGCCGCAGCAATTCGCGCAGGTCGACGGACAGGGCCGCCAGGTCGGACGTCGACCGAGCGATTGCCTGCAGGACTTCCCGATGGTCCGGCAGGCGAGGCGCGAGCGGCGTTCCCTCGATCAGACCCGCGACGTAGGTGCCCTGCGAAACGTCGGCCCTGCGAGCGCGTACGGCCAGGAGCTGGACGTGCGCAGCCGGCAGTCGAAGCGTGACCTTCACGAGCAGGCCATCGGCAGCGACGGAAGCATCCGTCGATGCGGTGTCCGCAGCGGATGCCTCGCTCGCGAGCATGGCCTCGACAGCCCGCCTCACGCTCGCGGCCACGCTCATGCGTCGCGCGTGCGCGAACGCCTGAAGCCGTCCTTCGATACCGCGAAGATCGACAGTCGCACGATGACGCGATGGGCTCGCCACGATGACTTTCCTAGGCACGCAAACACGCGCGAAAGCCCATCGTGCATGCGAGCACGTCCTTGGTAAAGAGTCTCGCTCGAGCGGCAGCTGCGTCCCGCGTCATCCCGATGCGCACCAGGGAGTCCAACGCCGTCCCGATTCGCACGCGCGCCACTCACACATCGTTTCAACACGAACGCCGGTGCGGCAACAAAGGACGTGTCGATGCACCGACTTGTTAGAACGCAAGGTCACTCAACAGCGCGCTTCCGAAGGCGACGAACGCATGCATCCGTCCGCATTTCGCAACGATCCGGTACGCGCTGGAACGCCCTCGGATGTCGCCCACTAGAAGCGCATTTGCGACCCAAAACTGGCACCAGACTGGCACCAGCAGAATTCCGCGAAACTACGTTAGTGTTCGCTATCTCAAAAACACTGATGAAATGGTAGGCCGTGACAGACTTGAACTGTCGACCAAAGGATTATGAGTTGTCTGTCAAGTCCCAATATTTCCTTTGGAATCAACCCTCTGGCGACTTCTCGCAACGTCTAGGCTACTTCTAGGCTACATCACCACTTCTTCGCCGGGATGGCTAGCCGTGATGCACCGGCGCCTCGCCGAACACGCGCACTAGGGTCCGTCGGCGCCGGCACGCGCGTCCATCGCTTCGACCGAGAGCCAAAGCGCGTCAATGCGATCTCGTGCTCCCGCTCGCTGAGATCAGCCGATGCCGACACTGGCAACTCACTGTTCTGCGGCCTTGCCGCAAGCGGCTGACTGCTCAGCACGTCAATGTCCTGCTAGCGCTTTTCCAAGCGCTGCAGCATTAGGGATTCGCGTTCAAGCGAAATCGGTCGCGAACGTTCTTTGCTCCCGCAGTGAGAGTCACAGTCAGCGTAGCCGCGGGCAACATTGTGCCAGTCCAGTTCTTGTCCGAGAGCACGTCGGCGATTATGTCGACAACCTCTGGATCGCCTCGCACGATTTTGGAGGCCAGTTCGGTGTCGTCATGGCCTTGAAGGTGCGATGTCGGCTCCCAATCTCGATCTAGGCGACCGGGCAAATGTTGAACTAGGAACCAAGAAAGTGGCGTTGCTCGATCGAAGATACCGGCATGCACCTCGCCCAGGCATTTGGGCACGGACTGCACTGAACTCACATAAATGCCTGCTGCGACCGTCTTAGAGCCGTTGCGGATGTCATCTCTGAGTTCAAGCCCGTACGCGAAGTCAAACAGATTCTCTTGGAAGGACTTCCCGCGATAGTACGCAAGCTCGAGCCTGTCTTCTTCTTCAAGAATCTCAGGGCGCGGGCAGTAGAGGAGGTAGCGGAAAAAATCGTCACCCACAAACTTGATGAGCTCTTGGATTCGCTGGTCCTGCTTAGCGTTCAGCGCACCGAATATAGACTGGGCGTTGTAGCGAGTTGGATCCAGCGAGGTCGGGTACACGCGTTTGGCCTGCAGAAGCCACGAACGTCGGCCAGACAGGTGCGGCTCAAAGTTGTTTTCGTAGTTGACGATGAGGCCGAGGTCGGCCTGCGAGACTCGTCCCTCGAATTCCTTCTTGTACTTGTGCGTCTCGATAGAAAACTTAACGCCAAGAGGCTCCGATGCTTCGGTCAGGTCATGGCGAAGGTCCTGAATGTTGTACCCGATACTTTCCCGTACCTGCACACGCTCATCGAGCATGTCGACCAGGCTGCCAGTCAATTCCTCTTCGTCCTTGGGGCGTGGATAGGTCATCTTCGAGGTCACCGCTCGGTCGATGGAGTCGAAGTGTTTCAGCAGGTGGTGGATGGCGAAGGGTGAAAGCATGACGTTTGAGTCGATGGGTTGAGGGCTATCGCTTTTTGGTGCGACCGACGGGATCGCGTCATCGACAAGCGCATTACTTCGGAGACCTGACGACCTTCGCTTTCGCGATGATCGCCGCAAAGGCGATAGCACGCTCGATCGGTTCCGGCCCTTGCATCAAACCAAGTAGAGCATTCCCAATGTAGGTCGGATCAAAGCCGCCTCGAATGCACTGCTGTGTCAACGCATCGAGAGAGATCGGGCTGGCCGGCACTGCATCAATGCGGACGGTGAGCGGACTCACCTCGTCGAGCGGCAGCTGCGCATCGTCTGCGAGCAGAGAGGCTTGTGCCTTGGTTGCTAGCGTGGTTGGCTTGGCTTCAGAAACCTTCTTTGCGGCGGAAGGCGAGACGCCCTCACTCATCAATTTTCTAACACCAATGCTATTCCCTACGAGAACTTGCGCCGCCCTGCGCTTGACCAACACGGTCTGGCCGAAATCGAGTTCGGCCCATTGCCAAACGAGCTCAGTACCCTTTTTGGGCTTGTAGGTCGGACCGTAAGGACGAATCAGTCCGATACCCGCCAGTCGCTCGCCCTCGCCATCGCTGACCCAAGCATCACTCTGATTTCTCGGCGCGTTCCAGCTTAGAAGGTCGGGGTACTCGAACGTTCGCTCTTGCTCGTTGTTCCCAATGTGAAACAGACGCGATGCCTCACTCCGAAGGTACTTCGCGTCTTGGAGTGCGCCGGTCGGCTCCACCTGCGCAATGGCACCGATCAACGCGCCAGCCATGGTCGCTATGGTGTCGGTATCGCTTCCAAAGACGTTAGCAGCAGACGCCAGCGCCTCCTCAGGCGAACGATCTCGGTACAACCAAGCCAAAGCCGATGCGTACAGCGGTGTTTTCAAGCCGGAACCCCGTTCCGCAGGATCGAAGCCATTCAACTCTTTGAGGATGGCCACGTAAGCCAACGCCGGATCCGCCGAATTCCGCTCGCAGACACTGGCGGCAAGCCTTGACGCCTGCACCCACTCTTCGGTGGTCTTTGCCCAGACCTCTTTCAGGTTGCGCTTGGCAAACCTCTCCCAGCTTGGGATCCATACGAGGGGAAGTTCAGGATCGGCCGCGAGCATTTCGATGCCGATCTGGGCGACGGTCTCTCCGATGCCGGACCAGTCCGACGGGCGAACTGCCTCTCCGCTCCGAAGCGTCTCGAACAGGAGCGCTGCGTGGATGATCGCGCCGACGATCGCACGCGGATGTCCATGAGTGCAGACACTGTTGCGGATCACATCCGAGAGAAAGGCGCGCTGTGGGCCGGCATGGTTCTGCCAGACATGAGGCTGAATCCGCATCGCAGCACCGTTCCCCCCACCTTCCCAATACTTCGTACTGGCGGTCGAGAAGAAGTTGAGAGACCACGACGAGTCCCGCAGCGCAAGATTGGCGGCCGCGGCCTTGGAGCCCCGTCCGGCGCCGAGCGCGTAGTTCAGCCAGACGGGAAGCTCGATCTTGGCGAAAGACTCCACGTCGAAAAAGCCTCGCCCGTTGATGGCTCGACCAGAGCTAAGCCGCAGCTGAGTGTCGTCCGAGTAAGACCCCTCGGGAAAGGCGACGTCCGGACCGAACATGCCTCCGACTCGTCGGTGCCAGGCAATGGGCTTGGACACCTCGGCCGCGGAATTGCGCTTCTTAAATTCCGAAGCGGAAACTAACTCGGTCGGGAAACCGATGGCATCGCCGTAGGCTGCCCATAGCGATGAGCGAATGACGTTTGCTTCGGTAATTTTGGCCATACGGTTAAGCGAACTTATTCGGATCGATAATAATTTGAATGTGATTCAATAACTGCGAAGCCAAAATTGAAACTTGCGCGAAAACCTCATCATACACCGGGCCGCTGCCGACATAAATGGCCCGAAGATGAGCCAAAGAGAGGTGGCCTGGGTACAGCGCCTCCGCTTGGCGACACGTGGGATGGAAGGCATGCTCACCATGTGCACGCTGGGTGCTCCAAGTCGGCTTGCGTCGAATTGTGCCGGCGAAGAGCGCCTCCAGGCCCTCAACGCCCGTCGCGCGCATGGTCAGCGGATAGGCATTGTTCGTCGTTGCGAAGCTGACGCCGGGATGCGCCAGCACCAGGGGATCAAAGCTCAGTATGCACCAGTAAGTGTGCTCATGCTTGATTCGAGTCTTTGAATAATTGAAGAAATATTCATTGATTCTGGAAATTGAGAGATTTACATATTCCAGCCACATGGCATCGCGGCTTCGGTCGATGGAATTGATCTTCAGAATATGTGCCAACCGCTGCTCATCTTTGAGAAACGCGTTCGCTGAAAGCCGACCCGTATGGAGAATACCCACCAACCCATTATTGGTCGTGAAATGTAGTACTTCGGCAATGCCTCGCTGAGCAACGGTTTGAATGACCGCCGGATCGGTCATACGGCGATCTCATCGTAGGCCGTGGGATCCAAGCGAGCGACAACTGCGGACTTGCGGCCGGGGTCGTAGCCAAGCACGACGCTGATCCTGGCTCGAGCGATCGCCATGGAGATGAGGCGGCAAGCGTGGTCGAATCGCTCATCGCCAAGCGCCTCCTCACCGCCTGGAAGTGCGCTGTTGTCCAGTCCAATGATGATGACGTGGTCGAAGTCGAGACCCTTGGCAGAGTGGATCGTGCTGAGGGCAATGTTTTCGTCGCCGTCGGGCCAATCGGGGTTCTTTGTGATCTCAACGAAACCAAGCCCGGTGCGCATCAGAGCGGGACGAAGGTCGCGGAACCACCCCTGAGGGTGAAGAAAGGCCACCGACTCATTTTTCAGGTCGACCTGGGTCCTCACATAGTTGATGCACCAGGCCATCTGGTCAAGGTAGTTTCCTCGCAGCAGCATGGGGCGACGGTTGTCTTCGAGACCTTCGAGCTGCGGTTGTGTCCCGTCTTCGTCGAGCTGTACCAAGTTGATGAGGCTGGCCGCCAGCTTGGCGATCTCGGGGGTATTTCGGTAGTTAACGTGCAGTCGGTGACTCGCCTCAGGACGAATGGTCAGGCCGACCTCGCTCCAAGTAAAACCGCCGGTGTAGATTCGCTGGGCCGTGTCGATGATGAACGTGGTGGAACCCTCGTCATCGCGTTGATTGAGAACTCCTCGAATCATGTTCGCGGTGAAGTCCTGTGATTCGTCGACGATGATGATGTCGTACGTTTCGAATGTCGTCGCCGCCATCGCCACAGCGAGGTCATTCCAGTCAACCTCGCGCCGACGATCCTTTCCGGCAAGGTAGGGACGAACGACCCAGTCGAGCAATGCCTGCCGGCTCGCGCGCTCTACCCGAGGAGTAGCACCACGACCCACGCGCGTCTTCGTCAGATAGTCGTCCAGGTCCTCAGGCAAGAAGCGACCGATTGCGTACCATGCCTCGTCCTCGATGACGTCGAGAGGCAGCCCGATTTTCGAGGCATTCAACAGCGCCAGCTGCTTCAGGTACGGCTTGCCGTCGGTGATATCGCCCGCACCGGTCTTCGTTCGCGCCCAGCGGCTAAACGTATCGACCGTGACCTGAACCGGCACCTTGATTGTCGGTGAAGCAGCGCTGTTGTCCGCCACGATCTGTCGGATGTATCCGCGCAGGGTCGTGTTGTAGGTCAGCACGAGAGCCCGAACCGGTTCGACGCTCCCCGCGCGCTGACGCCTCGCCTGCGCCGACAACAACAACAACTGCAGACGCAAGATCGCGGTCGTCGTCTTTCCACTGCCTGCCGCGCCTCGGATAAGCTCCACACCCGCTCGAACACGGGTGACGATTTTCAGCTGCTCGTCCGATGGAACGACATTTCTAAGGTACTTCATCGATGCTCCCTGATCGTGGTCTTCATGCGGGGCCTATCCGGCGTCGCGCATGTTGTGTCAGCTTGTATCTGGGTGGGAGGTGCGGCGCAAGAGACGCAGTTGAATCGAATCGGTTTGTGCGTGAAGAGAGACACTCAAATAGCAGTTAGAGCCGTTGCGGCGCGCCAGCTAGCACACCCGTACGATGCAGCCGTACGGTCAAGTGCCAGTACGACCTTGGCAACCGTGTCCAGAGAGTACGAACGCGAAGTCGACTGGTGAGTTGTGCTTCCACGGTGTACTTTGCAATCGATGAGAACTTTTTGCGTGGATGACGGGTTTGAGCTCGAGATTCCGTTTTCCATATCGGAGGCATCGACCCAGGAGTTCGAAGATCGACATGGCGCACCTGCATGCATTTCAAGTGCGAGCCGCCCATCCCGCATGTGAGAGAGCCCTTGAAAGACTTTAACGTCAATGTCCGGAGCGATCGCGAAGATCAAGTCGCTGACGTCAGATTTTGGGGTCACGCTCAAGCACCTTGAAGTCACCTGAAAAATAACGGTGCAATGCGCGCGGTTTCCAAAAGAGCTGCCGCGAAGCGCGCGGGTGTGCAGGGATGGCGCGCTATGCCGACCCGAAGACGAGAAAGGCTTGGAGTGGCTTCGGTCGTACGCCGGCTTGGATCGTCGGCGAAAAGAATAGAGGCGCATTTCTCGTCGGCGCCGAGATCGCAGAGCCAGTGAAGTCGAGGCCGGCCACAGGCGCGAGGAAATGCCGTCGATTCGTTGGCAGGCACCGAGCGCTCCGCCGATCCGAGCGAGCGCCTATCCGCCAAGCGTCGAAATGAGTGGTAGGCCGTGCTGGGCTCGAACCAGCGACCAAAGGATTATGCGTACCACTTCGACTTTCGCCGCCCGTTTCCGGTTCGTGGTCTGGACTCTGTCTTGCCTTTCGGCCTTCCCGTCGAGTCTCTACACGTTCTCCCTCGCGGGAGCTTCGCTCGGCGTTGGCAAGGCGCTCACCGCGCCGTAGCGTTCACCGAATTTGAGAAGTTCTACATCAAGGCAGAGCAAACTTGCCTTGAGCAACCCAAACGGATCGTTCCCTGCCTCGGCTCACACCGCGGGTTAGGAAGTCACCCATCAAGTCCTCTGCTCTAACCAACTGAGCTAACGGCCCACAATGGTTCAGTATCGCATATGGGTCATTCCGGCCCGCTGGGGCTGGATCTAAAAGGGGAACCGAACCCGCGCCAATGCTCGCTCTTTCACCGTGGCCAACATCTTGGGTACACCTTCGGGTACACCAGACCAGATTAGGCCAGCCAGCGCGTTCAAGAGAACGAGAGCTTGCTTCGCCTGCGTGAAATTATCTCACCTGAATCCCCCGGGTTCCGCTTTGTGCGAACTACCAATCCATGTAGGCGGGGCGCGCAGATCGGCTGTCCGGACCGTCGTCAATCACGATCAAAACAAGATAGCCGCCAGCCTCGACCTCGTCCAGCGCGATGCCTTCTAGAGTCAGATTCGGTGGGATTCTGAATCCGTAGTCCGACTCCAGGAATTTCGCTACTTTGCGTGGAACAACTGCCCCTCGATGTCCATCGTGGCCTGTGCCGTCGCAGTTGACTGCAAGCAGTTCCTTCCCCTTGCCATCGGGCATGGCGAAGATGTGCACATGGTTCTTAGTGTTTTTTCCGGGGTCGCCCGCGTCGAATCGGGCTGACCTCGTGGTCCCTGGCACCCTGCGGTAGGTGTGGTGCTCAAGACTTACAACGTTCTCGTTTCCGAGAATATGGACATTCTGCTCCTTGACCAAGGACAACACTCGTTGAAGCGGCACATTGCCGAACCGCGCTGTTCCATCTCTTTCCGACACGACAAAACCTCCGAGGTTGACGAATTCAGCGCTCAACTAGAGCGGCCGAAGAGCGCGGCATTCGATGCCGGTAAGGTTGGCGCTACCGGCAATCATTTCGCTCTCGGCTTTTCCAGGATCGTTGACGCAGATCCGTCACCGGCGCCGTCAACGGGTACTTGAACACGGTCGCCTCGGCCGGCGTCTTCAATTCGAAGAACGATTCAAGCACGATCCCGCTGTCCTTGAAATTGTCCGACCGTACCTTGTCGGCACACGACACGATAGGGGTAGCGTTGAAGACGTAGAGCACTTCCCCGGAACAGGCTAACTGCGACCCTGCGCATCGTACCGCCGCCGACGACTTGCAATCGTTCGCCTCGCATGGCCGACCGACGGCTTCCGCTGTACGGCAAGCGTCCCGACTCCGGGTACCCATGCCTGCCTCCGGCAACCTGACGGCGATCGGACAGCGCGGGGCGTCGGCTCCGACGGCGAATTCCGGCCGACGCGCCAACATCCTCGGCAAGGGCCTGCCCCGGCGAAACGCCAACTGGCGAACGACGGCAGCATGTCGCCGGTGCGTGAGGGGGAGCCTCGCGGCGACCAGTGACGCGACCAGGCATCCTGCCAGCGGCAGTCCGATGCCCAATGCCTGGATGCCTGCCCGGACCTGGGATGCTTGCTCATGGCCGGCCGAATATCCGAGCATGGACAGCAGCCATCCGGCCAGACCCGTCGAGAGTGCCGCGCTCGACTTGATGACGACCAGTACCATTGCAAACATCGCGGTCTCGCGTCGGTCGCCGAAGCGGTATTCGGAGAAGTCCACCCCATCGGCCAACAACGCCCACGGCAGCATGAAGGCGCTTGACAATCCGAATCCGATCAATGCCGCGCACCCTAGCAACATCGCAGGTTGGGCGCCGCATGCAGCGAAAAGCCCCATACCGGCAGCAGCGGTCAGGTATCCCGAGATCAGGAGCGTCGTCTTCTCGAGCCTGCGCCCGAGCACCATCCAGAGAAGCGTCGCCGGGACCTGAGCCACCGCCATCACGGTCAGCACATCGCTCGCGAGTTCCGGACGGCCGTACACGTAGTTCGCCAAGTACAACATCATTCGACCGAACATGGGCAGCGCAAATCCGGTGACGAACGAGATCGCGAGGATCGCGCAGAACATTCGGTCGAACCGGGGCAGCCATGCGAGCGCGAGCGACGGCGCTGGCATCTTGTCGACGGCCGACCCTCGTGCGGGTCGGGCGGCCGCAGCCGCCACGATCAGCGTGACGACCAGCGCCAAGCCCGAGACGACGCCGATCCATGCGAGCGAGATCGGACGATTGTCCGCCGCCGCCGCAAGTACCGATTTCGTGAATCGGGTTGAGATAATCAAGCTAGCGAAGGAACTGAACAGGAGTCGATAGCCTGCCGTTCTGACGCGCGCTCTGCTGTCTGGCGCGACCTCCGTCATCAGCGCGTTGTGCGGAATATCGATGAGGCCATACGTCGCCCGAAAGGTGATCAGCGTCGCAGCCAACACCCAGAGCCGACGCTCCCCCAACCATGGCAAGGCATAGAGCAGCGCGAACGCGACGCCGCACGGCGGTGCTCCGATCATGATGAGCATGCGATATCCGATCCCGAAGCGACGCACGCGGGCGACAAGGCCGGCTATCCCGATCTCCAGAATCAGGTCCCCGATCAGCGCGAGCAGCATCAGCGAGCCGGCGGCGTGGGCCGAGAGCCCCAGCATGTCCGTCAGCACGTAGAAGAAAGTGATGTCGGCCGTCGACAGGACCAGGTTCTTGCCGAAATTCGCGACCGAATAGCCAACGAGAGGCAGTTGGCTGCTGGCGCGCGACATGGGTTTAAGTCTCCGTGGAGGCGTGGATCGGAAGCAACGCGGCGCCCAAGGTCGTTGCCAGGCTTCCAAGATCGGAGACGCGGACTTCCGGCGAGCGCATCCAGGGCACCACCTGGAGGAGTTCGCTACCGTTCAAGCGCTGGGCGAGACGAGTCAGCAGGCTCTTGGGCAAGGGACTCGAGATAACGATCGCGCCCGGATCGAACCAGACCAGAGCGCCGTTGACGATAGGCTGCAGTTGCTTTGCCGCCCGAGCCACCCACGCATCGATGGTGGGGCCGAACTCGCGTGTCGCGTTCTCGAAATCGCCGATGGATGAAATGTCGCAACCGTCCGCCCGCAGCGTCGCGAGGAGATCCAGCGTGGACGGGCGGGGCGAGGACGGAATGAAGATCCCGATTTCTCCGGCCTTTCCATATTCCCCACGATGGAGGCGTCTGTCCAGGATGACGCCTGCCCCGAGGCCGTAGCCCAGCAGTAGTGTCACCATGTTGGCGTGATTTCTCAGAACACCGCCGATGTAGTACTCCGCCAATGCCGCGGCGTTGGCATCGTTCTCGATCCAGACGGGCAGTCCCACCTCCTCGGCAATGACCTCACCCAGCGGGATGTCACGCCAGGGCGCCAGCTCTTCCACCAGATGCCAATGGCCCTTCTCGAGCGAACGGATTGGAGCAGGCACACCCACCCCGACGCCCAGCAATCGCACGCCCAGCATGTGGTGCCGATCCGCGAGTTCGTACATTCGGCGACGCACAGTGCCGGCGAAGACACGCGGGTCGGCACTCGCGAAGGGCTCCTCGGCGGTCGCGATAGTCCTGCCTGCATAGTTGACCAGTGCGATCGACAGCATTCCCTTGTGCAGCGTGGCGCCGACTGCGTAGCCGCCTAAGGCGGAGACACGCAGCGGGACGGCCGGGCGTCCTCTTCCATGCACCTCTTCGCCACTGACCTCCTCGATAAGCCCGAGTGTCAACAGCTCGCGTGACACCTTGGTGAGCGCCGCATTGCTCGTACCGATTCGCGAAGCTAGCTCGCTGCGGGAAGCCTGCCCGTGCAAGCGCAACTGGCGAACGAGCAGCTTGTGCTCGTCTTCCAACCTGAGGATGTGAGAAGACACTGAGTTCCTTTCGCCGTGTGACGGCGTCCGCATCGGCGTAGTCGAGGCACGGAAAGCAAGTTCTCGACGACTATTTATTTATTATCTCTAAAATATATAAAAATGTCACGGGGCGACAGCAAGCTGACGAGCGTTGAACATCACCTTGGAACACTCGATGCCGCTCTACCGTCTTGTCACTGGCTGCGCCACGGCCTCCCTTTGCGTCGCGCATGGCGCAGCCCTCGCCGCACAAGCCGCGGCCGCCGCCCTGCCCGCAAGCGCCGCTTCCGCCACGGCGCCCGCCGTGCCTCCCGGCAACCCGTCGCCGAATGCAAGCGCGCCATCGCCAGCCAACCCCGCCGATGGCGACGGCAACCAGCCCCAATCCGTCATCGTCACCGGTTCGGCGCAGCCCCAACGCCGCTTTGACGTGTCCTACGCCGTCAATTCGCTTTCACAAAGCGACTTGAAGAAGCTCGCCCCGACGAACTACGCGGACATGCTGGGCAACCTTCCCGGCATTCATGTGGAATCGTCCGGCGGCGAAGTGCAGAACATCACGCGCGTGCGAGGCGTCCCGACGGACCGGGGCTACCTGGCATTCCAGCAGGATGGCTTGCCCCTGTTCCCGGAGATCGACGGTGATTTCTGGAACTCCGGCGAAGGCGCCAACCGGCTCGATCTGATGACCCGCCAGGTGGAGGTCGTCCGCGGCGGCCCCTCGCCGATCTACGCAAGCCAAGCGGCCGGCATCGTGAACAACATCACGATGACCGGGAGCGAGACGCCGCAAGGCAAGGCGCAGGTGACTGTCAGCGACTACGGCCTGCACCGGCTCGATCTCATGCAGTCCGGGCCGCTGGGCAATCAGACCTACTACGCCATCGGCGGGTTCGTCCGGCAAAGCGACGGGTATAGGCCCGGCGGCTTCCCGAGCGACAAGGGTGGCCAACTGCGCGCCAACATCAAGCACGATCTCGACAACGGCTCTGTGAAGCTCAGCATCAACGTCCTGAACGACCATAACGTCTTCTACCTGCCGCTGCCGATCGCCAATCCGAGCGACCCGTCGCAATCGCTGAACCAGTACATCAACTTCTTCAAGGGGACGCTGAACACGCCAGCGCTGCAGGACGTGAACATCAAGTACCTGGACGGCGCCGGTGTCTTGCAGAACATCAACACCAGCCTGGCGAACGGGCGGCATCTCAAGCTCAACAATCTCGGGCTGCAGTACGACGCGAGCTTCGATGATTGGGACGTTTCCGCCAAAGGCGGCTGGACCAACGGCACGCTGCAGTTCGACGCGCTCTACTCCACCTCGAACCCCTCGGACGCGAACACCTTTGCGAACAGCTACCTGTCCTCCGCCAACGCGGCATTCGGCAGCGCGACCAATCCTGTTACGTCGCTCAAGTATTCGATCGCCGGAACGAGCGGCGGCACGCCTTACGATCCCTATTCGCAGTCCGGCCTCGTGATGCCTGCGCAGTATCGCTATGTCCGGTCCAACTTCACTTCTGTCATCGAGGACGTCAGCGCGAGCAAGCTGTTTGAAACCGGACTCGGAAAGCACGACCTGAAGCTCGGGCTGTATGGTGCGCTCTATAGCGAGACCAACTTTGCCGCGTATCAGAATTACCTGTTGCAGGTCGACAGCCAGCCGCAACTGCTCGACCTGTACGCCTATTCCGCCACCGGTCAGAAGCTGGGTGCCGTCACCCAGAACGGCATCCTCAACTACGACACGACCTTGAACCAGGGAAAGGTAGACGCCAACGAGATAGCGCTCTACGCCAACGATACTTGGCAGATCACCGACCACCTGCGGGTCGACGCCGGAGCGCGGCATGAACGTTACAGCTACAACGGGTATGCCCTCCTGTCCACGTCGGCTAGCCTGGGCGACAAGACGACGCTGGCCGATTCGACGAGCCGAGCCTTCACGGGTGGCGTCCAGACCCACAACCTGAAGCCGGCGACGACGAACTGGACCCTCGGCTCCGGCTATGACTTCACGCGTCAGCTGGGGGGATACGTTCGCCTATCGCACCTGGAGATTCCTCCCCAGGCGACGGTGGCCTATAGCGTGAATCCGACGATCATCACCACGAAGCTCAATGAATACGAAGCAGGATTCAAGGCCGTTTTCGACAAGTCCTATCTCTATCTGACGGCCTTCTACACGAAGTTCGATCCGCTCAACGCGTCATTCGCCGCGTACAACCCGACGACCGGCCAGAACGACGGCAGCGTGCCGTTCATCGGCGTGGCCAAGGACACCGGCATCGAAGCCGACGGACTACTCCACGTGGCGTCGTGGTTCGACATCAATGGCTCGGTGACGCTAAGCCGTCCGGAATACATCAGCCTCACCAACCCGACCGGTCAAATTCCCGCACACTCCGTCAACGGGAACCAGATCATCCGCGAGCCCAAGGTCTACGGCAACATCCGGCCGAACTTTACCTTCGGCGATGCCAGCAACAAGTTCAACTTCTTCACCAAGTACGAATATGTCGGCAAGCGGTACGTTGACTACTTCAACCAGACGGCGCTCCCCGCGTATGGCGAGTTCAGCGCGGGCATCACCATCACGCACAACAAATCCTGGGAGATTCAACTCGTGGGTGACAACCTCACCAACGCGCACGGCCTGACGGAAGGCAACCCGCGGACAGACGTCCTGGCCGGCCAGGGAACGCCCTCCGCGATCTATGCACGTCCGATCTTCGGCCGCAGCTTCCAGTTGTCGCTGAGCAAATCATGGTGATCGGGCGGCTGTTGTTGTCGAGCGTGGCAGCCGTCTTGCTGCTCGCGTCGGAGGCGGGCCATGCCGATCCCGCTCAGGACAGTCACTGGGCGGCATTGGCAGCGCGATTGTTCCCTCTGCTCTCTGCGGCGTCCACGCCCCAGGAAGGGAACGCCACCGTCCGCTCGGGGCCTGGCGGTGAATTGCGTACCGAGCGCAAGCGCCGAATCGACGTCTGCCAGCAGGTCCCGAAGTGCCTGGTCGATGCGCTTCAATGGAGCGATCCAGAGCGCGAGCGCGAGGCGAGCGTCATCGAATCTCTGCTCGCCAATCACCCGATGACTCGCGATCTGGTGCCCGACGACGGCGTCCGCGCAGAAGTTCTGCGCGAACTGCATGGACTCAACGTTATCCTGCAGACCTACGGTCAGGGAACCACGCCTCGCTACCCGAAAATCGATGGCCCCGGCGCCAGCGCTAACCAGCCTGCGTTCGCGACTGCGCTGGTGGACGCCGAGGCGCTCAGCAATGCGGGCCAGAACGATCCGGCGACGATGCTCGATCCCAGCATCGGACTGGCGTTGGCGCTGCTCGATGTCAACGGCGCCGACGAGGCGGCCGCCTTCGAGCCGTTGGACACCAGATTCAATGCCGGAGCCATCGCTCGCGCGAGGACGATCGACTGGTCGCGCTACCGCTATACAGCGATCATCGTTCCCGGCATCGGCCCGAACGACCTGACGACGCCGTTGAGCGCCAAAGGCAAGCTCAACGTGCGTCTGGCCGCCCTGCGTTTTTCCGAAGGTGTCGCGCCATTCATCCTCGTCAGCGGCGGACAAGTCCATCCGCGCGGGACGCACTACGCGGAGGCGATGGAGATGCGGCGGGCACTGATTGAGCGATTCGGGATTCCTAGCGACTGCATCGTCGTCGATCCCTATGCAAGGCACACGACGACCAACTTGCGCAACGCGGTGCGGCGGCTCGCCGCGCTGAACGCACCGCTCGATCGCGATGCGCTGATCGTTTCCAACGCCGAACAGCTCCACTACATAGAAGGCCCCGAATTCTCGTCACGCAATGCACAGGAACTCGGATACCAACCCGGACTAGTCAACGCCCGATCCTCTCGCAACGAGCTTGATTTCAGACCGAGCCGGATGTCGATGCGCAGCGATCCTGGAGATCCGCTCGATCCTTGATAGTCTCTCTACAAATGGAATGAATTCATGCGCTTCGAGAACAGCCTCGAGTCGTCTCCGGCAACTCATCTTCGGATGGACACGCACGATATTTTCGCCACGCGTATCTGGCAGGCCCGGTTGAAAGCTGTGCTTCCGCCTCTAGAACACTACGCGAAGGCGATCGAAGCCCGTCGGATCGCGCAGCCCGAACCCGCCGGTCGTACCAATCGCCAAGGCTGGAACAGCCTCGACATGGACATCCTCGACCAGGCGGATTTCACCGCCATCGCCGGCGCAGTTCGCCGCGCCACCGATCTGGCTCTGGCGGAGATGGGGTGCCATGGGCTTGCGTTCGACCTTCAGTCCTGGATCAATGTCCACGACAAGGGCGGCTTCAACTTCCTGCATGTCCATGAAGGCTCGTATCTCTCGGGTACTTTCTATGTGCGTGTACCGCCTGGCGCAGGCGGCCTGATGTTTCGCGACCCCAGGCCGGGCGTAATCCACGGCGCCTTGAAGGGCGCGGCGGCCAACGGCTATCGGGATATCCGCCTGCAACCGGAAGACGGGTTGCTGGTGCTCTTTCCATGCTGGCTCGAACACTTCGTCGAACCCCATGCCGGCGAGGCATCGAGAATGGCCATTGCCTTCAACGCCGTCCAGGTCGGCCAGTCGGAGGTAAAGCTTCGCCGGATGCGCTGATCCGCTCGGCCCTCCGATGCCAACGGTCGGGCTGTTCGCGCTGCCTCGATGCCGCTCAGCGGTTAAGGCGCGCGACGAGTTCGTCGTGTTGCTGCGCAAACTTGCCGGCGTTCTTCTGCAGTTTGGTCAAGTTCATCAGCTTCCACCGAATGGCCGGAAGGTCTTTGATGTGTCCATAGGGCAGCAAACTCCAATCCGGCTTGGCTTGTACCAGGGACAGCAGAAATCCGCGGTGGCGATCCGACAAAGCCTTCGGAAGCTCAGCGAACAGCCTCCTTCGCGTTGCCTTGAGCTCGTCCAGCGTGACGGGGATATTGGTCATGCCGATGAACTCAGCTTCGAAGATGGCGTCGATGTCCTGCTCGTTGGGGAAGAGCACCTCGTGCACCGGCCGATCGTGGCCCGCAAGGTACACGACGAAACAGTCAAGGAACTGCTCGGGTAACCCGAAGCGCGAGAACATCAGTTGCACATCGAACAGGTCCCGCGGGTGCTGGCGGTCCAGCGCGGCAACGAGCTTGCCGCCATAGAGCTCGGGCGTCGCCAGCACCGGCACTTCGATGTTGGCCGAAAACTTCTCTTGAGCCGCTGCAGTGAGCCCTGCCAGCACAGACGGCAGCACGGTGCCGCGGAAGACGAAATTGACTTCGACCTTGACTTCAACGCCATCGCCGGACACAAACATCTTGGCTTCGTTGCCGTCCCTGGTCTTACGGAGTGTGGCTTCCAAGCCCAGCTTCTCGAGTCGCTCTTTGGCGGCAGCCAGTTCCTTGCCTATGGCCCGAAGCGCGTCATCGCGATTCATCTCGTGAGGTAGGAATACGACGTCGATATCGACCGACAGCCGCGGCATGTCCTGCACGAAGAGATTGAGCGCCGTGCCTCCCTTCATCGCGAACGCCGCGGTCTCGAAGACCGAGGGAGCTACCGCGAGCAGCAATTGAACGGTGCGAGCGTATTCGTCGTTCATGTGGGACGTCTCAAGTTCAATCGTTCGCCCGTCTTCGTCGCGGACACCCAGCGTTCACCTCCACCCAGGCGCTCGCTGTGGTGGAGAGCGACCGTCTTCCAGGGCAAGTCCAATTCGTCGGCGACGTTGTAGGCCAGTCGGACCACTTTGATGCGGTTCAAGTGCGCGAGGAGTTCCTCCAGCACCTGCAGTCGCGGCGACCGCACGCTTTCCACCAGGTGCCGGGCCTCTTCCAGTCCTTGGCGCTTCCCAACGTCGCTGAGCAATTCCAGCAGCGCGCGCTCAGGCGTCGAGACGAGGAGGTCGGCGCGGCCGGATGGCAGGGGCGCCAGGCCCAGCTGCGGCGGCATGCTGGCGTCAAAGAGATGGGTAGCCTGATAGTGCGCCGGGAACGCGACCGTGAACCAGCCGGGCAGTTTGACCGGCTTGTCGCCCCATAGCGTCAATGTCTGCTGAAACGCCAGGTTATGACGCACACCGCGCCATGCGAGTGCCGTCTTTCCCGCTACATGGAGCCCCTGCATCGAGGCGGTCAGCCACGCCAGGCAGGCGTCCCGATCCAGTTTGTCGCCGGGCAACAAGTACACGCCATGGCCGAGCCGCTTCAGCCAGCCCTCCTCGCAGAGCCGGGCAGCCTGTTTCGCTGAGAGGCCGCGCTCCCGCAGCCACGCCGTCCCGATGGGTTGTCCACGCGGCAGGTCGGCCAAAAGCTGGCGGAATAGAAGATTTGGTGAGGTTCCCATTGAGCGCGAATTATGAACATTAATCTATGCCAGCGTCAAAAGTCTGCTGACGCAAGGCATGGCAGAGACTCTACTTGCCAGCCTATTACATGCATATAAATTATGCGCATATTCGCATCTGGCAAGAATAACCCGACTTTTTCTATGCCAAAACTCGCCATCGCTCGTGGCCGCAAGCGTTCAGCAAACTGTCATTTCATTTCGATCATATAGTCCATATGCATTTGACATTTTGGCCGTACACTCTGGACATGAATGAAATCAAGACCGCGATGACGCCGCAGGGTTTCAAGGCTTCGATCGATGAACTGGGACTCACGATGCCCGAGGCCGCGTTGCTCTTGGGACTCTCCGACCGCACGCTGCGACGCTACTTGGACGATGAAGATTCGAATGCAGCGGAGCCCGCGACCGTCCCAGGCCCCGTCGAGCAGGCATTGCGCGCTTGGCTGCGCTTACATCGGCAAGGTCTCGCTTGGCGGCCCGACGCGCAGTCGATTGAGGCCCGAAACGACGCTTCGATCGCCCAGCACCGCCTTCATAGCCTGGAACTCGATGAGATGCTTCAACGCGTCAAGGCGCGCGGGGGGCCGTCGCTGCCCTGGGAGGTTGACCTCGAGCGCGGCCGGGCGACGCTGGGGGCTATGACGTTTACGTTCTACAGGCTCGCGAACGGTGGCTTCTCGCCGCAGAGCTATACCCGTCGCGACATGCCGCCAGACGCGCAACGTGATTGGCCCATGCTGGAAGAAGGTTTCGCCTGTGTCGCGCGTGAGTTGGGCCGTCAGGGGTTTGCGGTGAGTCCGCCCGTGTCGCTCGGCACTGCGGGCGTTTACCAAGATCAGGTCATCCTGTGGGAAGACCGGCCGTTTCCGACGTTCGTGCTGCGGATCCCTGTCGATGCTGCGCGCGAGGCGGCCGGCGCAAGTTCCGACCAACCGCTTTCGAGGCTGCTCGATTTCATGAATTCGAACCGAGGCGCGCTGGCTCGCCTGGCGCTCCGTCTGATTGCCGAGGAGCGGGGTGAGATCAACGGCTTGGGAGCGCGCGAAATCATCTTGGATGCAGCGCAGTTGCGGAATGCGAAGCTGCGCCGGCGCAGCTTCGAGTAGTCGAGAGGAACACGCCATGCTGCCGCGCCGAAATCCAAAGCTTGGACTGACGTCCAAGCCCGATCCGTACTGCGAATTCAGAGACGACCGCGAGCGGCGCCTGGCGCTACGTTCGCGGGATGTGCGCCTGTCGATCATCGCCTTGGCGTTGCTGTTCGGGCCGCACCTGGGTGCAGTTGGGGCACTGATCCTCAGATGGCTTTGAATGCCGGCCTAACCGAATCGCTGCGGCGGTTCGCTCTGGGCCGAGGCTACCCCCGATGGCTGATCAGGCCTTGCCGGGGCATTCAACGCCTGCGGAGCTGCCGAGGCTCTCGACGCGGCCCGATCCCCCTTCAGGCCTTTGCGAAGGGCCTTGAAACCTCTGTCACGCTCCATGAACGCTGCCAGCATGTGCGGCACCAGCGCGAGCACGTCGACCGGCTCGCTCCACGCCTGCGCATGCAAATCGGCGTACCGATCGAGCGAGGCCTTCAGTTCGATCGACAACGTGATCGTCAACTTGACCGTCTCGGTTCGGGGCAACGGTCCGAGGCGCAATTTGCCATGCGTTGAGTTGGTCATCGCGACGATCCTCGCTGGAAGAACAGCGGCTGGTACGGCCGCAGGACCAGGTCTTTGTTCACCATCACGCGCATCGGGAACCCAGGCCGGATCGTCAGCGTCGGTTGGACGCTCAGGTTGCGCTTGGTGACCTCCTGGCCGACCTGGTTCACCGTGTCCTGCGAGCTGTCGCGCGCGGCAATGACGATGCGATTGCCGCCCGTGCCGTCTGAGCTGTTCGCCGGCGCCGCCAGTTCGGCCCCCACGCCCAACAGCGTCGACAGCGCCGCACCGGCGAGGATGCGATCCGAGTGCCAATCGACGCCGTCCTCCAGCCCGGCATACCCGGCCGTATCGATGCCGGGTAGCCGGTCGAGCGCGATCGAGGAGGTATCTGGCAGGATCAACCGCGTCCACACGAGCAGGACGCGTCGCTGCCCGAAGGCCACCTGGCTGTCGTAGCGCCCGATCAGCCGCGAGCCCTGTGGAATCAGCAGGTAGCGTCCCGTGGCCGTGTCGTAGACGCCTTCGGTCACGCCGGCAATGACCTGCCCAGGCAAGTCCGAGTCGATGCCCGTGACCAGCGCCGCCGGAATGATCGTGCCCGCCATCACCTGATACGGCGACGCCGGCATCTGCAAGCCCGCCAGATTATTCGCGGGGACATCGCCCGAGTTCGCCATGAACGCCTGCTTCTGATCCTGGCGGTTCTGCAGGGCCGTCGGGTCGGCCGCCTGCGATGAAGCCGTTGCCGGCGCCATCGGGTTGAAAGGCAGATTGCCGGAGACCCGCTCGGGCGCGGCCGGCGCACTGGCCACCGGCGCCGCAACCCCTGCGCTCCCGGTTCGGAAGAACACCGATGAGCGCGCGGCTTCCTCGGTATCGCCCGGCTGCGCGAGGCGACTCGCGGGCGTGTTGGATGTGATCGCGCTGGCATTGGCATCGCGCTGCGCATGCACGATGGCCGGCCCCAGGTCGCCCGGCAGTGGTTCGCCCAGCGCCGGCACCTTTGCCTGGGGTACCTTGGAATAGTCCTTGGGCAACTGATCCACGTTCTCGGCGCGTGAGACTCGATCGACGTTGAACAGCTCGGCCCCCGCGTTCTGCGACCGCCGGTGCGACTGCAACGACCACAGCGTCACGCCGAGCACGCCCGCACCGAGCGCACCTGACAGCACCGCCAGCATGCGGCGGTTCAGCCGCGTGACGGGGCGTGGTGACGCGCGCAGTGCGAGCGCTTCCGGATCATCCTTCGGTGGAATCTGATGATTGTCAGCCGTGCTCATGATCAGCGCCCCGACAACGTGCTGACCCCGTCGGTGCGCTCGATCCTCACGACCTGGGCTTTGTCGCCGCCCAGCTTGAGTTCGGCGGCGCCGAACAGCCGGTCCACCACGTAGTACGGCGCACGGAAGCGGTAGTTCACGAGTTGCCCGTCGCCTCGCGGTCCGATCACGAACAGCGGCGGCAGCTCGCCCTGCGCGATGCCGGCGGGGAACTGGATGTAGACGCGCTCGCCGTCGTCGAAGGCTCTCAGCGGCTTCCAGGGCGGGCTGTCGCCGCTGACCGCGTAGCGGAAGCGGATCTGCTCCAGCGTCAAACCGGTCTCGATCGGTGCGTCGGCACGAGCCTGCTGTGCATGCTTCTGCAAAGCCAGCATACGATCTGTCGGGTAGTCCCAGGACGCGGAAGCCATCCAGGCCTGTGGCGTCGACGACAGCTCGAGCAGGTAGGTGCGCCGATTCGTAGTGATAACCAGGTTGGTCTTGAGCCCCGTGCGCGTGGGCTTCACGAGGATGTTGACGCGCTGGGTGGCGCCATTGCCGCTGGCCGTGTCGCCGACGATCCAGCGCACCGTGTCGCCGGCGGAGACCGTCACCAGTTCCTCGCCTTGCTGCAAGGCGATCACGGTGACGCGCCCCGGGCTCGTGTAGACCTGGTAAAGCGCCCCCTCGTCGTACGGCCAGACCTGGATCGCGTTGACGTAGCCTTCGCGCGTCGGCGCGACACGCGCCTCCTCATTGGCGCGCGAGACGCGCACCTTCTCATCGGCCGGCTCCGGCGGCGGCGTCGCTTGGATATCACCCGGCAGCGCCTTCAATTGCTCGGGCAGCGGCAAGGGCTTGGGCATTTCAACGACCACGACGGGCTTGGGCGGTTCAGCCTGCGGCTGCGCCTGCACCTCGACCTGGGGTTCATCCAGCGTGATCGCGGGTGGCGGTTCGCCCTGCGTCGCGCAACCGGCGACGGCGATCAGCAATGCCGCGGATACGGAAGTACGGAAATGCGCGTTCATGGCTTCTTGGCTCCTTCAACCGATTCGAGTTCACGGCTCCAGGACAGGCCGTTGACGTAGATGCCCAGAGGGTTCTTGCGCAGCCGCTCCTCGGTGCGCGGCGGTTGCAGCACCACGGACAGCACGGCCGTCCAGCGTTCGACGCCGGACGGTGACCCATTCGCGTAGCTGCGTTCGATCCAGCGCACCTGGAACGACGAGTCGCTTGCCCGCACGACGCTCGTGACTTCCACCGCGGTCGAGCTCTGCCCGATGCGCGAGAACGGATCATTGGTGCGGGCGTAGTCGTTCAGCGTCGCGGCGCCGCGGTCGGTCGTGTAGTCGTAGGCTTCGAGCCAGTTCTGCCGCACCACGACCGGGTCGATCGACAGCGAGCGAACGTCATTCATGAAACGCGCTAGGTGGTAGGCGATCTGCGCGTCGGTCGGTCTGTACGGGGTGGCCGCCTCGCCGACCGCGCGCACTTGGCCGGCGTTGTCGACCTCAACCACGTAGGGCGTGACGATCGACTGGGCCGATCGCCACACCAGTCCGCCGGCCATGAGCAGTGCCAGCGACAAGCATCCGAACGCCATGAGCCGCCAGTTCTTCGCCTGTACGCGCGCGCTGCCGATGCGCTGGTCCCAGACCTGCGCGGCGGCCTGGTAGGGCGTGACGGGCTCGGGCGTGTCCGAGTAGCGCACCTGGGGTCGTTTGAATCGCATGGGTCGGGCTCCTCAAGAATTCGAGTCGTCGTGGAGGGTCGGGCTGGCGCCACCCCCGCCGTGGTCGCCCGAACGCAGCACGTGCGCCGCGGTGCTGGCGGCATGGCTGGCCTGCTGCCGGCGGCGCATGCGCTGAGCCCATGCGGGCTCGGAAGCAGGCCCGGCGGTGTCGCCGACTTCGGCCGAAGCCTTGGAGCCAGGAGCCGCAGCTTCGGCAACAAAGTTCGCCACCCGATCCTTGACCGCCTTGGCTCCGGCCGCGACGCGCTGGCCGACCGCGCTGACGCCGCTCTTGGCGACATTGGCGAGGCCGGCACCTGCCGCACGAACCGGACCCCCGCTGGAAGCGGCTGCGCCTGTCTGATAGGCGGCCTTGACGCCACTGGCCATCGCGCTGGCCGAGCGTGCGGCCGCGGCGCCGCCGCCAATGGCTGCGCGCGCCGCGCCCGGTGCCATGCGAGCGGCAGCCGCGACTGCTGCACCACCGGCGCCGACAGCCGCGCCGCCAGCGACCGCCATGCCGGCCACGCCGAGCGCCGTGCCCGCGGCAGCACCCGCCCCGAGTTGCGGCGCACCGGACACGAGCCCGGTCGCGATGCCCGGCCCGAAGATCCCCAAGCCCAGCATCGCGAGCGCGGCCAACATGATGGTCAGCGCATGGTCGATGGATGGCTCGGCGCCGGGTGGCGTCTGGAACTCGGTGAACAGGCCTGTCCCGATGCCGACGATCACGGCCAGCACCAGCACCTTGATGCCCGAGGACACGACGTTGCCCAGTACGCGCTCGGCCAGGAACGCCGTCTTGTTCCAGAGCGCGAACGGCACCAGCACGAACCCGGCGAGCGTGGTGAGCTTGAACTCGATCAGCGTGATGAACAGCTGCACCGCGAGCACGAAGAAGCTCACGATCAGCACCAGCCACGCGAGGAACAGAACGACGATCACGTCGAGATTCGCGAACACTTCAGGGAATCCCGTCATGTCGCTGATCTGCGCCATGATCGGCCGGGCCGCGTCGATGCCAGCCTTGGCCAGTTGCCCCGGCTGCAGGAACTGCGCCGGGGTCATGCCCGAACCCGAAGCCGTCAAGCCCAGACCCGCGAACGATCGGAACAGAATGCCCGCCAGGCTGTTGAAGTTGCCGAGGATGAACGCGAAGGCTCCGACGTAGAGCGCCTTCTTGACCAGCTTGGCGATCACGTCGTCGCCACTGCCGCCGCCCGCGTGGCTCATCGCCCAGAACAAGCCCGCCAAGGTCACGTCGATCGCGACCAGCGTCGCCGTCAGGAAATGCACCTCGCCGCCGAGCAGTCCGAACCCCGAATCGATGTAGCGCGAGAAGACATCGAGAAAACGATCGATGACGGCGACGTCGTCCATGGCGTCAGTCCTTCGACGAGGAAGCCGCCGAGGCGGCGGCCACCGACGCCGCCTCGGAGGCGCGTGCCGGCGTACCCGGCGTGTATAGCGTGCCGCGGCCCATGAACCTTCGGCGCGTCGCCTCAGCCACCGCATTGCACACAGCGTCACCCACCTTGGCGTGATCCGCCTTGCACTGCGCGCGCAAATCCTTGAGGCGCACGGGATCGGCTGCGAGAGATTCGGGGGTGTCGGCCGGTGCCGGTTGGTCGCAGGCCGACACCAGCAGCACCAGGCCAATGATCAGAAGTTGCTTCATGGTCGTTCCTTTGCTCAGAAACCGTAGAAGTCGACGGCGTACGGCGTGTAAGGCGTGCCGCTGCCCTGGAAGCGCCGGCGCACCTCGAGCGCGCGCTCTTGAACGGCAACCTGCCGCGCCTGTTCCAGCGCCGCGGCCCGTTCCTGCGTGATCTGCAGCTGCTGGGCCTGCATGGCCTGGCGCGACTGCAACGCCAGCAGCTGATTCGTGGCCTGGGCGGCCTGCAACGCCCCTGCTGCGGACTGGCTGCCGTTCACAAGGTCCGTCAGCACCTGTGCGTCCGAGCTGAAGTTCTGAACCGCCTGCGACTGCAGCTGCGCCGCGGTGCGCAGCGCCTCGAGCGAGTTCTGCCAGCGCGTATGCGCATCGGCTGACATCTGGCTGCCCGACGTGCTCGCCGTGTAGGCGGTGGGATAGAGACGCGCAAACTGCGTCTCCATCTGCGTGAGATTGAAGGACAGGCCCTGTGCCTGCTGGATCAACTGGCTCGTCCGCGACAGGGAGGTGAGCAGTTGATTGAGATCGCTGAAGTTCAAGCCTGCGAGGTTCTTCGCCTCGTTCATCAGCATCTGCGCTTCGTTCTGCAGCTGGTGGATCTGGTTGTTGACCTGCTGCAGGGCGCGCGCAGCCGTCTCGATGTTCTGAACCAGGTTCGCCGCATCGATCACGGCCCACTGCGCGTGCGCGGCCGGTACGAGCGCGACGAGGCAAGCCGCACAAGCGGCGATCAAAGTTTTCTTCATGCCATGTACTCCTGCAGGGTCGACGAGGGAGGCGGAAACGACGGAATGAGGTCGGCTGCCCAATCGAGGCCGCAATGGCGCAACCAGGCAGCGAGGAAGCCGGGGGCCGGACCAGACGCCGACACGGCGTCGATGGCGCGCTGGTGCTCCGGCGTCGAGACGCCGGCGAAAGCCAGCGCGACCGGCCCCAGCCCGAGGTCGAACACTCGGTTGCCGAGTCGCGACTGGTAGTAGTAGTCGCGCTTGGGCTGTGCCTGCGCCACGATGTCGATCTGGCGGGCGTTGAGCCCGAAGCCCTCGTAGATCACCCGGATCTGCGGCTCGGTCGCCTGCGGGTTCGGCAGGAAGATGCGGCTGGCGCAGCTTTCAATGATCGCAGGCGCGATGCTCGACTCCTTGATGTCCGCGAGCGACTGCGTGGCGAAGATGACGGAGACGTTCTTCTTGCGTAGCGTCTTGAGCCACTGGCGGATGCGCGACGCGAACGCCGGGTCACCGAGGAACAGCCACGCCTCGTCGAGAATGAGCAAGGTCGGCGAGCCATCGAAGCGCTCGTCGAACCGCGCAAAGAGGTACGACAGCACGGCCCTCGTCGCGGCCTTGCTGTGCATCAGCTCTTCCATTTCGAAGCCTTGCACGTCGGCCGACCCCAGCCGGTCGTGGTCGGCATCGAGCAGCTTGCCGTGGGCGCCGCCCAGCAAATAGGGCTGCAAGGCCTGCCGCAGCGCATTCGACTGCAGGAGAACGCTCAGGCCCGTCATGGTTCGTTGCTCGCGCGGTGCGCTGGCAAGGCTGGTCAGCGCCGACCACACGGCGTCCTTCTCGGCCGGGCCGACGACGACGCCCTCGTGCGCCAGCCGGCCTTCGATCCATTCGGAGGCCCACGCGCGGTAGCCGTCCTGGTCGATGCG